>FWPV01001833.1_pt1 | contig 55289 bp, 41 predicted proteins | sample 2228371 | NCBI WGS metagenome assembly FWPV01 (sample SAMEA103939776, study PRJEB20133) | metagenome
CGCGATGAGCGATACCTGGCGCAGATATGCCAGCAGTTGGCGCCCGTGGATGGGGTGTTTGCCTCGCTGAGCGTGGACCTGCGCCGCCCCACCGACCTGGTGGTCTTGAAGCACAATTGCCCTCTATGCCTGCACTATGAGCCGGCCCTGCAAGCCCTCTTTTTCTCCTCTCGCTACCTCTTCCTGCGCCAGGCCTTCGGCCACTCGGTGCGCACCGAGGCCCTGGCTCCCGAGCGCGCCTATCTCTTTAGCGCCGTTCTGTTGCCTCAGCACGGCCAGCGGCCGGTGTGCTCGGTCTCTCTTATTCTCCATTGATAGAACCAACCTCTAGCCCGTGAACTGATACGAACACGGAAGGGGCCTGCCCTCGACGTCATTCCAACCCTGTCGGCATCATAGATGTTGACTTTGCCCTTTCTCGCCACTAATGCTATAATGCCAATCAGCACGAATGCTTCGTGCCCGATTGGAAAGCCGAGGCATGACCTCAGTGTGGTCGGTTGGGGCGTCCCCATAGGAGGACGCCCGGCCAACGGCCCTTGAGGCGTGACCTCGGTCGCTATAGGTAAGCAGTTTGGCACCAGCAGGAGGAAGAATGGGGAAGTAGGGGAGCAGGGTGGTGCTATGATTGAATCTCTGGCCGGATGGTCGGTCTATCCACGGGCTATAGTAGAAGAAGGGGGGACGACCTATGCCCTGGCACGGAGGGGGGCGGACAAGATTCTGATCGTCTCAGGGGATACTAGCGGTTTTGAAGGGGAACGTCAAGGGGATATGCTTCTCTGCCCGTTAAGCCCACTCAACGCCGCAGAGCTACGGGCACGGTTGCCCTGGTTACGGCCCCAGCCGCTCGGTCTCGATATGTCGGCCGGTTGCGGCGACCGGCTGGGCCTGGCGACGCCGGGACACATCCGCGCCGTGCAGGCGGTGGGCGGCTTTGCCCCAATCTTTGCCCAGCAGTCCATGCGCGAGAACGCCCGCACCGGGCGAACCCCCCAGCAGGTGATGGATGATGCTATGTGGGGCATCTTCCAGGAGGGGTGGCGCAAACCTTGGGGCGCAGATGCCGATCACCTGAAAACAACCGACGATATAGACCTCTGCCTGGCAGCAGGCTATACCTTTTTCACGGTGGACCCCGGCGATCACGTGGACCATCAGGCCCACACTGCATCGCCGGAGGAGCTGGCGGCTAAATTTCAGGCGCTGCCCTGGAATGAACTGCACGACTCGCCGGATGGGCTACGGGGCCGTTATTTGGGGCGACAATTCGAGATCGAGGGCATGGCCCTGGAATTCGACGAAACCACCCTGGCGCGGGCAGCAGCCAAGTATGGCCGGGCCATCGCCTACACAGCCCGCATGTACCGCCACCTGGCCGCTCAGTCGCGCTATTTTGAGCTGGAAATGTCGGTGGACGAGACCGAGACCCCGACTTTTGTAAAAGAGCACCTGTTCATTGCCAACGAGCTCAAACGCCTGGAAGTGCAGTGGATCAGTCTGGCTCCGCGCTATCTGGGCCGCTTTGAAAAGGGGGTGGACTATATCCCGCCGGAGGAGGTTGGTGGCACTTCCGCAATGGGTTCAGGGCAAGCCCTGGCCGAATTTGAGGCCGAGCTGGCCAAACACGCCGTCATCGCCCGCGCCCTGGGCCCATACAAGCTCAGCATTCACTCTGGGTCGGACAAATTCAGCCTCTATCCTGCCTTTGCCCGGCAGACACGAGGATTGGTACACCTCAAAACAGCCGGGACCAGCTACCTGGAAGCTCTGCGCGCCGTAGCCCAGGCTGATCCTCCCTTCTTCCGACAAATCCTGGCCCTGGCCGTCGAATGTTACCCGGCCGACCGCGCTACTTATCACGTTTCTGCCCGGTTGGACAGGGTTCCCGACATCGAAACGCTGGCCAATGCCGACCTGCCTGGCCTGCTGGACCAGTTCGACGCCCGGCAGATGCTGCATGTGACCTTTGGGTCGGTGCTGGATCGTTTCAGGGGACGGCTACTGGCTGTCCTGCGGGATCATGAGGAGGTCTATTACGCCATGCTGGAAAGGCATTTTCAGCGACATCTGTCGCCATTCGTCAAGTGAGGACAAGATGGACCCAGAATATCTGAGAAATCTTTTTAGTTTGGAGGGCAAGGTTGCCGTGGTGACGGGCGGTGGAGGGGTGCTGTGCGGAGCGATGAGCCGGGCCCTGGGCCGTGCCGGGGCCCAGGTCGCCGTGCTGGACCTCGTTTCCGAAGCTGCTCAGAAGGTCGCCGATGAGGTTACGGCTGCCGGCGGCCAGGCCATCGCTGCCACGTGCGACGTGCTGGACAAGGCCAGCATTGAAGCGGCAGCCCGCCAGGTGGTAGAAACCTTTGGTCGGGTTGATATCCTGATCAACGGCGCAGGGGGCAACAAGAAACAGGCTACCACCAGCCCCGATCTGGCCTTCTTTGACCTGCCACCCGACGCCGTGCAGTGGGTGTTCAACTTGAACTTTATCGGTACGCTGCTGCCCAGCCAGATTTTTGGCAAACTCATGGCTGAGCAGGGTGAGGGGGCAATCCTCAACATATCTTCGATGAACGCTTTCCGCCCCCTGACACGCATCCCGGCTTACTCGGCAGCCAAGGCAGCGGTCAGCAACTTTACTCAATGGCTGGCCGTGCACATGGCCCAGGACTACTCACCGCGCATCCGCGTCAACGCCATCGCCCCCGGCTTTTTCCTGACAGAGCAGAACCGCTTCTTGCTGACCGACGAAGCAACCGGTGAGTTGACGGAGCGAGGAAAAACTATCATCGCCCACACGCCTATGGGCCGCTTTGGCGATCCAGAAGACCTGGCGGGCACGGTGCTGTGGCTGCTATCGCCGGCATCGGCATTCGTGACCGGGGTCGTTGTGGCAGTGGACGGGGGATTCAACGCCTTTAGTGGGGTGTGAGAATGGGGAAATGGGCAAATGAGCAAATGGGGAAATGGGGAAATGGGCAAATGAGCAAATGGGGAAATGGGCAAATGAGCAAATGGGGAAATGAGGAGATGGGAGAAAAAGATGGTCGAGTATTCTGAAGCAGCTCGCCCTTTGGCAGAGCTGGAACCCCAACACAAGTTCTTTATCGGCATAGATTCCGACGGCTGTGCCTTTGACACGATGGAGATCAAGCACAAGGAGTGCTTTATCCCCAACATCATCAAATGGTGGGGGCTTCAGGCGGTATCCAAGTACGCCCGCGAAGCTGCGGAATTCGTCAACCTCTATTCAAAGTGGCGCGGGATCAACCGCTGGCCAGCGTTGGTGATGGTCTTTGACCTGCTGCGAGAGCGCCCCGAAGTGCAGGCCCGAGGGGTGGTGCCGCCGCAAGCGCCACGCCTCCGAGAGTTTATCGCTTCAGGTCTGCCGCTCAGCAACGACGGGCTACGGCAGTACATGGCTGCCCACCCCGACCCGGAGCTGGAGACCGCCTGGGCCTGGACCACCGGCGTCAATGCCAGTGTGGCCGATATGGTTCACGGCGTGCCCCCCTTCCCCTATGTGCGTGAGAGCCTAGCCTTCCTGGCCGACAAGGCCGACATGATGGTTGTCTCAGCCACGCCGCAAGAGGCACTGGTACGGGAATGGGAAGAGCATGACATCGCCCGGTACGTACGGGTCATCGCCGGCCAGGAGATGGGCACCAAAGCCGAACACCTGGCCCTGGCAGCCAGAGGGAAATATCCCCCTAACCGGGTGCTGATGATCGGTGACGCGCCAGGCGATCTAAAGGCAGCCCGGGCAAACAATGCCCTGTTCTTCCCTATCAACCCCGGACACGAGGAGGAGTCGTGGCAACGGTTCTACGAAGAGGCGGTACACAGGTTCCTGGCAGGTGAGTACGCCGGCGAGTATGAGACAACCCTTATCACCGAGTTTGAGAAGCTGCTGCCGGAAGTGCCGCCCTGGAAAATGGGGAAATGAGCAAATAGGCAAATGGGGGAAATGAGCAAATAGGCAAATGGGAAAATGGGGAAATGAGCAAATGAGCAAATGGGAAAATGGGGTGGTGGGTAGGGGGAATGCTGACAGGTATTTGACCGATGAGGAGGTGCGACAGCTAGTAGCCCAGGCGCTCGATCAGGCCGACTTGGATGGCAAGCGAGTGCTAATCATCATCCCTGATAGTACCCGCACTGCGCCGATTCCACTCTTTTTCCGCCTGTTCTATGAACAACTCTGGGGCCATGTCGCTGCCCTGGATTATCTGGTGGCCCAAGGCACCCACCTGCCGCTGAGTGACGAGGCGTTGAACCGGCTGGTGGGAATAACCGCCGAGGAGCGGCACACAACCTACGCCGGGATTAACCTGTTCAATCACCGTTGGGACCTGCCGGGGACGCTGACCCTTGTGGGCACTATCCCGGCAGCAGAGATCGGGAAGCTGTCAGATGGACTTCTGGCCCAAGATGTGCCGGTCACAGTCAACCGCCTGACACTCGACTATGATTGGTTGATCGTCTGCGGGCCGGTTTTCCCCCACGAGGTGGTGGGCTTTTCAGGCGGTAACAAGTATTTCTTTCCCGGCATCAGCGGCCCAGAGGTGATCAATTTCACCCACTGGCTAGGGGCACTACTCACCAGCTACAAAATCATTGGCACCAAGCACACCCCGGTGCGGGCGGTGATTGACCGGGCAGCGGCGCTTATCAGCATACCTAAACTGTGTTTTGCCCTGGTGGTCGGTATAGGGTCCCATAGCCACGTCCCCCTCCACGGCTTGTATATCGGCCCGCCAGAAGAGGCATGGGCAGCAGCAGCCGACCTGTCGTCGCAGGTGCACATTGTCTGGGTAGAAAAACCTTATCGGCGGGTGCTATCCATCATGCCCGAAATGTACGACGACCTATGGACAGCCGCTAAGGGCATGTACAAGATGGAGCCGGCGGTCGCCGACGGCGGCGAGGTGGTCATCTATGCACCACACATCACCGAGATTTCATATACCCACGGCCGGGTTATCGATCAGGTAGGCTATCATGTGCGCGACTATTTTGTCCAGCAGTGGGATCATTTTAAGGATTATCCCTGGGGCGTGCTGGCCCATTCAACCCACCTGCGAGGTATCGGCACCTACGAGGCAGCAACCGGAATCGAGCGGCCGCGCATCCAGGTGACATTGGCCACCGGCATCCCCCGCGAACGGTGCCAACGGGTGAACCTGGGCTATCTGGACCCGGCGGCAGTGGATGTAAACGACTGGAAAGGGCGAGAAGAGGAAGGAATTTTGGTCGTGCCCAGGGCAGGGGAGATGCTGTATAAGGTGGGGAAATGGGCAAATGGGCAAATGAGCAAATGGGCAAATGAGGGAAATGGGCAAATAAGCAAATGAGGGAAATGGGCAAATGAGGGAAATGGGCAAATGGGCAAATGGGGAAATGGGCAAATGAGGGAAATGGGCAAATGGGCAAATGGGGAAATGGGGAGGGGAAAATGGAGGAGTGGAAGAGTTATGAGGAGTGGATGAACCAGGTGCCAGAGGAGATCCGCTCGGAGGAGATGTGGCAGTTCTATGGGTACCGCAAGGCATTGTTCCTGTACGATATCTGCTGGCGAGACTGCGAAAAGCTGGTAAAACATCCCCTGGGCGAAAAGGTGGCAAAGCAGCTGATCCGCAGCGCCGGTTCTATTGCGGCTAACATCGAAGAGGGGTATGGCCGGGGATTTGCCGGTAAGGAGCGCCTCTACTTCCTCCGCATCGCACTTGGCTCAGCCCGTGAGAGCAAGGGCTGGTATTACCGGGCCAGGGCGCTGCTCAGAGAAGAAGTGCTTGTTCACCGCATGACGCTCATCAGCGAGGTAGTTGCACTTCTCGTCACGGAGATCGGCCGCGTTAGAAAGATGGCAAATAGGCAAATGGGGAAATGAGCAAATGGGAAAATGGGGAAATGGGCAAATGGGAAAATGAGCAAATGGGAAAATGGGGAAATGGGCAAATGGGAAAATGAGCAAATGGGAAAATGGGAAAATGGGCAAATGGGAAAATGAGCAAATGGGCAAATGGGGAAATTGCTCATTTGCTCATTTGCTCATTTGCTCATTTTCTCATTTAGGAGGAGTAAGATGAAAAACACAGATATTGGTTTGATTGGCTTGGCGGTGATGGGCCAAAATCTGGCTCTTAACATGGAACGCAACGGTTTTCAGGTCGCCGTCTATAACCGCACTACTGAGACGATGCACGAGTTCATTGCCGCTCATCCGGGCAAAAAGCTCGTTGGCTGCGAGACGGTGGCGGAATTGATAGAGGCGCTAGAAAAGCCGCGCAAAGTGATGCTAATGGTCAAGGCCGGCCCCCCCGTGGATGCTGTCATCGAGCAGATACGGCCACTGCTGAAACCGGGCGACCTGTTGATTGATGGCGGCAATTCGTTCTTCAAAGACACGGAGCGCCGCTCCGCAAGCCTGGCAGCCGACGGCATCCTCTACCTCGGCACAGGGGTCAGTGGCGGCGAATACGGCGCCCTGTGGGGCCCCTCCATCATGCCCGGCGGCCAGCCAGAAGCATGGGAATCGGTCAGGCCGATCTTGGAAGCCATTGCCGCCAGAGTAAAAGGCGAGCCGTGCGTAGCTTACATCGGGCCGCGCGGCGCAGGACATTATGTCAAAATGGTTCACAACGGTATCGAATACGGCGATATGCAGCTCATCGCCGAGGCCTACGACATCTTGAGCCGTGGGCTGGGCCTGACCGCCCTGGAACTCCACCAGGTCTTTGCCCACTGGAACCAGGGAGAGCTGGAATCATACCTCATCGAGATCACAAGCCATATCTTTGCCAAAGTGGACGAGGAGACCGGCAGCCCCCTGGTGGAGCTCATCCTGGATGAAGCCCAGCAAAAGGGCACAGGCAAGTGGACCAGCCAGAACGCCCTCGACCTGGGCGCGCCAACGCCGACCATCAACGCCGCCGTCGAGTCGCGCATCCTCTCCGCCTATAAGCAGGAGCGAGTGGCTGCTTCACAACTCATCTCTGGGCCAGAGATCCTCTTTGACGGCGACCGTGAGGCCATGGTCGAAAAGGTGCGTGATGCGCTGTATGCCGCCAAGATCTGCTCCTATGCCCAGGGGTTCGCCCTGCTCAAAGCCGCCTCAGAAGAGTACGGCTACCATCTACAGTATGGCGATCTGGCCCGCATCTGGCGCGGCGGCTGCATCATCCGGGCCCGGCTGCTGGAAGACATCCGCCAGGCCTATACGCGCAATCCCCAATTGACCAACCTGATCCTGGATCCAACCTTCAAGGAAGCCATCGAAAGCCGCCAAATGGCACTGCGCGAGGTGGTGCAGGCAGCAGTCGGTATGGGTATCCCGGTGCTGGCCATGAGCGCCTCGCTGGCTTACTTTGACGCCTATCGCACCGCCCGGCTGCCGGCCAACCTGACCCAGGCCCAACGCGACTACTTTGGCGCCCATACCTACCGCCGGGTGGACAGAGAAGGAACGTTTCATACCGAGTGGATCAATGGGGAAATGAGCAAATGGGGAAATGAGCAAATGGGGAAATGAGCAAATGGGGAAATGGGAAAATGGGGAAATGGGAAAATGGGGAAATGGGAAAATGGGCAGATTTGCAAATTCATATTCGGAGGGTTTGACCGTGACCAGATGGAACAACGTCGTCGTTGCCCAGAGTGGCGGCCCAACACCGGTGATCAATGCCTCGCTGCGGGGCGTAGTGGACGGCTGCCGCGCCTATCCAGGCACTTTTGGCACGATCTACGCCGGCTATCACGGCATCGAAGGGGTGTTGAAAGAGGAACTGCTCAACCTGTCGGCTCAGCCAGACGAAGAGATCGCACTGCTGAGCACCACCCCGGCAGCGGGGTCAATCGGCACCTGCCGCTACAAGCTAAAAGCACAACAACAAAAAGATTTTGAACGGATCGTAGAGGTATTCAAGGCCCACCACATTGGTTATTTTTTCTACAACGGCGGCAACGATAGCATGGACACTGCCCATAAGGTAGCCCAATTGGCCGCCGAACGCGGCCTGGATCTGGTGGCGGTGGGCGTGCCCAAAACAATTGACAATGATGTGGGCGATGCGGAATTCAAGCTGATTGACCACACCCCCGGCTACGGCAGCGTGGCCCGCTACTGGGCGCTGACGGTTCAAAATGCCAACGAAGAGAACGCCGGCTCCTGTCCCGCCGACCCGGTGTTGGTGATGCAGGCTATGGGCCGCAAAATCGGCTTTATCCCGGCGGCGGCCCGCCTGGCCGACCCCCAGCGTGAGATGCCCCTGCTCATCGCCCTGCCAGAATCGGGGCTGACGCTGGCCGATCTGGCCGACGCGGTCAACGATCTGCTGCAGGAACGGGGCCGTTGCCTGCTGGTGATCAGCGAAGGGTTTCCAGTGGGAGATTTAGGGGAGCTGCGCGATGCCTTTGGCCATGTCCAGTTTTCGTCCAGCGGCATGACGGTTGAACGCGCCGTAGTCAACTATCTCAACCAGGTTGGGTTGGCAGCAAAGGGGGCAGCACGGGGCAACATGCCCGGCACCGACCAACGCCACAACATGATCTATGCCTCCACCGTGGACCTGGAGGAGGCATATCGGGTGGGACAAAAAGCGGTGCAGATCGCCGTCAAAGATGGATCCGGCTACATGGCCACCATCCTGCGCCAGCCCGGACCGATCTACAACGTGCGCTACGACAAAGTGCCGCTGGAGATGGTCGCCAACTCGGAGCGAAGCTTTCCCGAAGCGTGGATCGCCCCTGACCGCCTGGACGTGACCGACGATTTTGTGCGCTATGCCCGGCCGCTCATCGGCGATAGCTGGCCAACCGTTCCACTGGTGGATGGGCGGCAGCGATTTGCCCGCCTGCAACCCATCTTTGCCCCCAAAAAGCTGCCGGCCTACATCCCCCAGGCCTATCGCTAGAATGGAAGAACAGATCCTGCTCGTCCCCATCGGCCCGGTCCCGGCCCAACTTTTGTCGTGGCTGGCAGAACGGCTCGCCGCCACGACCGGCCGGGCCGTGGCCGTGGGCGAACCGGTTCCACTGCCCCAAGCGGCCTACAACCCTCACCGCCGGCAATACCTGGGGAATCTGCTCCTGGCGGAGCTGCGGGCAGGCTCTTATCCAACCGCCGGGCGGGTGCTGGGCCTGACCGATGCCGATTGCTATGCCCAGGGCCTCAACTTTATCTTTGGTCAGGCGACGATGAACGGCCGGGAGGCGTTCGTCGCCCTGCCCCGGCTGCGGATGTCGTTCTATGGCCGGCCAGAGGATCAGGAGCTTTTTTACGAGCGGACGCTAAAGGAGGCGGTTCACGAGCTGGGCCACACCTGGGGCCTGTCCCACTGCGCCGATCCCCGCTGCGTGATGCACTTTTCCAACACGCTGCACGACACCGACGTCAAAGGTTCCGACTACTGCCCCCACTGCTCCGGGCAACTGGGCCATAAACCTCACAATCGGGAGGACCCATTATACCCCGGTCCGGCCTAACCGACCTACTGGAAGGTATTGAGCCTTTGGAGAATCGCCTGTTGCAGCCCGGAATTCCACAACTCCTCGGCATGGCTAAGGGGAAACGACAGGTGCTCCTCAGCGTGGAATGAGGGGGGAAACCGGCACCGCTTGTCGGCAGTCAGGCCATCGCCCCGACCAGGCATAACCTCGTCCAGATCCATGCCCAGCAGTTTGAGCGGCAACCCATCGGGGAAGGGTGACGCTCCCTTGGCCTCGACCGGCTTGGCCCGCCAGCGAAACTCTGTCCTGCCCTCGGCGCTTTTCTTGGGCACCATACTGTCGGCGGTAAAGGTCCACAGGTAGAGCCGGAAAAAGCGGGGGGAGGTGCCGCCGACCGAAATGCACCGCACTCCCTCCCGGATCGGTTCCTGGGCCTCCAGGGCGCGGAACAAGGGGCTCCCCGGCTCGATCTCATCGCCATATGCCCCCACATAGTCATCAATCTTTTTCTTGAGGGTATTGATCACTTCATGGCCCACGTCGTTGGGCAGCGTCGGCACAACCTTTTCAATCCTGGTCAAAAAGCCGATGATCTTGTCATCCAACAGCGCCATGTGGCTGCCCTGGTGGGGTGAAGACAGGGTAATCAGCCCTTTGACCGCAGGGAACCGCCCCGCTGTATCTGCCTTGACCTCCGGATCGCCCAGGTACGCACGGCCGATCAGCCCCCCTCGACTGTGCCCAAGGATCACCACCGGGCGCGACTTGTAGGCCGGATCGCTCAACACATCCCGCCGCAGCACCTCCATAAAGTGCTTGAATTGAGCTACCGGTCCCTGGCTGAAGGGGAGCATCAACTTGGGCACCTGCGAGTAGGTGATCACCGGAAACCCAGCGCTGACCAAGGCGTGCCACCAGCTCCGGTCGTCGCTGCCATCAGCCCCCCGGCTATTGCTCGTCAGCCGCGGCGAGAGAAAGTAGCGGGTCTCGATGCCCGGCAATTTGGCGATCGGCGGCGAGGAGTGCGCTCCCATGTCGCGCTCCTCCGGATCGCGGTGATGATCGTAGGGCCAGTTCCGGTCCTGAAACGGATCCATCCAGTCTTTGCGGTCCCCTCCCAACCCATGCAGCAGGATCACCACCGCCTTGTGCGCCTGGGCCGGCCCTGCCGGCAGATTCCAGCGCAGGTCACCCACCAGTCTCTTCAAGTTGTCCAGATTCGGAGCCACCTTTGATCTCCCCTCCCTCCAAATCCCGGCCAGAGCCATCAGGGGTTGAAACGTCACAGGCCGGTAAAAAGATGGAAAATGTGCTCCCCTGCCCTATACAGCTTTCGACCCACACTGCCCCACCATGTGCTTCAACCACCTCTTTGACCAGGGTCAAGCCCAGGCCAAGGCCACCATAGCGTCGCGTGGGGCTGCTGTCCACCTGATAAAACCGTTCCCAGATATGGTCCAACTGGTCGGTTTCTATCCCAATTCCCTCATCCCGCACACTTGCCCGCACCATATCGCCTTCTCGATCTGCGCTCAGCAGCACCCTCCCACCATTGGGACTGAACTTGATGGCGTTGTCCAGCAGGTGATCAAAACACTGGCGCAGGCGCCGGGCATCACCGCGGACAAACAACTGTTCCTCCGAACACAAAACCTCCATCTCCAGGCGAATGGCAGCCCTCTCTGCCTTGGAGCGAGCTGCATCTACAGCCGCCTGTGCCAGATACACCACAGACAGGACCTCCAGGTCAAAGCCCATCACTCCAATGGTTTGTAGGGTAATGATGTCGTTAACCATTGTGATTAATTGCGAGGTCCGCTCCATCACCACCGCCAGGCCGTGGCGTTGCTCTGGCCGCAGCGGACCGAGCTGCTCATCAATCAGCAGCTCCATGTAGCCCTTGATCAGTGTCAGGGGGGTGCGCAGCTCGTGGGACACGTTGCGGATAAAAGCCGACTTGAGTTTGTCGAGCCTAGTCACCTCGCTGTAGGCTTCTTGCAGCCTGGAAGCATGGACCTGCACCTGCTCATATAGCCGGGCATTCTCGATGCACTGCGCCGCCAGGTCGGCCAGCGATGACAGCAGGCGCTGATCGTGAGCAGTAAATATCCCATCCCGCTTGTTCAACACTTCCAGCGCACCGATCACCTGCCCTTTGACCTGCAGTGGCACGCACAGGACCGACCGGGTCTGATAGCCACTCATCTGGTCCACGCCGGCATACCAGCGCGGATCGCAGCGAACGTTGGGCACTAACACCGGACACCCCTCCTGGATGACATAGCCGACGATCCCCTGTCCCGGCTCCAGCCGCAGCCCTCTGACCAACTCGTTCCCCCCGCCAATGGCCAGCTCGATCATAACACATCCGGTACTTGGATCCACCAGGGCCAGTGAGGCGGCCTCCACGTCCAGCAGTTCGTTTACACGGGACAGGGTGCTGGCCAGCACCTCCTGTGGATTGAGGCTGGCGGCCAGCGAGCGCCCAGCCTCGCGGAGAAAAGTCAGCTCCCGGTTGCGCTGCAGCGATTCCCGCCTAAAAGCCACATGCCGGTTGGCCAAGAAACCCACCGCCACAGCGATCATCAAAAAGGTGCCAAGCGACATGGCCGTCCAGGTCCAGCCCTGGGCTCCATCCGGCGGCCTGAGAACGATCAACACCGCCCAGCTCGCGGAACAGAGCAAAAAACTACGCCAGGTGCCACTCCAGCCATAGCGCAGGCTGGCAACAACCAGATAGATGGCATACAACGAGAGAAAGGGGCTGCGGAAACCGTCGGTCAGGTAGATACCCACCGTCAGGAAGGTCAGATTGCCCAGCCGAGCCCCCCAGGTGATCACCCCCTCCGGCACTGGCCGCCGATCCAACCACAGCAGAAAGCTGTTGTACAAAAAGGCAACGGCCAGCAAGACCGCCAGCGGCAACAGCAGGTTCGATCTAGCCAGGGCAAACCCTCCCAGACCGAACATGGCGCTGGCCAATAGGGTAACCAGCGCCAGGCCCAATTCTAGGCGCGGCACACGGCGCAAAAACTGCCCGTTGCCATCTGACCAGTCTGCCACCGACCGATCCTCCTTCAGCCGGGCAACGTCTCCAGATAGGTCACAATCTCGGGCAGGAGAAACAGGCGGGCTTTGAAGTAATCGTTCACCAGATCGCTAACCTTCTGATAAGAAGATCTCACCACCTCCTCCCGTCGCTCCCCCAGCGCCCGCCGGCCCGTCAGGTCATCGCGCAATTGGAGCAGCGCATCCACGATCTGCTCCTCCTCCGGCCCTTCGGCCACCCGCACCACAGTCCGGATCAGGCTGTCTACCTGGTCAATCAGCGTGTCGCGATCCAGCGAGGTCCCGGAGATGATGGCCTCATCTACAGTGTCCAATAATGATCCCACCTGATAGAGCAGGGCTGCCGGCTCGTCAAATAGCTCACGGATAAAGGCCGCTTCGGGCCAGCGCCCGGTAAGGCGAAAGATATTGTACAGCCGCTTGGCCACCTTGCCATAGTTTTTCGGATCGCGGCGGCTGTACTTGGCCACTTCATGCTGCAATTGACTCACATAATCCTGCAACGCAGTCGGGGAAAGATGCTTGACCAGCTTGGTAAAGAGGGGGATTGATTGTGCTTCCAGATACACCTCCTGGAAATAGGGATCGAGGAAGCCATCCAGGGGCACAATCTCTCCCGTCGGAGTCTCCCAGGTTACGTCAAGCATGTTGCTGGCATGGACCACCCGCCGTTCTTCCGGCTCGGCGATAACCCAGTCGAGCTTGCACCAGCCGGGGTCCTGGCATCCGTAATTCCAGTGGATGGTCAGCAATTCCCCCTTGGGGGTGAACACGTCAAAGCAGCCCTTTAGGACCTCCTCAGCACTCCACGAGATCGGCGTGCCGATTTTTAGCTCCTTCCCATCGCGGATCACATCCTGCAAGAAGGTGCCCCACTTGACCTCGACCAGTTCATAGTTTTCGCCCTTGAAAGCGGACAGGGCTTTGTCGCGCATCACATCGGCCAGGATGCGACACGCCTCCTCCCGCGTTGACGCCTGGATATTCACCCGCTCGAAAAAGTCGGCATCGCCGGGGAACAGTTGCACCTTCGACTGCGCTGCACTGCCCGACAGCGAGATGGCCGTCTCCACGCCGGGCCGATCTGGGATCTGGACAATGTCCGCCAGACGGCGATACCGTTCCAAGACCTGGGGATCAAAGTCCAGGAGCGTGACCCGATGGCCAAAAATCCCGGATCGAGTATCAACATCCAGGTCGCCGGCCAAAGCCTGAGACCCGGCCATAGCCGTCAGCCACTGAGCGGTATCGGCCTCATCCACCTCCACGCCCAGTTCCTGGGCAGCCCGGACGATCCGCCCCACCTGTTCTTCAGCCGCCGACCGCTGCTCGTTCGGATCCGTCTCTGTCATCCTATCCTCCCTCAAAAATGTTATCCTACCGGCCGCTAACCGACGTCAGCACGCAGGTAAGCACTACAATAAAGAGAAACAACAGGATCACCACAGCCATCAACTGCACCATCTGGCGATCGCGCTTTTGCTGCGCCTTGCGCGCGACGGCCAGTGCCTCCTGGCGAATCTGTTCTGCCTCCAACAGGACTGCCATCCGCTCCTGTGAGGCTCGTTCTTCCCGCTCTTTAAGCGCGGCCATGCTCGCCATCCGGTCGTACATCCACTGCCGAGAGCTCTGCTGCCAGCGCCGGGCCATCTGCTCGATCAAGGTCAGGTTGCGGCCACATTGGCTGCAATGGTCGGCCAGAACCCAATTATCGGCACCGCAGGCCGGGCAGTCCCGAATCAAAGCTGCTCCGCACCGGGCACAATAGCGCACCTGTTCCTCATTGTAGTGGCCACACTCAGGACAGAGGCGCGTGATCTCACCAAACAGGCTGCCGCAGAAAGAGCAGAGCAGTTGTTGGCTATCATTTTCCACCATCTCGTGTGCCCCACAATTGGGGCATTCAAAATCAAACAGTTGCATATTTTCCCCTTGTTCTGCTACGGTCCTTCTATCCAGGCAGGATCCGTATCGTCGTCACCATTGTGGGTCAGGCGCACCACATCCCGCCCATCGGCGCGCATCAGATACAGCTCCCGGGCGTTGACACCGGCCCCCTCGCCGGTATAAGCGACAAAAGCCAGCCAGTAACCGTCAGGTGACCAGGCCGGCGCTTCAGCGCCTTGGGGAAAATCGGTCAAGGGACGCACCTCACTGCCATCGGCCCGCATATTATAGATCTGGTGGCTGCCCCCCCGGTTGGAGACAAAAGCCAGATGGCTGCCATCGGGTGACCAGGCCGGCGCCCAATCCATCGCCGGATCATCGGTCAGGCGGATTGGGGTTTTATCTTCGCCCAAGGGCACGATCCAGATGTCCATGTTTTTCTCTCGCTCGGCAACGTAGGCCAGGCGCGAACCATCAGGCGACCAGGTTGGCTGCCCGGCATATACCTCCTCGGCAGTCACCTGCACCGGGTTCCCTTCACCGACTACGGCCACGAACACCTGGCTCACACCGTTCACGCTGGCGGCATAGGCCAGGCGCAATCCATCGGGTGACCAGGCCGGATCTCGTCCGGCGAACAGATCCTGCTCGCCATTTTCCGTCACCTGCCGGATCATCGCCCCGCCACTGCTGCCGTCGGCCACAAAAGCCACCGCTCCGCCCCAACGCCAGGCCGGCTGCCGGGCATTGCCTGGCCCGCTGCTCAGCCGACTCCGACCCTGGCCATCGGTCCCCATCGCATAGATAGCATACGGCCCATCGTGGTTGCTGGCAAAGACAAGCCTGCCCGGTGGCACCACCATCACGGCCACCGGAGCCGATTCCCTTACCTCGCCGCCCACCTTGCGGGCCTGAACCGCCACCCGGTGAGGTCCCTCGCCAACATTTTCCACGGCCCACTCCACCATCGCCGGGATCGCCTGTGGGTCGGGGTTTACGTGGGTGCCAACCGTCACCCCATCCACCTGCAAAGCGGCCTGAGAGACCCCCGGCTCGGCCATGACGACGCGGACCAGGAGGGTGGTGCCATGTTGCACGAGCGCCCCATCCAGCGGGGTGAGGACCTGCACCGCATCACCTGGCGGGGTGGGGGAAACAGCGGTAACTGCCTGCAGGTCTCCCCGTTGGCGGAGCAGCACCACAGCCAGCAGCGAATAGATCCCGGCTGCCATCAAAAAAACAAGAGCCAGGACCATCCACTGCCAGAAGGTGACTGCCCGCCTCATCGCCGGATCTGGACAGGTGCCTGGCCCTTTGAAAGTGCCAGGCACCTGTATGCCGCGCTTTACTTGTACCCGGTCAGGCTGATGCTATCCAGGTTAACATCCAGCTCCCGGTCGGTGGTAGCCCATTTTTTCCACACCCGGATAAACAGGGTTACCTTGGTCGTCGGAGCCTGGAACTCGGCGGCATAGGCGCTGAACATGCCCGGATCCAGCCGGGTGTCAACCCGGTTCCATGGAATCTCGACCCAGTTGTCCACGGCCTGCCAGTCGGTGCCGCCGGCGGGGTCGTAGCCCCATTGCACCCGGTAGTTGTAGCCTGCCAGGTCGTCATCGTTGGCCAGCACCCGCAACAGGCCGTACAGCGAAAGCCGGTACGTCGCCCCGACGGTCAACCCTTCCACCGTCTGGTAAATGCCGGCATAGCGATCCGGGTCAGAGCGGCTCCGACCCAGGGTGTTGATTTCAATCATCTGCGAGTGCTTGCCCTGCTGAACAGCCGGTGACCAGGTCTCGTCGTAAAAGCCATAGCCGGCCTGGGCATCGTTATAGAACCAGCCCCAGCCCTTGCCCACCTTGCCAAGGGGGATGGGGACAAAGCCGCCCTCAAAATCGCCGTTGGTCAGGAATTGCCCTTCCTCGCCGACCTTGACGGTGGCTTGAGCTGTCCCCTTGGCACCGCCGGCATCGTAGGCCACCGCCTTGAGGGTGTGGGCTCCGGCCGTTCCCGGCTTCCAGGCGAAATCATGGGACAGGCTCAGCAGGCCAACGTCGTGCTCAACGCTGCCCAGCAACGTGCTGCCGTCGTACAGCTCCAGCCTGGTGATGCCCACCCCATTGCTGCCCGTCACGGGGATGGTATAGCCCCAGCCGACAACCGGAAAGTCGGGGACGGTCAGGCTGACCAACGGCTTGTCGGTATCGGCCGGCATGGCCCCTTTGAGGCTGATGGCATCCAGGTTGACGTCCAGCTCGCGGCCGGCCGTGCCCCACTTTTTCCAGACACGGACAAAGAGGGTCAGCCGTTCGCCGGTGGCAGTCAGGTTGGTGGTATAAGAGTCCATCTCACCAGGCGACAGGCGGGGATGGACGGTATCCCACGGTAACTCGACCCAGTCTTCTACCTGCGCCCAATCGGTGCCGCCGTCATAATCCACACCGACCTGCACCCGGTAGTTGTACCCCTCGCGGTCAGGGTCATCCTCCAGGGCGCGCAACATGCCGTGCAACGACAGTTCATAGGTCTCGCCTGGCACCACAGCCACCGTCTGGTAGATGCCGGCGTAGCGGTCGGCCTCCGATCCGGCTTGGCCAACGGTGTCCAGCTCGATCATCTGCGAGTGTTTGCCATCATAGACCACCGGCGTCCAGGTCTCATCGTAGAAGCCATACTCGATGTGGCCGCCGTTGTGGAACCAATGCCAGCCATTGCCGACAAAACCCACCGGCGTCGAGTAGAACCCCTCCTCAAAGTTACCGTTGGTCAGCCGCTCCACCGGTGTACCGGCCAGTTGAATATCAGGCAGAGCCCCAACGGCAACGGCCAGGGCCAATAACAACGCCACCAGAACAGTTCGTTTCCGGTTCATCTTCCTTACCTCCTCTCGCAAAGCAAGCCGGGATCCTTTTTCAACCCCTGCGCCTCGGCGGTGGATGGAGACTTTTATGGTGCACCCAGCACATGGCAACAGCGGTGAATTGCAAAATTTGCCGGCCAATCAGATGCCTGACACATGACAGTATATCACGTCTTTGGCAATTTGACAAGGGGCTTTATGCAGATCATTGCAATATATAGAGATACACAGCCACCTGCACAAAGTGAGCCTCATCGCGTAGAACCGCGTTCCGTTCCAGCCAGGCCTGCACCAGCCCCCGGTCATCCCACAGCGACACCTCTGTGGCCACCAGCCATACGGCCCGGTAGCCGGCGGTGATCTGGGCCATGCGGCGGGCCAGCTCATCGGCGCTCATGCCGGCGTTGGTATACGGCCCCTCAGCCCAGCGGTAGGGATCGCCGCCCGATCCGGCCAGATGGGGCAAAAAGACCCGATAGCTCCCAACGGCGTGCCTGAGCATCAAGGACGGGCCATGCCGGGCATAGTAATCAAACGAGTAGCGTCCATAGGGGATCTGAAAGAGGACCACCTCCCCTGGCGACAGGCGGTCCAGCACATAGCGGGTAGCAGCACGAAAGTCGGCTTTCATTGGCGTCGTGGCCTGCAGCCACAGCCCCCAGCCGTTCATCACCAGGACCACCGCTGCCAACGAGCCGGCCAGCGCCCGGCTCTGGCGAGCAACAACCACCACTCCCCTGGCCAACAACAGCAGGTAGGCAGGCAGCACAAAGATCAGATAGCGGGCGGTGTAGAGCGGCCGGCTCAGGCTGACAAGGAACAGGCCCGCCACCGGCACCAGCAGCCAGCAGAGCAGAAATGCCGGCGAAACGGAGCGCACCGGCCGCTCCCACCAAACCAGGCTGGCGGCCAGTAACAACCCGACAAAGGGGGCCAATCCCCACCACGGGACGATCTGCGCCACCCCCAGGCTGTAGCTATACAACAACGAGGCGAGCATCTCGGGCAACGGCACAAACCGAAAGCCGGTTTCGCCTGGCTGCAACAGGAGCGGCAGTTGCCAGATCAGCAGCGGCAGATAGGGCAGGGTGAGTGCTATCAAGCTGGCCAGCCACGGTTTCCAGCGGCGGCGGCACGACCCGTCCAGGGCAAAGAAGGCCAACCCCTGCGCCGGGATGATGAGAGCGGCCACAAAATGGATATAGGCAGCAGCAGCGGTCACCACCACGTAGGCCAGCCAGCGCCCCCACTCACCCCGCTCCAGGGCTACCAGGTAGCGGTCCATCGAGAGCAAGATCAGGGCGACAACCAGGGCGTACATCTTGCCCTCCTGGCTGTACCACACCAAATAGGGCGACGTTGCCGCCAGCAGTGCCGCCAGCCAGGCAACTCCAGGCTGTGAGGGGAACAAACGCCGCGCCAGCCGAAAGATAAGCGGCACGGCCAGCACGCCAAAGATCAGAGAAAAGAAACGCAGGCTAAACCCGCTATCTCCGACCAGGGAGAGCCAGCACCGCAACAATAGATGATACAGCGGTCCATTTTGCCCGGGTTGGACAAAGGTGAGCAGCAGGTCGGGCAGGGGCACGCTGGCAAAGCGGATGGCGTCTATTTCGTCGCGCCACAAGCTCTGAAAGTCGAGGCGAAAAAGGCGCAGGGCAAAGGTCAACCCTGCCAACCCAACCCCTGTCCAACGCCAACGCCACCCGGTCACAGTCCCCCTCGCCCCAGAATAGAGGGTGCTAAAAAACCATGTTTCTACCACAGAGACGCAGAGTTTTTAAGGCAATTGCTATCAGATTCTACGCGTCCTCTGTGCCCCCGCGGTGAATTTCCGACGCTTTGTCAGCAACCTCGAATAAAGGGCGCGGGGCCCACGGCTCTGGAGCACCCGCGCCAAAACTGTCCGGCAAAACTCTGCCTCACACCGACGTTACTGCTCTTCTGTTCCTCCCGCCTGCTGACGACGGCGATGGCTGGCGATCCACAACACGCCAAAAAAGAGGAGAAGAAGCGGGAGCAACATGATCCCACAACACAACCAGAGGTAGGATACCCCTAGCGCGACCGCATCGAACAACTTGCCCCACTCGAACTTGAGGTTTGTCTCACCCTGGGTGTAACGCGAGTCGCCGCTCGCGGTTGCCGATTCGGTCGGCATCGGGACAGGGGTCACAGTTGGTGGCACCTCGGTGGGAGTTGGCGGTACCGGCGTAGGGGTGGGTGTCTCTGTGGCCATCGATTCTTCGGTGGGCGTGGCGCTTGGTTCCTCGGTGGCCGTCGGCTCCTCGGCGGGCATCTCCGTCGGCTCAATTGTCGGCGTATCGGTGGGGGCAGGAGTGGTTGGCATGGGAGTGGACGTGGCCTGGGGGGGCGATTGGAACAGCCCCGAGGTTGCTGACAGGTCCGCGCGCCACAACACAGCCGCCAGCAACAGCGAGATAACGACCCAGGGAACCAGTCTGACCAAAGCTTTCACCTCACGCCGTGCCGGCGGTTGGAGTTTTAAATCTTTCATCCGTTCAATCATCCGATCTTTAAGCTATGCCAACAACGGCGCACATTATAGCAGAAAAAGTCACCCTTTGCCAATCCAGGACTTGGTGATGATTGGACATTGAGCTAGAGGAGGCTACTACCCAGGCATCGGGGAAATCCAAAAAGGACAGAGGGGTAAAAGGTCACAGTGGGCGTCTCCTGCGGGGACACTCCCTCGGCGCAAAGCGTCTCCTCCACCGATTCAACCTCTGCGCCTCGGCAGTGGGTAGAAAATTTCCATCCGGTCTGGTACATCCCGGCGCATGTCAGGGTATGCCAGGCAAAACCCCTTTTGCCGGTCTCCCACGTCGGCCCGGCCGGTGGATCCGGCCAGGCAAAGCCGCCCTGCCGGCCGACACCCTGATCACAAAGCCATCTTACCAGCCAATATCAGGATTATACAGCCAAAGATCACGACGTTGATCAGAATCAGGACGGCGATGATCAACCAGTGTCGAACGTCTAGCGATTCAAACATACGCCTTTCCTCCCGATGTTGCCAGCATAGAATACCCCTAAATCGGATAAATGTCAAGCCAAGGCAAGTTGTCTTTGCCCCGGAGCGTGACATCACCGGCCAGGACTGTCTCCAGGCGGCCATCATCCCGGCGCACCAGCAGCGCCCCATCGGCATTCACCCCCTCGGCAACACCTTCCACACACATCCCAGGGGCAGAGACGGTGACCAGCTGGCCCAAGGTTACCAGGCGCTGCGCCCATTCAGTGTGGGGCAGGCAGCCGGCGCGCAAGGCCAGGTAGCGCATCTCGACAGCCGAAAGGAAGGCCCACAGCAACGCCAGACGGTCCACCGGCTGCCCCAGGGCATGGCTCAGGCTGGTGGCCGGCATTAGCAATCCTGGCGGAAGATGCTGTGGATCGAGGTTGACATTGAGGCCAATGCCCACCACAACATACTCCAGGCGACTCCCCCTCAGGCCAACCTCGGTGAGCATCCCTCCCGCCTTGGCCCCGCCGACCACGATGTCATTGGGCCATTTCAAGCCTGCGGCCAGGCCGGTTTGCCTTTCAACGGCATCGGTTACGGCTAATCCGCAAGCCATAGTCAGCCGCTGAACCTGGTTAGGGGCCAGGTCGGGCCGAAAGATCAGCGACAAGAGCAGGCTGCTGCCGGCGGGGGCTTCCCAGCGTCGGCCAAGACGCCCCCGCCCGGCTGTCTGGTGCTCGGCCAGGACCAGCGTCCCCTCCGGCGCACCAGCCTCGGCCAGTCGCCGTGCCTCATCGTTCGTCGAACCGGTCTCAGGCAGATATACCAGATTCCGCCCGATAAAGGCCGTTGACAACCCTGCCAGGATCCGCTCTGCCCCGCCGAGCATCCCCTCTATTCCTCTGCCACGATCCGATAGGTGGTCGTGATCTGGGCCGTCTTGCCCAACATGATGGAGGCCGAGCAATACTTTGCCTGCGATAGCTGAATGGCATCCTCCACCGCTTTGGGCTTGATGTCCCGCCCGTGCACCACATACTCCACGGCGATTTCGGTGTAAACACGGGGGTGATCTTGGGCCCGTTCGGCACGGGCAATCACCTCCAAGCCGGTCACCGCCTGTCGCTTCTTGTGCAGGATCTCCACCACATCATAGGCAGTGCAACCGGCCATGCCGATAAGCAGCAGCTCCATCGGCGAGGGACCTAGCTTCTGGGCACTGCCATCTACCACAATGGCATGGCCCGACGACGCCTGACCGACAAAGCGCCGGTCCTCCACCCAGGTGACCCGAGCTTCCGTACTCATTTCAACCCCCTCTTTTTCAATGCCAGCAACACATCTTCTGCCTTGACCGGCAGCTTGTTGAACCACAAGCCAGTGGCGTCGTGGATGGCATCGAGGATGGCCGGGGCCAGCACCAGCATCGGCATCTCGCCCACGCCACGCACGCCATACGGCCCCTGCGGATCGGCCACCTCGACAATGAGCGGATGGACCTCTTCGGGCACGTCGTAGACGGTCGGGATCAGATAGTCGGCGTAGCTCCTGGTCTCAAGCCGCCCATCGCGCATGATGAAATCCTCCAACAGGGTCCAGCCCTGGGCCTGGGCGATGGCCCCCTCGATCTGGCCCTCCACCTGCATGGGGTTGATGGCCCGGCCTACGTCGTGGGCCGCCCACACCCGCTTGAGCTGCACCTGACCGGTCTCGGTGTTCACCTCCACTTCAACGATCTGCGTCCCGTAGCCGTAGGTCACGTGGGGGTCACACACCCCTGTCTCCGGGTCGAACATGGTCGTCGGTCGGGGGCGGTAGGTGCGCTGGGCAATGGCCGGGCGATCTCCGGCCCGCCATGCTTCCAAGGCGGCTTCGCAGGCCAGCTTGACCGCATTGCCACCCATGAACGACAATCGGGAAGCGCTGCAACTGCCGGCTTCTGGCACCTCAGCGGTGTCGTCGTTGACGATCGACACCTGATCGTAGGCTATCCCCAGCGTCTCGGCAGCTATCTGCGACATGGCGGCCAGCACCCCCTGACCCACTTCCGAGGTGCCGATCTTGATCACCGCCTGTTCGATGGTCCGATCGCCATACAGCTCACAGCGGGCCGAGCACTTTTCGGGGAAGCCAAAGCTGTAACACACATTCTTGTAGCCCGCAGCCACCCCAATCCCCCGCAGCAGGCCGGCAACCGCCCCCCCCTGAGGCCGAGGCTTCCCCTCGTCGGTCCAGCCGGCGGCTTCGGCAGCGTGCAACAGCGTCTCCCGCAGAGACACACCGGGCGGGACAATGCTCTGGGTGGCCAACACCGACCCTTCGTGCAGCGCATTCTTGAGCCGAAAGACCACCGGGTCCATCCCCAACGCTGCGGCCAGGCGGGCCATTTGCGATTCGGCGGCAAAGGTGGCCTGCAACGCGCCAAAGCCACGGAACGCCCCGGCAACGATGTTGTTGGTAAACACATTGTAGCCATCTACCTTGACATTGGGCACCTCATACGGCCCGGTAGCCATGCTAACCGCATTGTTCAGCACCGCCGAGCTGGACGAGCTATAGGCCCCAATGTCGGCAATGAGGGTTGCCTCTACCGCCAACAGCTTGCCATCTTTTGTCGCAGCCGAGCGGTAGTGCATATAATAGGGATGGCGCTTGTGGTGCCCCCGAAACGACTCTTTGCGATCCCAGACGATCTTGACCGGGCGGCGAATACCCCGCCGATCCAGGCAAAAGGCGGCCAACGCCAGCAGATGCTGGAGCGACATATCCTCTCGTCCGCCAAAAGCCCCGCCCGCCGGCGCATAGATCACCCGCACCCGGTCGAGGGGCAGGTCGAGCATGTGGGCGATTTGGTGCTGATCGTCGTGCGCCCATTGCCCGGTCGAGTGGACCGTCACCCGGCCCTGTTCATCTATATAGCCGATGCCGGCCTCTGGTTGCAAGTAGGCATGCTCCTGATGCGGCGTGAAATACTCCTCCTCGACAATGACCACATCATCGCGGGTAAACACCGCCTCCACATCCCCCTTGCGGATATGCTGATGAGTCTGGATATTATCCGGCCAGCGATCGTGGATAACCGGCGCGCCAGGTTTCATCGCCTCGCGCGGATCGGTGACCACCGGCAGGTCCTCATACTCGACGCGGATCAGGTCCCGCGCCTGACGAGCAGCTTGTTCCGTTTCGGCAATGACCAACGCCACACGGTCAAATACCGACCGCACCTTGTCGCCATTCAAGGCCGGTTGGTCCTTGAAAATCAACCCATACTCGTTGACCGGAACGTCTTTGTGGGTCAGCACGGCCACCACACCCGGCACACGCTCCGCCTCCGACGTGTCCAGGGATATGATCCGGGCATGGGGGCGATCGCTGAACAACACTTTGGCATACAAAAGCCCGGCCATGTGCAGATCTCCGGGGAAACGAGTCCGCCCGGTCACCTTGTCCACCGCATCGGGCCGGCGCAGCCGTTGACCGATTGTCTGGGTTTTCATCGTCGTTGACTCCCTCCCATCAAGCATCATACGTCAATTTGCATTATACCTGCGAAGGACCGGTTTGACAAAATTGCAAGCAGCGGATATAATGTCGATTTGTCCGGTTCGGCCCTGCAACCGACCAGAAGAAAGGGAAGCCGTTCATGGAGATCAGCAGACGGATTGACTATGGCATTCGAGTGATTTTGGACCTGGCCACCCTGCCCCAGAACGGCCGGGCTTCGACCCAAGAGATCGCCGAACGGCAAAAGATCCCCGCCCCCTTTTTGGCCAAAATCATTTCACAGCTATCCCTGGCAGGTCTGGTCGCTACCCAGCGGGGTGCCGGGGGGGGCGTAGAGCTGGCCCGTCCACCGGCAGAGATCAGCCTTTTGCAGGTCATCGAGGCGCTGGAGGGCCCGATCCGGCTGAACTGGTGCGCCATCGAGCCGAGCTTGTGCCCCCGTGACCGGCACTGCCCGGTCCATGACATCTGGGCCGAGGCACAAGCGCAGTTGGCCGAACTGCTAAGCCACACAACCTTTGCCGACCTGACAGCCGCAGCCCACCAGAAAGCCGATTCTCTACCCCGCTAAGCGCCTGGTGTCCGCCTATCTTATCCGCCCATAGCGCCGCCCCACGATCTGCTGCCCGGCCGGACCGAGAGCAAAATCGAGGAAACTCTGCACCTCTGCGGTTGGAAACTCGGCTACCACCAGCCACAACTCGCGCGTCAGCGCATAACTGCCCCGTCCTGCCCCTTGTGGTGTGGGCAGCTCCCCCTCCACCTTTACCACTTTGACGTCGGGCGGCACCCAAGCCATGCCCACGTAGCCGATAGCGCCCGGATGCGCAGCCACATACTCGACCACTGCCTGGCTGGAAGGGACCACCACTGCCCGTGGAGTGATGCGCCGGTCACCCATAACCAGCGCCTCAAACGCCGCCCGCGTGCCCGATCCCTCCTCACGGCTGACCGGTTGCACCAGCCCGGCCATCGGAACTCCCAACGCCCGCCACTCGTAGGTGCGCCCGCTAAACAGATCCTGGATCTGCAGCAGCCCCAGCCCGGCCACAGGATTGTCAGGGTGTACGACGACAGCGATCCCATCGCGGGCAATGGCTATTGCCCGCCAACCCGGCAGGTCGGAAGGGAGCCAGGAAGCCAGGGCTATGTCCACTTCGCCCCGGCGGAGCGCCTCCAGCCCATAGCCGGTGCCCAGGCCGGTTACCTCCAGGCTGATAGTTGGAAATCGCTCATGGAAGGCAGCCGCCAGCTCGCTCACCAGGGGAGCCATGGTCGTAGAGCCGGCGGCCCGCAGGGAGATCGGCTGGGGCGTGGCAGCCGGCTGGCCACAAGCGGCCAGCAGCACCGCCAACAACAGAGCTACCGCAGCCAGGCTACGATCAGGCACAGAACTCCCACTGTCGCGCAATACACGGCAAACGGATATAGCCTGCCTCGTTGCAGATAGCGCAGCAACCCCCAAATACACAGGTAGCCGCTCATCGCCGCCGCCAGAAAACCTGCCATCAACAGGGGGAGGTGGCTCAGCAGGGCAGAGGCATGGAACAGGTCAAAAAGCTGGAACAACCCGGCGCCTAAAATAACCGGCGTAGCCAAAAGAAAGCTGAACCGCGCCGCCGCCGGACGTTCCAGATTGCGCAACAGCCCAACCGCCATCGTCGCCCCAGAGCGAGAGAGGCCGGGAGCAATCGCCGCGGCCTGCCCCAACCCAATGAGCAATGCATCCGGCCAGCGCAGGTCGCCGACCGACCGCACCCGGCGGCCAAGCCGCTCGCCAAGAAACAGCAAACCGGCCGTCAGCAGCAAAAAGAGGCACACCCAAACCGGCTCCTCGAAAAGCGATGCGAAAAAATCCTCCAGCAGAAAGCCGAGGACCGCCGCCGGGATGCTGCCCACGATGAGCAACCACATCAGCCGGGCTTGCGGCTGGGCCCAATCCCGACGGACCAGGCTCCCCAGCCAGGCGGTAATGAGCTGCCACCAATCACGCCAAAAGTAGGCCAGCACCGCCAGCAACGTCCCCCAATGGATGAGCGTGTCAAAGGCCAGCCCCGGTGACTCCCAACCTAACAACCAGGGCACCAGCACCAGGTGGCCTGAACTGGAGACCGGAATGAATTCAGTGGCCCCCTGGACAAAACCGAGTACGATCGCTTGTAGGATGTCCATATGCCCCCATCGCATTCCATATTGTGTCCATTATACCCGCCAACAACCGGTTTGACAAAACCGCAGAGACCTCTGAGCAATGTGGTCTCGTGGTGAATTGCACAGGCCCCTGAACGGGCATGTCCAACAAAGGGATGAGGAGTTTGACAGGCTGGCGGAATTGAGGGATAATGTAGCCCAGGTGCAAAAGATACCGTCTTGGCGCTCGACTTTTGGTGGGTAATCCCCGACGAGGAAGGTTGACATGCCCAAGAAAAAAAAGAAACCGGCCCGCTATGTCATCGGCATGGACCTGGGCGGCACCAAAATCCTGACTGCCGTCGTAACCAAGCAGGGGCGCATTCAGGGTGAGGCCAAAGCCAAAACCCGCCCCGAAGAGGGACCCGATGCGATCATCAAGCGCATGGCAGCGGTCGCCCGACAGGCAGCACGGAATGCCCAGGTTGACTGGAGCGCGGTGCAGGGCATGGGCGTGGGGGCACCAGGCCCCTTGAACCCCGAAACCGGCGTCGTGCATCATGCGCCCAACCTGCCCGGATGGGAAGAGGTTCCTCTGGCCTCGCGCCTATCCAAGGCGTTGGGCATACCGGTCTTTGTGGAGAACGACGTAAACCTGGGGACATTGGGGGAATATCTCCTGGGCGCCGGCCAGGGGACGCAGGACATGGTTGGCATCTTTGTCGGCACCGGCGTGGGGGGCGGGCTCATCCTTGGGGGAAAGCTGCGCAGCGGCTATCGCCACGCTGCGGCAGAGGTAGGCCACATGATTGTGCTGGCCGGCGGGCCGAGGTGCGGCTGCGGCAAACAGGGCTGTCTGGAAGCCCTCGCCAGCCGCACCGCTATCGAGCGCGACATCCGCGCCGCCCTGACTGCCGGACGGGAGAGCCTCATCTCTGAGATCGGCAAAAGCGGCGAGCCCCTGACAAGCGGCGTGTTGGCCCAAGCCTTTCGCCAGGGCGATCCGCTGGTGACAGAGGTGGTGGGCCAGGCGCAGTGGTATCTGGGTCTCCTGACCGCATCCATTGTCAACCTGATTGACCCCGAAATGGTGGTTTTCGGCGGAGGGATGGTCGAGGCTATGGGTGAGGAGTTCCTGACGCCCATCCGTCACGCCGCCCGCCAGCACTTTATCCAGCAGGCCGATGCCGACCAGGTGCAGATTGTGGCCGCCAGGTTGGGAGGCTATGCCGGCGTGCTGGGAGCAGCGATGCTCGCCTGGCAACGCAGCCGATAAACCCGGTCGGAGGACAAGGGACAATTGCCCTTCCCCTCGAATTCGGGTATAATAGGCGCAAACACAAAACAAGGAGAGTAGAAAATGGGACTTGGAGACCTATTGGGGACGCTATTTTCGGGCGTGGGCGTCATCATCATCTTCGCCATCCTGATCCTGGCATCGGCCATCAAGATCGTCCAGGAATATGAGCGCGGCGTCATCTTCCGTTTGGGTCGCCTGCAAGGGGCCAAGGGGCCGGGGCTGTTCTTCATTATCCCCATCGTGGACCGCATGGTCAAGGTGGACCTGCGGGTCGTCACCCTGGATATTCCTGCCCAGGAGGCGATCACCCGGGACAACGTGACGGTGCGGGTCAATGCGGTGGCCTACTTTCGGGTCCTTGATCCCTGCGACGCCATTGTCCAGGTGGAGGACTACCGCCGGGCTACCTGGCAGATCGCGCAAACCAGCCTGCGCTCAGTTCTGGGGCAGTCGGACCTGGATGAGCTGCTCATCCACCGCGACGAGATCAACCACAAGCTCCAGCAGATCATTGACGAGGCCACCGAGCCGTGGGGGATCAAAGTCAGCATCGTTGAGGTCAAGGATGTGGAGCTGCCCGATACAATGAAGCGGGCCATGGCCCGCCAGGCCGAAGCAGAGCGCGAGAAGCGGGCCAAGATCATCCACGCCGAGGGCGAGCTCAGCGCTGCCCAACAGCTCCAGGATGCCGCCCATGTGATCGCCCAGGAGCCAGCAGCCATTCAACTGCGCTACCTGCAAACGCTGACCGAGATCGCCGTGGAAAAGAACTCGACCATCATCTTCCCAATCCCGATCGAGTTCTTTAAAACCTTTGCCAGGCTGCTTGAAGCAGAGCAACAGCCACAGCAGTAGCTTGCGTCCGTTTTGACAAAAAGGCTGCTCTCTGTTATACTGCTTGAGAGCGCCGGAGAGAGGGTCCGGCCGCCAGGCCACGGAGGGATGGCCGAGTGGTTTATGGCGACGGTCTTGAAAACCGTTGTGGCCGCATGGTCACCGGGGGTTCGAATCCCTCTCCCTCCGCTCGCAAATCGTAAATCTGGGGAGGTGCCGGAGAGGTCGATCGGGACCGCCTGCTAAGCGGTTGAGGGGCATAAAAAGCTCCTCCCAGGGTTCAAATCCCTGCCTCCCCGCCTGCAAGCCCTCGTAGCTCAGAGGATGAGAGCGTCTCCCTGCGGAGGAGAAGGCCGCGCGTTCGAATCGCGCCGAGGGTGCCTTTTTTTCTTGGTAAGCCCCTATTCTTGTTTGCTCACAAGCGGCAGGTAGACGGCGAACTCGCCTGACCGCCGTAGTACGATCCCATCCAGCGGTTGCAGCGTGACCACCGCCGCCGGCGAGCCGTCGTTGTAGCGCGCCCGCGAGCGCAAGTGCAAGGCATCGGCGATGCATGGGGCGCTGCTCCCACAGGTCAGCCGCACGTAAGCCCCATCTTCCGGCGCAAGCAATACCGCCGCTACCAGGTGCCACTCATCCCCCCCGGTCCGCTGGTCCAGCACCGCCGTGGCCACCACCTGGCCGCCGGCAACGACCTCATAGCGCGCGCTCGGGCTCCAGCCAGAGGCTTCGGGCGCGGCTGGCCACCAGGCAGTGACGGTGTAGATGTCGGTCGCCAAGATGGGCAGGCTCCAGCGCGCCTCGGCCAGAGGGCCGCTGCCTTCGTGACAGCCCGCGCCCCAATCGTGGTAAAAGGGGCCCAAAGCCTGCCACTCGCCGCTGTCGTAGCTTGTTTCAGCCCAGTCGCCGGTTGTGGAAAAGCCCAGGCCGCCGTCGTCCAGGATCGTCTCGTAGCGCGGAGCCTGGTTGCCCAGCAGCCGCCGATAACCCGGCCCGACCGGCACTGTTTGCCCATCGCGCGTGCCGTTGAGCAACACCAGGCCATTCTCGAACTCACGCCGATATATGTCGGGCGGGCGCACGGTCAGCCGCACATCGTCCAGCCAGACCGTGCCGGTCACCTCGCCTACCAGGAACTGGAGGCGCGAATCGGTGACGGTGGCGTTGGCCTCGAAGGCGACAGTGTACTCTTGCCACTCGGTGCCAATCGGCACCCGCCGCCACAGCCCATAGTTGTCCCAGTCGGGGCTGCCCTTCTGGGCGCTGAGGGTGATGGTGCGCGGTACATCACTCTTGGCCCAAAAGGTCACGTCGTAGGACACACCCTGCTCCAGGGAGCGGTCGCGCTGGGCAAAGTCAATGTGCCAGTCGGTGCCAGAGGTGGCGGTGATGACGATCCGCGCCGAGGCAACGCCCACCGCCGCGTCGCCTGTATCCCGGCTCACGGCAGCCAGGCAGCCGGCCCCGGCGTTGGCCCAGAAGCTCCAGGGCAGGGCAATGGGTTGCTCAAAGCTGCCATTCTCGACCCGGTTTTCGGGCGGAGGACCGCCCATGTCCACCCGCTCGGCCGGCCCCAGAGGATAGCCCAGGTCAAAATCCAGCTCGTCGTACCACCAATCGTTGCCATGCCAGGTATCGCCGAACTCATGGGCAAAGTAGCCGTCGTCCAGCAAGGTCAGCGCCAGGCCGAAACGCATCCAGGGGTAGTAGGTGCGGGCAAACTCCAGGGTGGAGGAAGGGATCTTGGTCAGGGGCTCATAGTCGTAGCCGTAGGCGATGTCGTCCAGCGGCGACGACTCGATCATGGTCGTAGCCGGTTCCCTGGCCAGGCGCAGCCAGTCGTGGTAGCGCGCCAGCAGGTCGCCGAACGCATCTTCGCCCTCTAATACGTTCGCCGTGGCAAAGCCGATGCTGATGCCGTTGAACAGCCCGGCCACACCCGGCTCGTAGATGTTGGTGCTGTGGCTGCTGACAATGGCGTGGGGCATGAACCGGCGAAAGGTCTCGATCTCGTGGAACACCCCCGCCTTCCACGCCGCGTCCAGCACATCGGGGTCATCGGCCATGCCATCCTCATCGGCATCAATTTCGATGGGGTTGCCATAGATATCGTGGGTGAGCCATGATTGGGTGGTCATCACATTGTCGAAAAAGACGCCGTCAGCCTGATAGCCGCTGGCCAGCCAGGATTGGTAGGCGTAACAGGCCTGGTATTCCGCCACCTCAGTCTTGGTGAGGTTGATGCGGTAGGAACCGGGCCAGACCTCAATGGGGTTGCCATTTACATCCTTGAGGTACCAGGCGTTGCACTCGTCCCCGACACAACCGTTGCAGGCCGGCTGCGACAGGTCGTTGTTCTCCACAGCGTTGATCGAGGTCAGCACGCGGATGTCGGGGTTGAGCTGGCGCAAGGCCACGATCTGGCCGGCCCCCAGCCCATCGGCGCCCAGCCACAGGTCAATGCGGGCCATATAGGGCAGGCCCTGGTCGGCGAATTCCCACCAACCCCACAGGTTGCCGGTACGGGGGAAGGAGGGATTGGCCGCCGAAAGGGAGCGGTAGTGCAGGGGCAGCAGGAAATCGGGGTGCGCCGCACAGCGCACGTACACATTGTTAACCACATCCGGGTCAGGGTCCAGGCCGGGGATGACCGTCTGATGAAAGGCACTGCCCGCCCCCTGGTCAAAGGGGGTCATGGCATCGTAGGGCAGGGGCTGGCCCAGAGAATAGGCACAGGTCGTGACCTCGCTGGACCGGACCGAGAGACTGAGCTGGGTCGCGCCCGGCGGGAGCAGGGTGGTCGGTGGGTCAGGATCGCTGACCGGAATGCCGGGGTAGAGCAGCGGCGGGCTGCTGCAGGGCAAGCCGATCTCGCCGCCAGCGGCTGGCGTGAATTCGTACACCAGCTCATCGCCAACCACCAGCGGGTCGGTCTCCAGCCAAACCTCGTTGGCCCGGGGCTGGTCAAGGCGCTGCGCTCGGGCAGCGACCTCGTCGGCCGGGGCAGCCCGTCCTGAAACCCGCACCTCGTCCAGCAGGTAGTAGGCAGCCTGGTTCCAGCGGTCGCCGCCGATGTAAAAGCCGCTGCCCCCAGCCGAGGGGGGCCAGTAGTGTCCCTCGTTGGTGTCGGCGGTCAGGATACCATCCACGTAGAAGCGCATGAAATTGCCGCCGGCCGAGTAGGTGAAGGCCAGATGGTGCCACTCGCCCGCCTTCCAGGCACGCATGTTGCCCCGCGAGCCGTAGGCACTCTGCCACTCGCCGTCCACATCGCCGCCAGCGTACAGGACGCCGGAATCCTTTGACTGGGCGATCCACAGCGAATCGCCATCGGGAGCCTGGTAGAAAAAGAGCACGTGCCAGCGGCTGCTGTAGGCCGGGTCATCGCCATCGGCGCGCAGGGCAACCCACATCTCGACCGTGCCCTCATCCAGGGCAAGGTTGTTCTCTCGGCCAAAGCGCAAGCTGCCGTTGGGAGCCAGAGCCAGCGCCGAACCCCATCTGCCCGCGGCGTAGGCCACGCCCTGGGCCAGGTCTGGTGTCTCGCCGTTGACCCCGTCGAGCGAGCCGTCAAAGTGCAGCAGCAGGCCCTCGGCCACCTCGCCAGCCGCTGCCGGCGTGCCGTTGACCAGCCAGCGGTAGGTGCTGCCTGATTCGGCATCGCCATCTGGATCGGAAAAGTCGGCGCTGCCGACGGCGTAGCGATAGTCGAAGGTGAGGGCCGTAGCAGCGTTGGCGCAGATCGGTGGGCTGGCCGGGGCGCTGCCAGAAGCCGGCACAAGCATCAGGGTGCCAAGCAGGGCCAGCCAGATCATTCCCAAGAGGGTCATAGCTTTATGATGCGGGGTCATGGAGCTTCATCGCCTCCCTACAAAGTATCTTCTAGACCACACCACCACCCAAGAGGCGCAGGGCATTTTCGACGCTTTCTACCAGCTTGGAGCGCTTGGCCACATCCTTGCCAGTAGGTGTTGGCCGCCGGGCAATATGATCGAGCAGCTTTTCCAGGTAAGGCACGACACCTGGTCCACCGCGCTTGCTCAGGACCCGCACCAGACGCTTCTGTACCCACTCATCAGCCCACGGCCCCAGCGCCTTCGGTTGCCGAGGATCGCTGTTTAGGATCTGCTCCAGGCGTTCCATCAGAAAGGGCAAATCGCCGGCAGCCGGCTGCAACTGCCACAGGAGGTCCACAGCCCGCCCAACGATTTTGCTGTCGGGCGCAGCCAATGCCCTAGGGAGCAGGGTCCTGGCTTCCTCGACATGCAACCAGCCCAATATATACACCACCCGTTCCCGGTCCCGATGGCTGTACCCTTCGTCATACCAGCGGATCAGGTCGGGAATCACTGCCGGATCGTTGAGGGCGATCAGGGCATCGGCGGCGGCCCAACTTCTCTCCCGGCGGCCGGTCTTGAGCATCTGCAGGAGAACGCTGGCGGCCACTTCCCGATTTCCCGTCTCGCCCAGGGCAAGGGCAACGATGCTCTGGCTGCGAGGGTCTTTGACCTTTTCCAGCAGGTCACGCCATCGCTTCGCCGCATCGGGCCAGTGACTTGCAATTTCAATCGCCTCATTGAGATTGCGGTGCCGGCTAGACCTACGGTTTCCCACAAACCCGATCTCCGGATGCAGGCGCACAAGCAGTCGCAACAGGCGCTGGATCACCAGGCTGTTGGGCATGGGACCTTCGATGATCTTGAGGGCCATTGCTGCCGCCCGCGCCGGGTCCACGCCGGCCACGACATCGAGGTCCTCGGCCAGGTGCCAAAGCCAGTCGAACCGCTCCGAGACCGCCTCCACAAACTGATCGGTCAGCACCCGGTCAAGGGCAGCAGTCTGCTCCTCGTCTGGAAGCCCGGCCGCTACTATGTGCTCAATAATGTGCTTGAGCCCATAGTCGTCGCAGCGCCGCCAGTCAGAGGCATAGGTGGCAAGGTAGTGCTCGGCAATGCGGCGGTGGTACTCCCTGGCCCCTTGCAATTTGGTCCGCAAAAAGCTGGCAAAGCTGCCATCGTACACCCGCCATCGTTCCTCTCCGCCAGCCCAGGCGCAGTTCAGAAATCTGCTCCAACGGACCAGGGCGAAATCGTGCACCTCGTCGGCATCCAAGCCCAACACCCGGCCCATCCAGGTCGCGCCGACCGGCTCTCGCACGGCTGCCAGCAGGCCAATAACCGGTTTGTAGAACCGCAGCCATGCTTCCCGCCCCTCGCCTTTGGCCATTTCCAGCTCACCCCAGAACCGCTCAAAGTAGCCCAACAAGCCACGGGGCAATTCGCTCAAAGCCAACGCCTGCACCTCACCCGCCTCGATGTCGGCAAGCAGGTAGGCCAGGTACATAAAGTTACCCCCGCTACGCTCGGCCATCTCGGCCACAAAACGGTCCTCGTGAAGGGCGTGCGCCTTCAGCCAGTCGGCGATGCCTGGCTTTTGTGCCTGGGCTCGCAGATAGGTTTCCACATCGCGCTTGTTGTCGGGTAGGTCAGCGCCCAGGGTCCAGGTTTCCAGAGACGTATCTGGATCTGTCTCAAGTGCAATCTTGGGCAGACAGGTCAACACCACATATACGCCCGGCGGCAGGGAGGCCGGCAGGTAGAGGACATTCACACCTCGGTCGCCCGCCGGCATCTGAACCTCGTTCAAGGCATCTATGACCAGCAGCAGTTTGTCGCCCTCCAACCGGTCGGCAGCCTGGTGCAGAAGCCGATTCAGGTAGCTGCCATCGCGCCCGGCGGTCAGGGGCAGGTGGCCGGGATGGTCCAGTTTGCAGCGGGCAATGAGCTGGGCACACAGGTTCTCCAGAGCCTGGTCCGGCCGGGTAAGGCCCAGGGTCGCTACATTAAAGTGGTGTATGGCATTGTACTGCCTGACCACATGGGCGGCCCACGCCGTCTTGCCGACGCCAGGCACACCGACCAGCACAAAATAGCCCCGGTCGTGGGTCTCCAGAAACTGTAAAAGCCAGTCGTCCACAAACTGCCGCCCCACAAAGTCGCGGGTACGTCTGGCAAGCAGGTCGTCAAAAGCGATCAGATGTTCGGCCAGGGGGCGGTAACGCTCGTCCAGAAAGTACTGATAGATAACACTGCTGTCGCCAATGGCTACCCCACGCGAGTCGCGGATCACAGCCTGGCCTATCTGGGCCTCAGCACCACCCGTCAGCCGGTCCCGGAACCGGGTGAACTGGCGCGGGTTTGCCTTCTCAACCTCGGCCAGCAGCTCGGGCAGCAAGGCGCGGGTCTGGCAGTAGATGATCGCCTTGTCCACCATCGCCGCCAAGCCATCGGCAGGGGCGAACTCTTGGGTCAGGGGGCGTAAGGCGGCCTGGTCGGTGTACAGGAATAGCCGCCGTAGATTCTCAGGAGTAAAGGCAGCCAGAAGCAAATCTCGAACAACAGCCATATTGTACGATTGTGGATCGCCCTGCATATAACCCTCCCCCCTGCCTGTCCACCACCCGGCTCCCTCTCTTCGAGGCCAAGGCCTGCGAAATCCTCTCCGGGCTGCTCCATTATAACACCAAGTCGGTGATGCAACAAGTTGACTGTCCTTACCGCAAAAGGCAAGAGTTTGCATCTGGCGACGCTCTGTGCTAAAATGACTGCCGCTCGCCAGGAGGCTTCATGACGACCATTGCTCTTTCAACCGGTTCCCTCCACTCCTATGGGCTGGCCCGCGTCTTTGAGTTGGCCGCCGAGGCCGGCTTTGACGCCATCGAGGTTATGGTTGACGGGAACTGGGATACCCGCCAACCGGCCTACCTACAGCGGCTGATCCAGGAAACGGGCCTGCCGGTCGTGGCGGTTCACAGTCCGTTCCTGCCCCACGTGCCCGACTGGCCCTCCGACTCGGTGGGCCGCCTGCGGCTGACGGCGGCGCTGGCCCGCGCGGTAGGCGCGCCGCTGGTGGTAGCCCACCTGCCACGGCGCATCCGGGGGGCGTGGGTGGAACTGGTCGGCTTCAGGGCCGCTCCCCTGATGGTGCCACTCCCCTTGCCCGGCGAGAGCAGCTATCGCCGCTTCTTGTTGAACGAGCCGGCCCGCTTCGAGGCCGAAGAAGGGGTTATGATGGCCATCGAAAACATGCCGATCAGACGCTTGCTGGGCCGCGGGTGGGACATCTATGCGTTGAGCCGCCTCGATTTCCTGGCGACGCTGCCCCACCTGACCCTCGACACCACCCACCTGGGGACAAGGGGCCTGGATCCCCTGGCCGTGTACGAACGGCTAAAGGAGCGCATCGTCCACATCCACCTGTCCGATTTTAAGCAAGAGGAACACCTGTTACCGGGGGAGGGCGATCTGCCGTTGCGCCAACTGTTAGAGAAGCTGGCCTATGACGGGTATGGCGGGGCAGTGACAGTTGAGCTGAGCCCCAAGTCGCTCCAGGCAAAGGAGGAAGCCAGGGTACGGGATCGCCTGCGGCAGGCACTCCTTTTCTGCCGGGAGCACATGGGCCGCTGACCGTTCAAGTAGTCTTTTAGCGGACAGGGTGAACCGACAGGTATTGTTGCAAGATCTCCGCCGGCTCACCGAGAAGCTGGTAGCTTTCCCACTCCCGGAATGCAGTCATGGCAAAGATCGCCGCGCCCCGCACATAATCGTCCAGTTGCAACTGGCTGTCGTACCAGGCCAACTGCTCGATATAGTTGCCCGGCGCGTCCTCGCCCATCCCCAGCCCGGCCCAGTAGCGGCGAAAGTCGGCCCAGCCCTGGCCCGGCGGCCCAGGGCGGTCGGCCACCAGGCCGTCCACCCCACATTCGGTGATGACCAGGGGCAGGCGCAACCCCCAAGGAATGAGGAATTGGCGGTAGGCCTTGCGATAGCGCAGAGTCAGCCAGCCCTCATCGCCCGGATCGGCGCGAAAATCGAGATCCTGGCGGTTGGTGTTGAACCAGATCGTCGGCGCCGAATATTCGTGCAGGGCCAGGTAGCCGCCGTGGGCCTGAGCCGCCTCCAGCGCCGGACGGAAGGCCGGCCACCACTCCAGCGGCGGATGCCCCGTGCCAAAGTTGCCCACCGCTGCCCGCAGTCCCCTCTCGGCCAGCAGGCGCACCCGCTCGGCCTCCAGATCGGCCAGCTTGCGCATCTGGCCCTCATCTCCGGCCACCGGCTCATTGAACCCCTCCCAGGCATCCACCAGACCGACGCGGCGCTCGTCCAACGCCAGAGGCAGCACCGCCTCGACCGCCCGCCGGGCTTCAGCGGCTGCCTCGGCCTGGTTGAGGTCCACCTGCCCCAGCTCCACCCGACCGACGATGAGGGTCTGGGGGGACCTGGCCCGGACATCGGCCAGAAAGGCAGGATCGAACTCCAGCGTCTTGAGCAAGGCTACGTTGCGCGTGGCGATCAGGTCCATGATCTGCGGATGGTACCAGGCCACGAACAGGCCCAGCTTGCTCGGAGGGCCGGCAGGAAAGGGGGTTGGCCGGGGTGTGGGGGTGGCTGTGGGCTGGGGCGCGGCTGTGGGCGGCAGCAGCGGCGAGTCGAATGGCGCCAGCTCGGCCGTCGCCGTAACAGTGGGCGATGGGTTGGCGGTCCCATCGGGCAGCACAGGCTGGCCGACATGGCCGGGCGAAGGGGTGAGCGGGAGATCGTCGGTCGGCAGGCCACAGCCGGACAGGATCGAAGCCAGGGCCGCTGCTCCAACCCCCTGGAGAAAGCGGCGCCGGCTCAGGCGAAACGGTATATCAGTCATAGTGTCTATTGTAACCGCCAAGCCCGATCAGGTCAACCACGTTTCAGCAACAATCAGGCTCCGCCCACCCCACGGCTGATGTGAGCAGGGTGACATCACCCCTCGCCCACCAGCTTTTGACAGATGCGCACCCCTTCCATCGCATCGGTAGTCCAGTAGTCGGCGCCCACGAAACGACATACCTGCTCGTCCACCTGGCCGCCGAGAATGATGGGGATCTGGATGCCATCCTCGGCCATCATGGCCCGCAGCGCGCTGACGGTGTTGCGCATAGAGGCATGGGCAGCGGTGATCAGCCCCGACAGGCCAATGACATGGGGTTTAAAAGCCCGCGCCTCTTCCACAAACCTGGCGGGGGGCACATCAACGCCCAGGTCCAGGACCGTAAAGCCATAGGAACGCAACAGCATCAACAGCATATTCTTGCCCAGGTCGTGAATGTCACCCTGGACGGTGCCAACCAGGACCCGCCCTGAGCTTTTTCCCACATATTTGCTCTCCACACTCGGCAGGACGATCTCCATGATCTGGCTCAGGATGTCGCCGGCCATGATCAGGGCAGACAGGAAATAGCGCCGCTGGGCATACCGCTCGCCGACCTCGCGCATTCCGGCCTGGCAATCCTCAATGATCTGCAGCGGATCGTCACCACGGGCCATGCGCTGCCGAACAATCTCCAAAGCCCTGTCCTCTTGCAGGTCGGCCAACACCTCGGCAAGGCCTGTCGCCATGTCGTGAGGCTGTTCAGGTTCAATCATCTCTGCTCCCATCTCATTTCCCATCTGCGTTATGTCATGTAGCTCACGGGCCGGACCCCCACCGTTGCGTCGAACTTGAGGCATTTTCCCGGGATGATAAACCACCCCCAGCTCACCGGCTGTTCCTCAAAATCGAAAAAGGTGTGCTCGATGCGAAAAGCGGCGCTGCCGGCCGTTGCGTTCAGCAGCCGCGCCTCCTCCTCGGTAAGCACGGTGGCCTCAATCCCCAGATCGCCACGCTTGAGCACCGTCTCCCCCTTGCCGTCGAACAGCCCCTGCAGGCTGGTGATGCCCATCTCGGCCTCGACGATGGGCCGCAACGGGTCAAAGATCAGATACTCGCGGTGATAGGCCACCGGTTCGTTGTCACGCAACAGGAGGCGACGAATGGAAATGACCTTGCTATCAACAGGGACCTCTAACTTTCGGGCGATGCGCTGCGTGGCCGGGATCGTCTTGACCGCCAGAAACCGGACCGTGGTCTGCTCGTGGTTGAACAGCTCTTCCAAGGCATGGAGCCGAAAGGTCGCCGTGCCCAGCACCAGCGGCTTGACAAAGGTGCCACGGCCACGCTCTGCCGTCACCAGCCCCTCGTCCAAGAGGATCGTCAGGGCGCGACGGGCGGTCATCGGACTGACCTTGTACCGCTCACAGAGCTGCGCTTCCGAGGGAATCCGGTCGCCCGGGCGCAGAACACCGGCGGCAATCTGCTGACGCAAGATTTTGGCCAGTTGATAATAGGGCGGTTCAAATAGCTCACGGTTGATGCGTGGCTCAACCGGCCCCTGCTCCATCATTTTCCCTTCGGTATTCGCCATAGTGACCTACACTCATGCCATGTTGTCGGCCACTATGGTATCACAGGTTTCAAGATTTGACAAATTCCCTAGGGTAGTATAGAATCGCCCCTGTCCTGATTTGACAAGTTCCCTAGGGTATTATATAATTAGGGTAGTGAGAGTGGAATCGGAGGATGTGATGACTGTTTCTCGGCATGTTCTGGCCTGTGCTACGGTCATGGAGGAGATGTTACCTCTGCTCCCGGCCGATGTATCGTACCAGGTCCTTGACTTTGGCCTCCACGTCAATCCCGCCAATCTGAAACGCGCACTTCAGGAAGCGATTGATGCAGTGGCCGGCACTGTGGACACCGTCATCCTGGGCTACGGCCTGTGCAGCATGGCGGTCATCGGCCTGCAAGCCACCGGCTGCACCCTGGTCATACCCCGCGTGGATGACTGTATCGCTATCTTTTTGGGGTCCAGCCACAACTACAAGCAACAGGCACGCGCCGAACCGGGCACCTACTACCTTACCAAAGGCTGGATCGAGGTCGCCGACACGCCGTTTGACGAATATGACCGCCTGGCAGCCAGGTATGGGCCGCAGAGAGCCGAGCGGATCGTCCGCGAAATGATCAAGCACTACACCCGGCTGGCCCTGATCGACACCGGCCGGCATGGCCTCGAACACTATCGGGAGTATGCTCGCCGGCTGGCTGAACGGTGGGGCCTGCGCTTCGAGGAGATCCCTGGCTCCAACGCCCTGGTGCGGCAGATGCTTTTGGGCCCCTGGGATGACAATTTTGTAATCGTCCCGCCCGGCGACTCGATCCGCTACGAGCACTTTTTTCCCGAGTCCCCCACCCACACCACAATGAAGGAGAAAACAGAATGAAGATTATCGGTGAAAAGATCAATGGCACCCGCAAGCGGGTAAAGGAGGCGGTCCTGGGCCGCGATGCGGCGTTCATCCAAAAGCTGGCTGCCGACCAGGCGGCTGCCGGCGCCAACTGGATTGACGTCAACGCCGGCACACCGGTGGAGCGCGAGCCGGACGATCTGGTCTGGCTGGTGGAGACGGTGCAGGAGGCCACCGATAAACCCCTCTGCCTGGATAGCGCCAATCCTGCCGCACTGGCTGCCGCCCTGCCCCACGTCAGACGAGCGCCACTCATCAACTCCATCAGCGGCGAGCAAGCGCGGCTGACGGGGGTCTTGCCCCTGGCCGCCCAGGCCGGCGGCGGCGTGATCGCCCTGGCCATGGACGATAAGGGCATTCCGCCGACAGCCGAGGGCCGGCTGGCCATCGTGCGGCGGCTCATCGGCCTGACGCGCGAGGCCGGCATCCCCGACGAGCAGGTGTATGTTGACCCGCTGGTCATGACCATCGGCGCCAGCGGCGACGCCGGGCGCGTGGCGCTGGCCACGGTGCGCGCCGTCAAGGCCGAGTTCCCCACGGTCCACTTTACTTCGGGCCTCAGCAACGTTTCGTATGGGTTGCCGGTACGCTCGCTCATCAACCGCGCCTTCCTGACGCTCATGCTTGAAGCCGGGTTGGACACAGCCATCCTCGACCCTCTCGACCGTGAGCTTCGGCGGGCGATCCTGGCTGCTGAAGCCGTGCTGGGCCTTGACCGCCACTGTCTCAACTACACCCGTGCCTTCCGCGCCGGGTTGTTGGAATAAAACACCATATCATCAAAGGAGGAATCAATGTCTGAACAACTGATCAACGCCATTGCCGAGATGGACGAGGAGGGCGCGTTGGCTCTCGCCAAAGAGCTGCTGGCCGCCGGAACGCCGCCCACACAACTCCTCGACGACTGCCGCGCGGCTATGGAGATCGTCGGCCACCGCTTCGAGTGCGGCGAATACTTTATCCCCGAACTGATCCTGGCCGGCGAAATGCTCAAGGCGATCTCTGCCGAGGTCAAACCCTACCTCAAGGGAGGCCTGGAAGGCACCAAAAAACATGGCAAGGTCGTCATCGGCACCGTCAAGGGCGACATCCACGACATCGGCAAGGACATTGTCGTGTTCATGCTCGATGTCAACGGCTTTGACGTCTACGACCTGGGCATTGACGTGCCCCCCCAGACCTTTGTGGACAAGATCGTCGAGACCCAGGCCCCGGTGCTGGCCCTCAGCGGCTTCCTGACCCTCTCCTTCGAGGCCATGAAGGAGACGGTCGAGGCGATCAAGGCCGCCGGCCTGCGCAACCGCGTCAAGATCATGGTCGGCGGCGGCACGGTGGATGAGCAGGTGTGCCGCTATGCCGGCGCCGATGCCTTCGGCCCCGACGCTATGGCCGCCGTCACACTGGCCAAAGGCTGGATACAATAGGAGGCGGGTGATGTTTGTCAAACCGGCCAATTGGAACCAACTATCACGCGAAGAGAAACGCAAGCTCCGCCTCGATCACTGGGAGAAATCGGAGGGCGTGCAGTTCGCCAACCCACAGGCCGAGGCTGCTTATCGGGAGCGCATCCATCGCCTGCGCCTGGCCTACGACCTGGCCAGGCCCGACCGCATCATCGCCGATATGAGCATGGGCGCCGGGGAATATGCCCTGCGCCGTAAGGGCCTGAACGGCCGCGACATCAACTATAACCATGAGAAGCTGATCGAGCCGATCATCGAATTCAACCTCGAGTTTCAACCGGATACGGCGGTCAGCGCGTTTGCCTATCCGGGCAAGGTCATGGACCTGCTTGACTTTCGCACCTACATTTGGGGCGGCCAAAAGTTGCCGGACAGTCAGGTGATCCAAGCCGTGGAAGGCGAGTACATGACAGCAGATGAGTACAGCGACTTTATTGCCGACCCTTCCGGGTTCTGGATGAAAAAGTACCTCCCCCGGATGTTTGGCGCACTGGGGCCCATGGCCATGATGCCCGATTGGCCGCGCATATCCGAGATCGTGGATGTAGGCGGGATGGTCCTGCCCTTTGGTCTGCCACCAGTCCAGGAGATGCTCAAAACGCTGATGCAGGCCGGCGAGGAGACGCTCAAGTGGGCAGGAATCATGGGGCAGATGGGCGGAATGCTGGCCGCAAACGGCTTTCCCAGCATGGCCTCGGCCTTTCTCAAGACCCCGTTCGATTTCCTGGGCGATACCCTGCGCGGCACCAAAGGCATCCTGATGGATATGTACCGCCATCCCAAGGAGCTGATGGCCGCCTGCGAAACCTACGTGCCTATCCTGATCAAAACCATCACCCAGGTGTGCGATCAGATGGGCGCCCCGGTCGCCATGTGGCCCCTGCACAAAGGCGCAGATGGCTTTATGTCGCAAAAGCAGTTCGAAAAGTTCTACTGGCCCACCTTCAAGGCGGTGATGCTTGGCCTGTACGACGAGGGCATCATCAACTACCTGTTCGTCGAGGGCACCTACGACAGCCGCCTGGAGACCATTGCCGAGATGCCCGCGGGTTCCTGCCTGTGGCACTTTGACAAGACCGACATGCACAAAGTCAAAGAGATCCTCAGCGCCAAGTTCACCATCGCCGGCAACGTGCCCGCCTCGCTGATGACCACCGGCACCACCGACGAGCTGCGTGCCTATTGCGATAACCTGGTCGAGCTGTACGCCGATGCGCCGGGCTTCATCATGGCCTTTGGCTGCGGATTTGAAATGACCACCGATGAAAAGATTTGCGCGTTTCGAGACGCGGTCAAAAAATAACAGAGAAGAAAGGAAATACACAATGTCCCAGACTGCATCAATCTCAACTGCACAACCGGCTGGTGTGAGCAAAAAGGTTGCCCTCGGTCTGTGGGCGGTCTTTGCCTCCTACTTTGTGGCAAACTTTTTCGCCAACGCCCTGAACATCGCCCGACCGCGCATGGCCGGCGATCTGAACGGCATGGCGCTGTTCTCGTGGGCCATCTCCCTGCCTGCGCTGGGGTCGGCCTTTGCCGTTCTGATCTTTGGCAAACTCTCCGACATGTACGGCCGCCGGGCTATTCTGCTTGTCTCGATGGTCCTGTTCGGCATCGGCTCGATCCTGAGCGCCATCGCCCCCTCTATGCCCATGGTCATCGCCGCCCTGACCATCAGCACGCTGGGTTCCGGTGCCCTGATGCCGTTGTGCTTCTCGGTCCTCGGTGACCTCTTTCCACCCGCGGAACGCGCCAAGTGGAGCGGGCTGATGGCTATCCCGGCCGGCATCGCCGCCCTGCTAGCACCCACCCTGGGTGGCCTGGTGACCGACCAGTTGAACTGGCGAGCCTTGTTCTGGATCGCGGTCCCCTGCGCCCTTATCTGCGCCGGGCTGGTGGCACGCGGCGTGCCCGGGCTGGAGCAAAAGAGCGCCCACAAGATTGACTACCTTGGCTCTATTATCCTGCTGATCGCCTCGGCGGCCACCATCCTCGGCTTCTCCTGGGCCGGCACAACCTACCCCTGGGGCTCGCTGCAGATCATCGGCCTGCTGGGTTTTGCGGTACTGGCCTGGGCCGCCTTTCTGTGGATCGAGAGCAAAGCCGAGGAACCGATGCTGGATCCGCAGGTGCTCGGAAACCGCACTTTTCTCACCGCTGCGCTGGCCGGCTTTATGTCGTTCTTTGGCCTGATCGGCATCATGGCCTACTACCCACTCTTTGTGCAGAATGTGCAAGGCGCCAATGCCACCGTGAGCGGCCAGGCCTTGACCCCCTTTAGCGTGCTGATGGCCTTCATGGGCGTGCCCGCCGGCCTGTTGCTGGCCAAGACCAAGCGATACAAGTGGATGTACGTCGCCGGCTACGCCCTGCTGACGGCAATGATGTTTGTGATGTGGACCTTTACCAAGAACACCCCACTGCTCCTCAGCACCCTGGTCACGGCATTGGCCGGCTTGGGCCTCGGCACCATTCCAACCATCAACACGCTGGTAGCCCAGTTCGCCGTCCCCAAGAGGTTGTTGGGGGTGGCGGTGGGGGCCATCTACTTTTTCGTGATGATGGGCATGGCCATCGCCCCAGCTATCCTGGGCGGATTCATGAACGCCGTGCAGGCCAGCACCGGCTCACTGGAAGCAGCCCTAAAGACCGTCTTCCTGGTCGGCGCTATCACCATGACGGTCTCTTTCCTGATGATCCTGACCATCCCCGAAATCAACATTGATGTGGAGGCTCAGGACAAAAAAGCGCCCGCCAAGTAAAGCGGAGCAATGCAGCAAGGCGAGGGGTTCAGCCGCGGCTGAACCCCTCACCCGCTCAGCAAGCCGATAAAGGCTATCCTTGAGTCACCATAGGAGGAGTTCGATGATGAACCAACCAAGCAATCCCGTGGCAAAGATCGTGCCCAACCCAACGCTTATACCCATAAGGAATCCCCTTGACGCCGGCAAAAGCCCCGAGCAGCTCTACGCCGAGCGCGCCAAGCGCGTCCAAGATGCAGTCGAGCTCCGCCAGCCCGATCGCATCCCGGTCATGCTACCGGCAGGCTACCTGCTGGCCGAGATCGGCGGCATCACCAAACAGGAGCTTCACGAAAACCCCGCCAAGGCCCAGGAAAGCCTGGAAAAGGCTGCCCTCACCTTTCAGCCAGACCTGATCTTGGGGCCCATCGGCGGGCCGGAGATGATCAAATACCTGGGCGATACCACCTGGAAATACCCTGGCTATGGACTCGGCCCGAACGAGACGTTCCAGTATGTGGAAGGCGAATACCTCAAGGCCAGCGAATATGACGACTTTTTACTCGACCCCGGCGACTGGGGCGTGCGCACCTACCTGCCACGCATCTTTACCAAACTCAAAGGGCTGGCCCAATTGCGCCACCTGGCGTTGACCACATTCGGCGGACTGGGCATGAACCTGCCGGTCTTGCTTTCGCCAGAAATGACCGAGGCTCTGGATGCCCTCAAGGCGGCTGCCCAGGCACAGGCCGCCCTTGGCGAACAGATGATGGTCTCTACACAACGCATGGCTGCCCTGGGCTTTCCGCCAACCCCTTTCTTTTCCGGTGTTTTTGCCGCTGCCCCCTTTGACGCCATGTCAGACACACTGCGGGGGATGCGTGGGATCATGCTCGACATGTATCAACGCCCCGACAAGCTGCTGGCAGCCATCGAAAAGATGCGCATTATCCTGACCCAAGATGCCCTTGACATGTGCCAGGCTACCGGCTCAAAATATGCCGGTTCCATGCTCCATCGGGGCTCCGACGGCTTCATGTCACTCAAGCAGTTCGAGACCTTCTACTGGCCATCGCTCAAACAGATGTGGCTCGATTTCATAGACAAGGGCATCACGCCCTTTGCATTCTACGAAGGCGTATGGGACCAGCGCCTGCACTACCTGGCCGACCTGCCCAAGGGCAAGACGGTCGGCTGGTTCCAGGCAAGCGACATCTTTAAGGTAAAGGAGGTGGTGGGCGAAACCATGTGCATCCTGGGCGGAATGCCCAACTCGATGCTAAAGAACGCAACGGTTGATGAAATCCGCGCCTATACCAAAAAGGTTTGCGAAACTGTGGGAAAAGGCGGTGGGTTCATCATGAGCACCGGGGTAGGCGAGATGGAAGGCAGCAAACCCGAACTTGTCTGCGCCTGGATTGATGCCGTACACGAATTTGGGGTCTATACCTCATAGCCGGAGGAATACCACCATGTCGTTGACACCGATCACGGATAGGCTCGACGCAGGCAAGAGCGCAGAACAGCTCCTTGCCGAGCGCGCCAAACGCTTTGATGATGCACTCCATTTGCGCCAGCCTGACCGCATCCCCATCAGCATGGGGGCAGGCTATTTTCTGGCCGATTACTGCGGTCTCACGCATCGGGAGCTGGTGGAAGATGCAGCCAAGGCTCAAGAGGCGCTGGAACAGGTTGCGCTGACCTTCAAACCCGACTGTATCTTTGGTATCTGGAACTCGGCTGCCCCCGCCATTGCGTTGGGTGACCGCATGACCAGATGGCCCGGCTACGGTCTGCCGGACAACGGATCGTTCCAGTTCGCCGAACAGGAATTCATGAAGGGCGAAGACTATGACGCATTCTTGCGTGACCCATCCGACTGGATTCTTCGCGTCTACCTGCCGCGCGCGTTCAGCGAGCTTGCGGGGTTGGCCAAGATGCCACCCGTAGGCATGTTCGCGTTCGGCCATTATAACCTGGGCAACCTGCCCTTCTATGCTGCGCCACCCGTGCAACAAGCCCTGCTGGCGCTAAACAGAGCAGCCACTGCTCAAACGGCCAACAATGCGATCATGTTCGACTCTATGAACCGCATGGCGGCACTTGGCTTCCCACCTCCGCCGCTGGGGGGCATCCTGCTTGAAGCACCGTTTGACTTTATGTCCGACACCCTGCGCGGCATGCGCGGCATCATGCTCGACATCCACAGACGGCCCGATCAGCTTCTCGAAGCTGAACAGCGTGTGCTGGAGATAGAGCTCGAGTATGCGATCTACTTCTCCGAGTTGACGGGCATCAAGACGGCAGGCATCCCGTTACATCGCGGCTCCGACGGCTTTATGTCGCTCGCACAGTTTGAGGTGTTCTATTGGCCGCAACTCAAAGAGCTCATGCTCCGGCTCATTGAACACGGTATCACCCCATCGGTTTTCTACGAAGGCGTGTGGGATCAACGGCTGCATTATCTGGCCGAGCTGCCCAAAGGCAAGACCGTCGGCATGTTCCAGTCCAGCAATATCTTCAAGGTGAAGGAGGTTCTGGGCGACATCATGCCTATCATGGGTGGTATGCCGAACTCCCTGCTGCAAAGCGGGACGGTCGAGCAGGTGCGCGACTATACGCGGCGACTGTGCCAGGAAGTGGGCAAGGGGGGTGGCTTTATCATGACCACCTACGTCGGCGAGCTTGAGGGCGCCAACCCAGAACTGATCGCAGCCTGGATCGACGCCACACGTGAATTCGGCCAATACTAAACCATAAACAGAAAGGATATACTATGTCTGAACAACTGATCAACGCCATTGCCGAGATGGACGAGGAGGGCGCGTTGGCTCTCGCCAAAGAGCTGCTGGCCGCCGGAACGCCGCCCACACAACTCCTCGACGACTGCCGCGCGGCTATGGAGATCGTCGGCCACCGCTTCGAGTGCGGCGAATACTTTATCCCCGAACTGATCCTGGCCGGCGAAATGCTCAAGGCGATCTCTGCCGAGGTCAAACCCTACCTCAAGGGAGGCCTGGAAGGCACCAAAAAACATGGCAAGGTCGTCATCGGCACCGTCAAGGGCGACATCCACGACATCGGCAAGGACATTGTCGTGTTCATGCTCGATGTCAACGGCTTTGACGTCTACGACCTGGGCATTGACGTGCCCCCCCAGACCTTTGTGGACAAGATCGTCGAGACCCAGGCCCCGGTGCTGGCCCTCAGCGGCTTCCTGACCCTCTCCTTCGAGGCCATGAAGGAGACGGTCGAGGCGATCAAGGCCGCCGGCCTGCGCAACCGCGTCAAGATCATGGTCGGCGGCGGCACGGTGGATGAGCAGGTGTGCCGCTATGCCGGCGCCGATGCCTTCGGCCCCGACGCTATGGCCGCCGTCACACTGGCTAAGCAATGGATAGGAGTGAACTAATATGGCCAAGAATCCTCTCGACGCAGGCAAGAGTAACGAACAGTTGCTGGCCGAGCGCGCCAAGCGCCTCAAGGATGCGATGGAGCTTAAACAGCCCGATCGCATCCCGATCAACATGCCGGCGGGCTACCTGCTGGCGGAGTATGGCGGGGTCACACACCGCGAGCTGCAAGACAACTGGGAAACGCAGCAGGGGCTCCTGGAAAAATTCGCCCTGGAGTTCGAGCCGGATACCGTGATGGGCCTGTTCAACAGCCCTCGGCCCAGCCTGGTCCTGGGCGACCGGATGACCAAATGGCCGGGTTACGGCCTGCCGGACAGCGGCTCGTTCCAGTTCGACGAACACGAGTTTATGAAGGCCGAAGACTATGATGCCTTCTTGCGCGACCCATCCGACTGGACGATCCGCACCTACCTGCCACGCGCCTTTGAAAAGCTGGAGGGCCTTAAATATCTGCCGCCGCTGGGGATGTTCGCCTTTGGGCACTATAACCTGGGCAACCTGCCTATGCTGGCAGCCCCGCCCGTGGCTGAATCGGTACAGGCGCTGGGCAAGGCCATCCAGGTCGCTGCAGAAGACGCGGCGAGGACGGGCAAGTCAACGGAGCGCATGATGGCCCTCGGCTTTCCACCAACCCCTCTGGCCGGTTCGCTGACCGAAGCCCCCTTTGACTTTATGTCCGACACCCTGCGGGGTATGCGGGGCATCATGCTGGACATGCTGCGCCGGCCGGAAAAGCTGTTGGCTGCGGAGCGCATCGTGCTCGAGTTTCAGCTCGAGTTCGCCTTCAACTTTGCCCAGGCGACCGGCCTCAAGGCCGCCTTTATCCCCCTGCACCGTGGCTCCGACGGGTTCATGTCGCTGGCCCAGTTCGAAAAGTTCTATTGGCCGCAGCTCAAGGAGCAGATGCTCAGGCTGATAGAGCGGGGCCTCACCCCCATCTGCTTCTATGAAGGGGTGTGGGACCAACGGCTCAAATATCTGACCGAGCTGCCCAAGGGCAAGACGGTCGGCTGGTTCCAGGCAAGCGACATCTTTAAGGTCAAGGAAGTCGTCGGCGACACCATGTGCATCATGGGCGGCATGAAGAACTCGTTGTTGCAAAGCGGCACCGTCGAACAGGTGCGCGAGTACACCAAAAAGCTGTGCGAGGTGGTGGGCAAAGGCGGTGGCTTTATCATGTGCACCGGCGTCGGCGAGATGGAAGGCAGCAATCTGGAACTGGTCCGCGCCTGGGTTGACGCAACACGCGAGTTTGGGGTATACTAGTAAAGCGATCTATGTGCCCGGCGCTCGCGGGCGCCGGGCACGCCATACCGCATGTCGAGGCAGAAACAGGAGACCTCTTTGCCTTACATTATTGATTTCCAACCGGTTGGCCGGCGCGGTCCCTGCCCCGAAGGCAGCACTTTGCTGGACGCCGCGCGGACCCTGGGTGTGGACCTGGTGAACATTTGCGGCGGCAACGGTTCGTGCGGCCGGTGCAAGGTGCAACTGGTCGCCGGCCAACTGACGCCGATCACCCCCCAGGAAGCAGACCGGCTATCGGCTGCCGAGCTGGCCCAGGGCTACCGCCTGGCCTGCCTGGCCATGCCGCTGAGCGACTGCCGCGTGCATGTGCCGCCGGAATCGCTCACCGCGCTGCAACGCACCCAGGTGGAAGGGCTAGAGGTGCCGGTGACGGTCGAACCGATAGTCAGCAGTTGCCTGGTCACCCTGAACCGGCCCACCCTGGAAGACCTGCGCGGGGACGACCAACGCCTCTGCGAAGCCATTGCCACCACAAACGGGCTTGATGTGGTCCTCGCCGACCTGGAGGTAGCGCGCCTGGCCAGCGCCGAGCTGCGCCGCCTGAACTGGCAGGTGCGCGCCACACTACGCGGCAACGAGATCATCCACATCGCCGCCGCCGCCGCCCCTTGGCTGGGGCTGGCCGTGGACATTGGCACCACCAAGATCGCCGCCTACATCGTGGACCTGACCACCGGCCAGACGTTGGCCGCGCGTGGGGCGATGAACCCGCAGATCGCCTACGGAGAAGATGTCATTGCCCGGCTGGTATATGCCGGCAAGGGGCCAGACGAGGCCACACGCCTGCAAGCCCTGCTGGCCGATGGTCTCAACCGCCTCGTGGCCGAGGCGTGCGCCGATCTCGATGCCCAACCAACCGACATTGTGGATGCTGTGATCGTGGGCAACACCGCGATCCACCACCTGTTTTTGCGGCTGCCGGTGCAGCAATTGGCAACAGCGCCCTACGTGCCCGCAGTGCGCCAGGCGGTAGATGTCAAAGCGCGCGAGATCGGCCTCCGGCTGGCGCCGGGCGCTTGGGTGCATCTGCTGCCCAACATCGCCGGCTATGTGGGCGCCGACCACGTGGCCATGCTGCTGGCCACCGGCATCGCCAGCCGGGCAGACACAGTCCTGGCCCTGGACATCGGCACCAATACCGAAATCTGCCTGGCCCATCGTGGACAGATGACCAGCCTGTCGTGCGCCTCTGGGCCGGCATTTGAGGGGGCCCACATCAAGTTCGGCATGCGGGCCGCGCCAGGCGCAATCGAGCGCGTTCAGATCGTCAACCACCAGCCCAAATACAAGACAATCGGCGGCGAGCCCCCCGTGGGGTTGTGCGGGTCGGGGTTGTTGGACGCCGTGGCCCACCTGCGCCGGTCGGGTTTGCTGGATCACAAAGGCCGGCTGGCAGGCCCCCAGGTCCGGGAAGGAGAGGGGGGGGCCGAGTTTGTCATCGCCGACGAAAAAGAGTCGGGGAATGGACACGCCATCACCGTGACCCAGCACGACATCCGCGAGCTGCAACTGGCCAAGGGCGCGATCCGGTGTGGCATCGAGACGCTGCTCCAGGAAGCGGGGATCACCGCCGGCGACCTGGACCAGGTGATCATTGCCGGCGCATTTGGCACCTATATTGACGTCGAGAGCGCCATTGCCATCGGCCTGCTGCCCAATCTGCCGGTGGACCGTATCGTGCAGGTGGGCAATGCTGCCGGCACCGGCGCGCGGCTGGCGCTGATCTCATATCCCCTGCGGCAGCAAGCCCAGGAGCTGGCCCGGAAGGTGCGCTATCTCGAGCTGGCGCGCGCCCCCCATTTCATGCGCAACTTTGCCGAGGCAATGTATCTGTAAGGCAAAGCGGCTATGGCGCACGCAAGATCAGCGGCAGATACACCCGCCACAGCCGGGCCGTGACCAGGTTCAGCTCCGCATAGGCCCCCCCATCCCAACCCGACGTAGCCCGGACCGTCACTGTGTCAGCCTCCCCGCCTGGGCCGGCAGGGATGGTCACCCATAGCCGGGCTTGCGCCACCTGGCCCGGCCCCAGCGGCTGCGTCTGAGTCAGACTTGTCTGAGCCGGCCAGGCGTTGCCCGCCAGAGACAGGGCATAGGTGTCGGTATAGTCGCCGCTGTTGGTGACAAGCAGCGTATAGGTCACAGTCTGCCCGGCCCACCCTGCCTGGCCGGCCTGATCCGCCGCCAGCGCCACATCCAGGCCAACGACCGCCTCTGTCTCAAGATGCTGCCGGGCAAACAGCGCCGCATCCCACCCCGACGCCGCCGTGACTGTCACCCCGTCGGTTGGGCCGGCCGGCGCAGCAGGGATGTCTACCCGGACCCAGGCTTGTGCTACCGCACCGGGACCCAGCAGCGGCGTCTGCGCCGGCGTCACCTGGGTGGGCCAGGCATTGCCCGCCAGGGAAAAGGTGTAGCTATCGGTATAGCTGCCGGTGTTGGTCACGGCCAGGGTGTAGGTCACTGCCCGGCCGGGTAGGGCTGCACGGCGGGGCGCATCGGCGGCCAGGGCCAGGCTCAGGTCGGCCACGGCGTGGGTGACGCCCTCTGCCCAGACGGTGAGCAGCGGGGTCGCCACCGATGTAACCTGCAACGTAAGAACATCGGTCGCCAACAGCGCCGCCGTGGCCGGCTCGTCGGGGATCTCGACCACAACGCGCACCTGGCCCACCTGCAACGGGTCCAGAGGCCCCACCTGATCGTCCAGCAACAGGGCCGGCCAGGCCCCCGGCGTCAAGGCGACGGTGTAGCTATCGGCCATCGAGCCCACGTTGGTCAGGCTGAAGGTGTGGGTCACCGTCTCGCCCGGAGGGCCAACCACTTCACTGTTGCTCACAATGACGTTGTAGGCCACCGCAGGCAGCAGGGCACAGTCCCGAACCGTCGCCGGGCCGGAGATGACCTCCACCGTCCAGGTCTGGTCCAGGTACCCCTCGGCGGAGCAAACCAGCGTCCAGGTACCGGGCAGGAGCAGGCGGTGATAGTCGCCCACATCCGGGTCGGTGCGCACCGGCTTGCCAATCTCTACCACATCCACCGTGGCATCCAGCGGCTGACCGGTCACAGCGTCGTAGACCAGGCCGCGCACCCCGGTCAGGGCGCGGCGCATCCACCACAACATCGCCTCGCGGTTGGCATTCCAATAGGTATCCATCTGGCTGTAGGGTGGCTTTTTGGTGTTGCCAAGCTCGATGGTGACGTGGTGTTCGCCCCAGCGCCAGTGATAGGCCCAGTCCTGCATCCCGCCACGGATAATGTACCACTCCCAACCCCGCGTCACGCCGTTGGGGAAGCCGCCGTTCCAGATCATCGGATTGCGAATGGCATAGCCCACGCTAAAATCGTAGAATATCGCGTCATCCGGCGCATAATCCGGTGGGTTCGGGACGCTATCCCACGGAAAGTTCACCACTGCAGCGCCGCCGTGGTAGTTGGCCCCCATGACGAAGTGATGGTCGTAGCCAAAGTACATGAACGCCTGCGTCTCCGGTTCGCGGCCGGCCGGGTCGTCATTGGGGTCGGTGATGCGGTCGGGAAAGTCACGGTTCAGGTCCTCACCGTGAGCATTGTAGCGGCTACCGTTCACATAGCCGTCGGGGTTGTGGATGGGGCACAGCCAGATCTCCATCTCGTCCACCAGCTCGGTCAGGTCGGGGTCCAGGCCATACTGCCCGGTCAGCAGCTCCGCCAGCCGGATCGTCATCTCGACGCCGACCGCCTCGTCGCCGTGCATGGTACTGGTGTACTTGAACTCCGGCTCATCCTCCTCCAGGTCGGGGTTATCGCTGATCTTGAGCAGCCAGATGTTCCGCCCCTGCACCGACTGTCCGATAGACACCATGCGCACCAGGTTGGGATAGGTGTCGGCGATGCCCTGCATCCGGGCGACAAATTCCTCAAAGGTAGGCCAGGCATCGGGGCCGGTCACGCCTGGTCCATAGCGGCGAAAGGCCTCCATGCTCTCGTTGGGGATGGGCCGAGCGACCAATCCCTCCTGAGCCAGGCGATCCGCTTCGGCCTGGTTGATGTAAACAAGGGCCCGCAGCGGCTTGAACGGCTCACCCGGGCCGGGAAAGCGACGCCCTCCGTCGAGCAAGCTCACATCCCCTACGTCAATCCCCAGGCGGGCCAGGGTCGCCATCTCCTGGGGCAGGTGCAGGACCACCTCCGCCGGATAACGGTCGGAGAATGGAAACGGCTCTGGGGTAACCGGCATGCCCGATACCTGCCCGGCCAGGCCGGTGGTGCCGCCGAGCAACGCCCCCAGCAGCAGCGCGCCGGCTAAAAGGATAGCCCATCCCCAAGCTATACGATTCATGGCAGAAACCTCCTTTGGCTCAACAAGCGAACCGTATTATAACCGCTGTTCGACCATCTGGCAAACAGAACGACCGCCCCCAAACTGCCATTTGACAGCCACAACCGTAGGTAGTAGAATGTATCTGCCCCTGGCAAGAAGCCAGGGAGTTCATTGTAGAAGGGGGAAAAAGAATGAACAAGAACGTTTTCCGCTGGTTGCTCGGGCTGATCGGCCTGGGCCTGATCCTGGTCATGGCCCTGCCGGCCGGAGCAACCCCATCCCCGACCCCCCGTTGGTTGCCGTTCGACGGGAGTCCCACACCGGCCCAGCCAGCTCTGACAGTGCTGACCTCCGATGCTACAGCCATCGTCCTGAAAGCCGACCTGCCCGGCAGCCTGGCCGAAGAGGTCAAAGTCGAGGGCCAGCCCTACACCCGGCTATATGGCGAGGGGTATGGCCACCCGGCGACCGTTGGCCTGCCCGACCTGCCGGTCCTGCGCCGCGACGTCGAGATCCCCTTTGGGGCAACGGTGGCTCTGGAGCTCGTCCAGGCTGAATATGCCGACTATCGCCTGGATGACCTGGACCTGTACCCCATCTATCCGCTACAGCCGCCGCTGCCCAAGGTGCCCGGCGCCGAGAACCGGCCGCCGACCGTTGACCGCACCTTCTACGAAAGCGGCAGCCGCTACCCCGCCTCGCCGCTGGCGCTGGGCGAAACCTACATCGTGCGCGGGCATCGGGTGCAGACGGTGGAGGTCTGGCCGGTGGCCTACGACCCGACAGCGGGCACGGTGCGCCTCTACTCGCGCCTCACCTTCCGCCTGCGGCTGAGCGGCAGCGACCTGGCCCGCACCCAGGCCCTGGCCGAACGCTACGCCTCGCCGGCCTTTGAAGCGCAGCTCTCCCGTCGGATCCTCAACTACAACCAAGGCCGCCCGCCGGTCGAATTTGCCCCCGATACGCCGGTCGGCTACCTGATCGTCACTGCCGACGCCTACTACGACGCCATGCTGCCCTTTGTCAGCCTCAAGGAGAGCCGGGGCTTTGACGTGACCATGGTCCGCTGCTCCGAGATCGGCGGCTGCAGCTCGCCCAATACAATCCAGAACTATATCCAGAATGCCTACCAAACCTGGCCCATTCCACCCAGTTATGTCTTGCTGGTAGGCGACACCAACACCATCGCCGGCTGGAACAGCGTCTCGGCGGGTGAGATCACCGACCTGTACTACAGCACCATGGACGCCCCCGGCACCGGCGACTGGCACCCCGACATTGGCCGGGGGCGCTTCCCGGTGCGCTCTGCCGACCAGACCACCATCATGGTCAACAAGTACTTTACTTACGCCAACCTGACCGGGCAAGAGCCTTGGCTCAAGACAGTTGCCTTCCCGGCCACCTGCGACAACTACACCGTCGCTGAAGGCACGCACAATTATGTCATCAATACTCACACCCTGCCTGGTGGCTACACCGGCACCTTTCCCAACAACCCGCAGCCAGGCGGTGACAAGCTCTACTGCGTCACCTATGGGGCAACAGCGGCCAACATCCAGGCCTCTCTCAATCAAGGCCGCTGGGCCGTTATCTATTCCGGCCATGGCTCTTGGAGCGGCTGGGAAATGAACTATGACACAAGCTACGTTCAGAACCTGACCAACTATGGCATGTTCCCCTTTGTCGCCAGCCACGCCTGCATCACTGGCGACTTTGCCCAGCCAGAAGTCTTTGGCGAAACCTGGGTGCTCCAGGACAACAAGGCCGCGTTGGTCTTCTGGGGATCGTCCGACAGCAGCTTCTGGGACGAGGATGATGTCCTGGAACGGGCCATGTTTGATTCGCTCTTTGCCCCAGGTACACCCCACGCCGACGTCACCACCATGACCTACTACGGCCTGGCCCAGACCGAGCTGGAGTACCCCATCAGCGCCCGTTACTATTGGGAGACCTACAACGTCTTGGGCGACCCAGCGGTCAAGATCTTCCTGGAGCCGGACCTGCCCACCTTCACCCTCGGCGTCAATCCGACCGCGTATGAAATCTGCCAGAGCGGCAGCGTCACTTCCACCGTGCAGATCGGCAGCATCCTGGGCTACTCCGAAACGGTCTATCTGGAGGCCGGCCCCCTGCCGCCGGGCATCAGCGCCACCTTTGCGCCGCCGGCCGCCCAGGCACCCTTTATCTCGGTGTTGACCCTTGACGTTGCCAATGGCACCCCCACCGGCGACTATGCCATCATCATCACCGCCACCGACCAGGTGAGCTGGACGCTGAACACCCAGGTCATCCTGCGGGTGGTGAACGCCGGGCCAGAGGCGCCAACGCTGCTGTCACCGCCCGACGGAGCCACGGGCCAGCCCTTTGCCCCCACCTTCGAGTGGGGCCAGGCGCCGTGGGCCGCCGACTATCGCCTCCAGGTGGACCGCAGCCCGCTCTTTGGCGCGCCGCTGGTTGACGTGGCCGACATTCCCGGCACCGGCTACACCCCCACTTCGCCCCTGGAAGGTGGCCGCTGCTACTGGTGGCACGTCCAGGGCGAGAATACCTGCGGCGCCGGCCCGTGGGCCGACCCCTTCCACTTTGCCACGTCGGCCCTGGCCGTTGGCTTTTACGACGATATGGAATCGGGCAGCGGGCAGTGGAGCCACCAGGCAGTCCAGGGAACGGATCACTGGCAGATCTCCACCGCCCAATCCCACAGCCCCACCCACGCCTGGTTCGTGCCCGACGATTCGGTCGTCACCGACAGCCGGCTGTGGAACACGACCCCGGTGCCGGTTGGCGGGGGCAGCACCCTCACCTTCTGGCACCGCTACCAGTTCGAGGGCACCAGCTACGACGGCGCAGTGCTGGAAATCTCGACCAACGGCGGCGGCACCTGGACC
>FWPV01001834.1_pt1 | contig 55283 bp, 38 predicted proteins | sample 2228371 | NCBI WGS metagenome assembly FWPV01 (sample SAMEA103939776, study PRJEB20133) | metagenome
GCTGGAGAGGGGCAGGGGGTGAGGACGAACCAGCGCATCCCAACGCCAGAACGCCCGTCGTCGCCCATATGTTCTGTCCGCCCCTGAACCCCGAGAGGCAGGGGCGCGGTTCGACCGGCGCCCCGCAGGTGGAGAAACCCGGTCTCTCCGGGTTCACATCAATTGTGACGATGCTGTAACACAGACGTGCTAAAATACAACTGAACATCCGTTCAAGGATGTGCTGCGGCAGCGCCGTGGCACATCGTCGTTTCTACACCCACTGTGGAAACGCTCTGGATAAACCGGGGAACGGGGTGGAGAAGCAGGGGACGAAGCTATGGATCGCTCCGTGCCATTTGACCTTCACGCCGAACGAGCCACGCTCGGCGCCATCCTGCTGGAACGGGATGCGATTATCACCATCGCGCCATGGCTGCCGGCCGAGTACTTCTACCTCGAAAAGCACGCCCTGATCTACGAGGCCATGCTGGCCTGCTACAACCGCCGCGAACCGCCCGACCTCGCCACGGTTGCGGCGGAGTTGCGCCGCCAGGAGCGCCTGGAACTGGTGGGCGGCCTGAGCTACCTGAGCGACCTGGCCGCCGAAGTGCCCACTGCGGTACACATCGAGTACTACGCCCGCATCGTCGAACGCACCGCTGTGCTGCGCCGCCTGATCGAAGCCGGCGGCAAGATCGCCGCCCTGGGCTATGATGAGTCTGCCGATCTGGACGAGACGCTGGATCGGGCCGAGGCGGAACTGTTCAACGTTTCGCAACGCCGCAGCACGCAGGACTTCGTGGCGATCGGCCAGGTCGTCAACCAGTTGTTTACCCAGATCGAGAGCCTCCAGGAACGGCGCGGCGAGGTGGCCGGCGTTCCCACCGGCTACCCCGATCTCGATGGGCTTACCGGCGGCCTGCAACCGAGTGACCTGATCATCCTGGCGGCCCGGCCCAGTGTCGGCAAAACGTCCCTGGCCCTCTCGCTGGCCTACAATGTGGCCTTTTTGAGCAACGGCACCGTGGGCATTTTCAGCCTGGAGATGAGCCGCGATCAGCTCGTGCAGCGGGTGCTGGCAATGCACACGGGTATTGATATGCAGCGCCTGCGGACCGGCAATCTGCGCGGTGATGAGCTGAACCTGGCCTTTGAGGGGATGGGCGTCCTCTCGGAATTGCCGATCTACATCGAAGACACCCCTGGCCTGAGCATTACCGAGGTGCGCTCCAGGGCCCGTCGCCTGGCCGCCGAGGTCGGCGTTGATCTGTTGATGATCGACTACCTGCAACTCATGTCGGGCCGGCGCAACGATAACCGGGTGCAGGAAGTCAGCGAGATCAGCCGGGGCCTCAAATCGCTGGCCCGCGAACTGAATGTGCCGGTGATCGCCCTCTCGCAGCTCTCCCGCGCCGTCGAGGGACGCCAGAGCCACGTGCCCATGCTGAGCGATCTGCGCGAGTCCGGGAGTATCGAACAAGACGCTGACATCGTGATGTTCATCTACCGTGAAGAACTCTACGACAAAGACACTGATAAAAAAGGCATCGCCGAGATCCACATCGCCAAGCATCGCAACGGACCCCTGGGCGTGATCCCCCTGCGGTTCGAGCCGCGCACCACCCGCTTCCAGAACCTGGAGCGCTACCGCGCTCCGGAGGGATACTGAATGGCCGGGCGGGCCGGTGGGCAGGGCGCCTACGCGGTGCGCACAAAGAAGTAGGCCGTGAGCGCCAGACTGAAGGCCAGCACAGCGTAGCGCACCAGGCGCGGATCGATGCGCCGGGCGACGGCCGCTCCCCCGTAGCCGCCGAGAATGGCCCCCGCCGTCATCACCAGGGCCACCGGCCACTGCACCACCCCCGCCAGCACGAAGGCCACCACGGCCACGCCATTGACCAGGGTCGCCTGCAACGTCTTGAGCGCGTTCATCTCGTGGATGTTCTCCTGCCCCAGCAGCGCCAGGGCCGCCAGGGTGAGAATACCCAGCCCGGCGCCGAAGAAGCCGCCGTAGACCGCAATGCCCAGGTAGAGGGTGAGGATCCCGGCGCGCCGGAACCAGCCGCCTCCATCGGCGCCGAGCTGCCGCGCCATGCGGGTAAGCCAGGGACTGGCCGCGAATACCAGTGTGGCAAGCAGCAGAAGGTAGGGGATCAACTGCGCGAAGACCGCCTCACGGGTGCGAAGCAGCAACAAGGCCCCCAGCAGGCCGCCTGCCAGGCTCAACCCGCTGAACAGGAAGATCTCGTTGCGCTGGTGGGCCAGCTCGCGGCGGTAGGCGCCTACACTCGCTGCGCTGCCCGGCCAGAGCGCCGTGGTGTTGGTGGCATTGGCGCTGATGGGTGGCACCCCCGCCAGCACCAGCGCGGGAAAGGAGATGAAGCCGCCCCCTCCGGCCACGGCGTTGATCGCCCCCGCAGCCGCAGCAACAGCAAAAAGCATGCTCAGTTCGATAAAGGTCATACGTCGCTCCCTGGGCCTTCCATCAGATCGGAGTGCTGGTCAAGAATCGCTGCGGCAGCGGCGCTGGCGCGGCCAGGATCGCCAGCGGCAACAGCGGCGACCAGATCGGCATGGAGCTGATGGGTCGCCGCGCCGCTCTCCCGCGCTGCCCAGAGGGCAGCAAGGGCCTCGCGCATCGGCGGAGCAAAGGCGCGGTAGAGATCGGCCAGGACGCGGTTGTGCGTGGCGTCGGCAAGCGCGGCGTGCAACGCCAGGTCGGCAGTCAGGGCCGCGTCGCGCTCGCCCCGGGCCAGGGCCTCGCCCCGCGCCGCCAGCGCCGCGCCCAGGGCCGCCAGGTCGGCCTCATCACGGCGCAGGGCCGCCAGGCGGGCGATCTCAAGCTCCAGGGCCCGACGCACCTCGTGCACCTCGTGAACCTGCGCGCGCCGCAGGCGGACCCCCAGCGGCTCGTCGGCCACCCCCGGCATCCGCACGTAGGTGCCGTCCCCCTGCCGCACCTCGAGCACGCCACTGTGGGCCAGAGCGCGCACCGCCTCGCGCACCGTCGAACGGCCCACGCCCAGCTCGGCCATCAGGTGCGGCTCGGGAGGCAGCCGCGAGCCTGGCGGGAACTCGCCCGCGTCAATCCGCGCTCGTAACCGCTCGATTACCTGGTCTACCAATTGCTGTCGCTGGATCACGTGTGTACCTGATGTGAACATATGGGGAAACCGGGGTTCCTCTCAAGTGTAGAGTTTTTTGGGGGTGCAACCCCCGGGTCCCGCATACCCCACCCCCCTGCCCTTTCTCCTGCCAGGGAAGGGAGTCAGAATCCGGCGTTGCGGCACATCAGCGGAACCGGTGTATCGCAGCGTCAGCCACATACCCCCCTCTCCCGCCCAGGGAGAGGGGGGCAGGGGGGTGAGGACCAGCAGCGCATCAGGACGACATCCGCCAAAAACTCTACACCTGAAAGAGGGCCAGGGAGGGGGCGGCCCTCCCAGAGATACCCCATAGTCATCGCGGCGTTGCGCGTCCCGCAAAGGGCGTCCGTCAATCAAAACATCTGATGATCAGATGTTTTGATTGTAGCACAGGTTGGCCGGCAGGTCAAGCCCGGACCCGGACAGCAGAGCCCCGCAGGATCTGGTACACTGATGTACGCGCAGGAAGCCCGGGGTTCGCTCTGTGCAGGTGTGGAGGTGTACAACGTATCCCTGCGTTCATCTCCGCCCCCACACCCTCACAGGCTCCCTGCACTCCTTCCAACGGCGCGGGTGCGGAAGGGCCGCGCCCTTTCAAAGGGCATCCACGAGACCGTCGTGTTGACGACATACGAGGATCACGGCATCCGTGCTCACGCGGCTGATGGGTTAGCACACATCCCCGGAAGATTCATGCACGCCATTCGCATTCGTTTATTCGTTTATTCGTTTCTCATTCGCTGACCCATTTCGTTTCCCATTCGCTGACCCATTTCGTTTCCCATTCGCTGACCCATTTCGTTTCCCAGCGGCATCATCAACGGTAATTGGTATAATGTCAGGAAGGTCCCGTGGAGCGATTTCGACGCCTGCTTGTGCCGCTACTCGCGGCGCTGATCGCAATACTCCTGGTTCCGGGCCAGGCTGCGGCGCAGCCTGGCCTGCCCTGGCGCGAACGCGCCACAGCCCATTTCACCATCCTCTACGCCCCCGGCAGCGAGATCGAGGCCGAGCGCTACGCTGGCTGGGTTGACGAGATCTACGCGGAACTCGCCGCCGCCTTTGGTTTTCGCACTGCCGCCCCGCTGACCCTGCGGCTCTATCCTACCAGCGAGGACTACTACCAGGTGAACCCTGCCGCGCGCAATGTGCCGGGGGTGATCGCCCACGCCGACTTCCGGCGGCGCGAACTGGTGGTCATCGTCGAGCGCACCACCCGGCAGACCGAGGTGGAGGTGCGCAATAATGTGCGCCACGAACTGACGCACATTATTGCCGCCGATCTGAGCGAGAACCGCCTGAACACCGGCTTTCAGGAAGGCCTGGCCCAGTATATGGAGCACGCGTCTGGCGAACTGGAGCGACGGGTGGCAATGCTGCGCGTTGTGCGCGATCAGGGCCGCCTGCTGCCCTGGAGCGCCTTCGACCACCGCGACCAGATCTACGGCGCCCCGGAGGTGGCCTACCCGCAGACGCTCTCGGTGGTGGCCTTTCTGGTCGAGCGTAACGGCTTCGCGCAGTTCCGCGAGTTCCTTCGCGTCAGCGCGCGCAGCAGCGGCTACCGTTCGGCCCTGGAGCGGATCTATGCCCGCACACCCACCGAACTCGAAGCCGAGTGGCTGGACTGGCTGCCCGGGTACCTCAACGGGGGGTACCGGCGCAATGCCGTGGAGCGGTACGATCTGGCGCTGGTGCGTGACCTGGTAACGCAGGGCAACTACGCCGCGGCAGTGGAAGAGTTGCAGCAGACGCTGGAGTGGTTGCGCCGACAGGCCGACACTCAGCCGCCCGACGTGCTGGATGAGGCCGAGGCGCTGCTGGCCCGCGCTCAGGCGGGGATGCGCGCCGAAGAACTGGCCGAGCGCGCCCGCGTGGCTCTCGAAGCCGCAGACTACGAGCGCTCCCTGGTGCTGATCGAGGCGGCGCGCACCGCCTACGGCAAGCTCAACGATACGCGCCAGGCCGAGGTGCTGGCTATCTACGAACAGCGGGCCACCCGCGGCCTCCAGGCCAGCGCCCAGCTCGCCGCGGCCAGTCGGCTAGCGCAGGGCCTGCGGTACCCCGAGGCGCGCGCCGCCGCCGACAGCGCCGCCGCCGAATTCGCCGCGCTTGGCGACACTGTGCGCCACGGCAACGCTCTGAGCCTGCGCGCCACCCTCGACCAGCGGCAGCGTCTGGTCGGCCTGGTCCTGGTGCTGGTTGGCGCCCTGGGTGTGGCGCTGAGCCTTGCCGCGCGCCTCTTGAAACCACCGTCAGAGGTATGGTAAGGAGGGGGGGCCAGAGGGTGAAGTGGAGAGGCCGTGGCCCCAGAACATCTACCCGTGAAAGGAACCCCTCCCCCGCCTTCTGCCCGGCTACACCCGCACCGCGTCGGCCGGCACCGGAAAGCCCTGGCAGAGCGCCTGTACCTCGCCGGCGATGCGCTCCTGCACGGCGGTATCGTCAATCCGTTCCAGCACCTCGACGATCCAGCCGGCAATACGCTCCATCTCCGGCTCGCGCATGCCTCGCGTGGTAACCGCGGGCGTACCAATGCGGATCCCCGACGTGCGCATCGGCGGCTGGGGGTCGTCGGGAATGGCGTTCTTGTTGACGGTGATATGGGCGCGATCGAGCGCCTTCTGGGCCTGGGCGCCGGTAATCCCGAGGCCGGTCAGGTCAACCAGCATCAGGTGGTTGTCGGTGCCGCCACTGACCAGCTTCAGGCCACGGCGGGTCAGACCCTCGGCCAGCGCCCGCGCATTGCGGCGGATCTGCGCCGCGTAGGTTTTGAACTCGGGACGCAGGGCCTCGCCGAAGGCCACCGCTTTGGCCGCGATCACATGCATCAACGGGCCGCCCTGTGTGCCAGGGAAGACCGACGAGTTGATCGCTCTGGCCAGATCTTCCTCCATCAGGATCAGCCCGCCACGGGGGCCGCGCAGGGTCTTGTGGGTCGTGGTGGTGATGACCTGGGCGTAACCCACAGGCGTAGGATGCTCGCCCGCGGCCACCAGTCCGGCGATGTGGGCAATGTCGGCCATGAGTAGCGCGCCGACCTCGTCGGCGATCTGGCGCATGCGCGCGAAGTCAATGATCCGCGGGTAGGCGCTGGCCCCCGAAGTGATCAACCGGGGGCGCACCTCCTTCGCCTTGCGTAACAGATCGTCGTAGTCAATCTGGCCGCTCGCCGGGTCCACCCCGTAGAACTGGACCCTGTACCACTTGCCGGAGAAGTTCACCGGGCTGCCGTGGGTCAGGTGGCCGCCGTGGTCGAGGCGCATGCCGAGAACCGGGTCGCCCGGCTGCAGCAGCGCGGTAAAGACAGCGATATTGGCCTGGGCGCCACTGTGAGGCTGCACATTGGCCGCCGGTGCGCCAAACAGCTTCAGGGCCCGCTCAATGGCCAGTTGCTCCACAATGTCTACGTACTCGCAACCGCCGTAGTAGCGCTTCCCGGGCAGGCCCTCGGCGTACTTGTTTGTCAGTACCGAGCCCTGGGCCTCCATCACCGCCAGACTGGTGTAATTTTCACTGGCGATCAATTCCAATCCCTCGCGCTGGCGGCGCGCCTCTTGCTCGATGGCCTCGGCGATGGCAGGATCGGATGCCCGCAGGTGTTCAAGCATGGTTCCTCCTTCGATGCTACGATGCGGTTACGGCGCCGACCCGGCCGAAGCACGGGGAGCGGGGTAGGCCGTCCCGGCGAAAACATTGACACTGGCCCGCGCAAGCATATCGCCGCGCGCATTGACGTCGGCGACTTCAATCGTCACCAGACGACCGCCCTGGTCGGGCAGATCGAAGTCTATCACAAAATCAACCGCCTGGCCGGGGATACCGCGCACCGTTGCGATGAGCGCGTAAACCACCACGCCGCGCGTATCGAAGACCGTAATATACAGATCGCCCTCAGAGGGAAAAATCGCCGCGCGGCCGCGCACCTGCACGCGCGTGCCGACCGTGCTGCCACTCGCCGGTTGCTCGATGGTGATCTGCTGGGCAGTCGTCGGCGCGTAGCGCACGCTGCGCCGGGTGCTGGCAATCACCACCCCGCTGCGCGGATCGACATCGCTCAACTCGATGATCACCGTGTCGCCCACGGGCGCAATGTAGGCAACCTGCTGGGAGAAGCGCTGCTCGCGCACCGGGAAACTGCCTCGCGCCAGTTCGGCGCCGTTCGGCTCGGTGAAACGGAAGAACAACCGCTCGTCGGCAGGGGGGCGGGTGGTGCGGCCACTCAAACGCACCGGACTGCTGACAATCGCGCCCTCAGCCGGCTCGTCGAGCAGAATCCGGGGAACGACGGGCGTGGGCGGCACTGGCGTTGGGGTTGGCGGCGCCGGTGTTGGCGCGATCGGCGGAGCGCCGAGGAGCAACTCCCGCCCGAGGAGCCCGAGCAGAATGTCAAATGGCGGGCGGTTCTCAGGATGGTACTCCATGCGCCGGCGCTCAAAGTACTGCACAGCTAACGCGCGTCCTTCGATCACTTCGGTGATCTCATCGGTGATCGGAAAACCGAAGCGCTCCAGTCCTCCATTGCGTTCCCAATGGGCGCGAAAGCCGCCGCAGAGGTAATAGCCTGTCTCAGAGAAGAGCCGACACCCGGGGAGAGGCGCGCCCGCGGGCCGGAACTGCCACGCGCGACCCTGCCGCGCCAGGTGCTCGACGCCGAGGCGCCCCGCCAGCACCCCCTGACCATTGGCCGAGTGATCCTCCAGCCGATCCCGTTCAAACCACTGAACCGGTCCGGTCCAGTTCTCAATCGTTTCGAGGCGCAGCGGCGAAATCGGAAACCCGAAGACCGCCAGGGCGCCATTCTGTTCCCAGTAGCGCCGGATCGCCCCGCTGATACACTGGCCGGTTTCGCGGAAGCAGCGTTGCTCGCCCTGCGCCTGAAGGTTAACCGCGGGCAACCCACCCAGCGCCAGAGCCACAACAAACAACAACAACACTGGAAGGCGGCGCATACTTCTCCTGTCCGGCGCCGGCGCGGGCCTCTCGTGCTGATGTGAACATAGCCCGCGCGCAGGGGGATTTGGGCGTAGAGGCGCCGCCGCGCCTCTACGCCCTCCCAAGCACAAATGTTCATTCTGGCGTTGTGCGCCTTGCGCATGGGGCCTGACGTGAACAGATGGGGAAACCGGGTTTCCCCGGGCCCCTCCCTGCGGGGCGGGTCCGGGAGGGCTGCGCCCTCGCGCCCCGCGGTGGCAGCGCAGCGCCACGGGTAACCAATGGGCGCGCGGGGCTGGTGAACCGCTTCACGATGGAAACGCCCTCAGGCGACCGACTCGCCCGGTTTGAGGGCGATGATCTGCGTCGTCACGCCAAACTCCTTACACGCTTCTGCCAGAGCCTCAGGGGTGCCGGTGAGGATCGGGAATGTGGCGAAATGTTCAGGAATGGCATAGCGCGCCCCGATCAGCTTCAACGCATAGGCCGCCTGGCGTGGGTCCATGGTAAAGTAATCGCCAATGGGCAAAATAACCAGATCGGGTTTGTACAGCTCACCGATGATCTGCATATCCATCGTTACGCAGGTATCGCCGGTGTGGTAAATAGTGAAGCCATTGCTAAAGCGCAGCACGTAACCCGCCGGGGCGCCCAGGTTGATAATCTGACCGTTTTCGTAGATCGTGCTGGAATGGTGCGCGGCAGTCATCGTGGCGCGCACCCCGGCGACCGTCACCGTACCGCCCATATTGAAGCCGACCAGTTTCTCCGTTGCGATGCCCTTCGCTTCCAGATAGGGCGCCATATCAAACTGGCAGACAACGGTGGCGCCGGTGTCCTGCGCAAGGGCCTGCACATCGCCGATGTGGTCGAAATGGCCGTGCGTTATGAAGATTGCCGCCAGGTTCTGGCGCACGCGGCTCTTCAACGGCTCAGGACAGGCGGGATTGCCGTCAACCCAGGCGTCGATCAGAATATCCTTCCCCTCAGGGGTCGTGATATGGAACGTGCCGTGGCCGACCCAGGTGATCGTGACATCTTTGCCGATCGTGGTCATGTCCGCCTCCTTGACGACACACTGATTATGAACCCGGGGGAAACCGGGTTTCCCCGCGCCCTTCCCGCCAGGAAGAGCGTGGGCGTAGAAGCGCAGCGGCGCCGCGCCTCTATGTGTTGCATCCCGGCAGAGCGCGGCGCAACTGCGCGCGCAACCGGCCAGCACGAGCAAAAACAGTATAGCACAAGCAACCCTGGCAATTGACAGCGCGCTACGGCAGGGTATAATGAGTACCCCGTGGGGGTACCCACAGATTTGTACACACGTGTTCCGGGCCGCGGGCGGCCCGCATGAGGAGGGTACGGGGATGGCGAAGCCGATTGTAGTAACAGACGCCGATTTCGAGGAGAAGGTGCTCCAGGCCGACAAGCCGGTGGTCGTTGATTTCTGGGCGCCCTGGTGCGCGCCCTGCCGGGTCATTGCGCCCATCCTCGATAAGCTCGCCACCGAGTACGAAGGGCGTCTGACCATCGCCAAGGTGAACACCGACGAGGAGATCCAGCACGCCAGCCGTCTGGGCATTCAGGGCATCCCGACGCTCATCATCTTTAAGAACGGTCAGGAGGTCGGGCGACTGGTTGGTTCGCGTTCTGAGGCCCAGTATCGCGAAGTCTTCAATAAGGTGCTCGGCTGATGCGCACATAGGGGAAACCCGCTTTCCCCATCCCCCTGCCTGTAGTGAGGAGGGATGAGAAAACCCGGTTTCCCCATATGTTCACATCAGGCGCCCATGCGGCTGCGCCGCACAACGACAAGCTGAAAATGGGTTTTTCCTGGGAGGGCTGCGCCCTCCCAAACCCTCCCGCGCGCGGGCATGGTATGAGGCTGTTTCGAGGCAGACAGCACGAGCAGACACCCCCGGGGCTGCTGCTCAGCCCCGCACGTTGACAAGGAGGTCACCATGGTTGAGCCGCAAGCTAATCCTGCGCGCACCCTTTCGCCGGAGCGGCGCGAGGACATTCTTCTTCGATTACGCCGTATCGAGGGCCAGGTGCGCGGTGTGCAGCGCATGGTTGATGAGGGCCGCGATTGCCGCGAGATTGTCACCCAGGTGGCGGCGATCAAGTCGGCCCTGGCCAGCGTCAGCAGCCAGGTATTGCAGTGCTACGCCCGCAACTGTCTGGGTGATGATGACCTTGCCCGGGATCAGGTCATCGCCGAGTTGATCGAGTTGTTCCAGGGGGCGCGATGAGCCAGGAACCGCCCTGCCGCGCCGGGGTAACACCGGCCGACCTGGCTCGCGAAGCCGACCGCGCGGTGCTCTACGGCGCCGTGCTGGCCGCGCAGCGCCCCGGGGTGCGCCTGAAGCCTGCCATCGCTGAACCGGCGCTGGCCCTCGTTCCCGCTGTGCGGGCCTATCTCAATGGCGACGATGGCCCCCTGGCCGAAGCCGCCCTTGCCTACGCGCGGGCCTGCGGCGCCGAGGCCTTTCTCACCGCGAAGCGCCGCCCGGCCCGCGAGGGTTAGGGCGATGCATGCACAGCGATGCGCCCGGGAGGGCGCAACCCTCCCAAACCCTCGCCTCAGGGAGGGGGATGGGGAAACCCGGTTTCCCCATGTCCCAACTGCTGTTGGGAGCGGCTGGCACCCCCCACAGGCAGGGGGATGGGGAAACCCGGGTTCCCCGTATGTTCACCTCAGTCATCCATGCGGCTGCGCCGCACAACGCCGGAATGAATATGTTATTGTTCTTGGGAGGGCTTCGCCCTCCCAAACCCTCCCCGCTGGCGGGTTGTTTCCTGGAGGGCTTCGCCCTCTCAAACCCTCCCCGCTGGCGGGCTATTTTCACCTCAGTCCTCCACTTCCCAGCCCTGCTGGCGGGCCAGTTCCCGCAGGCCACGGGTCAGGTTCTCGAGTTGCTTGAGCAGCAGCCGCAGCTTGAACGGCGCGCCTTCGTCGTGTTTGACCCACTTGATCAGGTCACCCTCAGCATAGGCGCGCGTCAGCCGGTCGGTCTCATCCACCATCTGGTCCAGCGAGCGGATGCGGAACACGCGCGCCTTGTTGCGCGGCTGGTTCTCGATGGTTTCGTCCTCAACGCCGAGGTAGAGCCCATCGTCCTCGCCGGTCTCCTCGTCTTCCCACAGGTCAGCATCGCTGTCCTCCCGGTCCACGGCGCTCACGCTGGTCCTCCCCAGCGGCCCACCGCTGATCTGCACCTCCGGCCCGGCGGGAGCGGTGCGTAGTTGCTCGCCCGCCTCGAGCGCCTGCAGCGCCGTCTCAAGGGTCAGATGAGGATTGGCGGCGAAGTAGGCCACCAGCCGGCTCAACTCAGCCGCCGAAAGCCCCTCCTCGACCGCAAAGCGCGCCAGTTCAACCTGGGTGCGGGGGCTGGACACGCGGCGCAGGTGCTGGGCCTGGGTGACGTTCAGTTCGCGGCGGCGGATCAACTGTTGCACCTCGTCGGGGAGTTCAAGCAACCCCAGATAGCGACGCACCGTGCGTCCGCTCAGGCCCACGGCCATGCCGACCGCCTCATCGAGTTCGTGGTCCGCGAGCTTGCCCCGTTCTTCAACGATCCGCGCCCGCAGGCGAGCAAAGGCCCGCGCCTGCTCCACATCGTTCAGATCCTCGCGCTGCACGTTCTCGATCAACTGGCGTAGCAACAGGTCGGGATCGTCGGCGTCGAGCACAATGCAGGGCACCTTCTCCAGACCCAGTTGCTCGGCGGCGGCCCGGCGCCGCCCGCCGTAGACAACGCGGTAGCGCCCGCCACCCACGCTGACCACGCCAAGGGGCTGGAGCAGGCCCCGCTCGGCGATGGTGGCAGCCAGGCCGGAGATGTCCCCCGGGTCCTCGCGCACCCCGTCGGGATCGGTCTCAAGCTGACGGGGATCAAGGTAGAGCAACTGCATAGGAGCGTCTCTCCATTGAACATATACGATGGCGGGAGCATTGGAGTTCTCCACGCCCCGGCTTCAGGGGCGGGGCAGGGCTGCGCCTGCCCACCGGCCCCGTTGTCATCCTGGCGGAAGGCGACGCAACTCCCGCGACGACCGGTGCAAAACATTTGTGCCAGAGCGGAGTATAGCAGAACTGGCCGCGAGCGGCAACTGCTACACCACCACGCGCAAGGCGCGCGGCAGGACCTCCACGCATACGCGCCGGGCGTTGGTGGTAAGAACTTCCCCATCGGTGGCCACGGGAAAGGGCGCAGCAGAGGCGATTTCGACGCGCTCAGCAGTAGCGGTGGTGATCTGGCGGAGTTCGACGTGGCTGCCGTCGAACATTCGGGGGTAGTAGCGGATCACTTCATCGAGGCGCAGTTTCGGAACGATGCACAGGTCGAGCAGGGCGTCATCGAGTTTTGCCGAGGGTGTCAGGAGAAAACCGCCGCCCTGCCAGCGTCCGTTGGCGACGGTAGCGAAGAAGAGCCGTTTGTAGAGACTCTTGCCGTCGTAGCGCACGCTCATCATGGCGGGCTTGTAGGTTGCCAGAGCGCGCAGCGATGCGACAATATAGGCAGCCAGACCGGTCAGGCGGGGCAGGTTCTGAACCTCAACGGCGACCTGGGCGTCAATGCCCGCGCCGAGGCCATTCACGAAGACCCGGCGCACTTCCAGGCCGCCACTCTCAACGCTGATGCTCCCGACATCAATCGTTGTCATTCTCCCGGCGGCGAGGCGGTAGGCCATGCCTGGCAGGCCGCCGGTGTCAAAGCCGGGAAACATCTTCGCGAAGTCGCAACCGGTGCCAAGCGGCAGAAGCCCGAGAGCAGCATCGCCAGCGCCGGCCTGGCGCGCGGCGAGAATGCCGTTAGCCACTTCGTTGACCGTGCCATCGCCCCCGGCGGCAGCGACACAGGTAAAGCCCTGCTCGACCGCCTGCGCGGCCAGTTCCATCCCTCCGCCGCGAGCGTGGGTGGTGATGAGCCTGTAATCCACCCTGGCGCGGCGGAGAGCCTGTTCCAGTTCGTCACGGGCTTTACCGGCGGCGCCCCGCCCCGCCGCGGGATTAAGGATGATACAGGTCTTCATAGGTAAAAAAAGGAGGGCCGGGTTTCACCGTCCCCCTGCCCTCCGGCGCGGCAAGTGACCTCAGCGCTGGTTGGAGGGGCGGGTGTGACCTTCCCAGGTCTCCCGCGAAGGGGGAGCGGAGCAACCCGGTTTCCCCGCCCACGGCACTCTGCAAGGTCTCAGATCGCCACGCCCAGCGCCTCGGCGACGGTGAAAATGTCCTTATCGCCACGACCGGACATATTGACGAGGATGATCCGGTCAGGGTTCATCCGGGGGGCAAGCTTGAGGGCCTCAGCCACGGCGTGGGCACTCTCGAGGGCAGGGATGATCCCCTCCAGGCGGGCGCACGTCTCGAAGGCGTCGAGGGCCTCCTCGTCATCGGCGCTGGTATAGGTCGCGCGGCCGGTGTCGTGGAGCCAGGCATGTTCAGGGCCGACGCTGGCGTAGTCCAAGCCTGCGGAGATCGAGTGGGTGAGGGCGATCTGGCCGGCCTCGTCCTGCAACACGTAGGAGTAGGTACCTTGCAGCACACCGGGACTGGCGGCGAGAAAGCGGGCAGCGTGGTCGCCGAGGCGCGGGCCGCGTCCGCCCGCCTCGACGCCGCGGAGCGCCACTGTCGCGTCGTTGAGGAAGGGGTGGAAGATGCCGATAGCGTTGGAGCCACCGCCCACGCAGGCCACAACCACGTCGGGGAGGCGCCCTTCGGCGGCCAGGATCTGCTCGCGGGCCTCGCGCCCGATCACGCTCTGGAAATCGCGCACCATGGTTGGGTAGGGATGCGGACCGAGGGCCGAGCCGAGCAGGTAGTAGCTATCGGGATTGGTCACCCAGTCGCGCATCGCCTCGTTGATCGCATCCTTGAGGGTGCGCGAGCCGCTATCCACTCCGCGCACCTCGGCCCCCAGCAGACGCATCCGGAAGACATTGGGCCGCTGCCGGGCCATGTCTTCGGTGCCCATATACACCACACACTCCAGGCCCAGCAAGGCACAGACCGTCGCCGTGGCAACGCCGTGCTGACCGGCCCCCGTCTCAGCGATCACCCGGCGCTTGCCCATGCGCCGGGCGAGCAAGCCCTGACCCAGGGCATTGTTGATCTTATGGGCGCCGGTATGGGCCAGATCCTCGCGCTTGAGGTAGATCTTCGCCCCACCGCAGCGGGCGGTGAGGCGCGCAGCGTAGCTGAGCGGCGTAGGGCGACCGGTGTAGGTGCGGTGCAGGTGGGCCAGTTCCTCCCAGAACGACGGATCGGCGGATGCCGCCGCGTAAGCCGCCTCGAGGGCGGTTACGGCGGGCATCAACGTTTCGGGCACATACCGCCCGCCATACGGACCGAAGCGGCCCGTCCAGGGGCTTTCGGGCACGGTTGTCATGGGCTGGAACTCGCTTCCTCAGGGATGTTTCAGGCGAGTCTGACCGTCTGGCCTTCACCTCCCATCTCCACACCCCTGCACCGCGATTGCGCGCAGCCGTGGAGCAACGGTCAAGGTGGAACACCCGGGTCTGCAACACACCTTATCGCTGGATCAGGCTCTCGTCCTTGTTCTTCTCGCCCTCTTCGAGCAGCATGATGGGGATACCGTCCTCAACCGGGTAGCGATAGCCGTTGCGACGATTCACCAGCCACTCCTTGCCGCTGCTATCGGTCATCAGTTCGACCGGCCCCTTGTCGCCCGGATCGGCGAGAATGCTCAGCAATTCGGGGCTGATGCTCCGGCGCTGGCCTTCGCCGGTGGCGGGAGCAGGCGCCAGATCAAAGACGCTGTCCTGGCGGTACTGGCGAATGGCGCGGATGATCACCACGGCCAGAGCAACCAGAGCGGCAACGCCGAGAATGCGAACGAGGACCTTCATACACTTTCCTCCTGACTGACTGGAACGGGCGTCACAGGCACGCCCGCGAGCCGAGACCGGAAGCGCAGGCGCAATATAGTGCTTCATTATACCCGATCAGCGGTAGTCTGCGAGGCTGTTCGTGAGCCTTGCCGGGGCAAGCGCAATGCCGAGCCTTCGCGCCAGGGTTGGGGCGGCGTTTCTGGATCGATCCAGACCAGCAGGCGCGCCCGGGGCTGCGGCCCATCGGGGTAGGTGATCTCAAGAAAGGGGAAGCGCTGTTCCTGGCGGCGCATGGTGGCAATATCGTAGATGATCTCGGTCCAGGTACCGGTATTGATGTAGTACTGGCCCATACCGAGGGGAACAATGCGGGCCAGGTGGGTATGGCCGCAGATGAACAGCGTATCGTCGCGATGGGCGGGGCTGCGGGCGATCTGCAACATCTCACGGGCGAACCGATCGTTGAAGGCGCGCACTTCGCGGGCCACCTGGCGGGTGGCTTCGCTCTGCACCTGATCGATCATATCGTCGGGCGGTTCCACCGCACTGGCAACCATGCCGACCTGGCGCGCCACTTCGCGATGGCGGGCCACGCGGCCTCGGCGGATGCTGGCCCCCCAGCGCCAGAAGCCGCGCAGAGCCGGAGCGCTGAGCAGCCCGCCGGGGCCCTCGCCAGTGATGGGCATCTGGTGTGGTTCGGGCCAGGCCACGACTTGCAGGAAGCCGGCGACGCCACGGGCCAGAAAGCGCCGCGCCGCCGGGGTGCGAAGCTGTGGAAGGGCCAGCAGGTACCAGAAGAGGGCCGAGGAGGGTTTGACGTTGTCAATCAAGGGCGCAATCGCCAGCGGCTCATCCTCCAGGTCATTGATGACCTCTTTGACCATCTGGGTGCCGCGCACCACCTCAAACGGCTCGGTAATCCCCTCAAAGCAGGTGAAGCGATTCCAGCCGTCAAACTGGTTGCCGTGCACGATGTACAGACCGCCGCCGTGGTAACTGACACCGAAGCGCAGACGCGGGTCGTCGGGGGCGAGACCCAGGGCCTCGCGCATACGGGCCTTGGCGGCAGGGTAGTGCAGTTCAAAATCGTGATTGCCGATCAACACGCTGAGCTGCGCTCCGGGCCGAGCGAGGAAGCGCGCCAGGGCCTCGAACACCCCGGCGTGAGCGCGAATCACCGCCTCGATGCGGCGCGCGGCGGCCGCGTCGCTGTACTCGTCATCGTCGAGATCAGGCAGGCGCACCTGTAAAAACTCGATGGTGTCGCCGGCGAGGATGAGTTCTGTCGGCGCGCCGGCCAGGTAGTGGTCGAGGAAGGCGATCAGCGCTGCGTCGTCGTTAAAATCATCGAGATGGTCGCCGCCGCCGAGGTGCAGGTCGCTGAGCACGATCCGGCGCTGCCGGGGGTTGATCGCTTCCGGGCCAATCGGGGGCGTGGTGTAGGGTGTGGGCCGCAGCACCACCCGGCGCAGACGGAGAAAGACCCAGCGCAGGGCCAGCGCAAGGAGCGCCAGCCCGCCGATAACCTGCAAGATGCGGATAAGCGTCCGCGCCGGGCGGCGTGTTCTAGACTGATCGTACTGCTGCAATGAAGGCCTCGATCCTGGCTGGATCCTTGACGCCGTCGGTCTCAACACCGCTGCTGACATCCACACCGATCGGACGCACGGTAGCGATGGCCCGGGCCACATTGGCGGGGTGCAACCCTCCTGCCAGGATCAGCGGCGCCTCGGCGGCCAGCGTCGCGGCCCGCGACCAGTCTGCCGGCGTGCCAGTGCCGCCGTAGGCCCCGGGCACGTGCGCATCCACCAGCAGCACCACACGCGGCGGGGTACGGGCGGAGATCGCCTGGCTCTCTGCCTGCGCGCGTTGCGCCCGCGCGATCCAGGCCCTCTCGGCGGGCGTGCCGGTAAGCCGGATGGTCTTGAGCACGGGCAACGGCAACGCATCGGCATCATCGACCGGCTCATCACCACTCAACTGGATCAGGTCAAGCCCCACGGCCTCGGCGATTGCGGCGATAGTGGCAGGAGTTTCATTCACAAAGAGACCGGCGAGCAAGGGCGGAGGTGCAGGGCCTTCGCGCAATGCCGCAGCAATCGCGCTCGCTTCAGCTACACTCACCCGCCGTTTGCTCGCCGCGAAGACCAGACCGATCCAATCGGCCCCGGCAGCAGCCGCAGCGCTGGCATGGTCAGCGCGGCGCAGGCCGCAGATCTTCACAATCACGGTCACTCCAGCAGCGCGCTTACTCCGTCTTCAGCGTATAGTAGACCCGTTTCCCACGCCCGCTGCGCTCGAGCATCCCCGCATTGATCGCCTGCTTGACCATCGAGCGCAACTGCTCATTGGTACGGGCCAGGTTATGCTCCTTGCGTCGTTCGCGGAGCGTGTCGAAGATCTGTTGGAAGGAGACGGGCCGGGTAAAACTGCTCATCATCTCACGGAAGATGGCCCACTCCTCATCGCTAAACACGATCGGCTCAAGCCCCTCGAACATGTCGCCGCCCTCATCGCCCTCAGGCGCGCCCTCGACAACCGCCTCAATCGCAGGCTCCGGTGGTTCGGGGAACATCGGTGGCGCAGCCGGCGCTTCCGGCGCTTGCTCAAAGGCCTGGGCGACCATCTCGGCTCCAGAGGCCGGCTCCGGGGCAAACTCTGCCGAAACTTCCGGCGCGGCCTCCCCGACAGGTTCCACCGGGGCCTCGGCGGGCGCCAGCGTAAGGACCGGCTCCTCAGGTGGCGCGACCTCGACAACATCGCCGAGATCCTCGGCCAGGTGCTCGACCGTAAAGGCAATCTCTTCGGCCAGATGCTCAACGCTGAAGACGACATCCTCGACCGACTGCGCGAATTCATCGAGGGCGAAGAGTTCCTCCTCCAGCAGCGTCGGCACTTCCTCGACGGGCGGCGTGTACTCAAGCTCATCGAGGTCCGCCTCAACCTCCTGGACATCGAGCGGCTCGACCGGGGCGCCGGTGTTCTGGCTGCGGCGGGAGCGGCGTCGGCGGCGACGCCCGCCCGTCGTCGCGCCCGACTCGACCACGACCGTGGCGCTGATCGTGCGCGACGTTTCCTTGCGCCCATTGGTCAGGACGCTCGTATCCACCACCGGCTCGACCGGCAACTCTTCGCTGAGGGCAGCGGCAAACTGCGAGAGCTTGTACGGGTCCTCACCGGGCAGAAACACCTCGTTCACCGTGCCGTTGGTAAAGATCTGCACCTTCCCGCGCTTCTCGGCATCAACCACGAAGTCCTTAAACTTCGCGAAGGGACGCCCGTTCAGATCGCGGTAGCGGCTCTCCTTGAAGTCGCCGCCCATAAGCTCCTTCATCACCAGTTTGATCGAGCCGAGGGTGGAGACGTAGCCGCGCTTGCGTACCAGGTGGATCGCCTCCACCAGCACATCATAGACATCGGGTTCGGGAGCGGGCGTGGCCGGCGCCGGGGGAGACTCACCTGTCGGCTCGCGCGGCGGCTCGAGGACAGGCTCGGGGCTCCGGCTCAGTTCGGTGGCGCGACTGGCAATCGCCGCAGCGGTGGCGGTGCCGCCATGCGTCTTGCCAACCAGTTGCTCGTAGAACACAAACTCATCGGCGCTCTGGGCCAGGTGGGTGCTCGCGGCCCCGCCGATACCGATGATGTAGACTTCCTTCCCCTGCTGGCGGATGCTATTGACCAGGGGAATGAAATCGCGGTCGCCTGTCACCAGCACGAACCGGCTGATGTTGGGATTGGTGAACAGCGTCTTCATGGCGTCGATGCACAGATTCATATCGACGCTGTTCTTAATTGCCCGACCGGTGCGCCCCATATCCTTGTCGTAGTAGTAGGTCGCCACGTAGATCGGCTCGATAGCGTTGGCATAGAGCGCGCTCGTGACGCGGGGGTAGCGGTACCAGTCGGCGTAGGCTCGGGAAATGACCACGCGGCCAAGATCGCCACAGCGGTCCATAATTGCCTCAAAGTTCGGATTTGCGTTCAGCTTATCACGTACACTTACGTAGACGTTCTCGAAGTCAATGAAGACTGCGACGTCGGGTCGCCGTTGCTCGTACATTGGTTGTTGATCTGCTCCTGTGTTGTAGGTCGTAAGGCAGGCAGGAGATACTTCGGGGCTGACGCGGGGCTACCCATCGGGGCGCTGCGCATGGCAACCCATGCAGCGCCAGCAGTCGCAGGACGCGAGCCGGGGCGCGATGACTACGCGGGCGCGTGGCGGTGATTGGCTCAACAGCGCCAGTCATCGCATCGTGCCATCGGCGCGCGTTACCGGTGACCAGGGGGTAGCGGAACAAGCGCAACACCGGGAAATCTCCCTGGATCCACCTCATCCGTCTGATAGTTCCATATTAGTGACCGACAGTTCCTTGAGGCCGCCGACTCAACGGTTGCTGCCGGTTCACTGCTACTATAGCATCGGAACGCCGCAGATGCAAGGAGTTGCATAGGGATGGGGAGCGGGCGAGCGGGCGTCTCACCCACACCCCTCGAGAGCGGCGTGGGAGGGCTGCGCCCTCCCAAACTCTCCCCTGGGGGATGGGGAAACCAGGTTTCCCCATCCCCCAACCGCGGTTGGGGTCGCCTGGCGCATCCGTAGGCAGGGGCGCGGTTCGACAAGCTCACCGCCTGTGGCGAGCCTGTCGAACCGCAGGCGGGGAAACCCGGTTTCCCCCTATTTCAGAATCGAAGAATCTGCCCGTAGGCCAGCAGGCGCGCGCGCAACTCATCACGATCGATCTGCCCCCGCAGGTGGGCGCGCCAGGCCCGCAGGGTCAGACGCACCATGCCGGCGCGCACAATGGCCCGATGGGCCGCAAGGCGCCAGGTCGGGCCGCGCATCGCGGCAAAGCGGTCACGACTCTGCCAGAGTGCCAGCAGCATCGGCCAGCGCACCTGGGCGGTTGCCGCCCCGCCAACGTGGGTCACCCGCGCCGCCGGTACCTGCCAGATCGCCCAGCCAGCCTGCCGGATGCGCCAGCACCACTCGATCTCTTCGCTGTACATAAAGTAGCTTTCGTCCATGGCGCCAACGGTGGCCAGCACCTCGGCGCGGGTAAGCATGCACGCGCCGAGGGGGTGGTCAATTGGGAAGGGCGCGTCGTCGCGCTCCTGCGGGTAGCGACCGTGCCACCAGGAACCGTATAGCCGCCCTGGCATGACTTCGCCTGGCGGGAACAGGTCGAGCGCGGTCATCAGCAGGGTCGGGAAGCGAAAGGCTGCCGGTTGCAGCGTGCCATCGGGATTGAGCAGACGCGGCCCCACCAATCCGACGCGCGGGTGCGCCTCCAGAAAGGCGACCATGTGCTCAATCGCCCCGGGATGCACCACGGTGTCGGGGTTGAGGATGAGCACGTAGGGGATCGCGAGGTAGAAGCGCGGGATGGGTGTGGCCGGGAACGAATCCTCGACGTCCGGGGCGCGGGCATCGGGTGCCCGACCTTCAAGATGGGCCAGACCGGCGGCGACGCCCCCCGCAAACCCGCGGTTGCGTTCCAGCGCGAGCAGTTCCACCTCGGGGAACTCGCGACGCACCAGGGCCGGACTGCCGTCGCGCGAGGCGTTGTCAACCACAACCACGCGCAGCGGCGCCGTACAGGCGCGCAGCGAAACCAGGCAGTCGCGCAGCAGGGCGGCGGTGTTGTAGCTCACGACAATCGCGGCAACGAGCGGCGGGCTGTGGCTCATAGCGGCGCGATTGTAGCGCCGAAGCGCCGGGGATGCAAGGCGGCTATCTGTGCTCAGACTCCTCCTGGGAGCAAGGGCTTCTTGCCCTCGAACGCTGATGCACGCGGGACGCCCGCGCTCCCGGGCTTGCGTGGTTACCCCAACGCTAAACGCGTAGTAAGTGCTCACACTTCTCCCGGGTGCGCGGGCATCTTGCCCGCATCCAGGCCCTTGCGAGCGTCCCGTCCGCGCACCCGCGGTGACGCCTTACCCCGAATGTGAACACGCACGCGGCTTTGCGGTTTGCGCGGATGCTGGTACAATCCACCATAGCGCAATTGCAGATTGCGACGTATGGATTGCACACCGGGCGCGGCGCATCCGAACGCGATCCGCGTCGCGCTGATACACAAGGAGGGGAGACCAGAGCCGCGCGTGGGGGCGTTCCAATGCGGTACAAGCCACGTCGGCTCGGATGTTCTCTCCGCCCTTACACTCCCTGAGCGGGAGTGGCCTGGCCTGAGCGTAGCCAGAGGGGAGCTGAGGGTGAAGGCTCACGGCAGCCATAGCGTCCTGATGCGCCCCGCAAAAAACTCTACCTCTGAGAGTCCCGGGGGAATGCCTGGCGAGCGCCGCTTCCTCCCAGACATCCTCTCCCTCCGGCTGTGCAGCGGGTGACTACAGGTGCCCTATGGCCTACTATATTCGCGAGACCCTATCCGAGCGCCCGGCCCTGAGTCCCCGCCGGCCAACTATCAACGAGTTTTTCCTCTCCAGCTACACCCTCAGCATCTACACCGGTTGCGAGTTGGGCTGCCCCTACTGCGATAGCTGGATCTACCAGGAACGGCCGCTGAACGAGCAGATCTATGTGCCGCTCGACCTGCCGCAGCGTCTCGCCGCCGAGCTAACGGGAGTTGACCGCGGTGACCTGATCGCCATCACTGCCCTGAGCGATCCTTACCAGCCCGCGGAGCAGACCTACCGCATCACCCGCCAGACGTTACAGGTGCTCGCCGAACGGGAGCAGCCCTGCTTGCTGCTCACCAAGAGCGCCATGGTGCTGGAGGATAAATCCTTGCTCCAGCGTATGAACGAGCGTAGCCTGGCAGTGGTGATGACCACGCTGGTGACGGCCGATCCGCATCTGAGTGAACGACTGGAGGGCAAAGCCCCCTCGCCGGCGCTGCGCCTGGAGATGCTGCGTGAGCTAAAGCGCGCAGGCGTGCCGGTCGGGGTGGCGCTGGCGCCGATCATCCCCTATGTCACCGACCGCCAGACGGCGCTGCGCTCGCTGGTGCGAGCCTGCGCCGATGCCCAGGTTGACTTTGTGGTCTGGGAGTATCTGCACATTCCGAACGAGCACCACCGGGTACGCATCCACGAACTGCTGGCCCGGGTGGGCAACTATCCGGTCAGCTACTACCGTGATCTCTACCGCGATCAGCCGACGGTCAATCCGATCTACCGCCAGGAAATTGACCGCGAGTTGCTCGATCGCTGTGACGGTCTCGGCCTGGAGGCGCGCGCGCCGCACCGGATCTTCGCCGGGCGGCTTGCGCCGCGCAACGAGGCGGCCCTGCTGCTCAAGCATGCCGCGTTCCGCGACCGCGTGCAGGGGCGCGAGCTTGTAGCGGTCAAGGAGCGCGCTCTGGCCGACCAGGTCTATGCGGGAACGATCGATCCGCTGGCGCTGCGCGAGAGTTCGTTGTATCCGCTGGTTCGGGAGGTGCTGGGGTTGTGATACCATTTTAGATTTTGGATTGCAGATTATCGCGCAGGGCGTTCTGATGCGCTTTGACGGACCACCGCTTGCGGAGTATTCAGGTGAAATTGGTATGACGTCCGCAATGAGGAGGTTCCCCGCTCCCCTCCCAGACTCCCCCGCCAGCGCGGAGGGTTTGGGAGGGCGTCGCCCGCCCCCGACCAGACCCGGGACGCCAGGCCACCCCGCCAGCGGTTGGGTGTCGGGGAAACCAGGTTTCCCCGCGCCTCTCCCGCAGGAGAGGGTAATGACTACGGCGTCGTAAACAGGTCACCAACGAGTTCCTCAGGGGTGGGTTGGAAAGGCCAGAGAATCACGCCTGCGGCGCCGGCCTCACGGCTGGTCTGTAGTCCGATTTGCAGATCGCGACGCAGTTCGGCTGCGTCACAACGGCGCCCTTCACCACTGGGAAAGCCCAGTTCGCTGACGACCACCGGACGATTCCAGCGTAGCACCCGCAGTTCGGCGATACTGAGTTGCAGGTCAGCCGGCAATCCGGCGCCGTAGTACCAGTGAGCAGCATACCGCCCTGAGTCGTAGGGTTCGTCATCGTAGTAGTGAAACGAGTAGAAGTCCACCAGCCCGGCCAGCGACGACGGCGCCGCAGTCGGACGGAAGTAGCTTTTGGCGAAGGCCATACCGATGGTAGTCATCCGGGTCGGGTCAATCCACTTTACTTCGTAGTGGAGGCGAGTAAGAAAGGCGATCCGCGCCTCGGCAAGCTCAAGGCACAGGGGAAAGTCGCCATTGTCCCAGTCCCAGCAACGCTGATCAATCGGACTGCCGATATCAGGCTCGTTGAACAGGTCCCAGGCCAGAATGCCGCTGTTACCGGCCAGACGCCCGACCACGGGCCGCACGTGCCAGTCCAGGGCGCGTTCGAAACCCTCAGGCGTAAATTGATCCTGCGGATACTTCGCCAGCAGCACGGGCATGACGTAGATCCCGCGGCGGTTGGCACTGGCCACCAGCGACTCAAGATGGTCGAGCGCCGGGTTGATCCGGTAGCCGGGCGTGTCTGCACGAGCGCCGCCGAAGACGTAGTAGTTGAGAAATACCCGCACCGTATTCACCCCCAACGCGCGCATCCGCTCGAAGTCGGCATCAATGGCGCCCTGGTCCCACCGGCAGCGGCTGTCGGCGCCGAAGTGCAGTTCAGGACAACCCGGCGGGGTCGTGGTGGTATGGGTGTAGTTGACCCCGCGCACCTCGAAGGGTGCGCCATCGGCGACCAGCCTGCCTCCTTCGAGGCTAACACGTGGCAGGGGTGCTCGGGAGGGATTGGCCCTGACGTCGCCGGGGGCGGCTGCAAGCGGAGCGACAAGCAGCAGAGCGACGACAAGTGTGATGAGGAGTAACCAGCAGGCAGGGTGAGTAGTTCTTCGATGGGGCATTCGTAGTTTCTCCAGTGCCTCCGCTGGGCAGGAGGGGTCTGGGAGGGCTGTGCTGTTCCAGTCTCTTTCACTCCTGAGGCCAGGTTCAAAAGCGGGCGTTTGAACGTTACCGTCTCGCTCCACCTCTCCACAACTCTCCACCCCCGCACAACCGGACTGGAGGGCTGTCGAGGCGTGGAGATGAAGGCCGGATGGTCAAGCGGATCTGAACCACGCCTGAGGTGAACAGATGGGGAAACCGGGTTTCCCCGCCTGCGGTTCGACAGGCTCACCACAGGCGGTGAGCCTGTCGAACCGTACCCCTACCCAGGGGAGGGTTCGGGAGGGCTGCGCCCTCCCAGGAATGGTTGTGTTCATGCCGGCGTTGTGCGGCGTAGCCGCATTGCCGTCTGTGATGTGCGACGCAGCCAGGTGGCCGCCGTACCACAACTCCGGCATTGTACTGGAAGGAAGAGCTTTTGTTAAGAGGGATTCTCATTGGCGCGTCGGGCGGGTTCTTCGAGGTGAACATCGGGAAAACCGGGTTTCCCCGCCTGCGGTGCGCCGGTCGAACCGCCTGCGGTGCGCCGGTCGAACCGCTCCAACCGCGGTTAAAGTATAGGGAAAGCTGGTTTCTCCAACCCCCCGCCTGTGGGGTGCCAGGCCCTCCTCACGGGGAGAGTTTGGGAGGGCGTAATACCAACTGGAATTGACGACCTCGCATGCTTTAGCATCACCTCCACAGCCCGACAGCCCCCACACGGGGCTTTGTGGCGCTGTGGAGTTGGAGCGTTGCGGGATCTGAACCAATGCGGCGCCATCAAGGCGAAACGGTATAACCCCTCAAAGGGTATCACGCGACCATCGCGTTCGCGGCATGCGAGGATCATGGCGCTCGTGCTCGCATGCCTGATGGGTTGACACCCCTCCCTGGAAGAGTTCAGGGGCGGACGGAACATCCGAGCCAACGTGCCTTGCGCCGCATTGGAACGCCCCCGCGCACGGCTCTAGTCTCCCCTCTCCAGCTTCGCTGGAGAGGGGCAGGGGGTGAGGACGAACCAGCGCATCCCAACGCCAGAACGCCCGTCGTCGCCCATATGTTCTGTCCGCCCCTGAACCTGGAAGAGCCAGGCGCGCCGTTCGCATTCGTTTATTCGTTTCCTATTCGTTGGCGCATTTCCCCCCTCGCATCAAAAAGCCCATCCCAGCGCAGGTGAAACCCGTTGAAGGGCGTAGCCCTCCCAGGACAGGCAAACCGCCCGGGCTCGGAGCAGTCAGGCTAACCTCGGGGCGAGCAGCTTCACAGGTACCTGATTCAGACTTCTCCTGGGATCGCGGACACGGACGTAGCGACGTTGCAATGCAGCGTCGCTACAGGTGTCTGGACGAAATTCCTTTCCCCAACTCTGAACAGATACCTTCACAGCCTCTTTTTCCCCGGTCTGGATTGTACGTTATAATCGGACGGTCGGAATCTGGCGGCGCCTGCGCCAGGTTCTCCTGTATCGCGCCTCACCCGCCGGGTCGGGTATGAAAGGTCTGGCTCGCTCACACCTGCCCGAATGCAGGCGAGACGTTTCGAGAGCAAAGCAATCGCATATGGTGAAAGTTGCATCTGATACGGCAACCAGCGTAACCCTGGTTGCCCGGACGGTGTCCGAAGCCCTTCGGACGCTCCTGGCCGCCGTCATCGCCCTGGCCTTCCTGTGGGCAGCCTATGCCGTTGTGTGGCCCCTGGTCATCGATGTGGGAGGAAACGATCAGCGTTTCACGCGCGGGTTCCATGAGCCGGAGCAGTTGGATGGGCGATCTATGCGCTGGACCGATGGCGACTCTACCTTGCTGCTGCCCCAGCCACCTCCCGGCACACCCTCCGTGCTGAGACTGGAACTGCTCGATAGCCGGCCTGAACGTCCAGATCCCCTGATCGTCAGGCTCAGCGTGGACGACTCCCAGCTAACCTCTCTTGTTCTGCACGACTACTTCCCGCGCAACTATCGTGTGCTTCTGCCGCCGCAGTTCTCTGCCCACAGTATGATACAGGTGCGCCTGCAGAGCGAAGCCCCCCTCATACAGAGTGATGGACGCCACCTGGGGGTGGTGGTCTTCGGCGCGACGCTCACACCCCAGCGCAGCGCCCTGCTGCTGCCGGGCCTATGGCTGGCTCTCTGCGCCCTTGCCGCTGGCGCGCTGGCGTATGCCGCGCTGCGCCTCGCCGGGGCCGGCAGCCGTCTGGCCCTGACGAGCACGGGCGTGAGCGCGGCGTTGATCGCCTTCGGCGTCGTTATGCGCCCGTTGGAGGTGCTGCCCTACCTCGGCCATTTCGCTGCTGCGGCAGCCATCGCCTGCCTGGGCGTGCTGCTCGCCCGTCTCATCGTGCCGCTGGCTCTCAGGCAGCACAGCGGAGCAGGCTCCCGGTTGATGGTTGCGGGCGAGTACGCCCCCATCGTTCTGGCCATCGCCTACTGGATGGTTGTGCTGTACCAGCGCTTCATGGTCCTCGATGGAGCCACGGCGCTTGGCCCCTCACCCTGGACGGTCGGGGTGGGGGTGGGGCTGGCAGGCGCGCTGGGTATCGGCTTGCCGCTCTGGTGGGCGCTGCGGGGCCGCCGACTGCCCCCGGGCGCAGGGCGAGCGCGGGGCGCGCAGATCGCTCTGGTGACGCTGGCGCTCGCCGCGGGCGTGCATCTGGGCTGGAGCCTGTGGTACGCCTTCACTCGCCAGGCGCCCGACTTCTGGATTCTCTTCCGCGGCGCCCGCGCCTGGGCAAACGGCGGCTCCCTCTACGATCTGGAGGCTGTCGCGACCAACCATTTCGGCCATGTCTTCAAGGTGCCGCCGTTCTACGGGATGTTCTTCGTGCCGCTGGCGCGGGCCTTCGACGGCCTGAGCGTGCTGGCCGCCCACCGGGTTATGAACGTCTTCCTGATTATCGCCACGGCTCTGCTGTGGCTGCATATGTGGCGCCTGCCCCTGATCTCCCTGAGCGCCGCGGCACTGCTGATCGTCATGAATTTTCGTCCGCTCGCCGACACGATCGCCTTCGGGCAGATCGACCTGGTGCTGTTGTTCGTGTTGACCGCGGCGCTCTGGGCGCTGCGCGAAGGGCGCGACGGCCTCGCCGGGGCGCTGGTGGCCTTCGGCGCCCTGTTCAAACTCTACCCGGTCGTGTTGCTGGCGTTCTTTGCGCTCAAACGCCGCTGGGCCGGGCTGTGGGGCTTCGCCCTGGGCATGCCGTTGTTCAATGGTATCGCCATTGCAGTGATGGGCTGGGAGACGCACCGGGTCTACCTGTTCGAGGTGCTCCCGAAGATTGGCGGCACCACGGCCTGGATCGAGAACCAGACCCTCTCGGGCTTTATCGCGCGGCTGGCAGAGTCGCCAATGTCGGCGACGATTTTCGAGCATCACACGCTCCGGCTGCTGGGCATGGCTCTGTCGGCAGCCGTGGCGCTGGCAGTGTGCGCCCTGGCCTTGCTCCCCGCCGACCGGCGAAGTCCGGCCTTCGCGTTGCAGTATGGTCTCTTTCTGCTCCTGATGGTTCTGTGCGTCCCGGCAGCCTGGATGCACTACGAAACGCTGCTGGTGATCCCCTTCGCCGCGCTGCTGTTGCACCTTCGAGGACGCGAGGTCTCGCTGGGATACTTGCTGGCGCTCGGGCTGAGCTTTGCCCTGATCGCCTACGGCAACCAGTGGTCGTTCTTCAACGGAACGGTGACCGGCGTGTTGAGCCTGCTGGGCATCTCCTACAAGCTGTACGGTATGGCGCTCCTCGGCTTGCTGGCGGGTGCGGCGCTCCTGGAAACGCGACGGCCCGTGGTCGCTGCTCCGGCTGAACGGGCCGCCGCGACCGCTGAGGCGCCGGTGGGCCTCACCCCAGGCGGGTGAACAGGCTGCCGCCGGCAGTCATGACGTACAGCAGGTTGATCAGAATGCCCACCACCAGGCTGATCGCAACCATCAGCAACAGGTAGAGCGTGCGTCGCCGCACAGCGCGTTTGAACTCCCCTTGCAGGATCAGGCTCAACGTCGCCTGTTGCGCTGCCAGCACACCCTCGACCGAGCCGCCCTCGGCTTCGGCCTGGGCCAGCACCCGGGCGACATCGAGCAGTTCACGGCACCCCCGGTCGAGGGCGACATGGGCCAGGGCGGCAAAGGGGCGCAGGCGCAGATCGGCGCTGAGTTGCAAGGCCTCGCCGACCAGGGCCTGCATCGGCGCGAGGCGGGGGTACGGGCGCGCCACGTAGCGGCGCATGATCTCGATGGGGGCCTCGAAGCTCCCGAGAGCCACGCGCACGAAGGCGACGAAGCCCGGCGTAAGCCGGCGCAGCACTGCGGCTTCGCGCTCGCGGCGCCGCTCCGGCAACCGGGGGAGCAGCAGGCCCAGGCCGAGATAGGCCCCCAGCGCGCCGCAGAGCAGCAGGGCGCGCGGCATGTCGCGCGCGCCACCCACCACGGCGGCGAGGAGCAGCAGCGTTGCTACGGCGCCCCCGGCAAGCTGGCCGGCAACGAGCCGTCCCGTCACATCGAGTCGCCCGACGCGGCCAGGTGTGAGCGCGACTCCAGCCGCCAGCGCGTTCCGCCTGAGGGTCAGACCAAGCAGCGCCAGCAGCGCCCCGGCCAGCGACAGCAGCCAGCAGGGCGCTCCGGGGACGATCAGGAGATCGGGCATGGTGGTTCCTCCGGCTGATCAGTAATCAATGTCCTCGAAACGGGCGAGCAGCACCCCGCCGATGATCGGCAGGCACAGGGCGCCGATGACCAGCAGGCCCACCAGTATGCCCGCCGGGGTCGAGTAGGCCCGCACCACTCGCTCCCACTGGCTCCAGACCAGGTACAGGGCCATACCGATGCCGGCCAGGCCCACCGCCACGCCACTGTAGCGCACCTGAGCCAGTTCGGTAGCGACCTCATCGCGGCGCCGCTCGATGGCCTGCAATGCCTCGTAGGCCGCTTCACAGCGCCGGGTCAGCACGTCGAGGGGCTGAGCCGCCGCCGCCCCCAGGTGGTTGAGCAGGGTCGCATGGCGACGCGAGGGGGTCTGATCGGCCAGGGCCGCAATCACCTGCTGGGGGGTGGCAATGCCGTCGTTCAGGGGCGCCCCCTGGCGCGTGAGCAGGAAGCTCCACTCGGCGCGCAAGGGGCCGGTCGGCAACTCGGCTACGATCTGCTCAAGGGCGGTACGCAGGCTCGCCCCGCCTTTGAGCAGCGCGCCCAGTCGCCCCACCGCCGCGGTCAGTTCCGCCTCCAGGTGAGCCACGTAGCGCCGTTCGGCTGCGATGAGCAGCCCCCAGCCGGCCAGGCCGGTCAGAGGCGCCCCCAGCAGCAGGGCCAGGTGCAGGGGCGCGACCAGCGCCAGCGCCACTGCAAGCGCCAGGGCAATACCCAGGCACCAGGCTACCAGCCGCTCCGGGGCAATAGTCTCGGGCGTCCAGACCAGCGCCGGCGCAATGGTCAGGCGGGCCGGCGTCAGCCTGCGCCGGCTGCGCACGTCGGCCACGAGGAGCGCCAGGGACCGGTGCAGCAACAGGGCAATGATGAGGAGCGCCGCAGCGGCCAGGGCCGGCGCAGTGGCCGTGACTAGCCAGGTCGATTCGGGATGGGTGACAGATGGATTCACGAGTTCCTCCTCTGCTCAAGGGCGCTGATGGCTGCCTCAACCGGAGCCAGGGCCGCTGCTCCAACCTCGCCGCTAGCCTGCAGGGCCAGCAGGGCCGCGCGGCGGGCGTGGAGCAGGTCCAGACCCACCGCTGGCGAGAGTTGCCCCGGGTCGAGCGGGGCGAGCAGGTCAGCGGCATCGCGGGGGCGAGAGCGGTTCAGGGCCACGCGGGCCTGCGCGATCCGTTCGCTGGCCAGCCGGTCGCGCTCCTCGCCGGCGCTGATCAGGGCTTCCAGGGTCGCCCAGCCGCCCGGGGGCGTGTGGGCCGCGAGGCGTGGCAGACTGTCGGCAAGCGCCGAGTACGCGGCGCGCGCCCCCGGCCAGTCACAGCCCGCCAGCGCGCTGCGCACCGCAACTTCGGCATCGCGGGCCTGACCGGCCAGGCGTTGCGCCAGGCTCAGGTCGGCCTGGATGGCCCGTTGCGCTGCGGCCACCAGCCGATCATCGCGGCGGTCGCGCCAGGCTCGCTCGAGGATCGCCAGCGCCCGGGCGATCTCACCGGCGCCGATCGCCGTGTCGGCGCGGGCGACGCTGGTCTCCACCGCTTCACGGCCAGTAGCCGTAGCGGGCGTTGGCGATTGAAGGCGCAGCAACTCCAGTCGGCGCCGCAGCGCCGCGGGCGTGCGCTCGGGGCCGTTCCAGACCAGGGTCTGGTCTTCGACACGCGCAGCAACGCGCCAGGTGAGACCGTCGTCACCGACCTCGGCGCGGGCCAGTTCGACCAGCCGCGGACGCAGCCGCTCGCCGTCGGCGTCGGCGCCGTCGAGGAGCGCCACTTCGCTGATGTAGCGCCGGCCCGCGGTTTTCTCCAGGTGGATGATCACGTGGAAGTTGTCGCAGAGATCCTCCAGCGCGCTGGCGCGGCGACCCTCGTACATGTACGCGCCGGGCATGGCCGCGCAATCGGCAAAGCGCTGGGCCGCGCGGGCGGCAGAGCGGGCGTGAATGGTCGTAACCACGGCATGCCCGCTCACCGCCACGGCGAGAATGGCCCCGGCTTCTTCGGCCCGCGTTTCGCCCGGAGCGACGAGCGAGGGCGTCTGCCGCAGCACCTCGCGCGCGGCGCGCCCGAAGGCCCCCCGCTCAACCGCCGTCTGCACCAGTTCGCGGGTCCAGGCCTGATGGCGCACGTTGATCTCAAGGGTGTTATCCTCGATGGTAATGACGTGCGGTTCGCCGGGCCAGGAATTGACAATCGCCTCCAGCAGAGCTGTCTTGCCACTGCCGGTTTCCCCGGCGATGAGAAAGGAGCAACGGGCGCGCACGAGCAGCCGGAGCAACTCGCCAACCGCGGGGCTACAGGCGTCGCACCGGAGCACATCGTCGAGGCGCCAGGCGTGGCGGCGCCCCCGTCGGATGCAGATCAACGCCGTGTCTTCGGGCGTGCAGGGCGGGATGGTGATGTGCATGCGCGTGCCGTGGGCCAGTGGAAGCGTGTCCTGAGGATGTGAACGATCCAGGGGCACGTTGAGCCGCGCCGCGAGCAGCAAGGCCCGGTCGAGGGCCTGCCGCGGGTCGGGGAAGCGTTCGGGCGCGATCACAAAATCGCCGCCTTCTTCCTGCACCATAATCACGTCGCCGACGATCTTCACCTCTTGAACGCGCTCATCGTCGAGGTAGGGCTGGGCCGGCCCCCAGCCCAGGGCGTCCTGGAAGAGCCGCAGCAGGCTCCGCTCGTCGGTCGGCAGGTCGCGCAGCGGACCGTAGCCTCGCTCGATCTGGGCGCCAATCTCGGCCCGGAGCACGCGCAATACCTCGGGGTTGCGCGTGGCGGCGGGCGCTACCGGGTCGAGCAACTCGGCGCTGATGCGGTCGCGGAGGGCTTCGCGCACCTCCTGGAGAACGGCAGGGTCGCCGATCGACGCAGCGGCTCGCGCTCGTGTCGGTTCAGAACCCAGGGCGGCAAGACCGCCGTCTTCGATCACCAGCAGGGGCCGGTATGCGGATGTGGACATGGCAACGCTCCTGACTTCAAGCGACAGCGGGTGAACGGGCAGCGAGCGCGCCCTCGCCGCGCAGCCGCGCGTTGAGACGCGCCCAGAGGCTCGAGCGCGGCATAGGCAGGGTTGGCGTCAAGCCCAACCGCCCGCAGAGAGCGTCCACCACCTGATGCACAGCGGCGGCGAAGGGGCCATGCGGTCCCAGGTCGAGCATCGAGATGTAGCCGTCGTGCTCATCAGCCAGGCTGGCCAGCCGGGGAGCGCGGGGCAGGGCGCCCAGGCTGCTCACCTGGGGGTAGCGCCGGGCAAACAGCGCCGCCACCTCCTTGACCGTCGCAGTTACGCCCCGTTCCGGCTCCATAAAGAGCAGCATGCATTGCTCCAGGCGCTCCGGGGCGTGCTCGCGCAGATGGTCGAGCAGATGGCCCACGCCCATCCGCTCGCGCGCGCCGGGCGGCGCCGGAAGCACCACCGCGCCGCCCCGCTGGAGCGCGTGGGTGGCATACGGCCGGCGCAGATAATCAGGCGGCGTATCAATCAGCACCAGATCGTAACCCTCCAGACGCGCGACACCCTCGTAGAAACCCTGCCAGTCGGGGAGACGGACGTCGTTCTCGGCCCGCGCCACAGCGTGCGAGCCAATCAGAAAATCGATCCCGCCCCAGCCGTTGGCGCTGGCGCGCGTGTGCTCAGGCTGGAAGATAAATGGCCGGATGCCGTCGGGGCCCCAGTGAGCCGGGCCGCGCTGGATCAAGTGCAGGTACGACGGCGCGCTGGAGGGGATCCGAAAGGCCGGCACCAGCCCCGGGTTGGAGATATCGCTGTCCCAGACCAGCACGCGCAGGCCGCGACGACGCAGGCCCTCGGCCAGCACACAGGTGGCGAAGGTCTTGCCAATACCACCCTTCGCCGCGCCGATGGCGACCATCGCCAGGCGTGGAGGCACGGCGCGTCCCAGACGCAACTGTTCGCCGAGCCAGGCGGCGACGCGGGCCGGGTCGCGCTCGCTGAGAGTTGGCAGGCCGGCGGCCTGCGCATCGTTGAGGGCGCCGCGGGTCGGCCCGCTAAAGTTGACCAGCACGCGCACTCCCACCCGACGCGCCAGGGTGATAACGCGCCAGAGATCGGGCAGCGCCGCAGGGCGCGTATCGTCGAGGTACAGCGCCTCAGGGGGCCGGGCGTCCTCCAGCACACGAGTGACCTGCTCCAACCGCGAGGGAGCCAGGATGGCCAGGTCGCCGTACTGCTCGAGATGGGCCTGTAATCCATCCAGGGCCGAAAAGATCACCAGTTCCATGTAGCATCCTCCGCGAATGGACCGAATAGAAGCGATAGGCCTGATGGCGTGCCGGTCAGGGCTGCGCTGTCCGGCGCCGGTATGGAACAAAAGGCTGGTGAGCGCAAATAACCCCCGGGGCCTTGCCGCGTGGCCCGCTTGCGAGCCGAAGGCCCGCGCAGCCGGGCTACAGGGCGATCCGAGGTTTATTCGCATGGTTTTTCCAGAGCGAAAACTTTTCTCCTTTCTCTGCTACAGGCATCTTTAGGAGCGAACAGAACATGTGGACGTATGCGGGAGATAGGATACAGGGACGCCCCGGAGGACCTCACCCCCGGCCCCTCCCGCCTGCGTTCAGGGGTGGACAGAACGTATGAGCGCCGACGAGCGTTATGGCATTGGGATGCGCTGGTTAGTCCTCACCCCCGGCCCCCTTCGACAGGCTCAGGCTTCGCCCTGAGGCTCAGCCCGAAGGGGCGGGCCTCTCCAGCTTCGCTGGAGAGCCGGCGCTGAGCCTGTCGAAGCGGGGAGACCAGAGCGGCGCGCGAGGGCATTCCAATGCGGTACAGGCCACGCTGGCTCGGATGTTCTGTCCGCCCCTACACTACGGGCGCCGGGGTTTGCGCGGAAGGACCGGGGCCTACAGGCGCCCCAGGCCCCAGGCGCCGTTGACGTTGCCGACCCGCAGCAGGCAATCCGTGTGGGCGTCGTACCGGAAGAGCGGGTTGGTGGGAAACACGTCGCCACTCTGACCCTGGGCGCCCTGGCGCAGCACTTCTTCGATCGCGACCACCGCCCGGCGTCCGCGGGGCGTGCGGCCAATCTGCACCACAATCAAACTGACGACATCCGAGGTTATCAGCCCGCGCACGATCTGGGCCGCCGCCTGCCCGCCGCCGCTGGCCTCGGCGGCCAGACCGATCATGGCCATTCGCTCCAGGTTACGCAGCGCTCCCTGAACACTGCCGGCGTGAATGGTGCCAATGCCGGGATGGCCCGTGGCCGCGGCCTGGAGCATAGCCATAGCCTCGCCCCCGCGCACCTCGCCCACGATGATGTAGCCCGGCTTCTGCCGCAGGGCGAACTTCACTGCCTGGCTGAACGCCGCTGCTTCAGTCACCTCGATGTGCAGGCTGTTCGGCCCGCGGGGCAGTTCGCCGCCATCTTCGACAAACACCAGGCGCATCCGCTGCCCAATCGCCTGGGTGAACCCCGCTGTGAGCGTCGTCTTGCCACAGCCGGTCGGTCCGGCAACCAGCACCGAGGCGCCACCGGCAAGCGCCTCCAGCAACAGGTCGCCGGCCTCGCGGGTGAGCATCCCGGCCTGCACCAGATCGTCGAGGGTGCGCCAGCGCTCGGGGAGCAGGCGGATAGCCAGGCTGCCACCGTCACGCGACACCGGTGGCCGGGTGATGGCGAAGCGCAGGCCATCAGCCACGCCCTGCATCATCGGCACGGGCCAGTCTTCGTAGGGTTGGAGGCGGAAGCTCCGCAGCAGCAACTGGCGCTGGGTCCAGGCAATCCATTGCGGGTGCGCCGTGACGCCGGTGTTCAGCATGGCGCCACGCTGGACAACGAAGAAGGGGTCGCCGGGCGGGCCGTTATAGAGGATATCGGAGACCTCGTGTTCGGGATCGCGCCACAGCTCCAGCGGGCCGTACCAGTCCACGCGCACCCAATCGTGTTCGAGCAGTTCTCCGCCAACACCGACCAGGTCAAACACCTCCTCGGGCGGCAGGTGCCAGCAATCACGCAAGCGGCCACTCCGCACGAAGCTACGCAACTCATTGGCCACGGCGCTGACCATGCCCGGATCGCGGTCGGGCGTTTCCCAGGAAGGGAAGGGCATCTCGTCGTCAAAATCGTCGGCGTGCATAACGGTCCTCCTGAGGTGAACATACGGGGAAACCCGGTTTCCCCATCCCCCTGCCTGTGGGGGCGGCAAGCCCTCCCCACCGGGAGGGTTTGGGAGGGCGAAGCCCTCCCAGGAAACAGCCGAGGGCACAGCCCTTCTGGAACCACCTTGTAGATCGCGTTGTTACGCGGCACAGCCGCATGGGCGAAACGCAGCGCGCAAGCCTCCTATGGTTGACGGCTCCCAGGAACAGGGCTGGTGGCGCCGGGGATCGTCGTGGTCGCGGCAGGATCGGCTGTAATCGGGGCGTCAAGCTGTTCGACACTGACCTGACCGATGTCGAGCCGGTCGAGCGTGCTCAGCGGCGTGGAGGTTGCCCCGTAGCGCTCGCCCCACAGTTCAAGCCCGGCGGCCTGAAGCGCCCAGATCGTGTGGGCCTGGTACGGTGTGAGTTCGAGATAGGCCACTCCGCTCGACTCATCAACGTAGAGCACGCGCAGCGAACTGAGCAGGCGGCAGGCGTAGGGCCGCGGCTGCGCGTTTCCGCCAGCGGCGGGAAGCAGCGAGGGACCGGCGCCTTCGGCGATGCGCCTGGCCCGATCGCACAGATCAGGGGCGCCGCTACGGTCGTTAAAGCCGATGTTGACCCGGTCACGATAGGTGAGTGGGCCGATAGTCGCCGTGGAGAAGGGCACCGGAACCATGTTGGGCGACAGGGCCTGCCCATTCGGGTACACCGGCTGCGTGGGCGGTTCGGCTAGCAGCATAGGGGCCTGGACCAGGTCGTTCGCCCCCAGATCGCGGGCAGCGTAGCGGCCCACCACAGCGGACGGATCGCTGATGCCCGTAAGCTGCGCTGGCCGGTGGAGCGGCAGTTGGATCAGACTGATGTCCTCGGCGGTGATCTGCCGGCCATAGGGCACATCACGGGCCAGCACAACCAGGGTCTCGGTCTTCTGGCTCTCCAGGTAGCCGAGGACGGCGAAGGTCACGGCAACGATCAGCCCCAGGGCGAGCAACACCGCGGGCAAGGGGTTGCCACGCTTACGGGCAAGCGCCTGGCTCAGAGGGGCCGAGGTGGGTGTGAGTGTAGCCATCGGTCTGGTTCCTCCTTGTCAACGAATCGGATCGAGGGTCTCCCCGGCAACGATCAGGGGTGTGAAGGTGCCCCAACCGACCACGCCCGTCATGACCGGGCGCACTTCCGCGCACAACAGCGGTGTAGCTTCGGTAACCGGCGCCACCCGCGGGGTGCTGTAGCTACACGTGCCCCCCGTTGGCAGGACGGTCCATGTCACCCGGTCGGCCAGGGCCTCGGGATCTTCGGCAAGCCCGCGCACCCCGCGCAGGTTACTCACGAAGTAGGCCCGCGCCACGACGAGAACGGGCTGGCAGGCGCGGTCTTCGTCCCAGCGCACCGCGGAGCACCCTGCTTCCACCCGGATGCGCGCGGCGTTGGCCGCCAGGGCTGCGTAATCCAGTTGCTGCACTGCGGAGCGGGCCGCCTGTTGCAGAGCGTCTTCAAGCATCGCAACCTGGAGCCAGCGTTCGGCCACCTCTACCACCAGCAGCAGGAAGGCCATCAGAAAGGGCAACACGATAGCCACGATCACCAGCGATTGTCCGTGTAATCGGCGCATGCAGTAGCTCCTCGTTATTGCTGATCACGTTCCGAGGCCCGTGTAGCCGTTGCCTGGACCTGAAACTCGGTAAAAAGGGGCGGCAGGGGGGTCCAGAATCCGCTGCGATAGGCAATTTCGACGGTTATCGGGTCGTAGCGTCGGCAGGGGGAGCGTTCACAGGAAACGCGGATCGCCCCGGCGTCGGCCCGCGTTCCGACCCCGGCGTCAAGCACCATACGGGCCGTGGCAACGGCGGCCTGACGGTCGCCGCCACTGAGGGCAGCCTGATGGGCGGCAGCCCGAGCGGCCTGGGTCACGGTGTAATTGGTCAGTAAGAACTGACCGACGCAGACGAGGCCCAGCAGTAATAGGATCAGGACGGGTACGACCAGCACAAACTCGACCAGGGCCTGCCCGTAAGCGATATGGGCCTGGGGGCGTGTGGGTTGCATTGTGGCTCTTTCTCCCTTCAGCCGTCTATGCGGCTGCGCCGCACAACGCTGGCAATGAAAATAACTGTTCCTGGGAGGGTGCAGCCCTCCCACACCCTCACGCTGGGAAGGGTGCGGGGAAACCCGGTTTCCCCTCTTCTCACATCAGCCGTCCATGCGGCTGCGCCGCACAACGACAAGATGAACATGGGTTTTTCTTGGGAGGGCTACGCCCTCCCAAACCCTCCCATACACGGCCTGTGCAGGTTCGCCAGTAGGCCATACAGTAGCGTCGCCGTCGTCGTTACGAGCTATACCCTGGCTGCCCCTCGGGCAGGGCTAGTTACCCGGGCCAAGTACGCTGCGGGGCACCACCAGGTTGACAGTGAAGGTCTCGGTGATAACCTGGCGCTCCGGGTCGGGCAGCGGGGCCACCGGGATCTCCGGCACAGGCACACCGTCAATCTCGCCCGGATACGCGTTGACGATCCACACCTCGATCTCCACCGCTACAGTGATGCGAACAGGCTCCAGCGGGTCCACGGGCATTATGGAAACATCGCTGCGCATGGCGGGCAGAGGTGGCCGGCTCCAGTAGGCGTGGGCCTGCCGTTGCATCTCGTTCTCGGTGATCGGCCGCGGCGCGCGTAGCCCATCCAGGTTTTCGCCGCCCACGTAGCCGTAGACGCAGCCTCTGAGCAGGGCCGGCACCCCGCTGGCGGGTATGCGGTCGCTCGCGCAGACCCCCGGATCGAGAGCCGCACCGTTGACCTCGTAGCCGACCACGCTCCAGCCAACGACCCGCGCCCGGTACGCGTAGGGCCAGGGGAGGGGCTCATTGGCGAAGGTCACCTCACGCAGGCGTGGCGTGAAGTCCAGAACTTCTCCTGCGGGCCAGCTCAGGGTCGCGCCATCGGTGACGTAGACCCCATTGGTCGGATCGCCATCGCGACTGTTGGGATCCAGCTCCGAGTGGACAGCCAGTCGCAGCATCCCGCCAGCCAGCGCGATGTCCGGCGGTGGTACAACTTCGGTCTCCAGCGCGTCGTGGTTATCCACGGGATCATCGCCCGGTGTGTCGGTGCGGATCTCGGCTGCGAAGGGCAGGCGCCGTCCAGCGGTCACGCTGGTCTGCACCAGAACCGTCAGACGCCCACCTGCACCGGGAGCCAGGGTACCCAGGTGCCACTCCAGGATCTGCCCATTCTGGCGAGTGGGCGAGAACAGGGCACCATCGCGCTGTGCGCGGATGAGGGTGACATCACCGGGCAGGACGGCGCGTAGCACCACCTGTTCGGCCGCGCGGGTGCGGTCGGAGGGGCGATGGCGAACCAGGTTTCCATAGTCGATGGTGTACCAGAAGACGCTACCGCGGGCCACGATGCGGTCGGGGCCTTCGGCGTCCACGTAAACGTTGGGACGCGTGACAGGCGCGGTGGCACTGCCGGTGTTGTTAGCGGTATCCTGCAAGCGCTCCGGGTAGGTCTGCATCCATGTCTGAGCCGTCACCGCGAAGCTGTCCGGGTCAAACGTCGCAGCATCGCGTGGAGTGGCCGGTAGCCGGATGGGGAAGGTCAGGGTCTGCTCCGCCGAAGCGGGTGGTAGGCTGTAGCCAGAGCCGTTGAAGCAAAGGATGCCCGTGCTGAACGGTCGGCACGGCGCGGGCAGGGGGCCATAGATGGTCCCATCGGGCAGGAAGGGAATGTATACGCGCAGGTCACGAGCCACCCCATCACCCAGGTTGCGGAAGCGGACGGTCAGGGTGGCATCTTCGCCCACGGGCAGCGGATCGGGCGTAATGGTCACGCCAGTGATCGCCGGGTCAGGGAAACGCACACGGGTGGAGGCGGTAGCGGTATTATTGGCCGGGTCGTCACCGCTATGCCACCCGATACTGGTGATGCGCGCAGTGTTCACAACCGTGGGTGGGGCGTCAACGGTGGGACGCACCAGGAAGCTGAACGTCTGTGGCATCGTGTCACGGAGTTCGTAAATGTCGCAACGCACCGTCCGTGTGGTGAGGGTATAGCTGCATCCCGGAGCGGTCTCAAAGCTCACGAACTCCATCCCAGCCGGCAGAGGGTCCTCGATGACCAGGCCCCAGGCAGAGCCAGCGCCGAGATTGTCCACGGTCAGGGTGATGCGCGCGAGATCACCCAGTGTAACCTCAGCGGGCGCAGTTTTGGTGAGCTGGAGTTCGGTGCGAACGAGGGCCGTCGTTGTAGCGGCAGTGTTGTCGGCCAGGGTGCTCTCCGCAGTGCTGGTGCGGACGGTGGCCGTGGCGATCATCAACTGTGGCGGGCGAGGCGGGGTCACTGTCAGGGGCGTGTGGACGCGCACAGTGAAGATGCGGTCTATGCCGGGGCCTTCCGTACCAAGGTTCCAGCGCACAGTGCGGCCACTGACACTGCCGCCATTGGATGCCGAGGCGAAGGTCACATGGGGCGGCAGGTCAAGGGTCAACTCCACGTGCTCTGCCGGGCGCTGGCTGGTGTTCTGCACGCGCACGGTGTAGTCGTAGGCATCATTGAGCGGCATCCAGGCAGGCGCGCTGAGGCTGACACTCAAGTTAGTCAGGCCGGTCAGGCCCAGGTCGAGGTCGTTGAAGTGCTGGCCTGGCGCCACTTCCACGACGCGGGTCTGGCCGGTAGCAGGGAGGGCGTCGCTGTCACGGTCGTCGGGGCCCACGGTGGGGACGGTGATTGACGCCCCGGATGGCAGGTTGCCGAATCGCACCGCATAGGCGCCGGGGCGCACGGTGAAGCGGTAGGTGCCGGGGCCAGCGTGGTTCCGCGCCAGGATCGGCGCATCGCCAAAGGACGGCATGCGCGGGTCCTCGATGAGGAACATACTTAGCTGGTTCAGTTCGGCACCGGTCAGGGTCGGCTCACCCGGCTCCTGACGACCGTTCTGGTTGATGTCCCACCAGACGGTATCGCCGATAGCGGCGTCGTTTCGATGCGGTGCCAGGCCGATATCGAGGGAGCGCCGGTCTTCCTCGCGTTCAGGTTGCACAATCGCAATGCCGGTGAGACCAGCGGTAGGGCTGGCCCGACTGCCTCGCACCTCGATGAAGCGCCAGGCCGGGTGGGCGTCACTGTCGCGGGTATCGTCGGCGCCACTGTTAGCCCGGGTGAACGTGTAGCCCTCGAAGCGCTGGCCGGGGAAGAACTGGCCGGCGGCCAGACGGATGACGAACGGACGGTTCGGGGGCACGGCAAAGCGGTAGCGTCCCTGAGCGTCAGTAACGGCAGTAGCGTGGGCGGGGACAAAGCGCGCGCGCCCATCGTCGGGCGAGCCGAGGACCAGTTCGACGCTGACGCTGGCGAGACCAGGCTCACCGCTGTCCTGGATGCCGTTGGTATCGCGATCCTCCCATACGCGCCCCGAGACAAAGGCATAGGTGCAGAGGGGTTCGAGATCGCCAAGGGCGGAAACTTTGCTCAACCCGTGCGTACCAATGGTAGTGCGGACGGTAGCTTCAGCTACGCCTCCGTGACCACGATAGAGCGCCGCGCCGGTGGTTATGTTGCCCATAAGCTGATTTGTTGCGACATAGTGCTGCTGCGGCGTCACGGACTGGTCAATGGGGAGTTGAGCCAGGCCACCCATGTGGTTTTCGATGTGTGGAGGTAGCTCATTGCCGAGGCGTTGAAAGGCGTGGGTGTTGTCGTTGAACACGTCTGTAGCCGCGGCAAGAAGGGTGCGCGGGTCGAGCGGATCGGTATTGGCCCGGTCGAAGCGGGTAACGGTCTGGAGCTGCCAGCCGCCCTGGTTGCGGTAGACCAGGGTATCACCTTGAGCAATGGCGCTGAAATCGCCAGCGGGCGGGGCAGTGAAGAAGACCTGATCACCGGTGCGGTCGCGGAAGCCGAGATACATGGTCTGTCCGTCGGGGGCAAAGGTGATCTCGGTGAGCAGCGGCTGGGGATGGGTGAGATCCCTTGTATCCGACGCAACGCGCGCCATCAAAGGCAGGTTATCAGTCCAGGCGTTCCAGCCGCGGGCGGGCGCAATGCTGTCGTTCCACGCATCGAGGGCGACCTGAATCGCGCTACCCGCGAACCGATTGGCAAGCCCGTTGGCGTGCAGGTTCTGGGCAAGCGATGGCGCCCAGGTTCCGCTGCCGACGAAGTAAGTTGCCACGTAGGCGACCGGGGCGCCGGCAGGGCTGCGGGCCATCGTATCGGTGAAGCCGACGACCAGGGCGGGACCGGTCGGGAACACGCCGGGATAGAAGGCCAGAGCGAAGGGAATGGTATCGGTCCAGGCGGCAGGGGACAGACTCAGGGCAGCGCGGGCGCCATCGAGAGGGATGGCGCCGAGAGGCGAATAGGTGCCGGCCTGGCTGATGTCATAGCGCTCGATGCGTCGGGCGGCGATGTTAACGATGTAGAGCGTGCGACCGTCGGGGGAGATCGCGATGTCGCCGAGGCCGGTGCGACCGGCGTTGCTGATGCCCCAGGTGTCGGTAATGCTGCCGCCACTGCGGGCGCTGCCCGCGTTGGGAACGGTGAAGGCATGGGCCCAGGTCTGGGTGGAGAGGTCGTAGACGTAGACGCCGCCAGGTCCGCCCGGGCCGTAACTCGAGAAGCGTCTGGTGAAGGCGGCCATGAAGAGCCGCGGGCGCCCGCTAATGGCGCCATCGTCATAGGCCAGGCCATAGATGGCGCCGACACCGTTGGTAATGAGAGTATCAGGCGCGGGCGCGCTGCGCGACCCGATGGGCACACTGGTTACATCGAAGGTCGCGCCAGGGGTGAACGTGACAAGGGCAGCCGTAGACGCATCGGCCGGGGCGAAGATGGTGTCCGCCAGGCGGGTAGTGATGAACTGCTGGCGGTCCAGGCAGGGCGTCGCAGCCTGACTGTAGGCGCTGCCGGTAGGCAGTCCCGTCGCCTGAGCAGAGACCAGTGCCGGCGGCAGGAGGCCGAGCAGGGTGGCCAGGAAAGCCAGGAGGATCAGGCTGGCACCCGGGGCACGATGGAGAGAGACGATGAACTGGCGCATACCTGTCCTTTCAGGGGGCAAGGCTACGCCCCTCAGCCCGCGCGCCACGCCAACCGTGGCGCGCAGCAACCCGATGAAACCGACGATCACCGATGGTAGGTAAACCGCGCTGCGCCCCTGGCAGGCGTGGGCCTGGCTCGTCTCCACCACGCCCGGGGTCTCCCTTCAGGGGCGGACAGAACGTATGGACGCCAACGGGCGTTCTGGCGTGGGGATGCGCCGATTGGTCCTCACCCCCGGCCCCCTTCGACAGGCTCAGGGCGGGCCTCTCCAGTTTCGCTTGAGAGCCTGCACTGAGCCTGTCGAAGCGGGGAGACCAGAGCCGTGCGCGGGGGCGTTCCAATTAGGAAGCGCCCCTTGCAGGCGCCCACAAGGGGCGACCGTACGTTCCACGTCAGCACTCTGGTGAGCCAGTGGTACCGTGGCGGATTGCAGATTGCCGCAATAGCGTTTCGATACGCGCTGGCTGAAGTGCGTGTAGGGCCTGTTCAACTCTCATCGGGCGATGTCGGGCCAACATCTAGAACGGCGCGGGCGATGATCTGTCCAAGGGCAACAGCGTTCTGCAGGCTCTCGTCAGCAGGGAAGGTCGTCAGAGCGGCGGGTACGGTAGCGCCAACCGCGCTGAGCACGGTAGCCGCTGCGCTGCGGCAAGCCGCATCGAGGATCAGGAGATCGGTGGGTGTGCCCAGAACAAGGCTGGCATCATCGCAAGCCACACTGATGGCCGCGAGCGCGGCCGCGCGGTCGCGCAGCGGACGGTCATGGATAGCGGCGTCGGCCAGGCGCAGCACCTGGCTCAGCGGGCCGCCGCTCGCTACCACGGGCGGAACAGGGGTGGGTACAGGGGCCGCCATGCCTATGCCAGGGTTGGTGGCCGGCACAGTCGTTGCGGACGCCGCTGGCGCAATGGACGTCTGGGGAAGCTTGCGCACTCTGCTGATAGGGACCGCGCGGCCCATGTGCTCAGCCGCGAGGGCCTCGGCAACTGCGCTGCCGAGGTGAAGCCCGCGCACCACAGCGATGCTCTCTGCCTGTCCCAGGGCCACCCCCGCCCAGAGGAGTGTTGGGTCGGGATCAGGTGCAGGCGCACGGGCGAAGCGCCAGGCCAGACGTGCAGTGGCCGCAGCAATGGCCGCGTGATCGGAGACGGCATCGCCATCAACACGGTGCCGATCGGCAATGAGCAGGGCCGTGTGGGCAGCGACAACGGTGAGCATCTGGAGGCGCAGCGTGTCCTGCAATGCCCCGCCCGGGTGAGAGGTATGCACGGTGGCGAGGGCTGCCGCGAGAGGGTCGTCCATCACGACCGGCCCGATGGGTGGCAGGGTGGGGTGCGAGTCTGGCACGGCGCTGATCTGCGCGCGGATGGCGTCGATAGTGGCAGCGTTGAGGAGCATAGGGCCGGCAGTGCCGCCAGGCAGTGGCTGCGGTGGGGGCGTGCCACAGGCCCCGAGGGTGGGGGTAAGCAAGACGAAGAGTAAGGAGAGTGCAGCACGGCGCCAGTGCATAGAGGGAACCTCCAGGGACGAGGCAGAGACGTACACTCATATACCGCCCGGGGGGCACCGGTGATACGCATGGTCATGAAGCGCTAGACGACCATGCGGCTGCGCCACACACTGCCTGGATAAAACACGGAGAGGCGCAGTGGCGCTGCGCCTCTCCATGGAAGGGCTTCACCCTCCCACACTCTCCACGTGGCAGACAGGGGAACTCATACCAATTACCGTTGATGATGCCGCATTGCTTGAAGTGGTTTCAGGGGTTGTGCTGCCCAGCGTGGCAATCTACAATCCAAAATCCAAAATCTAAAATGGTATCAGGGGGTCAGCAGGTCGATCACCAGGCCCTCGTAGGGGCGCAGGTCGAGGTCGATGAGGGCGATGTGGCCGGCACGGTCCATCGCTGTGCTGGCAGCGATGACGCCTTCGGCGGCGACGTGCCGCAGATCGAGCCGACAGGGGCGATCGGCAACGTTGAGCGCTACCAGCAGGTGCTCGGGGCCACGGGCGCGCAGGTAGGCGAAGACATGGGGATTGCCGACCTCAACCGTGCGGTAACTGCCGGCGTTCAGGGCGGGAGAGGCATGACGCAGCTCGAGCAGATGGCGCACCAGCGATAGCATCGAGTGCGGATCGGCGCGCTGCGCCGCCACGTTGCGCTGGCGCGCGTCGGCGGCCAGGGGCAGCCACGGTTCGCCCCGCGTGAAGCCGGCGCCAGGACTGTCGTCCCACTGCATGGGGGTGCGCACAGGGTCGCGGCTATACCCGGGCACGCGGATGCCCAGGGGGTCAACCACACGTTCCGGCGGAATGGGCACATCTTCCATGCCGATCTCGTCACCGTAGTAGAGCGTCGGGGTGCCGCGCAGGGTCAACAGCAGCATCTGAGCGATGCGGGCAAGGGCGGGGCCGAGGCGCGAGGCGATCCGGGGCCGGTCGTGGTTGCCCAGCACCCAGTTGGGCCAGGCGCCGGGAGGCAGGGCGCGCTCGTAGCGTTCGACCAGGTCGCGCACTCCAGCGGCGCTCCACTCGGGCAGGGTGATCAGGTTGAAGTTGAAGGGGAGATGCACCTCGTCCAGATTGGCGCCGTAGTAGGTCACCAGTTCCTCCACCGGCTTGTAGATTTCGCCGATCAGCACCCGATCCGCAAACTCATCAGCCACGGCGCGCATCTCGCGGATCACCGCGTGGACCTCGGGCTGATGCTGGTCGTAGATACGCAGCAGGCGGTGCTGGGGCGGCTGAGCGGGCGTCCAGTTCGGATCGGGTGGATTGTCGGGCAGATCGGGATGCTTGATCAACATCCAGATCACATCGACGCGAAAGCCATCCACCCCTTTGCGGAACCAGAAGCGCATCACGTCGTAAATCGCCTGGCGGACGGCCGGGTTGCGCCAGTTGAGATCGGGTTGTTTGGGATCGAAGAGGTGCAGGTAATACTGCCCGCTGGCCGGATCGAGGGTCCAGGCAGGGCCGCCGAAATGGCTGAGCCAGTTATTGGGCGGGCCGCCATCGGGCGCCGGATCGCGCCAGATGTACCAGTCGCGATAGGGATTATCGCGAGCGCTGCGCGCCTGGCGAAACCAGGGATGCTCGTCAGAGGTATGGTTCGGCACCAGATCGAGCACGAGCTTCAACCCGTGGGCGTGCGCGGCAGTGAGGAGGCGGTCGAAATCCTCCATTGTGCCGAAGCGCGGGTCTATGCCGGTATAGTCGGCGACATCGTAGCCAAAATCGGCCATGGGCGAGGGAAAGATCGGCGAGATCCAGATCGCGTCGACGCCGAGCCACTCCAGGTACTCCAGGCGTGAGGTGATGCCGGGCAAATCGCCGATACCGTCGTCGTTACTGTCCTGAAAGCTCCACGGGTAGATCTGGTAAACCGTACCAGTCTGCCACCAGTGATGGGGCGCGCGCATGACAGTATCCTCACACGTCGAACACACCGGGCTCGGGGCGCGGCGTGATCTGCTTCCTGAGCAACTCCTCCAGGGCGGAGGCCTGGCGGGGCGAGAGGGCGCGCTGCGAGATGATGAGCAACTGGCCGTTGCGCAGGGTGAGTTCGTACACACCCTCGGCCTTACGCCAGGCGCGGAACTCGTCCCAGGCAAAGGTGTTGCGGCCCTGGCGTGAACTCATCTCGACACCACGCTTATCAAGCTCATAGCGGGTTGGCAGGTAGATCGGCAAACTGGTATCGCGGCTGCGCCGTGTAATGACGATCCAGCCGACGATGGCGTAGACAAGCAGGGGAAGCCAGGCAGCCAGGTAGAGGATCTTCGGCGCGTCCGGCGCAAAGAAGCCGTAGGCGGTCAGCGCAGTGGCGACGAAGGCATAGAGGTAGAAGCCCGGACGCCGGAAGTGCCGGCTCAGGGCATGCCGCAGAAACTCCTTGCGCGAAATGGTGCTTTCGATAATCATGACCCTGTCCTGAGGTGAACATATGGGGAAACCGGCTTTCCCCAACCCCCTGCCTGTGGGGCGCCAGCCGCTCCCAACAGCGGTTGGGAACTGGGGAAACCGGGTTTCCCCAACCCCCTCCCTGCGGGGAGGGTTTGGGAGGGCTGCGCCCTCCCAGGAGGGGAAACACTGGTTTCCCCATCCTCCTCCCTTTGAAGGGCGGACAAAACATATGGGCGCCGACGGGCGTTATGGCGTTGGGATGCGCTGGTTGATCCTTACCCCCGGCTGCTCTCCAGCTTCGCTGGAGAGCCTGCGCTGAGCCTGTCGAAGCGGGGGAGACCAGAGCCGCGCGCCGGGGCGTTCCAATGCAGCACAAGCCACGCTGGCTCGGATGTTCTGTCCGCCCTTAAAGGCCCTGCCGGGAGAGTCTGGGCAGCACGACTCGCCCGGGAACAGCCTGCTGTGCGGCAAAGCTGCTTGTACCTATTATACGTGGTACCGTGACCGGCCTCGCGCGCCAGGAGAGCGCCCAGGAGAAGAGTATGACCAGTCTTGCCATCACCCTCGAGGATGTGCGCGAGGCGGCAGAGCGCCTGCGGGGCGTCGCCAACCTCACCCCGGTCCACACGAGCCGCACCCTGAACGCGCTGAGCGGTCGTCAGGTCTGGCTCAAGTGTGAGAACTTCCAGCGGGGCGGCTCATTCAAGTTCCGGGGGGCCTACAACGCCATCAGCCGGCTGAGCGCCGAGCAGCGGGCGCGCGGCGTGGTGGCCTTCAGCAGTGGCAACCACGCCCAGGGGGTGGCCCTGGCGGCCAGGCTGCTCGGCGCGCCCGCCGTGATCTGCATGCCCGACGATGCCCCTCCGGTGAAGCTGGCAGCTACCAGGAGCTACGGCGCTGAAGTGGCCATCTTCGAGCGCTCCACCGTGGACCGCGATACATTCGCCCGGGTGATTGCCGACGAACGGGGGATGACGGTTGTTCCGCCCTATGATCACCCCCACATCATTGCCGGGCAGGGAACGGTGGCGCTGGAACTGCTGGCCCAGGCAGACGAACTTGATGCGCTGGTCATCCCGGTCGGCGGTGGCGGCCTGATCGGCGGTTGCGCGGTGGCCGCCCGCGGGCTGCGACCCGACATCCGCATCTTCGGGGTGGAAACCGAGGGCGCTGACGACGCGCGGCAGTCGCTCGAGCGGGGCAAGCGCGTGACCATCCCGCCCCCGAGTACCATCGCCGATGGCATTCGTACCACCGCGCCCGGCGAACTGACCTTCCCGATCATGCAGCGGCACGTCGAGCGCATCCTGGTGGTAAGCGACGAGGCGGTGCTCGAGGCGCTGCGCTTCATCCTCTTGCGCCTCAAGCTTGTGGTCGAGCCGACTGGCGCGGTCGGCCTCGCAGCGGTGCTGGGCGGGTTGCTGCCGCCAGCGTGCCGCCGGGTGGGCGTGGTGCTCTGCGGTGGCAATCTCGATCCGTCGCTGTTCGGGCGATTATGGGAGGGGCATGGCTGATGTGAACATACGGGGAAACCGGGTTTCCCCACCTGGGGTGAGCCTGTCGAACCGCCCTCCTGCCTGTGGGGGATGCCAGCCGCTCCCACCAGCGGTTGGGATATGGGGAAACCGGGTTTCCCCATCCCCCTGCCTGTGGAGGGTGCCAGCCGCTCCCACCAGCGGTTGGGATATGGGGAAACCGGGTTTCCCCATCCCCCTGCCTGTGGAGGGTGCCAGCCGCTCCCACCAGCGGTTGGGACATGGGGAAACCGGGTTTCCCCACCTGCGGTGAGCCTGTCGAACCGCCCCCCTGCCGGTGGGGGGGTGCGGATACGTGTTCACCCTGCTCCCGGGTACACGGGTATCTTACCCGAAATGTGAACAGGCACAGGCGCGGCGCATCACGGCCGTCAGGCGGCCAGTTCGGCCCACTGGTCGTACTTTGTGGCCAGGAGGGTTTCAAGCTCGGCGTACTGCACGCCCAGAGCGGTGATCTGCTGCACGTCCCGAGCGGCGCTGGCCCGCTCCAGATCGGCCTTGAGGCGGCCAAGTTCCTGTTCGAGCAGGGCCACCTCAGCCTCCAGGGCCGCCAGGCGCTTCTTGCGCTGGCGCTCCTGAGGCCCGGCGGCTGCCAGCGCAGGCGCCCCAGGCTGGGCCGCCGCGGGGGAGGCGGGCGACGTTGGGGCCGCCTGCACCTGAGGTGGCGCCGCGGCAGCGTTCGCCGCGGCAGTTGCGGCGGCGGCTTCACGGGCGGCCACGAAGTCGCTGTAGCCGCCCAGGTACTCGCGAATGCGGCCCTGCTCAACGTGCCAGACCTTGTCGGCCAGGGCATCAATGAAGTAGCGGTCGTGGGAGACGAAGAGGATCGAGCCGGGATACTCCTTGAGCACGGCTTCGAGGGCTTCGCGAGCGCCGATATCCAGGTGATTGGTCGGCTCGTCGAGAATGAGCAGATTGCCCGGCAGCAGCGTAAGCTGGGCCAGAGCGACGCGCGAGCGTTCGCCGCCGCTGAGGTCGCCGATGCGCTTGAACACGTCGTCGCCGCTGAAGAGAAAACGCCCGAGCAGATTGCGCGCCGCGGCTTCGCCGAGGTTCGGGCTGGCGCGGGTCAGTTCCTCCAGCACGGTGGCGTTCCAGTTAAGCCCATCGTGGCCCTGGGCGTAGTAGCCGATCTGCACCTGATGCCCGAGGCGCGCCTGGCCGCGGAGCGGGCGCAACTCGCCGAGGATGGTCCGCAGCAGGCTCGTCTTGCCGCTACCATTGGGGCCAAGGAGGGCGACGCGCTCGCCGCGATGCAGCTCGAGCCCATCGGCGCGCAGCAGCACCCGCGGATCGGCGTCCTGGCGATTGCCGGGAAAGCCGACCACCAGGCCATCGAGCGCGAGCGCCAGGGCGCCGCTGCGGAGCCGGGTATCGAGGAAGAGACGCAGGCGAGCTGGTTCACGGGGTCGCTCAATGGCCTGCTCGCGCTTGAGTCGTTCGAGGCGCTTCTCGCGGCCCCTGGCCTCACGGGCGCGCTGGCCGGCCTTGTAGCGGCGAATGAACTCCTCGGTGCGGGCGATGAACTCCTGCTGCGCGCGGAACTCCTTCAGCCGGCGCTCCATCCGCTCGGCTTTCAGCTCCAGGTAGCGGTTGTAGGGGGCAGGATAGTCCTCGAGCTTGCCGAAGGCCACCTCCAGGGTGCGCCGGGTGACACGATCGAGGAAGTAGCGGTCGTGGGAGGTGACGATCAGCGTGCCGTCCCAGGTGCGCAGGAAGTGTTCGAGCCACTCCAGGGCCTGCATATCGAGGTGGTTGGTCGGCTCATCAAGCAGCAGCAGGTCGGGATCGGAGAGCAGGGTAGCGGCGAGGGCCGCGCGGGTCTTCTGGCCGCCGGAGAAGTTGGCGAGGCGCTGGTGGTAGTGGCTCTCGTGGAAGCCCAGGCCCTGGAGGGTACGCTTGATGCGCGGCTCGACCTCGTAGCCGCCCATGTGCTCGAAGCGGGCGGTGAGTTCGCCGTAGCGTTCCATCGCCGCTTCCCAATCCGGGGCGCTGGTATCGGCGATCAGCGGTTCAAGGGCCTGGATTTCCGCCTCCAGCTCGCGCAGAGCGGCCAGGGCATGCTCCATCTCCTGCCAGAGGGTGCGGTCGCTGTTGAAGCGCACTTCCTGGGCCAGGTAGGCGATCCGGGCGCCGCGCGCGATGGCCACCTGGCCCCCGTCGGGGCTTTCCAGGCCGGCGATGATTTTGAGCAGGGTGCTCTTGCCGGCGCCATTCACGCCGACAAGGGCGATCTTGTCGCCCCGGGCTACCTGGAAATTGAGATCTTCGAAAATCAGTTCGGCGCCGTAATATTTGGTCAGGCCGCCGACGCTCAACAGGGTCATCGCGCTGCTCCACACAGAGATGCGGGGCCAGGCCCCGCTCTTCTTTCATTATGCCAGATGGCGGGTGGATGTCAACCTGGTCGCCTGGTTCGTCTTGCTATTGAGACCCCCCACACAGCGGCGCCGCACAACGCAAGCACACTTGTTTCTGGGAGGGCTGCGCCCTCCCAAACCCTCCCGCGGGCGGGTTGTTTCCCGGGAGGGCTGCGCCCTCCCGAACCCTCCCCGCGGGCAGGCTATTTTCACGTTAGACGGTCATGCGCATGGCGCACAACGCCAGAATGAAAATATTATTATTCTTGGGAGGGCTGCGCCCTCCCAAACCCTCCCGCGGGCGGGCTATTTTTACCTCAGATCGGCAAGAATGCGCTCCAGGTCGGCGCAGTGGCGCTGCCAGGAGAAGTGGGCCTCCACGCGGGCGCGGGCGGCTGCGCCCATCGCCAGGGCAGCAGCCGGGTCGGCCAGCACACGGGCGATAGCGGCGGCCAGGGCCGTCACGTCGCCTTCGGGGAAGAGGGCGCCTTCGCGGCCCTCGCGGATAATCGCGCTGAGGGGGGGGATGGCGCTGGTTACCACGGGCAGGCCGGCGGCCATGTACTCGTAGACCTTGAGCGGCGACCAGAAGAAGCCGGCGGCGCGCAGGGCCGGGTGCGGCGCAGTGGTGAACGGGGCCACGCCCACATCGGCGGCGGCGAGGAGGTCGGGCACGCGCGGGTAGGGCACACTGCCAGTAAAGGTGAAGCGCCCGGCCTGAGGCGCAGCGAGGGCCTCAGCCGCGGCGCGCTCCGGCCCGTCGCCGATCAGGGTGAAGCGCAGGTCGTGGCCGCTTTCGAGCAGCAACAGCCCGGCGCGCACCACATCGGTCGCGCCATGCCAGGCGCGAAAGGAACCCAGGAAGACCACGTTGGGCGGGCAGTGGAGCTGATGGCGCTGCCGGGCCACGGGAGCGAAGCGCTCCACATCGGCGCCCCAGGGTAGTTCGACGATCCTGGCGCGGGGGATGCTTGCCGGCACGGTGGTGTGCAGCGGCGTAACGATGCGATCGGCGGCGCGACACTGCCACTCGGCCCAGCGGCGCAGCGGGCCGCCCAGGGCGTCGTCGAGGCGCCGCTTGAATACAGCCGGCGGGTCAACAATCAGAGCGTTGACTTCCAGGAGCGCAGGTATACCGAGACGCCGGGCGGCGAGGATGCCGGCCCCGGCGAAGTTGTAGTAGCGCTCCATTATCACGTCGGGGCGCAGAGCGCGGGCCAGGCGCAGCACCGGCGCGGCGCCGAGCAGGCTCAGGGCCCTGGGCACGTCCTGGTGGTGCAGGTAGATGCCATCGAGGCGCGAGGAAACCGGGCGCACAAAGGGCGCCAGCCCGCTCCAGCCCTCACGCGAGGCGGCGACAAGGTGTACCTCGTGGCCGCGCTTCACCAGGCCCCGCGCCACCTCGTAGGCGTGGGTGCTGCCACCGAGAGCGCCCGGCACGGGGATGCCGGCAGCGACGTAGAGGATCTTCACAGGCGCTCGTAGCGCTCCAGGTCCATAATGATCGCCAGGGTACCGGGGGCAACGCCCTTGACGAGGTCGCAGGCCTGGTCAACCTGCTGATCCTCGACACCGACGAGCAGGGTCGTGTTGCCACGGCGGAGAAAGCCACCGGTGGTCGCCAGGCGCGTAACGCGAAAGCCCTGCCCGACCAGGGTGTCAACGCTCATATCGGCATGGGCATCGTCGGTGACAAATACGATCAGTTTCATGGCCAAACCCCGCGCGCGCCTTCCGCGGCATTATAGCCAGCGCAGCGCGCCCCGTCAACGGCGCTATCACGGGGGAAGAGCCGCGCCTTCCCCTGGTATAATCACCTTGAGGAGCGGACCGAACATGTGGGCGCATGCGGAAGATGGAGCTTGGAGAAACCCTGGAAGCCCTCACCCCTGGCCCCTGGTATCTCTCCCGCGCGCGGGGACGCTCCAATGCCGTACAGGCCGCGTTAGCTCGGATGTTCTGTTCGCCCCTGAAGGATAATACCAATTACCGTTGATGATGCCGCATTGCCTGAAGCGATTTCAGGCGTTGTGCTGCCCAGCGTGGCAATCCACAATCCAAAATCTAAAATCCAAAATGGTATAATTACCCCGGAGTCGCCTTTCGGAACGGTTATGCTGGCAATCCTTCTGCTTGGCCCGCCCCAGATCCTGCGCGCCGGGGCGCCCGTCGCGCTGCCCCGGCGCCGGACGCGCGCCCTGGTCTACTACCTGGCGGCCCATAGTGAGCCGTTGAGCCGCGAGCACCTGCTGGCCCTGTTCTGGCCCGACCACGCGCGGGCCGCGGCCCAGCAAGTGCTGCGCACCACGCTCCACAGCGCGCGCCAGGCCCTCGGCCCGGCGCTTGTCGGCGAGGACAGGCTGGCCATCGCCGGGGACGTGGATGTAGACTACCGCACTCTGGTTGCCGCCGTCAACTCCCCTGCCGCCGATGAGCCGGCCCTGGCGGCGGCGCTGGCGCGCTATCGCGACGACCTGCTCAGCGGCTTCGACCTGCCCGGCGCCGAGCCGTTTATGGACTGGCTTGTGGCCGAGCGTGAGCGAGCGCGCCTGCTGGTTGTACGCGGTCTCGCCCGTCTGGCCCGGGCTGCGCAGCTCCGTGGCGACTACGCGGGCGCCCTGGCCAGCCTGGATCGCGCTCTGGCCTTCGACCCGTTACAGGAGGACCTGCAACGGCAGGCGATGTATCTCTGCTACCTGTCGGGGGATCGGGTGGGCGCCATCCGTCGCTACGAACACCTGCGCGAACTGCTTGATGCCGAACTGGGTGTGCCCCCCATGCGCGAGACCCGCAACCTCTACGATGCAGTGGTGACCGACCGGCTGATGAATGGCGCCGGGGCGGCCCCGACCGGGCAGGAGCAACGCCAGGCAGCGGCGCGCCCCGCGGTCGAAGACGCTGACCGGGGCGCCACGCCACTCGCGCCACTGCCTTTCACCGGGCGCGACGCCGAGCTGGCGGCGCTCGATGCGGTGGGGCCGGGGCGACTGGCGCTGGTAGAGGGCGAGGCCGGTATCGGCAAGACGCGCCTGGCCGCCGAGGCGCTGGCGCGCCACGCTGCCCACGGCGGCCTGACGATGACCGCCACAGCTCGCGAACTGGAGCAGGGCCTGCCCTACCAGCCCTGGGTCGAGGCCCTGCGTGACCTGCTGGCCCGCCCCGACTGGCCGGCCCTGCGCGCCGGGCTGGCTCTGGCGCCCCTCTGGATCGGCGAGGTGGCGCGCCTGGCGCCCGATCTGGCGCCCGGCGCGGCCCCGGCGCCACCCCTGGCGCGCCCCGACGAGGCGCGCCTCTGGGAAGGCGTGGCGCGGCTGCTGATCGCCCTGGCCGGGCAAGCGCCCCTGCTGATCCTGCTCGACGACCTGCACTGGGCCGATGCCAGCAGCCTGGGGCTTCTCGGCTACCTCCTGCGCCGGGCAGAAGGCGCGCCGCTGCGGGTCATCGGCACGGCTCGCCCGGTGGACCGTCGCGCGCCCCTGGGGACGCTGCTCACCGCCCTGATCCGTGAGGGGCGCCTGGAGCGGCTGCACCTGCCCCGCCTGAGCTTCTCCGCAACCGAACGCCTGGCCCGCCTCCTCAGCCCTCACGACGCGCAACGGCTGGCCTCCTGGCTCCACCGCAGCGCCGAGGGCAACCCCTACATCATGGCGGAACTGGTGCGCCACATTCGCGCAAACGGCCTGCTCGGCGCCGATGGACACCTCAGCCCGGTCCTCCCCGACACCCCCCTCGTGCCGACCCCGGTCTACAGCCTCATTCAATCGCGGCTGGCGCGCCTCTCCGACGAAGCCCGTCGTGTGCTGGACACTGCCGTGGCCGCCGGGCGGGTCTTTGCCTTCGAAGTAGTAGCGCGGGCGGCAGCCCTCTCGGAAACCGCGGCCCTGGACGCCCTCGATGAACTGCGCACAGTCCGCCTGGTGGAAGCCTTACCCGACGGGCGCTTCCAGATCGACCATAGCCTGACGATGGAAGTCCTCTACCGCGAAGCGGGGGCGCCACGCTACCGCGCGCTGCACCGGCGCGTGGCCGAAGCGCTGGAAAGCCTGCACCGCGACCGGTTGGACGAGGAAGCGGGGTTGATCGCCTGGCACTTCACCGAGGGCGGCGCCCCCGAGCGCGCGGCGGCTTATGCCCTGCGGGCGGGCCGGCGCGCTGCCCGCGTCGCCGCCTGGGCCGAGGCCATCGCCTTCTACGAGCAGGCCCTGGCCGCCACGCCCCCGGCGCAGCGATCCGCCGTGCTGGCGGCCCTGGGCGAAGCGCTGCTCCTGGGTGGCTCGGCAGCACGGGCCGCCGAACGCTTTCGCGAGAGTCTGGATCTAGCGCGTTACCCTGCCGAGGCGCGCCGGGCGCGGTTGAACCTGGGCCGCGCGCTGGTGCCGCAGGGTCGCTACGCCGAAGTGATTGACCTGGTGCGCGGCCTGGAGCAGGTGGGCTCACCTGCCGAACGCATTGACGCCCTGTTCCTCTGGGGCACGGCCCTCTCGCTCGAAGGGGCCGATCTGGCCGAGGCAGCCCTGCGCCTGCGCGAGGCCGAGCGCCTGGCCCTGGCCCAACCGGCGCCCGATCCGGTAGCCCTGGCTCAGGTGCGCTTCGAACTGGGCAGCGTGGCCGCCCAGCAGGGCGACCTGCCAGGCGCCATCGCCTGCTACCACGACGCGCTGCGTGTAGCCGACAGCGCCGCTGATGACCCCAACGCCCTTACCTGGCGCGTCCTGGCCCGCAACAACCTGGCCTATCACCTGCACCTGCTGGGCGAGCTGGATGCGGCTGCGGGCTACGCCGCCGAGGGCCTGCGCCTGGCGGAAGAATGGGGCGCGTTGGGCCTGCAACCCTACCTGCGCTCCACTCAGGGCGAGATCGCCCTGGCCCGCGGCGACCTCGACAGCGCCGAGACCGAGTTTACCGCCGGGTTGACCCTGGCCGAACGCCTGGATGTGCCCGAACGCGTGGCCGGGATCACCGCCAACCTGGGCCTGGTGGCCCTGCGGCGCGGGCAACCTGCCCTGGCCATCCATCGCCTCTCGGCGGCCCTGGCCCGCGCCGACGCCCTGGGCACGCGCCACCTGGCGGCTCAGATCCGTATCTGGCTCGCGCCCCTGCTCCCTCCCATCGAAGCGCGCAAGGCCCTGGCCGAGGCTCGCACCATCGCCGAAAGCGGCGGGCGCCGCCGCCTGCTGGAGGAGCTGGCCCACCTCGAAGGGGCCAGCTAAACGGCGAGGGTGCAGCCCTCCCATGCCCTCCCGGTCGGGAGGGCTTGTCGCCCCCACAGGCAGGGGGATGGGGAAACCGGGTTTCCCCATGTGTTCACACCAGCGTCGATCTCCGCTGCGCGTCCTGCCCGGTTGTTAACGCCCCTGTTCACGCCGTTGTTGATACGCCAGCGCTACACTGCCAGACGGGTCGTACAGACGGGGCGCTGCCCCCCACGCCCTCCCTGCCCGGAGGGACCCGGGGAAACCCGGTTTCCCCGGGGTTTATCGCACGCGCCCGTGCGGCTGCGCCGCACAACACCAGAATACCTGGTTGTTCCTGGGAGGGCAGCCCCCTCCCTGGCCCTCCCCCGCTGGGGGAGGGAACCGGGCGCCTCCCCGCAGGGAGGGGGGTTGGGGAAACCCGGTTTCCCTATGCCCCAACCGCTGGTGGGAACGACTGGCGCCCCTACGGGCAGGGGTATGGGGAAACTTGGTTTCCCCGTATGTTCACTTCAGCCGTCCATGCGGCTGCGCCGCACAACGACAAGATGAACATGAGTTTTTCTTGGGAGGGCTGCGCCCTCCCAAACCCTCCCACCAGGGAGGGGTGTGGGGAAACCCGGTTTCCCCACCCTCCAACCGCCGTTGGGGGCGCCTGGCATCCCGGTGAACGGGAGCGGAGGGAACCCCAGGTTCCCTATGTTCACGTTAGACGGTCATGCGCATGGCGCACAACGCCAGAATGAAAATATTCTTGTTCTTGGGAGGGCTGCGCCCT
>FWPV01001840.1_pt1 | contig 55074 bp, 50 predicted proteins | sample 2228371 | NCBI WGS metagenome assembly FWPV01 (sample SAMEA103939776, study PRJEB20133) | metagenome
GAAGTCCCGGTGGCTTTTTTGTCTTCCCACCGATTGCCGCCTTTTTCAGACGACCTTTTTACAGCACTTTAGGGGCTTGATCAAACCGGGTTGCTGCCGTTTCTGGGAGCGGTGCCCGGATATTCGCCGGGTCTGGTTTCGTCCAGATCTTGGAATCGACAAAGGGAGAAAGAGCCCGGCCCAAAGCCTGGACGTTCCGTGCATGTCCCGGTCGGCCCAAAATCTCCTCGTCGGGGGCCAAGCCTTGGGTGCCGCAGACGAACGTCAGCAGTGATTTCCCGTTCGCGTCTTCCGTGGTGATCGGGAACCATACGAGCGACATCCCGCCGTAAGGCCCGCTTTCCGCGCTTTCTTCCGGCAAGAGCCCCGCAAAAGCGATCCCGTCCTCGTCTCGGATCGGCGCAACCCGAATCATCTTTTTCCTATCCTTCAGATGCGTCGAATGAAACCGTGTCCCGAAAAGCTCTTCCAGGGCTTCTCTGGACTGGATTTTCCAATCGTCCCAGGTCGTGCCCTGCGGCTTTCCTTGCGGAACAACTGTGGCTAACCGGTTCAGTCCCTGTGGCAAGAGAGCATCCCCTCCTCGTTAGGCGCACGTTTCTTTCCCGGTACCCAGCGCGACATCGTTTCCAGCCTTTTCGCCCTTTCCCTACTGTCAGACAGACAACCCCTCGAGTAGGGGAGCATTCCCTTTCTTCTTAAAGGCCCGTCTGTCCAGCAAGTCTTCTCCGCAGCCGTTCCTTCACGAGCCTGACTGTGATTTCGTTCCTTTTGTAATCCTTAAGCAGAGCCTTAGCCTCGCGGCAGGCGGAATCAAGGCTTGTCTTGCAGAGTATGGCCGGAACGGGAACGGTCGCTTTTTGTCCGAGCGAAGGGATGTCCAACTCGAAAAACATTTCCGGCAGGTTCCTTAATGGTTCTACCTCAATACCGATAACAGAGATTTGGTCCCTCTCCTGCAAACGCTGATCGAGACTCGGCACGACTACATCAAAGAGCTCGTCTTCCTTGATCCCGACCATGATTAGGCTTTCCAGATAAAAATAGGCAATAAACCATTCAAGCCATTTCTGTGTATTTGCAGCCTTCTTGTTTATCTTTAGGATTCGTTGGTGAATCTGCCTTCCATATGCAGCGACGTCCCCTTCGATATCCCTAAAGCGATCCTTCGCTTCCTTCTCCAAGACCGCTCGGCATTCCGCGCTGGGTTTTTCATCAGCTAGAAGACCCTGCAGGTCGCTAAGACATGTAACGAGTCTTTCTCCATCTTCGAAATTGGCCACCAGGACTTCCATCGGCCGATAGCCTTCCAAAGACAGGACTTCGACGGAAACCGGGGGCTCAACCGCATCGAGGACCGCTTCCACGACTCTCTCGAAGACCGGTTCGAGATAGGTCGCCAGGTGAAGGACGCAATCCAGCCCCGGGACGCCCTTTTCGAAGATCGCCCGATCGCCGGTGAGGCAACATCCCTTTGGAATACCGGGAATCCCGGCAAGCCGCAAAACTTTCCCGTCTGTTCCCGATACGATTTCGCATCCCAGGTCACGCAGATATTGACAGTTCGCCAAGCAAGACCAGATGCCCTCCAGGGTCACGGGCATCGAGTCGGTGCTTTTTTGGTTGGAAAGCCTCTGGTAGAAATCGTATAGCTCTTCTGGCGGCACTTCCATGGCCTCGATCTGCCGTTTCTGCCTTTCCATCCGTTCCTTTGCCAATTGCTCTAGTCTAGTTTCCGTGATCTTCCCTGCAGCGTAGGCATCGAAGTCCTCCTCGATGAGGGGAAGGAGGGAGAACGGAATCGATCCCGTCATCTCTTGCGCCACCCGAAGACGATTCAATAGCCTCCCGTAGATGACCTCCTCCACGGAATCCAGCATGCAGAGGTTGAGGACGAAAATTTCTTTGTGCTTCTGTCCGATTCGGTCGATGCGGCCCACCCGCTGCTCCACCTTCATGGGGTTCCACGGTAGGTCATAGTTGATCAGAAGATCGGCGGTCTGCAGGTTCAAGCCTTCCGCAGCGGCGTCCGTGCAGAGCAGAACGTCGACTTCACGCCGAAGGAAGCGTTTTTTCACGTCTTCTCGGTCTTTTGTTTTGACGAGCTTTCCGCGGTTTTCGTCGTAATACTCGCAATATTCCCCGCTGTAGACCCCGAGCCGCATGTCGGGGGCCTGACGCTGCAAGTTGCGCAGTAGGTCGTTTAAGGTGTCGAGATAACGGGTGAAAAGAACCGTCTGCCGGATTCGATTGCCGTTACGCCGGCCATCGAGTTGTTTTAAAAGCTCCTTGGTCTTTGTCGGAATGCCTGTCAACGTTTCCAGGCGCCCCACGATTCCCGAAATGGCTTCACTTTCCCACTGAAGGTCTTCCGGGCTCCGGTTTTCCAGGACCTTCTCGAGCGGGTTTTCCTCCGTGTCCTGGTCCTGCTCCTCCGGATTGAAATCGTCGTTTTGTTCCGGGGCGGCCTCCAAGGACAGAAGGGTTCGCTCGACCTTCTGCTTCCGTCTCTTGAGAGATTCCTGGAGAGCATAGAACGAAGAGCTGCACCGCTGACGCAGGAAGCTCAGGTAGAACCCCAGGCTGGCCCTTCGCTCGCTCTCGGTGCTGGACTCCTCGATTTTCCGGGCCAACTCCTGGCAATACTCCTGAAGTGCATCGTAGACTTCCTTTTCTTCGGGAGAGAAGACGATCCTGGGAATCGGTAGAATCGTACGCGTGGCTAGGTTTTCTTTTAGCTGGCCTCTCGCCTTGTAAAGCTCGAGGAGTTTCCTTGTATGCCGGAGCATGACCCTCGACAGCGGGGCCGCAGCGAAGAGCAGCCTCCGGATAAATGCATAATCCCCCGTGCGAGGGGTTCGGTTCTCTTGCAGCCAGTCTTCCAGGATGGTTTTAACGCGCCCCTGAATGATGCCGTTTCGAAGGTAGTTCCACAGCCAGGGATCTTCCTCCTGGATCCTCTCGATCGACCGTTTGAGAAGTTCCCATTGGAATCCAGTAAGCGGTTCGTTTCTGAGGAGCTTCCCAATCGTTTCGTAATAGGCCTTCACAAGGGAAGGGGATTCTCCAAAAGCTCCCACCCGTTCACAAAGGCGGAAAAGATCGTAGGCTTCGATCCAATCCATCTGAACCGGGGTGGCTGTCGCAAGCCAAAGGGATTCAGTTTTTTCTTTGAGGATTTCCTGGATGGTGCGATAGAGCCTGCCATAGGAGGGGTCAGACCGGCAACTGTCTTCCGTGTTGGGGTCTCTTCGGCGGGCGTAATGGGCTTCGTCCACGAGCACCACATCGTAGGGTTCCGCCTTTAAAAGCTCAGTGCTGCGCTCCTCCCTCACGAGAAGGCCGGTGGAAAGGATACAGAGGTCCGGTTCGAAGAGATTATCCGCGGGAATCCACTTTCTGTCGGGAATGAGGATTTCGTGCTTTTTTGCCGGGCTGGCGACAACCCTTCGGAAGGGCAGGTAAAACTTCGACGCCATCTCACGGTGCCACTGCTGGGCCAGTCCCGCGGGTGGAGCGACGAGGACGCGCTTCACCACCCCGGAGAGGATCATGGAACGCAGGGCGAGACCCGCCTCGATGGTCTTACCCAGGCCCACTTCGTCGCAGAGCATGAAGCTCGAGGGCCAGTTTTCGATGAGGCGCCGGGCAACAACCTCCTGGTGGGGCCATGGGGAAACCGGAGCGGTCTCCATCCCCACCCAAAGGCCTCCCGGCATTTTCGGGGCCATTTGGATCACCTTGAAGGCCAACCATTCCTCGGGACTAGGCTTCGGCGGAACCTTGCGCGGAGTCCCGTCCAACTCACGAGGAACCCGGACTCGCTCGCCTATTTTCACCAGTTTTCGGTGGACTGCTTCCGGTAGCGTCAGGACGCAAAAATAGGGATGGCGGTTTTCCCAGAGAGCCTCGAAATCCTTTTGATGATCTGAGATCCGATCCGCGGATGGGCCTTCCCACCAGTCGCAGTCGACGTTCAGGTTTTCCGCGTTGAGAACAAGTGCCGTTTTGGACTCGTTCAGAGAGCCAGAGGCCAAAATTCGATGCCCGAATGCATCTCGAAAGAGAGCCCACTTCTCATGGACGTACCCATCCTCTTGAGATTCGAATCGCAGGGGCTCTCGGGTGCCACCGTGTAGCCGGAAAGCCACGCGAACTTCCAGAAAGCCTTCTTTTACCATCCAGGCCAGCAGCTCGACCCCGCGAGCGACGTTTTCCGGCCAGGTTCCCTCCAGTTGCGACTCCAGGTGTTTCTCGAGCCGCGCTTCCTCTCCGGAAAGGACCGCCGCCACATCGGCGGGATCCATGTCGGCCCCCACGATGAGGCGCATGCGACCGCCCCGGGCCGTGAAGGCCGAGTAGCCCTGGGAGGCCGCGGCCAAAGAGGAGGAGGTAAAGTAGCCGGCTACCCGGTCGTAGGCCACCGAACGCTCTAGCACCGGGATGTAGAACTCGTGAAGGATGTCCACAAGGCTCCCGTCTTCCCGAAGCGTGGAGGTCTTATAGGCGTAGGCCCAAGACCGGTCACGAAAGTGCGGACCAACCTCCCCTCGCTGAGCCATTCTCAGGCCTCCGAAAGCCCTAGCCCGAACCGGATTGCCCGGGCTTCCTTCCGCAATTTCTCATCCGCCACTTCCTCTGCCCAGACCTTCAGAAGGTTCTCGATAACCGAGCCCTTTTGTCCGGCCTTGTTCTGGATATAGCCTCGGGCTGAGATTTCCATCCCTTCTCGGTAGGCCATGATCGTCCCCTGCAGGAGATCCCATTCCGTCTGGGGGTTGGCCAGCCGGCGAGGATCCCGTTCTTCCGGGAGAGCCAAGCGGAGCTTGCTTCCTTTTCGGACAAGAGGAGCGGCGAAACCGAATTCGTGAGCCTTGAGACCCGCTGCCCGCCTTCCGCTTTCCTGAGTGTTGATGCCGATAAAGCGGCCGTTGGCGGCATACCCCCCGGTCTTGGTCTCCAGGGCGATATTCAGGGATTTCGACAGGTTCAGGGCATCGTTGAAGTCAAACTCCGCAAAGCCGAAGATGCCGAAAAGGAGCATCGCCATGGCGGCTTCGGGCGAAAGGTCCGACAAGGAAAGTTTGCCCTTGGCGATCTCCCGGAACTGGGCTTCCGCGACGACACGCGAAGCCTCGATCATGGCCCGCTTCGGCCCGACGGGTTCATCCCCGTCAAGGACGGGCCAGTTTTCGGAAAGGGCTTGCAGGGCCCGGCCATAGCAGGCCACCATGCGGTCCACGGGATTCAAGTTCAAAGGCGCGAATTCTTCAAGCCCCTTTTCCACGGCTTCCCGGACTTTCTGCTGCACCCCGCTTCCGCCGAAGCCTTTCCAGGAACTGGGGGGCTGGTCTTCATGCCGAGTCGATTTTCGGCAGGAAATAAAGATCGAACTGGCGGCGGAGGCGTTATCCATCAGGTGTTGCGAGTTAAGGAATTCAGAATCAACGGGGATGGTTGAAGAGATGACCCAACCGCTTTCGATCAGGGCTCGTGTTAGCGTTTCCCACGCCTCCTGGCTCTTGTGGGTGAACATCATCGTCATAAGCCCGCTGTCTTTCAGAACGCGGCTAGCCTCAAGAAAAATTTCACCCATCATTCGCTCGTATGCTTTTTTTGCAGACTCGTCTCCCCCATCGCGTACTGGATTAGCCACGGCTTCTTCGTTTTTATCGGTGAAACGGCGGTGGAAAAGGTTCGGGTAGAACTCTTTCAATGTCCGCTTTTGCCAAACGTAGAAGTAATCGGAAAGCTCTCCATATTGGACATTGTCGTAATAGGGTGGATCAAAGCAGATCACATCCACGGTTCCGTCCGCGATTTGCGGCATGGCTGCGGCCGTCCCGTTGATGAGGGTCAGAGGTGGTTCTGCCCTTGTTGCTATTTTTACCGGTTCCAGAAGTTCAGCAAGCCCGCTATAGGCGTCCAGGATCTGGGAGAGCCCCCAAGCGGAACCGGAAGCCGGTCCCGTGAAAACCATTTCCCCGAAAGTCCATTTTATCGGGTATCCGTGACGAGAAAACGTGTGCCCAACCTGATTTCTTTGGTAAATCCAGGTACATTGTTTGCTATTCCAATCCAATCCTTTGTCAATTGCAAACTGGAGGTAGGTCACCACGGCCTTGCCCTTTTCTTGCCCCAGTTCCTTTAGGATTTCGGGCTTCAGGCGGTTCAGTTCCTCGATTAGGAAGAGGTGCCCCAGAAGCTGGCGAGGAGTGAACAGATCGCACCAGCGGGACATGCCAACCCGCAGGGGTTCTCGCGTCTTATGGCCATCGGGGATTGCCTCCGTGGGGATCAACCCGGCGTCATCCCAACGCGTCCAGTTTTCCTTCAGCATCCGCTCCGCCTCGTCCAGGGCGGCGAGGTCTCGCTCATTCGGGGGCCGGAAGAAACGGACCTTCTCCGTCTTGATCTCTCCCGCTTTCTCCCCGGTCTTGTATCTCTGGACGTTCCCGTCCTTGTCGAGTTTGGGCTGATAGCGCACCGCCGCCACGGCATAGAGGCGGTCCTTCCATCGGCCGTGTTCGGACTCCCCGCGGGCCTGCCGCTTGATTTCCTCCTCGTCGATCCCCTGTCCGCAATGGACGCAAAGCCCCTTGCCGCGGCTCACGGTCGAAAAATCGGGATCCTCACCGTTGGGGCCTTTCCCCTTTGTGACGCGATAAGTCTTGAACCGAACCGTGCCGTTCTTTTTCTTTCCATCTGGTAGAACGGCAACTCCCCAGGGCTCTCCGTCTGCCTTGGAGAGCCAGCAGGTGTTGAGAAGCGGGGCCTCGCCGCCGCAATGGGGACAGGTCACCTGACGAGAGTAGAGAAGCCCCGTTTGGTCATATTCTGGCCCACTGAAATCCTTGATGACGGAAGGATCCTTTTTACAATGTGCGTGGAGTGCTTGTATCTCTTCAGGAGGGAGGGAAGAGAACGGGGTCACGGGGTCCATCTTTCGTGCGACCGATTCGATCAACCGGTTCCCCCACCGTTCGATGTCCTTTAGGAGATCCTTGCCATAAGTTGCTGGGTAATTTAAGGTCGCCTCGAGGATGACCGAGGCTACAGGGTTCAGTTCGTTGGCCAAGGTCCTGCAACCCAGACGGAGGGCTTCAAACGGGATAGATCCACCTCCCGCCGTGATGTCCATCACGGAAACATCCTGGTAAGAAGTCTTCGGAGGGGTTGTGAAGGCGCGCTCGTATCCGTAGAGGTCTTCTGGGTCCCACCGGATTTCCTGATGAAGGGCCTTCGTCACAGGTGAGGATTTCGCGAAGGCAATCCGGTCCTTGATATGGGCCGGGTCCGCGGCGATAGTGCTGACATCCAGAATGGCTTTATGAGTGGGCCGCTTGAGAGGTTGGGTTTCCTTTTCCCACCGCAGGAGGACCGGGTCCTTGGCCAGCTCGGGATCGCTCTTTTTCAGGGTTTCTATGACTTTTCGGCATTCGGCCCGTCGTTCGTTTTCTTTCTCGAACGCAGCCGCCGCTGTGGAATCAAAAATCAGCGTTTCTGTTCCAGTTTCGTCCACGCGGATGAGGTCTCTATTTTTTCCGACAAGGACCCAATCTCCTCCCTCCAGATGGATGACTTTCTTTTCGATCCCCAATTCCTTCAAAAACCAGTCGGGGTTGGTTCCCGCCGGGAGGATGGAACCGAGAACCGCGGCACGGCTGGGGGTGAGGGGGCGACGGGCCCACCAGACATGAAGGTAGTAGAGAGGGGGCAGGGCCGAGCTGGAGCCTCGTTCCCTCTGCGTTTCGGCCCCCACCTGATGGCAGGGAAATCCCGCTTCGATAAGCCTTCGGCCGTTTTCTTTCTCCGTCATGGCTTTCTTGTCATCTCCTTCAATTCCGGCGCAGTTTCTCGAGCATCGTCTGAATGGCTGGGTCATGGGGCTGGCCGGCCAGCATGATCCGGAGGCCGGCCTGGGCCCAGCGGTTGGCTTCGATACTGAAATCCGAGATCCGGGAATACCAGTAGGCGGCTTCCTCCCGGGAGAACTTCTCCACACGGCGGGCCAGCAATTCGACCCGGTCCAGTTCCTTCAACCGTTCCTGGAGCTTGAACATGAGGGCGAACTTGAAACCGGCCTCTTCGTCCAAGGGGAGGTTCCCCCGGTAAGCGACGGGAAGTCCTTCGATGTAGCGCTGAGCCTCCAGGGGGATTCCCTGCTCGTTGCGGATCCCCGAGAGGATCTTTCGGACGAGGGGCAAAAGGCGAACCATGGCATCGCCGAACAGGGCCCCGCGATCCAGGATGGTCGTTTTATCCTTGCCCGAAGGGGTTTTTTCGCCGGGAATGCGGATATGCTCCTTCACGATGAGGACTGGGCTGGGTTTGTCCGAATGGTCCGTCACGCGCAGGGTCCACCCGGCAACTTTTAGCGCGGGCTTCAGGTAGGTGTCAAAATGCTGGTCTAAATCCAAGCCGGAGGAGCGGACGATCTTTTCCATGGGGTCATTCCTTTCCTTTCAATCGCTGGAGTTCCTGGACCAGCGGGCAGGCTTCGTCGGGGTTCTTGATCTCCAAGATGAGTTCGCTCTCCGAAGAAGGCGTCAGTTTATCACCCAGGATTTCGAACAGCTCTCCCAACTGCTTCATCCCTTCGGGGCTGACATCCCGCAGCGTGAGGGAGAAACGCCCTCCCGTCGGGAGGTCGAATTCGGTCACGTCGAACCGATGGAAACGGCTCTTCGCCCCCCGTGTGTAGAGACTGCCCAGCTTTCTCAAGAAACCGGACGAGAAGACCGTTAACCCTTCGGAGCCGGAAACCTTCAGGACATTGGGCTTTTCTGCGAGCCAGCCCCTCCGGACCGCTTCACCCCGAGTGATGACCACCAATTCCGGTGTTGGCGTCATCCGGATGGCCTCGATGCCGGAGACCAGTTTGGTCGGTTTCTCAGATTGTTCCGGGTCCCCCTCGTAGGCGAGCAGTTGCTCTTTTCGAGCGAGTTCCACCAGGGTTTCGTTGATGGTCTCCTCCTCGGCATCGTCTCGAAACGATTTTACGTGCTCGTGAACTTGGGCCACTCTAAGGCCTTTCCTCTCCTCTGCAGCCGATTCGACCAGTTGGCGGATTTCCTCTTTCGTGGGACCAGGCGAGACTCCCCATTTCCGCAATTTCGCTCCCTCGATCGTCACGAGGGCATCCTCCTGGCCAAGTTCCTCGTGAAGAGGAATATCCGGATTTTCGGCATCGTAGAACCTTTCCGGTATACCGGTTTTTTCATCGAGTTTCCCGGCAAGGCACCAGAACCCCTTCTTCACTCCCTCCCTGACAATCGCCGAAATGAATTCCTGGTTTTCCAGGACGGGCCAGCCCCGGTTCACGTGGAACTTCTCCCGGATACGGGCCAGGGGCATGTAATCTTTTTCTTCAAAGAACAGGGACTTAAGCCCAAGAAGGATTTCCTTCGTCACTGGACCAGAGGGGATGATCTCCCCATTCTCTTTCAAAACGGTGCGGATCTGCTCGAATTGCGCGTCTCCGCCTTCACCGCCCGCGGTCCGGATTTCTTTGAGGGCGAAAATTCCCTCTTTGACGGGATAGGCCAAATGACGATAGACAAGGCTCACGCGGCTTTCCAGATCTTTTTCCAGTTTCGGAAAATCAATTTCCTTAACTTGCGAATTGGAAATGCCGAAGTTCTGCGGGTTGTCCTTCAGGATTTTGGCTGCAAGGACATTTCGAGCCAAAGCGTAAAGCTCGAGTCTGGCTCTTTCCCGCTGCTCTTCCCCCTCCGGGATGAGTCGCCCTTCTTCGCCGGAACGAAGGATACGGACCGTTTCCGGAATGAATAGGAAAACGCTGTTCTGATAAAGGCGAGGAATCCCCTTGCCCGCGGTGGTGATGAAGGCAGCTGGATCCACTTCGGAGAGCCGAATGGAGAGGACCCCAAGAAGGGGGCGGTCCTGTCTGTCAGGAAGGTCTTGTGGACCAATGACATCCGTTTTGACCAGAAACCCCTGGCGACTCTTTCCAAACAGGTTTCGGGCTTTCGATTCCAGTTCCGTCAAGATCTGGTCTTCAGTGATGGCATCACGGATCCTTGAAAGGGCCAGGTTGATGTTCGGCTCCGAAACCGCGTAGTAAAGACCACTCTTTTCCCGAAGGTAAAACGCTTTCGTCTTGATGTCCTCAAGGGCCTGCTTGACCTGCGCAGGAGTAAGACCCGGCTGAGCCACAGAGAGCAGCGCATCCGGTTCGTTGATCCCGAAGACAGAACTTGACAAGCCTTCGGCTTGACCGGCGAGGCTATTCAAGAAGACCGTTTTCCAGGTCAGGACATGATACGGGATCTTGTCCGGGTGAGGGTTCTCCTGGTCTGCGCGTTCGGCGTTGGATCGCCCTCCCTGGAGCCCTTGAGTATCTGCGGTTCCGATGTCCGCGTTGAGCACGGGGATCATGGAGGTGTTATCGGTGCGGCCCAAAAGCTCGTCTACCGTCCTGGAGTCCATGAAATCCAGGTGCCCGGGATGGATCATCGGAACATCGTTTCCGGATTTCCAAAGAGCCCGCACCGCAAGAGCGAGGATCCGCAGGACGCCCCGTGTTTTCTGGAAGGTCGGGACCGTGGAAAGTTTCTTGTTCAGCAAATCCAACATGGCGGGATGGAACGGGTAGGATGCGCGCATCTCCTCGAGGAAGGGCTCCATCTGAAGGCTTCCCGGCAATAGGGACGTGCTCCGCTCATAGAGCTGCCGATACTCTTCCACGGTGCGGCGGGCTTCCTCCCGGTCGATGTGTTCGAAAAGCCGCTTGCCGAGGACGGCGGAGAGGTCCTTTGCCTTTACCGGTACCACGACGGTTTCCGTTCTCGCCAAAACGGTGGTCAGTTCTCTCGCAGCGTCTTGCTGAATCGTGAGGGCCTGGCCGGTGTCCACGGGCTGACTGGCGAGATCAGAAAGGGTCTTGGAAAGTTCTGCCGTCTGTGCAGAAAAGGCATCTTGAATGCCCGCCAGTGTAACGACAATGGAGATGCCAGGTTTTTGGGAGGCATAACCCAAGAGGGACATGAAGAACGTCGCAAGCATGGTCTTGGCTCGGGGGTAGGCAACGGCCCATCGGGCGGCGTAGTGTGCCAACTCATCAATGAGGATTAGGACCTTGCGGCCGGCGAAGATCCGGTCGAAAAAGGCTTCGTCGGGGGAGTCGAGGCGGTCAAGATATGAGGCCACTTCGCTGCAAAGTTCGGTTCCTCCCAGTTGTCGGGCGATCTCTGTCCACAGGGGATACGGTTTCAGATCGGTACCCCGAGGTTCCTTGACGGGGACGGCGTCGCCTGCAATGGCGACGACGTCGATCGTTCCGGGAACCGGAAGGAATTCTTCCCCGATGAATTCGGAGACATACGGGGCCAACTCTATTCCCTTCTTCGCCAGGTGCAGACAAGCGATGAGGGTGTGGGTCTTGCCTCCTCCGAACCCGGTTTCAAGTCGTTTCAGGGCTGATGCTGTGGTATCACCACCGAGGCGGAAGACGACATCCCGAAGGACCATCTTCATCTCTTCGGTGAAGTGTGTCCCTTCAGAAAAGAAAGTTACCGCATCCGTGTAAATGGGGTGCCCGGATTTCTGGCCTTTGTAGAAATTGGCCACTTGGCTCAGAGATGCCGTGAACATTTCCAGGTTGATGGAACCGGAGAGAAGGTCCTTTCTGGGTTGACACGATTTCAGCACTCCCACGGCAAGTCCTCCCTGTTCGTGTTTTTATTTTTGGAGTACGGCTTGAAGCTCCTCGTTTGCCCGCTTTCTGTCCTCGTCGAACAACTCCTCTGTGAGTTTTGCAAGCTTTCCCATCATGGGCACCAAAGAGTCACGGATTCTGTATTGGTAAACCGGTTCTTCTTATCTCGGGCCTTCCGGTTCAACCCAACTATTTCCAAGCGCTCTCTCGCGATTGAAGAGAACTCCCTTCACGTCCGGTTGCCAAGGTCTACTTTCCGTCGGCATGCTTGTGCCTTCCGAATTGAGCGGAATCCGCTGTGAACATCTAGCAGCTTCTTTCAAAATCAAGATGCATACACAACCAGCCTTAGTTTAGCGTCATTAACGGGGGCTTTCAAGGAAAGACTCTTGTTTTTGATTTTGGCGTTAATTGGCGACAAAATAAAGCGGAGAGAAAAAAGGAGAACTCCGTTTTAAGGGGCTGGCTTCTTCTTGTCCCCGATTTTTGGCAGGTTTTGAGTGGATGATGGGGCTTTAATCGTGTAGCGTACTGCCCCCCGCACCTTCAATCCCCTTCGCCCCCTCTACAGGGATTCCCGGGACGGGAAACGCCTGGAATTTTAGCCCCTACAGGATATGCCTGACCTCCACCCCTTCCCACTTCCCCTTCAGCCACTCCGCCGCGAGCCTCCGGTGGCAGCGGTCCGGTTTGTCCTCGCTGCACAGCAGGCAGGCCTGGTCGAAGTCCTCGGGCTTGAGGGTCTTCAGCGCCTGGCGTTCCTCCAGAAGCTTCAGGTAGGCGGTTTCGTATTCTTCCCACGAGATTTTGCCGCCCCGGAAACCGTCCATCAGTTCCTTCGTGGCGGCCAGGAGGGGCACGTATTCGTATTCGATGCCGGCGATCACCTTCAGAAAGTACTTTAGGTCGTTTTTCTTGGTGAAACCGGCGAGCTGGGAGACGTTGTTCAGGCGGACGTCGATGACCTTTTTCACGCCGTGCTTGACCAGGGACGTGAAGAACCGCTCCGCGCTCTTTCCGGCAAACCCGATCGTGAACAGCTCCATTTCCGCATCACCCCCGCCATACAGTTTAACCTCCCGCACAAAAAACCGGGACCCCTTTGCGGGATCCCGGTTCGGCGTTGCCTCGCCTGTTTTTTCTGCTTTCCTGCCTCTTCTATCCTTTTTCCCCCTCGTGAACGAGCGGGGCGAGTGTTCGGCGGATGGGACCCAGGCGGGCGCTGACGGCCTGCTGGGTGAGGCACAGTTCCCGGGCGATCTCCGCCTGGGTGGCGCCTTCGGCGAGGCGCATCACGATCAGGCGGTCCCGGGAACTGTCGATCTTCCGGAGCAGCAGCTCGATCTCCATCGGGTCGTCGAAGATCGCCGAAAGCTCTTCGGGAGCCGCCTGTTCCTCGTGCGCGGCCATGTCCGCGGGGATCTCCCGCCATCGCAGGCGCCGGGCGGCGTCCCGGATGGCTCTTTTCACGGCCATCCGCAGGAACAGGGCCACGTGGTCCTCGCGGGTGCATTTGTCCAGGAGCCTGAGCACGGCCAGGGTGCCTTCCTGGCAAAGGTCCTCGAACTCGGCGCCGCGGCCCCTGTACTGGCGCGCGACGGCTCGAATGAGGGGCTTGAAGTCGTTGACGATTTGGGCCTTTCGTTCTTCCGTGAACATCTTTTTCACTTTCCCTCCTCCCGTCCGGGGAGGCCTCTCCCTAGGAAGAGGCGGCCCCGGAACGGTTGAGTGCGGCCTGCAGGTCCCGGATGGCCAGGGTCAGGGCCTCGAGCTTGCTTTCCATCCTCACCAGCAGGTAACTGGCCACGGCGATGGAAAATCCGCTTTGCAGGGCCGCTTTCACCAGCTCTTCCACGGGATCACCTCCTCGGGGGCAGCATTGGGGCGGGGAGCCGAAGCTCCCCGCCTTCGGGCTTGACCGTCCATCCTGACGATGCCGGGACGGGGCGGAAGTCGCTAGGGTCGGAAACGGGCGCTAGTCGCCGAAGACGACGGTCACCGTGCGGTCCACGATGTCCGCGCCCAGTCGGCTGTTGGGGCCGGCGACGAAGATGCCGTGGTCGATGACGGCCTGCATGGCGGTTTCGATCTCGGCCTGCGTGAGCCCGTCCTTGGGATAGGGCAGGGACAAAAGCAGGGTTTCGTTCGCCACGGGAGTTCCGAAGGTCATCCGAAGGGTCTTCATGGTTTCACCTCCTCTCGTTCAAAGAACCGGGCCCGGTGGACTAGGCCACCAGGTCGCTGTCGATCTTGTTGACGGCCGCGACGGGGTACGCGAGCAGGGCTCCGAGAGCCGAGGCCACGGCGGCGACGTCGTCGGCGAGGGCGGCGGCATCGAGGCCGGAGAAGTTGAGGGTCCGGTAGACGGGTTTCCCCTGTTCGTTGGTTCCCGTCTGGATCTTCAGGGCCAGGCGGGACGCTTCGGGAGTGTAGGCTGCCATGGGGTTCACCTCCTTTCCTGGGTTTTCATCAGGTAAGAGTGGAATCGGGACCCGTTTTTTACAAATGACAAAAGCGAAGAAAATCGTTCATTTTTCGCGGGGGTGGGCAGGAGCCCGGGGCAGAGTCATAATGAAGCGGAAGGCCGGAAAGGTTCATTTCAGGGGAGGGGTTGGCCATGAGGGAGATGCGCAGGAAGGACAAGGAGATCACGGACAGGGGTGAAATCGAGGCGATCCTCGAGCGGAACAGCCTCTGCCGGCTGGCCCTGTTCGACGAGGAGTACCCGTACGTCGTGCCGCTCTGCTACGGGTACGAGAACGGATGCCTCTATTTCCACGGGTTTGCGGGGGGAACCAAGCTGGATCTGATCCGCAAGAACCCGCGTGTTTGCTTCGAGGTGGAGGAGGACGTCCAGGTGGTCACGGACCCGGACCCCTGCGAGTGGTCGGTGAAGTACCGAAGCGTCATCGGCCGGGGCGTGGCAGAGATCCTGGAGGACCCGGCGGAAAAGAAAGCCGGGCTCGACGTCGTGGTGAAGGCTTTCGCGGGGAGGACCCTGGAGTTTCCCGAAGGGGCCATGCGGGCGGTGACGGTGGTGAGAATCCGGGTGACGGAACTGTCCGGGAGGCGTTCGGGGTACTGAAGATCTCCCGGTTGAGGCGGACAGCGGTCAGACCCGCTCGGTGAAGTCCTTCGGCTGGAACAGGTAGGCCTGGGGAGGCGTGGGGTGGGTGGGGGCCAGGGGCGCTTCGGCGGCTTCCTCGAAGGAGAACGTTCCCTCGGAAATCAGGGCGCGGCAGGTTTCCACCACTTCCTGGTTGAGGGCCGTTCCCGAGAGGCGCTGGATCTCCGTCAGGGCCCTGTCCACCCCCAGGGCGGGGCGGTAAGGGCGGTCCCACGAGATGGCTTCCACGATGTCGGCCACCGCCAGGATCTGGGCGTCCAGGAGGATTTCGCCGTTCTTCAGCCCCTGGGGGTAGCCGGAGCCGTCCAGGCGCTCGTGGTGCTGGTAGACGATGTCGGCCAGGGGCCAGGGCAGCTCGATCCCTTTCAGGATCTGGTACCCCGATTCGCTGTGGGTCCTCACGAGGCTCCGTTCCATGTCCCCCAGCAGGCCGGGCTTGCTCAGGATGTCGGTGGGGATGTTGATCTTGCCGATGTCGTGGACGAGGGCGGCCATCCGGATGCCCCGAACGCGGTCCTCGGGCAGGCCCATGCGGGTGGCGATGGCGCAGGCCAGCTCCGAGACCCGGCGCTGGTGCCCGGCGGTGTAGGGATCCTTGCGTTCCACGGTGTTGGACAGCGCGACGATGGTCTGTTCCCAGGCCCTCTCCATGCGCTCGAGGCTGCGGCGGAGCTGTTCCCTGCTTTCTTCCAGGTTCTTCTCGGCTCGTTTCACCTGCCGGGTGTCCCGGTAGAGGGTGTAGAAGCCCAGGGAGTTCTCCCCGTCCCGGATGAGGGCGGTCTGGATGGCCACGTCCAGGAGGGTCCCGTCCTTACGGCAGCGGACGGTTTCGACGGGGCCCGCTTCCCAGTCTTCCGGCGCCCGCCTGTCGAGCGTGTCCCCCTCGTTTTTCAGGAAGTCGGGAACGACCAGGTCGTTCAGCTTCTTTCCGAGGGTTTCCTCGCGCGTGTAGCCGAACAGCTCGCAGAACCGGTCGTTCACGTTCACGACCTTCAGGTCCGCGTAGTTCTCGATGGCGATGGCGTCCGGCGCGCTCTGGAATAGGCGTTCCCAGTAGGCCTTCTCGACGCGGAGGCGCTCTTCGGCCTGCTTGCGGTCCGAGATGTCGCGGATGAAGGCGAAATGGATGGGGATTCCGTCCCGGTCACCGGCGACGGCATGGATGTAGATGGAAACGGGGACGAGGGATCCGTCCTTGCGGATGAGCTCTTTCTCGTAGCCCTGGACCTTGCCGGTCCTCCTGGCGGCTTCGTGGCGGCGGGAATCCAGCCGGTGGTGGCGCGTCGGGGTCAGGTCCTTCCAGGTGAGGCCCGACAGTTCCTCTTCGGTATAGCCCAGCAGGTCCTGGAAAGCCCGGTTGCTGCTCAGGATCCGGCCTTTCGCGTCAGCGGCGGCGAAGGGGTGGATGGAGCTTTCGGTGATGTCCTGCATGAAGCGCATGCGGGCCTGGGCCTGCTCCAGGGACTCCTCCAGGAACTTCTGCTCCGTCATCTCCCGGCCGAGGGCAAAGAAGAGGCGGGGGCTGCGGCCTTGCCTCAGGGTCCACGAAAACCACTTGTAGGTCCCGTCGGCACAGCGGAAGCGCGCCTCCAGGGTCAGCAGGCCGGTGCGCATGCGCCGGATTTCGCGGAAGAAGGGGCGGGAGGTGCGGACGTCGGCAGGATGGAGGAATTCCACGAAGGGGCGGTCCATGAGGTCTTCGGCCCGAAAGCCCAGGTGCCGCTCCCAGGCGGGATTGAGCCACCGGATGAAGCCGTCGTACCCGGCTTCGCAGAAGAGTTCCTCGGAAAGGTTCAGGTAGGCTTCCAAAAGGGTCAGCGGCGGTCGGACGGGGACATCGGGCTGGCGCTCGGCGGGTTTCGCAGCCGGCGCGGTGGGAAAGACTTCCTTTAGGTTTCCCTGGGCGGTCGCGTCGTGGCGCATGTCTTTATGGTAGCACAATCCGAACCGGACGGAAGGGGTTTTCAAACGTGGCATTTTCGTGAAAGAAAGGCTAGAATGAGGGCGCGTCCATCTCCATCGTACGGGATCCGTTGAAGGAGGAGTCGGCAATGAGCCAGGCATTCGTCCGCCATGACGAGGAAACCGAGGCGTTCAAGGGCGATCTCGAGAACCTGAAGAAACTCCGGGATTGGCTGAAGATCCAGGAGAAGAAGAAGGCGGCCCTTGAGTCTCCCGAGAGCGTCGCGAAGATCGACCCGGCCACACGGGAAAAGTGGCTGCGGGAGGTCATCGCGGACATCGAGAAGACGCGGGTCGAACTGGAGAAGCTGGAGAAAGACATCAAGGACCGGTAGGCGGGCGCGGAAAAAGAAAAAAACCGGGGCCGGTCCGATCGGGCCGGCCCCGGTTTTTTTCGTGCGGTCAGGCTTCCAGGGCCTTGGCGATCCGCCCCAGCCCCTCCTGGAGGAGGGCCCTGGGCGTGGCCACGTTCAGCCGGACAAAGCCTGCCCCTTCCGGGCCGAACATGGTTCCCGCGTTCATGGCGACCCCGGCCCTGTGCATCAGGAAGTCCGCCAGGGCTTGCGGGTCCATGCCCATGCCGCGGCAGTCCACGAAGGGGATGTAGGTCCCCTCGGGCTTCACCAGCTTCATGCCGGGGATGTTCTCCCGCATGAACCGGTCCGCGAATTCCAGGTTTCCCGCCAGGACGTCCAGGAGAGCTTCGAGCCAGGGGGCTCCGTGCCGGTAGGCGGCTTCCATGGCGACGATGCCGAACAGGTTTACCGACAGGTCCAGGTTGTCGTGCAGGAAGGCCTTGAAAACCGCCCGCTTTTCCGGGTCTGGGAGGACGGCGTAGGAACTGGCCAGGCCGGCGATGTTGAAGGTCTTGCTGGGAGCCATGCAGGTGATGGTCTGGCGGGCGATTTCGGGGGCCAGGGCAGCCAGGGGAACGTGGCGGTTCGGAGCGTAGACGATGTCCGAATGGATCTCGTCGGAAACAATCAGGAGGTTGTGCCGCAGGCAGATGTCGGCCACGGCGGAGAGCTCCTCGCGGGTCCACACGCGCCCGGAAGGGTTGTGGGGCGAGCAGAAGAACAGCACCTTCGCCCGCGGGTCGGAAGCCCGGCGTTCGAGGTCTTCCAGGTCCAGGGTGAAGCGCTCGCCGTCGAACCGCAGGGAGTTGGCCGAGACCCGTCTCCCGTTCGACTCGATCACCCACCAGAAGGGATGGTAGACGGGCGTCTGCATGATCACGCGGTCCCCCGGCTGCGTGAAGGCCAAAAGAGCCGTTGCCAGGGCGGGCACGACTCCCGGGGTGGGGGCATACCAGTCGAAGGAGGGGATCTTCCAGCCGTGCCGGCTTTCGATCCAGCCCGTCACCGCCTCCCAGCAGCTTTCCGGGTGGAAGGTGTAGCCGTAGATGCCGTGTTCCACGCGCTCACGGAGGGCCTGGATCACCGCCTCCGGGGCCTTGAAGTCCATGTCCGCGACCCACATGGGAAAGAGGTCCTTCACGCCGAACCGTTCCCCTGTCTGGTCCCACTTGACGCAGGAGGTTCCGCGCCGCTCGACCACCGTTTCGAAATCGAACCGTTCCATGCCTTTTTTGCCTCCCGTCCAGCCTTGCAAGGCGATTTGAAGCCCATTCTACCACCCGCGGGGCTAGTCTTTAAGTCCTATTAAACGCGCCTGTTTCTGGGTCTTAAATCTCAATATTGTTATGCTAAATCGCCACAAAAGCGAATAAAAATTGCGCGTCATGTCGACAATTCCGCGCTATTTCCCGCTAGACCGATTTCCTGCCCCCTGTGGGGAACTCAGTCGCTTTGCCAGTTTGCGGGGCTTCGGGTAGGATAAAGTCGTCAGGCAGGAAGGGCAAAAGGCAAGACACCCCGTGAATCTGGACGTACCGGAGAGGGATTTCCGGGAAGCCGCGGAGCGAGGCGGACAAGCCGGAAGAGCCCGGAAAGCCTGAGAAGTCGGACTACCCGGTGCAACACCCGCAACAGACCCCTGCAATAGAAGTACCAGGCAGTTCGGATGGAAGAAACGCAAGGAAACGGCAGCAAGAAGCAAGTGCAGGGCAAGGCACCAAAGGCAGCACCAAGGAGCTGGTAACTTGAAGGAGAAAAATGAAACACCCGGGTAGTCCGGCTTTCCTCAAAGGGGATGGGCGAAAAATAAGAGACGAAGTGACGGACAAGGTTTCACAACTGAATATCGAAAGCCTGTGTGGGGCGAGGATCTCGTCCCCGATGAAAGCCCCGGAGGGGTTTCACGAACCGACTGGCCGCGAAGCTGCGGCAACGGGTGGTTAAAAGGGATTCGAGCGGTAACCGGCTCGAATCCCTTTTTTTCGTCCCTTATAGTCCCAGGGCCGCCTTCGTCCCCGGGCGGGGGTTTCCTTCTTCGTCCCAGCCGAGCATCTCCCAGGCCAACTTCACGGCGTCCCCGAACGTTTCCGGGTCTAGTGTCCTGCGGCCCTCGTAGGGCCCCCGGGCGACCGGCTCGAAAAGCCGCTTCGGCAGGACGTCGTCCGAAGGGCCGAAGCCCAGTTTCCGGTTCAGGATCCGGGCCGCGGCGAGGCTCCGCTGCCCCATCCGCATCAGTTCCCAGAGGCTCGTCTTCCAGCCCGTGGCGGCTTCCACGAGAAGCGGGATGCCTTCCACCGGGAAGGCGCTCCGGGGCGCGAAGACGAAATGGCATCCGCCCAGGTGGTTCTGGAAGGTCCAGAAGGTCCAAAGGGTCATTAGGGCGGAGACCTTTTCCGGATCGAGGGACAGGGGGTCCATGGGACCAAGGATTCCCAGCGGGGCGACGGATTTCGTCCCGAAGGCCTCCGGGTCGGCAAGCAGGGTGTCGTGGGCCATCTGCATGTGGTCGGCGCCGCCCGGGGCAAGGGCGTACCCGAGGGCGACCCCCACTTTCCCGCGGGGGTCGTGCATCGGCAGTTCCTGCCCCTTCACCTCCAGCAGGAAGTCCGCCCCGAACCCGAGGATCGAAGAGGCCCGCTTCGAGCCTTCGGCCAGGACGTCGCCGATCCCCTGGCGGCTTGCGATGGCATCGACGAGGGCGAGCATCCCTTCCGTGTCCCCGAACCCCCGGACACCGGCCTTTTCGGGAGAGACGAGGCCCCGTTCCACGGCTTCCATCAGCCAGGCGATCGTCATGCCGGTGGAGATCGTGTCCAGGCCCAGGGCGTTGCACCGTTCGTGGGCCTTGGCGGTGGCGGACAGGTCCGAGCACCCGCAGGCGGGGCCGAAAGCTCCCACGGTTTCGTACTCCGGACCGCCGTAGGCCGGGTCGAGGTTTCTCGCGCCGGGCTTGGGAACCCGCTTGCAGCGGATGGCGCAGGCGAAGCAGCCGTGGGTGCCGGCCAGCAGTTCCCGGTTGTACGCGGCTCCGTTCAGCGAACCGGCTCCTTCGAACGTGCCTTCCCGGAAGTTGCGCGTGGGCAGGATTCCCAGGGCGTTCAGGCCCCCGAGAGCGGCGACGGTCCCGGTTTCCCTCAGGGTCCAGGCCAGGGGGTTCTCCTTCCAGCCGGCAAAAAGGGACTGGGCCTCCTTCAGGCGTTCCGGGACGACCGGGGGAATCGCCTTCGCGGCGGGGGCGGCCACGGCCTTGACCCGCTTGGAGCCGAGGACGGCTCCCATTCCAGTCCGGCCGTTTGCGTGCCGCAGGTCGTTGATGACGCAGGCATAGCGGACGCAGCGTTCTCCTGCCGGGCCCACCAGCAGGGCGCTGATCCGCCCGTGCCGGGCGGCGAGGATCTCGAAGGTTTCCCGGTTGGACTTTCCCCAGAGGTCCGAGGCGTCGTGCACCGTGACGCTTCCGTTTTCCACCCAGAGGTAGACCGGTTTATCCGAAGCCGCCTCCAGGACGACGGCGTCGACCCCCTGCGCCCGCATCGCCGGGCCGAAGGAACCCCCGGCCTCGGATTCCCCCAGGGCCCCTGTGAGGGGACTCCTGGCGTACACGCCGTACCGGCAGGTACCGGAGAACGCCAGGCCGTTCAACAGGCCAGCGGCGATCACCAGGGTGTTTTCGGGGGAAAGGGGGTCCGTTTCGCGGTTCAGCCTCTTTTGAAGGACCGGCAGGGCAAGCCCCCGTTCGCCGCCCCAGGTTCGGGTTTCCTTTTCGGAGAGGGTCTCCTTCCTCGCGGTGCGCGAGGAAAGGTCGACCCAGACGCGGAAGGCCTGTCTCATCGTTGCTTCACTCCTTTTCTCCGTTCCGCTCGATTCCGTGCCATTCGGCCAGGGTCCGGGCCACGGTTCGGCCGGCAAAGGGTTTCGAAAGGCGTCTGGCCCCTTCCTGCAGGCGGGCCATCTCTGCCGGGTCTTCGAGGATCCGCCGGGCCTTCTCGCCCGCCGCACGGTACTCCAGGAGGGTCCTTGCCGCACCGTTGTCCAGGAGGATGTCGCTGTTCCGCTGCTCCTGGCCGGGGATCGGGTCCATGATGAGGATCGGCTTACCCAGGGCCAGGGCCTCGGACGAGCACAGGCCCCCCGGCTTCATGACGACGAGGTCGCTGGCGCAGTACCAGTCCAGCAGCCCGTTGACGAACCCCTCGACCCGAACGCGCGGTTCGTCCTCGAAACGGGTCCTGAGCGCTTCCGCCAGTTCCTCGTTCCGGCCGCAGATGGTGTAGACGTCCATTCCGTCCTCGCGGACGAGGGATTCCACCACCCCCTCGATGGGACCCACGCCGATGCCCCCGCTGACCACGAGGACCGCCGGGCCGTCCCCCTCCAGGCCAAGCCGGCGGCGGGCCTCCTCCCGGGTCGGGGGGGAGCAGTAGGCCGGGTCGATCGGAATCCCGGACAGGACGACCCGGCTTATGTCCAGGCCGTCCGCCTCGTATTGCCGGACGGCCTCGTCGCTGGCGACGAACCAGCCCGAGAAGGCCCGGTTCCGGTGGAAGATGTGGCTCAGGAAGTCCGTGTTCACGTAGTAGACGGGAATCCCGGGGAAGGCCGACATGACGGCGCTGGTGCCGAAGAAGTGGGTGAACAGGATCACGTTGGGGGCAAAGCTCTCGAGGCTGAGGCGCAGCTTGGCCAGGTTCAGCTTTTCCGCCAGTTCGTTCAGGGTGCTCAGCAGGCCGTCCTGGGACTCCGGGTGCTCCATGGACTCGTAGAAGTATCCCCAAAGCTGGGGGGCCCGGCGCACCATCTCCAGGTAGCTGCGGGTGTAGATTCCCCGCACCAGCGGAGAGGAATAGGCAAGGGTGTCCAGGCAAACCGTTCGGACGCTGGGAAACTCGGCCTGGAACCACTTCGTGAGGGCCAGGGCAGCCGTCTTGTGCCCCGTCCCGACGGAGGCGTAGAGCACCGCGATTCGGAACTCGGCCATGGGAAGCTACTCGTCCGTCCCGGAAGGTTCTCCGGCTCCGTCCAGGAGAACCGGCTTGCAGAGGTCGCGGGAGCGCCTTGCGACCCGGCCGCATTTTTTGCAGACATAGAGCGGGTTCCGGACCCAGTCCTTGTATTCTTCCAGGTTTTCCTTCAGGAACGCGGCGGTGATTCTCTTGCAGAAAGGCTTTTCCTCCGGCACGGCGATTCACCCTTCCTTTCGTCTGGAAAATCCGTTCCTGCCTACCATCATACTCCAGAAGGAGAACGGCCTGCCAGGCGTATACACATCAGGGGCCGACGCCTTTTCCAGGGGTTGGACCGATGAACGGATTTTTCCGTTTTGCAAGGATTTGCGGCTTTCTTGACGAACGTGGCCCGTGCCTCTAGAATGAACCTGGTCCTTAATCGTATACACTTAGGAGGGGTCGTTGTGAAGAAAAAGGTCACCGTCCTGGGGTGCGGCCTGGTTGGGTCCGTCATGGCGCTGGATTTGGCCGCCGACGAAGCGTACGAGGTCACGGTCTGCGACGCCAGCCTGGAGAACCTTTCCCGAACCCGGGCGAAGGCAAAGGGTCCCCTGGCGATCCGCACCGACGTGGATTTCGCCTCTCCCGATTCCATCACGGAAGCCGTGAAGGGACAGGATCTCGTCATCGGGGCCGTTCCGGGCTTCCTGGGATATGCCATGCTCGGAGCCGTCATCCGGGCCGGCGTGAACATGTCCGACATCTCCTTCATGGGCGAGGATTACAGGGAATGGGACGCGGAGGCGAAGAAGGCCGGCGTCACCACCTTCGAGGACGTCGGGGTGGCCCCCGGGGCCTCCAGCATCCTCATCGGCTACGCCTGCACGCAGCTGGACCGCGTGGAGGACGTCACCTACTCCGTCACCGGACTTCCCACGAAACCGGAACCCCCGTTCAACTACAAGCTCGTCTTTTCTCCCGACGACCTGATCGAGGAGTACGTCCGCCCGGCCCGGACCAAGCGCGACGGGAAGATCGTCACGGTTCCGGCTCTTTCCGGGTGCCGGATCATGAAGTTCGACATCCCCGGGATCCCGCTCCCCGAAATGGAAGGGTTCTTCACCGACGGGTGCCGGACGCTGCTGGACACGATCCCGTCGCCGAACGTGACGGAGTACACGCTCCGCTACCCCGGGACCGCCCGTGACATGACGCTGCTGCGGGAGATCGGGCTGTTCGACACGGAACCGGTCGACGTGAAGGGCGTGAAGGTGGCCCCCCGCGATTTGTTCGGCGCCCTGGCCTACCCGAAGATGAAGCTGGGCGAGGAGGAGAACGAGTTCACGTTCTTCCACGTGGAGGTCACGGGGGAGAAAGACGGCAAGCGGCTGCAGTACACCTACACGCTCTACGACGAGAAGGACCCCGCCACGGGATTTCCGTCCATGAGCCGCACCACCGGCTTCCCGTGCGTCATCGTGGGAAGGCTGCTGGCCGAGGGCGTGCTGAAGATGCCGGGCGTCAATCCTCCCGAAGCGGTGGGGAAAAACCCCGAGGCGGTCCGCCGCTTGCTGGAGGAGCTGAAGAAACGCGGCGTGAAGATCGCTTCTTCGGTGAAGGAGCTGTAAGGGGAAAAACAGGGGGGGAAGGCGACGCCTTCCCCCCCTGTTCGTTTCCATCCTGCGCTTCTAGTTGCCGTTGAGCTTTTCCTTCAGCAGGTCCCCGAGCGACAGCCCCACGGGCCGATCGGCCTCCCGGGCGGTCCGGAGCGCCGAGAGCAGGCTTTCCCGGATCTGGTCGGCGGTGTAGTGGGGCGGGAAATAAAGAGCCGCGGCGTCTCCGTGGCCGCCTCCGCGGACTTTTCGGCCGTCTTTCAGCAGGCCGGTGATCCGCCCGGCCAGCCCGTCCCGGCTCCGCATGGACACCGCCCAGTCCCCGGCAGGCCTCCGGGCGGGAACCGCCACGAGGGCCGGCGGATTTTCCATCCGGTCCAGGACGAGGCCGCAAAAGTCGGAGACATCCCCGAACTCCAGCAGGTCCGGCGGAACGTACACGAGCTCGTCGCGGACTCGCAGGACCCGTTCGAGGGCCCGGGCGAACCGTTCTTCCTGGGCCCGGACGAAGCGCTCCGCCACTTCGCGCTCGGACTCCGTCAGGGCGGCGTCCGGGTTGGCCGCCAGGCGCATCAGCACGCCCCAGGGACCGCAAAGGGTCACCATGGCCTGCCAGAGCCTGCTGTCCGGCTCCTGCCCGAGCCAGAGGTCCCGGTCGTTGGCCATTCTCACGATGGCGCCCATCCGCTCCACCCGCTGCCGGACAGCGGCAGGAAGGGGCTGTTCCAGGAGCCAGGCGTGGTAGACGGCGGCCGCGCAGCGGGAGATGTCCACGACCGCCCAGGGCCGGTTGCCGTAGCGGTGGAAGGTGGTTTCGTGGTGGTCGAACAGGAAGGGCAAATCGCCGGGAACGGCCCGGCTATCCAGCTCGTCCACCGTCTGCTGACGTTGGCAGAACAGGTCCAGGACCAGGGGTTTCTGCCCGGCCTGCAGGCTTTCCAGCAAAACGTTGTCCACTTCGCCGTAGCCCGTCAGGGTGATCTTCACGGGGGCGGCCTCCGGCCACGCGGCTGCCCAGGCGACGGCTGCAGCGGTGACCCCGTCCAGGTCGGTATGGCTGATGATGTGGGTGACGGTCTTTTCCACTCGACTCTCTCCTCCCGGGGACTTTTCCACAAGATTGTAGCCTAAAATGCTTCCGGAAAATCATCCGGCCCCGCGACGGACCCGTCGCGTTTCTTTTCTTCCACAATAGTTTTCCCCATCCCCTTTTCCCTGTGCATCCGCGATGTGGATAACAATTCGGCCTTGCGGCAAGCGCATGGTCTAGCTTCGTCAGATTGTCGCCTATCGTTCGAAAATTTCCCGTCCCCGCTTGGATGAACGGGTTTTGCCCATTCACAAAAAACGCCGATCAGGTTGTGGATATGTGCATAACTTTTGTGGATGTTCTTGTGCTATTCTTTTTCTGCACGCTGGAAGAAACGGCATCATTGAGGTGATCTTTTTGTCCAAGGAAGTTCAGGTTCTCTGGCAGGACATCATCCGGGCCACCCGCGAGGACTCCCCTGGAGGAGCCTGGGAAATCTGGATGCGCACCTGCGAACCCCTGGAGGTCGTCGACGGGACCCTCGTCCTCGACGTCCCGAACGTCTTCGTCAAGGAACAGATCCAGTCCCGCTTCCTGGACGCCCTGAACGATTCCGCCCGAAAGCGCGGGGATCTCAAGGGGGTCGAGCTTCGCGTCAGTTCCGAGGTGAAGCCGGCCGAGCAGCAACGGGCCGAAAAGGCGGCTCTGCCTCCCCCGGTTTCCCGTCACGGTCTGAACCCGAACTACGTGTTCGACACCTTCGTCATCGGGAAATCGAACCGGCTGGCCCATGCCGCGAGCCTGGCGGTGGCCGAATCTCCAGGCGTCGCCTACAATCCCCTGTTCGTCTGGGGAGGCGTGGGGCTGGGAAAAACCCATCTCATGCACGCCATCGGGCATTACCTCCTGAACAAGGACAGCGGCGCCAAGGTCTGCTACGTCAGTTCCGAGAAGTTCACCAACGAGCTGATCACCGCCATCAAGGACAATCGCACCCAGGAATTCAGGAACCGGTACAGATCGGTGGACGTCCTCCTCATCGACGACATCCAGTTCCTGGCCAACAAGGAGAGCACCCAGGAAGAGTTTTTCCACACCTTCAACAGCCTTCACGACGCGAAACGTCAGATCGTCATCAGTTCCGACCGCCCCCCGAAGGAGATCCAGCGGGTGGAGGAAAGGCTCGTGAGCCGCTTCGAATGGGGACTGGTGACCGACATCCAGATCCCCGACCTGGAGACGCGGATCGCCATCCTCCAGAAGAAGGCGATCCTCCGGGGATGGACCATCCCCGACGAGGTCATCAACTTCCTGGCGACGAACATCCCGCGGAACATCCGCGAGCTGGAAGGCAGCCTGAACCGGATCGTGGCCTGCGCCGAGCTGAACAACGAGCCCATGACGGTCGAAAATGCCGCCACCTGGCTGAAGGACATCATCCGGCACGTTTCGAAGGGGCCGGTGACGATCGACGTGATCCAGCAGTACGTCGCGGAGGGGTTCGGCCTTTCGGTGGAAGACCTGACCTCCAGCAAGCGGACGGCCGAAGTTTCCCTGGCGCGCCAGGTGGCGATGTTCCTCAGCCGGACCCATACCGAGGCGAGCCTGCAGCAGATCGGGTACGCCTTCAAGAAGAAGGACCATACCACCGTGATCCACGCCTGCAAGAAAATCGGGGAAATGTTGAAAAGTGACCCGAAAATCAGGAATTTTGTGGATAACATCACGGAAAAGCTGTGAAAGACGCCCGAAAACCGGCAAAGTTATCCACAGAGATTCACTGAATACACTTTTTCCACCGCTTCCTTGTGGATAATGTGGACACGGTGTGAGAAGATCCTCCGCCTTTTTCCACAGGCTTTTTTCGGTTCCCGACCGGGTTTGGCGGGCTTTTCCACGAATCCACCGGACCTGGAACTACGACTGCGAATTTCTTTCTTGAAACAAGGGTGCAAAAGACGCAGGAGGGGAGTGTGACAACGTGAAGTTGCGGATCGAAAAGAACGCTTTTGTAAAAAGCTGGCAGATGGCAGAGCGAAACACCAGCACGACAAGCACTCTCAGCGTCCTTTCGGGGATCCGGTGCCTTGCCGACGGCAATTCCACCACTCTTCAGGCGACGGACCTGAAGACCAGCGTGACCTGCCGGGCGGTCGGGGTCACGGTGGAGGAACCCGGAGAGGTCGTTTTTCCCATTAAAGTGGTGGGAGAGCTTTTCAAGAAGGTCCCGGCCGATTCTTTCTACGTGGAGGTCCGGGAAGGAAGGGCAACCCTCCTGGCCGGGAAAAGCCGGTACCGGTTCACGACGTACCCGGCGGACGAGTTCCCGAAGCTTCCCGCCTCGACGGCGGCCCGACTGCTGTTCGATACGACCGTGAGCGACCTGGAAAGGCTCCTGGACGAGGGGACCTTCTCGGGTTCCCCGAACGAGGAATTTCCCCAGTACCTGGGAACGGCGCTTTTCCAGGTGGGAGGAAAGACCGTGAGGGTCGTTTCGACGGACGGAAGGCGCCTTTCGCTTTCCACGGCTGAGATCCCCGGGGGGGAAGCCGGGGAAGAAAGCAGGATCCTGCTCCCCCTGAAAGGGCTGAACGAGCTGAAGAGGGTCCTCGCGACGATGGACGACCAGGCGCCCCTGAGGGTCCTGGTGGACGATTCCCAGGCGTACTTCCAGTCCGAAGGAGTGGAGTTCTCCGTCCGCAGGGTGGATTCGTCCTTCCCTCCCTACGAGAAGATCCTGACGAAGGACCGGACCACCTGGATGACGGTGGACCGGATGTCCTTCGTATCCGCACTGGAAAGAGCCGAGCTGGTCGTGCGCGATTTCAGCCGGATGGTCGTGTTGAACCTGGCTCCCGGCGGCAGCCTGAAGATCTCTTCCCGGGCACCCGAGGTGGGGACCGCTTCCGAAGAGGTGGACGCGGACATCGACGGGGAACCCCTCCGTATCGCCTTCAATGCCCGGTACCTTCTCGAGGGGTTGAGGGCGCTCCACGGATCGCTGGCGCACCTTTGCTTCAACGGCCCCAACGGGCAGATGAGCCTTTCGCGCCCCGGCGAGGAGAATTTCCTCTACGTCCTGATGCCGATCACGCTGCCCGAAGAGGAGCCGCCCTCCGGAGAGGATGCGCTGTAGCTGGTTTCAGGCCTTCGAGTTCCGGAACCTGAAGCCCCAGCGCCTGGAATGGGCCCTGGGGCTTAATCTGTTGAGAGGGGAAAACGGAGCCGGGAAGACGAACCTCCTGGAGGTGCTTCGGCTTTTGTCCGGGTGGGGACCCTTCCGGGGGAGGACCGCCTCCGAGGCCCCCCGGTGGGGAGGGACTGCCGGGAGGGCGGCCCTGAAGGGCGCCTTTTCCGGGGAAGAGGACCTCGAGATCGCCGCTCTCGTCGGCAGGAGGGTGGACCTGCGCAGGGAAGGGAAACCGGTCGGGGCTTCGACGGTGAGAAGCCGGGTCCCCGCCCTTTCCTTCACCCCGGAGGACCTGTCTCTGGTCGAGGGAGCCCCGGCGATCCGCAGGCGTTTCCTGGACGGGATTTGCGCGCTCCTTCTCCCGCTGTACGCGTTCCGGCTCCTGGAATACCGGAAGGCCCTCCGGCAGAGGGCGGCAGCCCTGAGGCAGAAGCGGGGGCTGGGAGCCACCGCCAGGGTCCTGGCTCCCCTGGCTTCCTGGATCTGGGCGTCCCGGGCGGCAGCGGTCGACCTGGTCCGCGCCGGGCTTTCCGAGGTCACGGATCTCTTGCCCGAACCGGTGGAGATCTCCTTCAGCCGAGGGGGGAGTCTCGGGCTGGAGGACGGCCTGGAGGATTACTGGGCCTCCCTTTCCCGCACCGCGGACGTGGAGGAGAGGATCGGGCTTCCGGTGGTGGGGCCTCACCGGGACGACCTGGTCATCGAATCGGAAGGAAGGGCCGCATCCCGGTTTTTCAGCCGGGGGCATCGCCGGAGGGTGGCGGTGGCCCTGATGATGGCGGCGGGCTGGACGGTGGAGAGGAAGCTGAGGAGGGCCCCGATTCTTCTGCTGGACGAAGTGGCCGCGGAGCTGGACGATGCGGGAAGGGCGGTCCTGGTCGAAACGCTGGACTCAAGGGGATGGCAGGTTTTTGCCGCCACCGCGGAAAGCTCCTTTGACGGGTGGCCCGGTGCGGTCTGGGGAGTGTCGGCTGGAACGGTCCGGAGGATCTCCTGAGGGGGAAAGGCTCGGATGAAGGAACGGTACGAGGTCATCGTAGTGGGAGCCGGGCACGCCGGCTGCGAGGCCGCCCTGGCGGCGGCTCGGATGGGGTGTTCGACCCTGCTGCTCAACCTGTACATCGACAACATGGCCCTGATGGCCTGCAATCCCTCCATCGGAGGCCCGGCAAAAGGGCACCTGGTCCGGGAAATCGACGCGCTGGGAGGCGAACAGGCCCGGGCCACCGACGCTTCCACGCTTCACATCCGGTGGCTGAACACCTCGAAAGGCCCGGCGGTGCAGACGCTTCGGGCCCAGTGCGACATGAAGGCGTATCACGCCGCCTACCTGAACGCCGTGGAGAACACGGAAAACCTCGACCTTTTCCAGGACATCGTGACGGAGATCCTCGTTTCCAGGGGGAGGGTGAGGGGAGTGAAGACCCGCCTGGGGCTGACCTTCCACGGGGAAACGGTGATCCTGGCCACGGGGACCTACCTGGGGGGCAGGGTCCACGTCGGACTGGTGAACTTCCCTTCCGGTCCCCTCGGTCAGGTGCCCGCGACGGAGCTGACGAAAAGCCTGGTGAAGGCCGGGTTCGAGGTGGGCCGCCTGAAAACAGGGACGACCCCACGGATCCACGCGGCCTCCGTGGACTGGGCCTCCCTGGTTCCCCAGGAAAGCGCGGAGGAGCCGCTGGCTTTCAGCCACTGGAGCCGGCCCCGGGTCCACGTGGGGCATGCCTGCTACCAAACGCGCACGACGCCCCGGACGCACGAGATCATCCGGAGTGCCCTGGACCGCTCCCCCCTGTTCACCGGAGCGATCGAGGGGGTGGGCCCCCGGTACTGCCCTTCCATCGAGGACCGGGTGGTCCGTTTCCCCGACCGGGACAGCCACATCGTTTTCCTCGAACCGGTGGGAGGGCAGACGGCGGAAATCTACATGCAGAACTTTTCGACGAGCCTTCCGTTCGACGTCCAGGTGGAGATGGTCCGGTCCCTCCCCGGTTGCGAAAACGCCCGGTTCCTGCGCCCCGGGTATGCCATCGAGTATGATTTCCTCCCCCCGACCCAGCTCTTCCCCTGGCTGGAAACGCGGATCGTCCGGGGTCTCTTTTGCGCCGGGCAGATCAACGGGACTTCGGGCTACGAAGAAGCCGCGGCCCAGGGACTGCTGGCGGGGATCAACGCGGCATGCCTGGTCAAGGACCAGGAACCGGTCGTGCTGGGGCGCGGCGAGGCCTACATGGGGGTCCTGGTGGACGACCTGGTCACCAAGGGGACGCAGGAGCCCTACCGAATGTTCACCAGCCGGTGCGAGCATCGCCTGATCCTGCGCCACGACAACGCGGACCGGCGCCTGGCCCCGATCGGGCGGAAGCTGGGGCTGATCGACGACGGCCGCTGGAGGGTCCTCGAGGCCCGCTGGGAACTCCTCGACGCGGAACGGGCCCGGCTGGAGGAGCTCCGGGTCTTCCCGACCGAAGAAAACAACGCCCTCCTGCAGATGGCGGGAACGGTCCCCATCGAGACGCCGGTATTGGCCCTGGAACTGCTGAAGCGGCCCGAAGTCACCTGGGATCTCCTCCAGGCGATGGTGGAGGCCCCGTCCTCCCTTTCCGGGGACGAGGCGGCCACCCTCCAGACGGAGATCAAGTACGCCGGCTACATCGAAAAGGAAAAGCGCGCGGTGGAGCGGCTCGAGCGCATCGAGCGGGTCGCGATCCCCGAGAACTTCGACTACGGTTCGGTCACGGGCCTGTCCTCTGAAAGCCGGGGGAAGCTTTCCCGGTTCCGTCCCCTGACGCTGGGACAGGCGGGGCGCATCTCCGGGGTGACCCCGGCGGACGTCCAGATCCTCTGGGTGGCGGTGAAGGCCCACCATGAGCGCGGCTCCAAGACCGGCTAAGCGGCAGGCGAAAGACCTGAGCCCGATCGGGGCCTTCCTGGGCCGGGGACTGAGCCCCCAGGCCCGGATGCGGCTGAGCCTGGCCGACCTGGCGAAGAACTGGGAGAAGGTCGTCGGCGAGGTCCTGGCCAGGAAGAGCCGACCGGTTTCGGTGGAAGACGGGGTCCTGGTCGTGGCCTGCGAAACCTCCTCCGTGGCCCAGGAGATCCTGGCAAGGCGGGAGCTCATCGCCGGGAAGGCCCGGAAGGAATGGGGCCTGGCCCTGGAAGGAGTGCGTCCTTCCGTGCGGAAGGTGCCCCTGCCGAGGAGCGCCGGGGTGAAGCGGGAACCGCCGCCCCCGTTCGAACCTCCCCCGCAGGAGGTCGAAAAGGCCAGGGCAAGGATCGGGGGCCGGATCGGAAAACCCGAGGTCGAAACGGCCCTGGCACGTCTCATGGTGACGTTTCGCCGCCGCTTCAGCCGCGGAAAGGATTGAAAAGAAAGAAAGTTGTGAGAAAATAGACCAGTTCGAAAAAATCGAAGCCGAGGAGAAAAAAGAATGGCATACCCCACGCTGAAAATTGGAAAGCATCAGCCCCGGTACCCGCTGGTCCAGGGAGGGATGGGAGTCAAGATCTCCGGCCCCCGGCTGGCGGGGGCCGTGGCGAAGGCCGGAGGGGTCGGAACCATCGCCACGGTCGGCCTGGCCGTCGACTCGCCCCACTACACCGGCAGGAACTATTTCGACGCCAACGAGCTGGCGGTGAAGGACGCCCTGGCGGAAGCCCGGGCCGCGGCGCCAGGCGGGGTCCTGGCGGTCAACGCGATGGTGGCTCTCACCGACTACGAAAGGCACGTGCGGGCCGCCTGCGAGGGAGGGACGGACATCGTCATCTCCGGTGCCGGGCTGCCCCTGAAGCTTCCGGAATACACGAAAGAGTTCCCGGACGTCGCCCTGGTCCCCATCGTCAGCTCCACGAAGGCCGCCAACCTGATCCTCCGCCGCTGGGAAAAGCAGTACGGCCGCATTCCCGACGGCTTCGTGGTGGAAACCCCGCTCCACGCCGGGGGGCACCTGGGGGCGACGAAGCTGGAGCAGGTCACGGACCCGGCTCTTTCCCTCGAGGTGGTCGTGCCCGAGCTCGTCGCCTTCCTCCGGGACGAGGCCGGGATCGATATCCCCGTCATCGCGGCCGGCGGGATCTGGGACCGGGCGGACATGGAACGGGCCTTCGGCTACGGCGCGAAAGGGGTCCAGATGGGGACCCGTTTCGCCTGCACCGCCGAGGGGGACGCGGCCGAACGCTTCAAGCAGGCCTACATCGACGCCCGGGAGGAAGACGTGGTCATCATCAAGAGCCCGGTGGGCATCCCCGGGAGGGCCCTGAAGACGCCGTTCGTGGCCAAGTACCTGGAAGGAGACGTCACGAGCAAGCCCTGCATCGCCAACTGTCTCTCCCACTGCTCCTACCGCAACGACCGGAGCGCCTTCTGCATCGCCCAGGCCCTGGTGGACGCGTACCGGGGCGACTACGAAAACGGGCTGTTCTTCTGCGGGGACAACGTGGTGAAATGCACCCGCATCGAGACCGTGCCGGAAATCATGAAGGAGCTGTTCGGGGACTGAAGCCGAAACTTTTTTGGGGGAGCCGGAATTTTCCCGGCTCCCCTTTTTTTCATCCCAAAATCACGGTATAATCATTAAAATATCAAAAGTAAAAAAGTAAAATGATTCCAGAAGAAGAGGGGAGACCTTGTGCCATGGGGCTAAGTCCTGACCCCGACACGCATCTCGTCCAGGCCACCATGGACTTGCAGGCTCTCCTGCTGGAAGTCCAGGAGATCGCGCGAGTCGGCAGCTGGAGCTGGGATCCCGCGAGCGATTCCTTCCTGTACTCCTCCCCGGTGGCATCGATCCTGGATCTTCCACCGGACGGACGGATCTCCATGAAGGAGTACATGGCCCGCGTGCACCCGGAGGACCGGCAGAAGGTCCTCGGGATCCGCTCGCAGGCTCTTTCCGGCGGGGAGGACGGCTACACGGCGGAATACCGGGTGCTGGGAAAAAGCGGCATCGTGCATGTCGTCGCCCGGGGCCGGATCGAGCGGGGCACGGACGGCCTCCCCCGGAGGGTCTACGGCTCCATCCAGGACATCACGGAGCGCAAGCGGATGGAAGAAGCCCTGGAACGGGAACGGTCCTACCTGGCGGGTCTTTTCGAGAACTCTCCCGATGCGGTCGTCGTGACGGACGACCGGGGAAGGGTCCAGAAGACCAACCGGGCCTTTACCTGCCTCTTCGGCTACGCGGAAAAGGAGGCCGTCGGACGACGGATCGACGACCTGGTCGTCCCGGAGCGGTTTTACGCGGAAGGCCTGGGCTATACTTCCGACCTGGGCCGGGGGATCCGCCTGGATTTCGAGTCGATCCGGCGGAGGAAGGACGGTTCCGAATTTCCCTGCCGCGGCGTGGGGGTTCCAGTCAGGCTGAGCGGGGGCCAGCTGGGCGTGTACTGCATCTACCGGGACCTGACGGCGGAGAAGGCGGCCCGGGAGCAGCTCCGGCAGGCCCTCGAGACCATGGAACGGGCCTGGGAGCAGACCATCGAGGCCCTCGCTTCCACGTCGGAGGTGAAAGACCCCTACACGGCAGGCCACCAGAGGAGGGTGGCGGCTCTCGCTTCCGCCATCGCCCGCGAAATGGGTCACCCGGAATCCTTCGTGGCGGGCGTGGAGAAGGCGGCTCTCGTCCACGACCTGGGAAAGATCGAAGTGCCGGCCGAACTGTTGAGCCGCCCGGGCCGGCTTTCCCCTTTCGAATTCCGCCTGGTGCAGGTGCACGCGGAGGCCGGTTTCCGGATCCTGAGCAAGATCCACCTTCCCTGGCCGCTGGCGGAGATCGTCTACCAGCATCACGAGCGCCTGGACGGAAGCGGCTACCCGAGGGGGCTGAAAGGGGAGGAAATCCTCCCCGAGGCCCGGATCATCGCCGTGGCGGACGTGGTCGAGGCGATCTGTTCCCACAGGCCCTACAGGCCGGCAGGATCCCTCGAGGGCGCGCTGGCGGAGATCCGGGAGCAGGGCGGGAAAACGCTGGAAGAAGAGGCCGTGGAGGCCTGCCTCCGCCTGTTCGAGGAAAAGGCCTTTTCTTTCCCGGCATAGCCCCAGAAACGTATACAGTATTCCCCCCTCTTCCAACCCGATTCTTTTAACTGGAACGAAAGCGCCGCTTAAAGGACCTTCCCGCAAACCCCGCCCATGCCCTGCTTCCTTCGCTTTGCCTTGGTAAATCGGCGTTGACAACGTGAACCGCTCCCCGTATATTCATAAAAATTTCCGGGGATGGGGAAAGTTTTTCAGGCATTGAATGATATTTCACAAGGAACCTGAACCCACTTCCGACCGGAATCCTCTAGTTCAGCGAGTCAAAGCGGGAAACACTCCCATTCACCGTTCTTTCCAAAAGGAGGCTGGCGGATGAAGCGCGCGTTCCTGTTCGTCTGGATTCTGCTGGGTAAGGCCCAGCGCGGCATCATGATCTTCACTTCCCTGGTCGTCGTCACCCTCATTCTCATCCAGGTGGCCCTGCGGTACTTCTTCAAGCTGCCCCTCATGGGGGTCGAAGAGCTCGCCACGATGGTGGGCTTCTGGATGTACTTCATCGGGGCAGCCAACGGCTCGCGCGAGCGGAGCCACATCAAGGCCGACATCCTCAACGCGATGATCCGAAACGAAAAAGTCCTTTTCTTCTTCAAGGCCGCAGGGAACCTGGTCGTCACGGTGCTGGCCTGCATCATGGTCCAGTGGGCGATCCGGTACTTCCAGTGGTCCCTCAAGAGCTGGGAACGCTCTCCGGCCCTCATGATCCCGATGGTGTACGCCCAGTTCAGCCTGGTGGTCAGCTCGGTCCTGATGGCCTTTTACTTCCTGGTCGAGTTCCTGGACAACGCCCGGCAGTTCTTCGGAAGGCCGCCCTTCGTTCTCCCGGACGACGAGTTCGGCTTTTCCTGCCTCGCCGCATCCAGCAAGGGAAAGGAGGCGGAGTAGGTGCATATCGTCGTCGACCTCGTCATCCTCATTTCCACCATTCTCCTGGGCATCCCCGTTCCCTTCTGCTTCATGGCGGCTGCCCTCTACATGGGAATCGTGTTTTTCCCGGACTTCTCCTTCCTGATGACGGTGGGATTCCGGGGACTGAACTCCCTGACGCTGCTGGCCATCCCGTTCTTCATCATGGCCGGGTCCCTCATGGGTTCGGCGGGGATCGCCGAGCGGCTGGTCGGGGTCGCCAACTCGATGCTGGGCCGAATCCGGGGCGGCATGGGAGCCGCTACGATCGTGGCCTGCGCCATTTTCGGGGCCATTTCCGGCACCTGCTCCTCGGCCGTGGCCTGCATCGGGAGCATCATGATCCCGCGCCTGGAGACGCTCGGGTATCCCCGTTCCTACAGCACGGCCATGGTGAGCTGCGCGGCGGTGCTGGGGCAGCTCATCCCGCCCAGCGTTCCCATGATCCTCTACGCCTGGGTGACGCAGCAGTCCGTGGCGGCCTGCTTCCTCTCCACGGTCATCCCGGGGCTCCTCACGATGACCGCCTTCTGCATCATCAACTACTTCATGTGCAAGGGAATGCCCTCGGTCCGGGTCGATCCGCCGCTCCCCTCCCGGGAGAGGAACGCCCTGGTGGCGAAGGCGTTCAAGCGGGGCGTCTGGAGCCTGCTGATGCCGGTCCTCATCCTGGGCGGGATTTACGGCGGCGTCACGACCCCCACGGAATCCGCGGCCGTTGCGGTGGCATACTCGATGTTCGTGGGCTTCCTGATCCACCGGGAACTGAACGGCAAGATCCTGGGCAGGTCGCTCTACACGGCGGCGACGACGAGCGGCGTCATCGTCCTGATGCTGTTCTTCGTCACGATCCTGGGACGCCTCTACACGATGCAGCAGGTGCCGATGAAGATCGCGGCCTTCCTGCTGAGCTTCTCGAACAACCGGATCGTCATCCTGCTCATGGTGAACGTTTTCCTCATCATCATCGGCATGCTGATGGACGACCTGAGCGGCACGATGCTTTCGGCCCCGCTCCTGATGCCGCTGATGCTGCAGATCGGCGTGCACCCGATCCACTTCGCCGCCATCCTGGGGACGAACCTGGGCCTGGGGAACGTCACTCCGCCGACCGCCCCGATCCTCTACCTGGGCGGCCGAATCGGAAACGTCCCGATCGACCAGTACATCAAGCCTGCCCTGATCTTCATGATCTTTGGCAACATCCCCATCATCATCCTGACGACCTACTTCCCGGCTCTTTCCATGTGGCTGCCGCGGCTGTTGATGGGGGTCAAGTAGGCAATAGAGAGAGGAGACGCGGAACCGTCCGCAAAAGGGGGGATCTCCGCCCGGAGGGTGACTTTCGGCAACCGGCACGGCTGGCGCAGAAGAGGCTTCACTGGCTTGTCAAGACCGATTCGGAATGGAGGGAGAGAATGAAGATGAAAAAACTGGTTTTCCTTAGCCTCGCCCTGGTCATCGCCATGGGCATCGTCGCCTTCGCGGCCCATAGCTCCGCGCAGGCGGCCCCGCAGTACAAGTGGCGACTGGCCCAGGTCCACCCGGTGGACAGCGATTTCGACGTCCGGGCGAAAGCCTTTGCCAAGAAGGTCTTCGACCGGACCAACGGCCGCATCCAGATCGACGTCTATTCCGGCGGCGTGCTGGGCGACTGGACGGAAACGTTCGAGATGCTCATGAGGGGCAGCATCGAGATGACGATGGCCCAGGCCAACGCCAACTTCGACCCCAAGCTGAACCTGGCCTACTATTTCCCGTACCTGGTCACCGACATGAAAGAGGCCAAGAAGGTTTACGGGCAGGGCGGCTGGGCCTACAAGATCATCCAGGACCTCTGGGCGGCTCACAACATCAAGGCCCTGGCGGTCATCCCCGTGGGCATGTCCGGGGTTTCCCTGAAATCCCTCCCGAAGGACTACGCCAATCCCTCCGTCCCGAAGGGGATGAAGGTCCGCGTCATGCCGATCAAGCCCTGCGAGCTGACCTATGAAGCCCTGGGCTACATCGCCACCCCGATCCCCTACGCCGAAGCCTACAGCGCGATCCAGACCGGCATCGCCGACGGCCAGATGGGAGGACCCCCGTACCAGGCCTGGCAGTTCAAGGACGTCAACAAGGTCTGGATCCAGTACAACGACTACTTCGAGTCCTGGTGGTTCGCCATCAACATGGACGTCTGGAAGAAGCTGTCGAAGGCCGACCAGGACATCATCCAGAAGGCCGCCAACGAGGAATCCCTGATCCGGTGGGAGAACGTGGCGAAGGAGGACGAGGAGTACCGCCAGAAGCTGAAGAACGAGTACGGCTGGCAGATCGTCATGCTGACCCCCGCCCAGCTGAAGGAAGTGGCCAGGCAGGTCCGCAAGAAGGTTTGGCCCCAGATGGAGCAGCTGGTGGGCAAGGAGCTCATGGACCGGGTTTACAAGGAATCCGGCATCCCGAGGCAGTAGGATCGAAGAACGGGCAGCCGAGGGGCGGGGGGCATCTACCCCCGCCCCTTTTTAAAGGAGATGAAAACCTTGACCCGAAACCTGGAGAAATGCCTGAAGCTCGTGGAAGAGGACCGGGCCATCACCTCTCCGGCAGCGAAGGTCCCCTACTACCCCCTCGTCGTGAAAAAGGGGCGGGGGGCCGTGATCGAAGACGTTGACGGGAACTGCTACATCGACCTCCTTTCCAGTGCCGGGGCGATCAACACCGGGCACTGTCACCCGCGGGTGGTGGAGGCCATCAAGCGGCAGACGGACGACCTGATCCTCTACACGCACGTGTACATGTACCACGAACCGATCATCGAGCTGACGAAGGAACTGATCGCGATTTCCCCCGGCAATTACCGCAAGCGGGTCTATTACGGGCTCTGCGGGTCGGACGCCAACGACGGGGCCATCAAGATGGCCCGGACCTACAAGAAGCGCCCGAAGATCCTGTCGTTCATCCGGGCCTACCACGGGAGCACCTACGGGGCCCTCAGCCTGAGCGGCGTGAGCCTGCCGATGCACCGCGGGCTTGGACCGCTTTTGCCCGAGATCTACCACGTTCCCTACCCGGATCCCTACCGAACCCCCGTTCCGGGGATGACCCCGGAGCAGGTTTCCGACTACTGCATTGACTATATCCGGACCGCCTTTTCCAACCACATCCCCGCGGATGAGGTGGCCGCGGTTTTCATCGAGCCGATCCAGGGCGACGCCGGGCTGGTGGTGCCGCCGGCGAAATTTCTGAAGGACCTGCGGAAGCTGTGCGACGAGAACGGCATCCTGCTCTTCTCCGAGGAAGTCCAGCAGGGGTTCGGCCGGACGGGGAAATGGTTCGGCATCGAGAATTTCGGCGTGGTCCCGGACGCGATCATCCTGGGCAAGGCCATCGCCTCGGGGCTTCCCCTGGGGGGCTGCGTGGCCCGGGCCGAGCTCATGGACGACTGGGAGGCTCCCTCCCACCTGTTCACCGCGGCCGGAAACCCCGTCTGCTGCGCGGCGGCCGTGGCGACGATCAACGTCATCCGCGACGAGAACCTCCTGCAGCACACGGCGGAACTGGGGGCCCACGTCAAGGCCCGCTTCGAAGAGATGCAGAAGAAGTACGAACTGATCGGCGACGTCCGGGGGATCGGGCTGTCGGTCGGGGTGGACCTCGTGAAGGACCGGGAAACGAAGGAACGCCACCGGGAGGCGGCCGCCAAGATCGCCTACCGGGCCTGGGAGAAGGGGCTTCTGCTTTCGTTCTTCAGCGGGTCCGTGCTGCGGATCCAGCCTCCCCTCGTCATCTCGAAGGAACAGATGGATTGCGCCCTGGACCGGATCGAGGAGGCCATCGAGGACTTCGTGGAAGGACGAATCCCCGATTCCGTGCTCGAAACGGTCAAGGGCTGGTAGGAAGGGAAAGGGCGTGATGTTCGTGAAGGTGCCGAAAGGCAGCTGGGTGCAGATCGAGCAGGTGGTCCTCGAGCCCGAAGAGAGGGCCCCGCAGGTTCCGGAAGACACCAAGGCCGTCCCCCTCAAGCTCTGGGTGAAGGGAACGCTCCTGGAAGACGCCTCCATCGGGGACACGGTCGAGATCGAAACGGCGATCGGCCGCAGGCTGACGGGAAAGCTGGTGGCGGAGAACCCGCCGTACACCCACGGCTTCGGCCGCCCCGTCCCGGAGCTGTTGACTCTCGGAAACGAATTCCGGGCGCTTTTCGAAAGGGGCGATCGCAAGTGAAGGACCTGTCCTACGCGGCCGTCATGGCCCGGCGCAACGAGATCATGAAGGGCGCCCTGGGCCTGGATTACGGGGAATTCGAGCTGGGCGGCCTGGCTTTCGACTACGAGCGGATGATGGAAAAAGCCGGGTACTCCCTGGACGAAGTGCGGGCCATCCAGAGGGAGACGAACGTGGGGGACACTCCCCTGATCGAACTGAAAAACCTCACGGCGGCGGCCCGGGCACTCTCCGAACCCGGCAAGGGGGCCCGCATCTTCATCAAGGACGAGGCGGCGAACCCTTCCGGGAGTTTCAAGGACCGCCGGGCGGCCGTTTCCTGTTACTACGCCCAGCACCACGGGTACAAGGGGGTCGTCGCGGCCACGAGCGGCAACTACGGGGCCGCGGTGGCCTCCCAGGCGAACATGAGAAACCTGAAAAGCATCATCGTCCAGGAACTCTTCGACAGCCGGGGAGTCGGCCAGCCGGAGATCCTGGAGAAGGGGCGCAAGTGCGAGGCCTACGGGGCCGAGGTCCTGCAGCTCACCGTGGGGCCGGAGCTGTTCTACACGTTCCTGCGGGTGCTGGAGGACACGGGCTTCTTCAACGCCTCCCTCTACACGCCCTTCGGGATCGCCGGGATCGAGACCCTGGGAGCGGAGATCGCCTCCCAGGTCCAGGCCCGCTTCGGCCGAAACCCCGACGCGGTAGTGGTCACGAACGCCGGAGGGGGAAACCTTACCGGGACTGCGCGCGGGCTTCTGAAGGCGGGCGCGAAAGAGACGAAGGTGATCGGGGCCTCCGTGGACCTGTCGGGGCTTCACATGGCCAGCGACCGCGATTTCAACCGCAAGTCCTTCACCACGGGACACACCGGTTTCGGCGTTCCCTTCACCACCTGGCCGGACCGGGCGGACGTGCCGCGGAACGCGGCCAGGCCCCTCCGCTACATGGACCGTTACGTGACCATCACCCAGGGCGAGGTCTTCGCCATAACGGAAGTCCTGGCGGCTCTGGAAGGGCTCGAGCGCGGCCCCGCGGGGAACACGTCCCTGACGGCGGCCTTCGCCGTCGCCCGGGAAATGCCGGAAGACGCCATCATCGTCGTGCAGGAAACGGAGTACACCGGTGCCGGAAAGCACGTCACGGCCCAGCTCACCTTCGCCCGCGAGAACGGCATCGAGGTCCGGCGGGGAGACCCGGCGGAACAGGTCCCGGGAAAGAACATCATCATTCCCAGCGACCCATCGATGATCCGGCCGCGGGACCTTTCCATGGCGGACCTCAAGCTCTCCTACCTTAGAAACGCCCTGAAAAACCGGCCTGCGGGTTCCCCGGAGGCACTGACGGAAACGGAAGTCGCCTTCCTGGCGGCGGAGATCAAGGAATCCCCGGAAGGACTGGCGGCTCTCCTGCACCGGGCGCGGGGCTGCTGAACGGGAAAGGGAACGGGGGGACGGGCGGAAGGTCCGTCCCCCCCCGTTTTTTTGAGGAGGGACCGCCGATGATCGAACGAAAACTGCTGGAAGAAACGCTTTCCATTGCCGTCTCCTACCTGGAGGAATTGCCCGGCAGGCCCGTGGGGGCCCGCTCGACCGTCGAGGAGCTGAGGAAACGCCTCCGGGTGCCGCTCCCGGAGCAGGGAACCGATCCGGCAACGGTCATCCGGGAAATGGCCCGTGACGTCGACGGGGGGCTGGTGGCCAGCGCTGGGCCGCGCTATTTCGGCTTCGTCACGGGGGGATCCCTTCCCGCCGCGCTCTCCGCCGACTGGCTTGCTTCGATCTGGGACCAGAACGCGGTGCTCTCCGTCGCCTCCCCCGCGGCGGGCGTCGTGGAGGAAACGGTTTCCGGCTGGATCCTCGAGCTTCTGGACTTGCCGCGGGAATCCTCGGTGGGATTTGTCACCGGGTGCCAGATGGCGAACTTCACCTGCCTGGCGGCGGCCCGCCACGAGGTGCTGAAAAACGCGGGGTGGGACGTGGAGGCCCAGGGGCTTTTCGGGGCCCCGCCGATCACGGTGCTGGCCGGGGAAGAGGCCCACGCCACGATCTTTGTCGCCCTGCGGATGCTGGGGCTGGGTGCCGACCGGGTGGTGCAGGTTCCCGCCGACGGGCAGGGGCGAATGGACGCCCCGGCCCTCCAAAAGGCCCTGGAGGGCGTTTCCGGTCCCGTCATCGTCTGCCTCCAGGCGGGCAACGTGAACACGGGGGCCTTCGACCCCTGCGAAACCCTCATCCCCCTGGCCCGGGCGAAGGGCGCCTGGGTCCACGTGGACGGGGCCTTCGGCCTCTGGGGACGCCTGGATTCACGCCTGGCGGCCGAAACGGCGGGCATCGGGCACGCCGACTCCTGGGCCACGGACGCCCACAAGTGGCTGAACGTGCCGTACGACTCCGGCATCGCGATCGTGAAGAACGAGGCCGCCCACCGGGCCTCCATGGTCCTGGCGGCTCCCTACTACATCGCGGCCCCCGATGCGGTCCGCGACCCTTCCCAGTGGGTGCCGGAGTCCTCCCGCAGGGCCCGGGGATTCCCCCTCTACGCGGCCATCCGTTCTCTCGGCCGGGAAGGCCTGGCCGAAATGGTGGAGCGCCACTGCCGGCAGGCCCGCCTGATGGCCGACCTCCTGCGGGAAGACCCCCGGATCGAGATCGAGAACGAGGTCGTGCTCAACCAGGTCCTCGTCCGGTTCCTTCCGGAAGGGGGAGAAGGGGACATCGACGCCTTCAACCGCAAGGTCACGGCCCGGGTGCAGGAGGAAGGGACCTGCTGGGCCGGCGGAAGCGCGTGGAAGGGGAGGGCCGCCATGCGGATCTCCGTCTCGGGCTGGCCGACGACCGACGAGGATATCCGCCTCTCCGCGGCGGCCATCCGGAGCGTCCTGGCCCGGACACCGGTTTAGGAGCGATCGACAAACCTTGACGGGGTATCTTAAAGCGTGGTAATATCGCCACAAAACTAGCGGGAGGAATTTTCATGGACAGCGTGACGACGGGACTTCTTTACGGCCTGGCGGCCCTGGGCCTGGCCCTTTCCTGGAGGAGCGACCAGGGGAAGACCCGCTCTGCCCTCGCGAAGGCAAGGGCGAGCCTGTTGATGATCCTGTCCCCCCTGGTGACCGTCATCCTCCTCGTGGCGCTTGTGCTGACAGCGCTTCCTCCTTCCGTGCTGTCCCGCCTGGTGGGGGAAAAAAGCGGTTTCATCGGGGTCCTCCTGGCCTCGGTGGCGGGTTCGGTGACCCTCATCCCCGGCTTTGCCGCTTTCCCCATGGCGAAGATGCTCCTCGACAACGGGGCGGGGATCGTCCAGGTGGGGGTGCTGGTCTCCACCCTGATGATGGTGGGCGTGGTGACGCTGCCGATGGAACGGTCCATTTTCGGTTGGAAGGCCGCGATCGCACGAAACGTCCTCGCCTACGGGCATTCCTTCCTCGTGGCCCTGGCCCTCTGGATGGCCTTCAGGTAGGGGGGGGGTGGAAAATGAATCGCTTTTCCGGCATCGTGGCCTCGGTCGCACTCTGCGGCTTCTACCTGGCCTACAGCCCTGGCCAGGCCCTGCCGTTCTTTACCCTGGCGGGGTCGAACTTCCTCGTCGTTCTCTCGATCCTCCCTCCCGTGTTCATCCTGCTGGGCCTGTTCGACGCCTGGGTGCCGAGGGAGCGGGTCACGGCCCTGATCGGGGAAAAGTCGGGGCTCTTGGGGGCGGGGCTGTCCATCTTCCTCGGAGCCTTCGCGGCGGGCCCCCTCTACCTGGCCTTTCCCATCGCCGAAACGCTGCTGAGGAAGGGAACGGGGCTTTTCAACGTGTTCCTTTTCGTGGGGGCCTGGTCGACGATGAAGATTCCCATGCTGATGTTCGAGATGCAGAGCCTGGGGCTGAAGTTCGCCTTCGTGCGATACGCGATGTCGGCCCTGGGCATCTTCTGGATCGCCTGGGCCGTCGAAAAGGCGCTCGGGGAAAAAGGACGAAGGGAATTGTCGGAACGATACCGGCCTTGACAGGGAGGCCATGCGTGGTAAGCTTTTCACCTGTTGAATGGAGGGTGGTTTATTGAAACCCGAACACGATCGCCGGACGGAAATATTGAAAGCCCTGGCGCACCCGGTCCGACTGGGGCTCGTGGAAACCCTGTCCGACAAGCGCCTTTGCGTCAACGACCTGGCGGAACTGTTTCCCGTGGACCGGACGACGATCAGCAAGCACCTGGCGGTGCTAAAGGACGCCGGAGTCCTGGAAGACCAGCGCGACGGCCGAGAGATTTACTACCACCTGCGGGTTCCCTGCCTGGAAGAGTTCATTTCATGCCTGGGACGCATGTGCTCCGGGGAAATCTGCAATGGCCGCAGAAAACAAAACGACACGGAGGTGCGAGGAAGATGAAGATCCAGATCCTGGGGACGGGTTGCCCGAAGTGCAAGAAACTGGCCGAGCTGGCGGAGACGGCCGCGAAGGAATTGGGACTGGCGTACGAGATCGAAAAGGTCACGGACATTTCGAAGATCCTGGATTTCGGCGTCATGTCGACACCGGGGCTGGCCCTGGACGGAAAAGTGGTCCTATCGGGACACCTGCCTTCCAGCGAACAGATCAAGCGCCTCCTGGTACAGGCGGCGGGAAGATAGCGTCTTTCCCCCTGCCCGAAGGCAGGGGGAGCTTTTTTTCTTACATGTGAAAAACATGGCACATGACCTCAAAGAGGGGACCTTCTTGAATGGCGAGATGAAAAAATTCTTATATCTTTTTGCGGCTTTTCTCGTTTTCTACTTCCTTCCGGTGGACAGCGTCCGGCTCCAAAGCGCAGCCATCGAAGCGCTGGCCATGATGCACGAATACGCCCGGCAGCACGTTTTGCTCTGCCTCGTGCCCGCCTTCTTCATCGCCGGGGCCATCAGCGTGTTCGTCTCCCAGCAGTCGGTCCTGCGCTACCTGGGGGCCAACGCGAAGCGGTGGGTGGCCTACACGGTAGCCGCCGTTTCGGGGACGATCCTGGCGGTCTGTTCCTGCACGGTGCTGCCCCTTTTCGCCGGGATCTACAAGCGCGGCGCCGGTCTCGGCCCGGCATCGGCGTTCCTTTACTCCGGGCCGGCGATCAACGTGCTGGCCATCATCCTGACGGCACGGGTCCTCGGCCCGGAACTGGGCGTGGCCAGGGCGGTGGGGGCGGTGCTCTTCAGCGTGGTCATCGGCCTGCTCATGGCTTTCATCTTCCGCCGCGAAGAGGCAAGTCGGCAGCAGGCTTTCGCCGAGATGCCCGTCCCGGAGGCCGTTCGTCCCCTTTGGAAGACCGTGTTTTTCATGGCGAGCATGGTCGTTTTCCTCGTCTTCGCCAACTGGGCGGCCCCGAAGGTCCCCGTGGGATTCTGGGCGGCGGCCTACCGGGCGAAATGGGTCGTTGCGGGCTTGGCTCTTCTCTCCACGATCGTTTCGGCCCGGATGTGGTTCGACCGGGATGAGAGGACGGAGTGGTACGGTTCCACCTGGGGGTACGCCCTGCAGGTGCTGCCACTGCTGTTCGGGGGCGTCCTGGTGGCCGGGTTCCTGCTGGGCCGCCCCGGTCACGAGGCCCTGATCCCGAGCGCCTGGGTGGCGGCTCTTGTTGGCGGAAACTCGCTGTTCGCGAACTTCTTCGCTTCCATCGTGGCCGCTTTCATGTACTTCGCCACGCTGACCGAGGTTCCCATCCTCCAGGGGCTCATCGGGGCGGGCATGGGGAAGGGCCCCGCCCTGGCGCTCCTGTTGGCCGGGCCGGCCCTGTCCCTGCCGAACATGCTGGTCATCCGGAGCATCGTGGGAACGAAGAAGACCGTCGTCTACGTGAGCCTGGTGGTGGCCCTTTCGACCGTCGCGGGAATGCTGTTCGGTGCCTTCTTCGGGTAGGCGGGGCAGGCAGCAAAAAAGAGGAAAGGGGAGGAAAAGCCGATGTTCAAGCACATCCTTGTTGCAACCGATCTCAGGCCAAGGTCCGAGGAAATCGTCATCAGCCTCGGTTCCATGGATCCCGGCACGGTGGGCAAAATCACTCTCCTGCACGTGCTGGACGAACGCTCCGACGGCCGCCCGCTCGACACGGAGGCGGAGGACCGGTTCGGGAAGCAGAAAGCACGGCTGGAAGGACGCGGTTTTTCGGTGGAAGCGATCGCGCTCAAGGGGGTTCCCTTCGACGTGATCGTCCACGAGGCCCAGGTTCGGGAAGCGAGCCTGGCCGTGATCGGCCGGGGCGGCAATCCCCGGTGGAAGTCGAGCCTCATGGGGGAAACGGTCCTTCGGGTCCTCGAGCTCTGTCCGTGTCCCGTGCTGGTCTGTCACGGCGAGGGAGCCGCTCGCTCCCTGTTCGAGGACGTCGTCCTGGGGATCGATTTTTCCAACGAGGCCCATCACGCCTTGCAGGTCCTGAAGAAGCTGGCCCTGGAGAATCCCGGGATTTTTAAAAAGGTCACGCTTGTCCATGTCCACGAGCAGAAAAACATCGACCTGCTGTTGAAGCTGGTCGACAGGGAGCAGGTGGAGCGGATCGCGGCCCTGGAACAGGAGAGGCTGGAGGAGATGGTCCTGGGGCTTCGGTCCGCCGGTGTCCCTGATGTCTCCGTCCGGATGCGGACGGGAAAGCCCGTGGACGAAATCCTGGCCGACATCGAGGAAAACAGTCCCACGCTCGTGATTCTCGGGGCCCAGGGGCAGGGCCGTTCGGAGATGTACCGAATCGGCACGACGGCCTTCCGTGTCGCGCAGATGGCGTCGTGCGGGGTGCTCGTCATTCCCCTGTCGCGTCCCGCCTTGCCGTTCTGAGCAGCGCTTGATAAGGAGAAAAGGAACCGATGCCGGAGGAGAATCACGGTCAGGAAACGCATCGCCGCGAAGAGAACGACCACGCTCACGACCATGGGCACGGTCATTCCCATTCGCGTGTCTTTCCCGGGACCTCGGAACGCCGCCTCGCCCTGTCTTTGGTCCTGAACCTGGTCATTTCCCTGGCAGAGGTGGCGGGAGGCCTGCTTTCGAACAGCCTGGCCCTGCTCTCGGACGCCGTTCACAACCTCTCGGACGCTTCGTCCCTGGGCGTCAGCTGGCTGGCGAAGCGCATTTCCCGCATGGAGCGGACCCCCGCCCACTCTTTCGGCTTCAAGCGGGCGGAAGTGCTGGCATCGCTGGTGAACACGGTGGCTCTTGTGGGCATCGGGGGCTTCCTGCTGGTGGAGGCCGTCCGCAAGTTCCTCCATCCTTCGCCGGTGAACACGGTGGCTCTTGTGGGCATCGGGGGCTTCCTGCTGGTGGAGGCCGTCCGCAAGTTCCTCCATCCTTCGCCGGTGGTGGGGAACGTCATGCTGGCCGTCGCCGTCGTGGGGCTCCTGGGAAACCTGTTCACGGCCTGGCTGCTCCATGGCGGTTCGAAGGAAAGCCTCAACATCCGGTCGGCGTACCTGCACATCGTCATGGACGCCCTATCGTCGGTGGGCGTCATTGCCGCGGCCCTGCTGATGATGGCTTTCGGCTGGACCTGGCTCGACCCGCTGCTGACGCTGGCGGTTTCGCTCTACGTGCTGCGGGAGTCGTGGCCCTTGCTCAAAACGTCCATCCACATCCTCATGCAGGGGGCCCCGGAAGGGATCCGGATCGAGTCCCTGATCGAGGAAGTGGAGTCCCAGCCAGAGGTCGTGGACATGCACCACGTTCACCTGTGGACCACGGACGGCACGGAGGTGTTCCTGGAGGCTCACGTGACGCTCTGCGAGGAAGCCCGGACCCGCACGGACGAATTGCTGGCCCGGCTTTCCGGACACCTTCGCGACCGTTTCGGCATCGGTCACGTGACGCTGCAGTTCGAGTTTTCCGCCTGCGCGGGCGGGCGATGCCCGGGACAGGATCCCTGAGCGAAAGACGCGGGCTTGACTTTTAGTAGCTCACTTCCGGCGCAACCTTGACCGTCAGGGTCGCGCCGCCTCTCAGGATCACCAGGAGGTTTTCTCCCCGGACCAGGAGGTCGGCCAGCCCCGCGGGGCCTGAAACGGGCTTGCCGTTGCACTCCAGGAGGATGTCGCCCACCCTTAGCCCGGCGGCTTCAGCCACTCCGTTCGGCGTCAGGGAGGAAATGACGGCTCCCGGTTTTCCCTTCATGGCTTGAAGTTCGTCGTTGTTGGGCAGGCGGAGGGAAAAGCCGAGCTTGATGGGGCCTTGTGCCGGGAGCTGGGCCTGGGCTGCGCCTGAAGGAGCAAAGGCCAGCGTTGGCGGGGCTTTCGGGAGCTTCTCCTCCGGGAAGGGCTCCACCGTGATGGAAACGGGGCCCTCTTTCCGAAGGACCTTGAAGGTGTAGGAAGGGAACTTTCCCCAAATGTCACGCAGCCAGGTATCCGCGTTCTCGATCGGGGTTTCGTTGCATTCCACGACCACGTCGCCGTTTTTGAACCCGGCGAGGGAGGCGGGGCTGTCCTGGATCAGCCAGGCCAGCTTCATCCCCCGGGCTTCTTTCAGACCGAGGTCCTTGAACGCCTTGGTCTTTAGATCCTTCTCCTGGATGCTTTCGAACGTCGTGCCGAGCCTGGGAAGCTGGACGTTCGCCCCTGCGGCGGCCGAGAGAGAAAGCAGGGCGTTGAACAGGCTTTCGGCGTAGGCGCGGGTGGGCGTCCGGAAGGTCTTGTTTTCAAATCCTCCCGGGGATTCGACCGCCAGGCTCACGCCCCACTTGTAATCCTTGTTCAGGTCAGGGTAGTTCATCAGGCGAAGCCCCCTGACCTTTCCAAGCTGCACGACGGTGGTTTCCTCTTCGTGAACCGGCTCGACGACCGGCTGGTAGTAGCCCCCCGTCAGCCCCAGGCCGGTAAAGACCCACTGCTGCCTCGTTTCGGTGTAGTCGAGCACACCGAAGGCCCGAAGCCCCGCAGGGTCGATCTCGATCCGCTTGATTGGAAGTCCCTGCCACCCGACGAACTTGTCCTGCATGTTCCGGATGACCCCTTCCGCTTCCTGCACGGTGGAATAGTAGGTCGGGACATGCCAGTACTGGATAACCTCGGCTTTGGCTGGAGAGGGCGGCAGGAGAAACAGGGCAAGTCCGACAAGCAACAGGAAAACAAGGAAATGGCTTTTGAAACGCACGGCAATACCCCCCGCTCGACGAAGGTGAACTGACACGGAAAAGTATAGCAGGATCTCACGCTTCAAAATCCCAGGTAGAACAGGGCAAACGAAACCAGCAAGAGACCCACGCCCAGTGCGAGTTTCACGATGCTGCCGAAGACCCCCACGCGTTCGCTTGCCGCGATTTTGGCCGCGAAGCTCGTCGAGGTTCCCGCGGCCAGGACGAGGACGCTGTGTCCCAGGGAATAGAGAAGCAGAAGGAAAATCCCCCGCCCGACGTTCCCGGTTTTGGCCACGAGGCCGAGAAGGACGACCAGGACCGGAGTGGAACACGGTGACGAAAAGAACCCGCCCAGGACGCCCGCGAGGAAGGCCCCGAGGAAGCCCTTTTTCCTGTTTTTGGTGAGGAAATTCGTGGAGGGGACGAATTCGAAGACGCCCAAAACCTGCAGGGCCATGAGCAGCATGAGGGTCGCAAGGCCGAGGGTCCACCACCGGGAAGAGGTCCCCATCAGCCGGCCCAGAAGCGACGCGGTGGCTCCAAGGGCGGTGAAGGTCGAGGCCATCCCGATGGAAAAGGTGAGGGAAAGGGCGAACCCCAGCCGCGGGTCGCTCGACCGGGTGCCCCCCACGTAGGCGATGACGAGGGGGATACTGGTCAGCGCGCACGGGGTGAACGAGGTGATCACACCGGCCAGCAGGGCCAGGAGCGGAGCGAGGCTCGTGCCGCTTCGGATGGATTCAGAAAGGGCAGCCAGCCAGGCGTCAATCAAGGCGGACCCCCATCTCCGCCAGCACGGCGAGCAGCTGTTCCCGGGTCATGCCGCCTTCGTGGGCGGTGAAGGCGTGTCCCTTCGTGTTTCCGTCCCCGTAGAGGATCATCCCGAACCGCGCGTCCGAGGGCGTGAACGGCTTCCCGTCCCGGTCGAAGAAAAACTGGGTCGGGATGACCCGCAGGGGGTAGCACTTCGCCAGGTCAGGGTATTTCCAAACGTCCACGAACTTGATGACGGCCTTTCCCCGCAGCGTGCGGTTCAGTTCTTCCAGGACCGGCGCCATCTCCCTGCAGGGGGCGCAGGAGTCCGCTCCGAAATCGATGACCACCGGCAGCCCCGAGGCCAGGGCCTCGGCAAGGTCTTTCTCGGAGGTCACGTGGAGAGCCACGGCGTCTTCTTTCAGGGCTTTTTGCCGTTGTTTCGCGAGCCAGATTCCGCCGATCGCGACGGCGACCAGCAGAAGGATCGCCGCCCTTCCGGCAAAGGTTTTCTGAAAAGGCCTCAACGCGTTCAATCTCTTTTCCTCCTGGGCTTGTCTGCCTGAAAGGAACGGCAGGGGTTGTCCAGCAGTTTAAGGCTTCCGGCAGTCCGGGAGAAGCCCCCCGGCGGCCCGGGTTTCCCGGATCGGCTCAAACCAGCCGAAAGCGCAGGCGGCCTGCTCCTTCCACCGCGAAAAGGTAGTCTCCTTCCGGGGTGGGGGTCGTTTGCCCCATCCATTCCAGGACGTCGTCCTTGATCCAGCAGGTCAGCTCCGGGTGCCCCTCGACCGCGTAAGCCCCGTAGCGTTCGAGTTCTTCCGGTTGCGGCTTTCCCCAAAGGCCCTCCGGGCCTTTATAGGCCATTCATCACCCCGCGATGATCGTGGCCATCCGGAGGCGGAACTCGTTCCCGTGCAGGCGGACCTGCTCCATCCAGAAATCCGAGGTGATCTTAAGCGTTCTCTTCTCCAAGGTCGACCGCCCCTTTCGTCTTTAAGGGAATTTCCCATTCGAACCAGCCCTGCGTCTTCAGGCAGAAACGCACCAGCATCAGCATGACCGGGACCTCGATGAGCACACCAACGACCGTGGCCAGGGCCGCCCCGCTGGAGAGCCCGAAAAGCATCGTCGCCGTGGCGATGGCGACCTCGAAGTGGTTCGACGCCCCGATCATCGCCGCGGGAGCCGCGTCTTCGTAGGGCAGCTTCAGGGCCCTGGCGGCCCAGTAGCCCAGGGCGAAGATCAGGATCGTCTGGATGAAAAGCGGGATGGCGATCCACAGGATCGTCAGGGGGTTTTCCACGATGACCGCCCCCTTGAAGCTGAAGAGCAGCACCAGGGTCGTCAGGAGGGCGACGATCGTGATGGGCGAGAGGATGTGCAGGAACTTTTCCTTGAACCAGGTTTCGCCCTTTGCGGCGATGATCCATTTCCGGGAGAAATACCCGGCTACGAGAGGAAGAGCCACGTAGATGCCGATCGAGAGCGCCAGGGCCTGCCACGGGACCGGCAGGCGGCCGACCCCCAGCAGGAATCCGCCGAGCACCCCGTAGAGCACCAGCATCGTCAGGGAGTTGATGGCCACCATGACGAGGGTCAGGCCGTCGTTGCCCCGGGCCAGGTAGCCCCACACCAGGACCATGGCCGTGCAGGGAGCGATCCCGAGCAGAATGGCCCCGGCCAGGTAGCTGCGCCACAGGGGAACCTGGAGCATCTTGACGCCGTTGGCGAGGACGACCACGCCGTCGCCGTGCGTCGCCCCCACCGGCAGGTTCAGGCCGAAGGGCATCTTGACGAGATCCACCGCCTCGGGGCCGATGAAGCCCCTGAAGACGAAGCCCAGGAAGAAGAGCGCGATGGCGACCATGGTGAAAGGCTTGATCGCCCAGTTGACGAAGAGGGTCAGGAAAACGGGCTTGCCGGATTTGCCGGCCTTGACGACCTCGGCGAAGTCGATCTTCACCATGATGGGGTACATCATGAAGAAGAGGCAGATGGCGATAGGGATCGAGACGACGGGAGCCCCGTTGACCCAGATTGCCATGCCGTCAAGGGCCTTGGCGAGGTTCGGGGCCACCTTCCCGAGCAGGATGCCCCCCACGATGCAGAGGGCCACCCAGATCGTCAGGTAGCGTTCGAACACGTTCGTGAGCTTGCGGTCACCGTTGGTCGCCGCCTGTGACATCGTGTTTTTGCCTCCTGTTCTTATTTGCAGCGTTCGCTGTCGTTTTTCTTCAGTTGCCGGACGAGTTCGCGGTCGGCCTGCGTTGCCGGATCGTCTTCCAGGCTTTCCAGGAGCCAGCGGAGAAGGCTGCCGCGGGGAGTGTTCCCGTCGAGCGGCGCAAGGCGGAAATAGGTCCACTTGCCCTTCTTGCGCGAGGTCACGAAGCCCGCCTCCTGCAGGATCGCCATGTGCCGCGATACGGAAGAGGGAACGAGGCCCAGCAGGTCCTGCAAGTTGCAGAGGCAAAGCTCCTGCCCCTCCAGCGCCAGGAGCGACCGAACCCGGTGCTTGTCGGCGAGGGCCCTGATCAGGTCGAGAGTTTCATCCAAGAGCCTTTTCCTCCATCCTTCATTTCGAAAAATGTCGAAATGAAGGATATCTCGAACCGGTCCCCCTGTCAACAAAAAAAAAGAGAAGGCGACGCCGCAAGGGTCTCCGGGATTGACGCCAACCCTTTAGGAAAACTCTCCGAACCGACACCGGCACAGGCACGTTACCCTGGGAAAATTACAATCGTTCGATTATTATCGTAGCCATGGAAAAGAAGAGCACGCCGAGCGGGATTTTTCCGGGCACCCTGGGGGAAAAAGCCTTGCAGGGCCTGAAAACCTGCGAGGCCCTGCCGGACGGTTGCTCGCAGCCGGTTTTCGACGCTCACGACGAAAACCGGTAAGGGAAAGGAGCACGACATGGATCCATTCAGGGGACGTTCCCCGGAACCGCCCGTACCCGGAAGGCGGTCCGGGCGCTGGCTGAACCGGACCGTGGTCGGCGCGGGCATCACCAGCGCGCTGGGCGACTTCTGCTACGAAACCGCAACGGTGATCCTTCCGGGTTTTCTTGCCGTGCTGGGAGTCCCTGCAGCGGCCCTCGGGATGATCGAAGGGATTGCCGACGCGGTGGCCAGCTTCATGAAAATGTTTTCCGGGTACATCGCGGACAAGCTGGGCCACCGGAAACTGCTGGTGCTGGTCGGGTACGGGCTGACGCCCGCGGGGCAGGCTTTGATCGCGCTGGCTTCCGGCTGGCCGCTCGTCCTGTCGGGGCGCCTGGTGTCGTGGTTTGGCAAAGGCCTGCGCGGCCCCTTGAGGGACGCCATCGTGACCCAGTCGATCACGCCGGAAACCCGTGGACGGGCCTTCGGCTTTCACCGGGCGGCCGACACGGTCGGCGCGGTGGCCGGCCCCCTGCTGGGAGTGGCGCTGCTCGGGCTGGCCCGGAACTGGCATTGGAGCCAGGCCGCCGGACCCTTCCGCCTCGTGCTGTGGGTATCGGTCATCCCGGGCCTGCTGGCGGTCCTGGCGTTCCTGGGGCTGGTCGAGGACCCGCATCATTCGCCGAACCCCGCCCTGAGGTTCTTCAGCTCCCTGAAAGGGCTGCCGGGACGGTTCAAACGTTACCTGGGCTCGGTCGCCCTTTTCGGCATCGGCGACTTTTCCCACAGTTTGCTGATTTTGGCCGCCACCACCCTGCTGACGCCGTCCCTGGGCGTCGTGAAGGCTGCCCAGGTGGCCGGGCTCCTGTACGTGTGGCGCAATGTCGTGCAGGTCGCGATGTCCTACCCGGTGGGCCTGGCGGCTGACCGCATCGGCCATTTGGCCGTGCTGGTCGCCGGCTACGGGGTGGGAGCCCTGACGGCGCTCCTGGCGGCGTTGGCCTTCTGGGCCGGCATCGACAGCGTTTTCTTCCTGGCGGGGCTCTTCTTCTTCGCAGGCCTGTACATGGCCGTTCAGGAAACGCTGGAAACGACCGTCACCGCGGAAATGGTGGAGCCGGAACACCTGGCCATGAGCTACGGCGCCCTGGGCACCGTCAACGGAACGGCGAAATTCCTTTCCAGCTCCCTGGTCGGCCTGTTGTGGACGGCCGTTTCCCCGACGGCCGGTTTTGGCCTCGCCGCGCTCCTCATGGTTTCCGGGACCGTGTCGTTGTTCCGGCTTTCCCCGCGGTAGACGGAGACTCCCGGAACCGGGCGAGGCTTGAACATTCGGAAAGGCCCGTGATACGATTTCACGCGGCGATGGCGTTCGCCCTTCTTTTGGCCGCCCTTCAAGGGGCGGATGATGACGCCTGTGATCCGGGGCCTTCGTGCCCCCGTCGGAGGCGAAGAACATGCAAGACAAGGGAAACCTGATCCAGGCGGTGAAGAGGCTGGAGGGGATGCCCCTCTCGCCGCACCAGAGGGAGTTCCTGGAGGAGATCCGGGAACGCCTGTATTCGGACAAGCTGTTCATCGCGGTCGTCGGCGAGTTCAAGCGGGGGAAATCCTCCCTCATCAACGCGATGCTCGGGACCTCCATCCTGCCGACCGGAGTCCTTCCCCTGACCAACATCGTGACCCTCATCGAACACGGCCCCGTTCCCTCCCTCGAGGTGACGTTCCGGGACCGCCCCCCGCTGGAAGCCCCGGTGGACCAGCTCCCGGAATTCGTGGCCGAGGCCGGAAACCCCGAAAACCGAAAGAAGGTCCGAACCGTTCGGTTGCGGTACCCCTCCCCGTTTCTCGAATCGGGGGTGGTGCTGGTCGACACGCCGGGTTTCGAGAGCCTTCACGAGACCCAGACGGAGGAAGCCCGCGCATACCTGCCCCGGATCGATATCGGTCTGTTCCTGCTTTCGGCGGATTCCCCCCTTTCCGCGAAGGAGATGGCCCTGTTGGACGAACTGGCCGGGAACGTGTCCCAGTGCCTCGTCCTGCTGAACAAGACGGATTTCCTGACCGCCCCGGAGTGCCAGGCCATGGTGGAGTACGTCAAAAACCGGATCGCGGAAAGGCACCCCGCCCTTGCGGGCTCCGTGTTCCCCGTTTCGGCCCGGGATGCCCTCCTGGCCGCGCGGGAGAAGAAGGCCGGATCCCGGGACGTCGGCGGCATCGGGGCGGTTCTGTCGATCATCGAGGCCCTGGTTCGGGAGAAGGGGGCCAGGATCCAGGCGAAAAGCAACGCCATGCGGCTGTTGTCCATCCTGCGGGCGGTCAAGGTCAGGCTTCGCGTGGAGGCAGACTCCCTCCGGCAGCCGATCCAGGTCCTGGAGGACCGGATCGCCCGGTTCTCCCGGGGGCTGGAAGGGCTCGAGGTCCAGAGGAGCGAAGCGGAAATCCTGGTGGACAGGGAGATCGAGAAAATCATCCAGGACCTGGACGCAGAAATGGACCGGCTGAGGCAGGAGCTCCCTCCAGCGATCATCGGGGATCTTCGGCAAGGGTCAAAACCCCTCGCCGGGGAGACGCTCTCCGATTTTTCCGCCCGGATGGCCTCCCTTGCGGAAGAACGCCTGAAGACGCGCTTCGAGGAGCGGCTTCCGGCCATCGAGGCGAAGCTGGAATCGGCCTACCTGGCCGTCGTGGAAAAGCACCGCGCCCGGCTGACGGCGATCCTGGAGGAGCTCCTCCGCCTCGGGTCGGAGGTCTTCAGCCTGGATCTCCAGTCCTGGGAACTTCCGGAGGAATTTTCTTCCGAACGGAGATTCTTCTACCTCGAAGGGGAAACGCGCCCGTTCTTCGACCTCGAGGGGGCTGCCGTGGGCTTCGTCGAGCGGCTGCTCCCCGCCGGGAAGGCACGGGAGAGGGCCCTCGGCCGGATCCTCGAGCGGGTTCCCGAGAGGGTGGACGCCAACTGCGGCCGGGTCCGCTTCGACCTCCTGAGGCGCCTGAAGGACAGCGCCGCCCGTTTCCAGGGGCGCCTGTCCCGGCTCGTGACCGAGGCCGCCCAGGGGATCCGTGAGGCGGCAAGCCAGGCCTTGGCGGCGAGGTCGACCGCGGAGACAGAGGGCGAAGCGAGAGAAAGGCGCCTTCAGATTCTCCTGGAGGATCTAAGGGAAATCGAAGCGATTCTTGCTCCGTTTGCGAGCGGAACGGAACGGGCTTCCTGAAGGAAGCCCGTTCCGTTCATGCCGGTTTCGCTTCCCGGGAAGCTTTTTCGCCGCTCAACCGGAGGACTTCTGCCCGGAGAGAGGAGAGGATTCGGCCGAAATCCGGCAGAAGGATGTTT
>FWPV01001830.1_pt1 | contig 55032 bp, 43 predicted proteins | sample 2228371 | NCBI WGS metagenome assembly FWPV01 (sample SAMEA103939776, study PRJEB20133) | metagenome
ACCCTTCGACCCTTCGATAAACTCAGGGCAGGCTAAGCTCAGGGTGACAATAAACTTATGTGGTTTTACTTATGAACTGCTTAGTAAGTTCATTTACACTTCGATTGATTCATATATTAAAAAACGCTGGAAATTAAAATTATTTGTTGTTTAATTTTTTAAATATATCCTTTATGAGGATATTATACTCCCGATTATTCAGCCGAACCGGAAGTTGAAAAAATTTTAAATGAGACCCCTGCCTGAAGAAAACCTCAGTCTGGTATGTAAAAATCGTTACTTGTTGGCTCAAAAAAGGCGAGTGTTCGCACAAATATACCGACCTTCGGTAATAATTGATAATTATATAAAATTACAGGAGAAAATACTCTTACGAAGCGTGTTACCTTAAATCCACCCGAAAGAAAACTGAATTGTTCGGCATTTCCTAATCCTATTCCGGCATAAAGAGTACTTTTCGATTGGCCGCCAAAAGTTTTGATTCTAATATTTGTATGTAAACATAATGCATTATTGCCATAAAATGGAAGATGTGCTTGGTAACGTGAAATATCGCTTCAAATAATTCCCATTAGTGCCGGACCAATGGAAATAGCTGAAGTCAACAATGATATTGTCATTACAACGCAGAAAAATGGACGTTCCTAAATTCACAGGATAAAACTCAAAATTCTCGACGCCGGAAAGACCTGAAAATGCACTAACAAAAAAAAGACTCTGCATTAATGGAGGAAAAAAATAATAGGAATAAAACTATTACTGTTTTATAGAGTGACAGGTTTTTCATAGTTAAAGCCCCTTTCTTTTTTAATGAAGAAGACGCATAATAATGCGTCCTCTTCGCCATTATCGTCAATTATTGTTGTCGAGTAATATACAACAGGTAGTTTCCAGTGGCGCCGTTATAACCGTCAACCACAAGATAAATCAATCCCTTGTTAAGGTAAATATAAGTATTATGAATATCAGTGTTTAATGTTGCATTATAATTTCCGTGCTGGCAAGGAAAATTGTCATTTTTTATGCCAGTTGTTCCCCATTGGTCGAATATTTCAAGTTTGGTGTCGAAATTAGTATAGGAGTTACATGTTCTTATGGAGTACCAACCTTCATTCTCAACTATCCATAAATAAGCGACATCTTCTCCGTCCCCGGCGAATACATCCCAATCGTTACCTTTTCCAATATTAGTATTTTGATGCGCCCAGTCTGTAATATTTCCTTCAATTGAATATTCGTGCAATTTAGGATACCAGAGAGTAAAACGCATCTTTCCAGCTGAATAATAAAGAGTAGTTGGTTGTTGGTTACGATTTTGAATTATGGGGCCGCCTGTCAAATTAATCATCTCATTAGTTCCGACAGGGTCATCGTCTTTATCAATTTGCCATTCAGCATGTGCTTTAAGAATATCTTTGAAATTAATATTAAGCTCAACTTTAGCATCTATAGCTGAACCATCCTTTTCATGTACATCCAATGAAATGAACTTCCCCATCTCTGTATAATAATAACAGATGAATTTTGCAGGGTGGTACCATCTGTCTTCTTCTGTAGATCCATGGTGCAAGTGAACCTTCCGGTTGAGATCAGTTAAAAATCTAAAATCGAACTCACCTTTTCCTACAGGCCATTGATCGAAAGTATCTTCAGCATATATCCATTCAAGAAAAATTTGTGATTGAGTCATTTCCTTCCGTTTTGCAAGATTATTATTTTCTTTTTCCTTTTCTGTTTCAGGTAACGTTATTAATTGATTCGGATCTGCTTTATTTCTGTTTTCTACATTTGAAGATCCTTCTATAGTTGTAACTGGCGTATTTCCATAAAGTACTTCTTTTGAAATAGGATCGTACCTTTCATTTATTCCCACCACAAGTACAGGAACCGAGGGCTCTTTTTTTGCGTCGAGAGTAACTTTTTTAAGGTCGGCGTCATAAGCATCGATCATAACCCAATCCCGGTCATCGATAGTAAGGGGATATGACGCGACCAGTATAGGCGACGCTCCATCCCATTTGTCGAAGTTGACCGGCAAAGCGATATTAAGCAGTTCTATTTCTTCTTCAAGAATATCCGTCGAAATATACTCCTTCGACGACTCGGCTACTCTACTATCTAAAAAATCTTTTACTTTAACGCCATCCGCCTCAAAGTCCGAAATGTGCGTCCAGAGCATATCGTAATCGCCGTCAAATTTACCTTGCATAAAAGGGATAAACGACTTCCCGACGGCGGTTTCGCACTTTGAGCGTTGTGGGAATAAGTCTTCTGGTTGACGGCGGAAAATTTATAATCCTCTGCGCACCGGCTGGAAGGTTTGCCGGAAAATATTGGAAAGACGTTGACCTTTTACCTGGAGGCGGAGGCTCTTTTAGCCGACAATTTTTGCCCCCCCCTGTTTACAAACAGCAATAGCGGAGACGCTCTTTCGTCCCTCATATTATCGGTGAAGTCTGAATAACGCATAATTTGACTGCCGGCTAAAGAAACGGAATGATTAATTTTTTTGTTTTCAATAAATTACAGCCGATAATATAAAAAAAATGATTTGAAGAAAAATAATATTTTTTTTACCATCGCCGCGGATAAATAATCCTGTGCCAAAGCACAGGCCACACAGACCAGAGATAAGATGTCACACATGTAACCCGCACGAGGGACGTGAGTAGTTGCCTTTTTTACCATCGCCGCGATATGGCTTAAGGGTAAAAAGGCGCCGTGTTGTTTATCACACCCTTTTTTCTTCCCTGCCCGGTAATAGTACGCTCGTCCGACCGGCTCTTATGTAAACTTTTTACACAATCCCGTGGGATGGTATGATGGTTTTTCACTCTCCGATGGGAGGTAATTCAGCAGCTACAGGTTCGGCGGATAGGATATCGTATTCCATATAACGTATTCGTTATTTTTCCTCAATATCAAGATACCTGAAGTCGACTTATCGCCGTTCATAGAAAGAGGGGATTTTTCCGAAACCGATCTTCCGTTGACAAGCATCATCAACGGGCTCTTTTTATCATGGTTAATGTCCTGTAACGGGGTGATTTTTAAATCCGATTGATTATTATTGAAGATACCCGTGCCCTTATCTTCCGGAACGGTTCCGTTGAAACCGGTCTGTCCTGATCGGGTAAGGCAGAGAATACAGTAGCCGTTTTGAACCACAATATTTTCGGGAACCAGATCCGCAAGATTACCGCCGAAGGTCCAGTCGCCCTTTGACCACCTGGAGGAATTGAACGAATCGAAATCATCCCGCCATTCAGGCGTGAAATTGGTTCCATTAACGCCGGCTCCGGGTGTGTATCTGGAATACTGGATCCAGTTTATCACCTGGTATACAGGCAGAACAGAGGGGTTGAACTGCCCTGCCCATGAAACCACATCGGAAATCCATAGATTAAACCTGCACGACATCTCTTTCTGCTGGCATGCAACCACCTGGTTGCCGGTGGTCTTGCGCAGTTCGGAACCGTCGAAAAACCATGAGATATAATCCGGCGTCCATTCTATCGTAAACGTATGGTATGCCTGGGAAATGTTTGAAACACAGTTATGGAATTTTTCGGACGTAACCTTTGATGCGGCTGTGCCGGTTATAAGGTTTGTCTGAAATCCGCCTGGGTTACTGCCGACTGCTTCAATATCTATCTCCTCCCAGGGTTCTGAGCCTCCCAGGTAAGAATTATTATAGTAGAGGAAAAACGACGAGATGACTCCGCCAGCGCTTGCCAGCTTCATACGAATTTCAAACTTTCCGTATTTAACATTCGCTTTTGAATAGAGTTCCGCCCCCTTGTAATCTTTTGCAGCGACCGATAACGCAACGCAAACCAACCCTATGCAGCCCCACACAAACCTGATCATATTACTCCTTTACCTGATGGTTTTAATTCATATAAATTTTATATTCTTTTAATTATAATACCAAAAGGAATTGTTTTCTTTGCAATAAATACCCGTTTTATTTGCAGAAATAACCTTTTTCCTGTTTTGAGTAATTCCGAAGCCGTTTATGCAAAGAAACGGATATAAGAAAGCGGCGTTAATATGGGAAGAAAACAAAGGATTGGTTGTTTGAGGTTATCTTATAATTCCATTCCTTAGGTTTCAGGAATTCTTATGCATGCAAACGTTGATTTTCCGAATAATGGATTAACAGAAACGGATAGGGGTTTTCTTTCAAGAGTATGATTATCACGCAGGCACGCTGGCCGGGGTAGGGTATTCTCTCAATCGACGATAGGAATTTAATCCACGAATACCTGCGGAACGGTAATTATTCGGCGCTTGTAGAAAGCCTCCCGACGACCTTGAGTTTCTTGAGCACCTTTACTCCGTGAGGGCTTTTCTTTTTAATCGCCTCTCCCAGTTCGGTTCCCGCCGTATGCCGGCCTTTATGCTTTCCTTTTTTCCATGCCTTTACGGGCGTCACGTCATAAACTATTCCGTCCACCGCGACATAAGCCGGCTTTCCTTCGCTTCCGTTGTAACGGGAAAGCTCTTCCTTTGTAAATATTCGCGTCGAATCGGAAGAGCCGGCTTCCGGCGACGGGTTCCCGGATAATTGTTCGACCGTAGCGCCGTAGGTCTGCGGAACCGATTGGAGGTTTTCGGAAGCAGATAAGGTCAAAGCGAGGAAAAGTAAAGAAAAGAAGGCGGCGGCAGCGGCCTTTGAAACGGCTGCCCCGGATTTTGTGTTTTTGCAGCGTCGAGTTGGTGCAATATACATATCTTCTCCTTAATATTGACGAATGGATGTTTATACGCCGCCGATGTAATCCTTCATAGATTTATTTTCAACCAAAGCCCAGTCCAGCATAAGTTTCACTACGTCGCCTATGGAAACAATACCGATTAGTTTATTGTTCTCCATTACAGGCATATGACGGATCCGACGGTTCGTCATTTTTTCCATAACCTCTTCGATAGGCATGTCCGTTGTAGTGGTTATTAGTTTGGTTTTCTGTGTCATTATATCGGCCACTTTAGTATCTCCGGGAACCCCATTATTGACGTCTATCATATGTAAAATATCCCGCTCGGTAACTATACCCTCCACCTGCATCGTCTGATCAACAACCACCAAAGCGCCCACTTTCTCTTTATTCATAAGCCTGACACATTCCATAACGTTCCAATCTTTCCGGCATGTATATACCGCTTTCTTTTTCTGTCGCAGAATATCTTTTATTTGCATAATACTCCTCCTCTGATATGATGGTCTTATTCTTTAAATATAAATAAAAAGCGTCCCGACAATGTCAACATATGGTAAAGATTAAAAAAAAACAATTATTTTTTTTGCTACAACGCCTTCTCCATAGAATCATGCCTGTTTACAATAGTAAACATTTTTTTGCCGTTAAAACCATATTTTATTATCAATCTTTTTAAACTTTATTATATTGTCCTCAAAACGTATCCGATTATAAAAATAAAAAACCATTTAGTATAAAGGAGCTGAATATGATACGTTATATAATAGTAGGTTTAATCAGTGGTGTCATACTGTGGATTCTTGAGGCGCTGATCAACGCCAACCCTTACGCTCAGAACCTCTATCAGGTTTACAAACCGATCATTAAAACCACACTGAACATTCCGATGGTTTTCCTTATTTATATAATTTACGGTTTGGCGATGGCAGGAATCTTTCTTTTCCTTTATCAGTCATTACCAGGCGACGGCATTCTCAAAGGCGTCAGTTTTGGCTTACTTGCCTGGTTTTTCCGCGGTTTTATGGCGGTGATGTCGCAGTGGATGACTTTCATCGTACCGGGTAAGGCACTGGTCTATGCAGCGATTACCGGTTTTTGCGAATCGCTTATTCTCGGCATATTCTATGGAGCCACACTGAAAAAATTGGCCCTGGGCTGAAATAATCCGCCTCTATAACTTCCAATAGTTAATAGATATTAAAGCAATAAAACCACAACCTGTATAAAGGGGGGCTTTTTCGATTTGATAATGGGATTAAAAAGAAAGACGTTTACAATCGTAAACATTTTTTTAGGCTAAGATGTTTTTTTTACCATTATTTTCGCCAAATTTCCTTATATTTCCGTTTACACGAAAGGCGTAAGAATGGCTTCGGTGTTCGATTATTCCGATTACCGGCAATTTATCAAAGATTATTATGAGCAGCATAAGGCAGTCAATCCTTCTTTTTCATATCGTTATCTGGCTCAGAAGGCCGGAATAAACTCCGCTCCTTTCTATAAATTCATTATTGAAGGTAAAAGAAACCTTACAAAGACCACAATTCTAAAGACCTGTAATGCTCTTAAACTGAATGATCGCGAGGCTGAATATTTCGAAAACCTTGTTTTTTTCAATCAGGCTAAAACGATTAACGAAAAGAATTACTTTTTTGATCGTTTGATCGAAAGTCAGCGTCATCGCAGCGTTGCAAAAATAAGGGAGGATCAGTTCGAATATTTTTCCGAATGGTATCATTGCATTATACGTGAATTGGTGTGCATGATAGATTTCAAAGATGATTTTTCGGCGCTTGCGAAATCTTTACATCCTCCTATCACTCCCAAAGAAGCGGCGAAATCGGTTAAGCTGCTTTTAAATCTTGGACTGATAAAAAAGGTGGAAAACCGGTATTACCAGGCGGATCCGGTTATATCGACCGGTTACGGTCTGGTTTCTCATCAGCTTGTAAACTTCCAGATCAAAATGCTCAACAAAGCCATAGAGGCTTTTGATAAATGCAGACAGGATGAAAGGCTTACGTCTGCGACCACAATTGCAATATCCCGGCAGACTTATGAGAAAATAGTTAAGAAACTTCGTACAATAAGGGCCGAAATTACGGAACTGGCGCGCTGCGACACAACCGCCGACAGGGTTTACGAAATGACAATCAATCTATTCCCTCTTTCGGGAACGGTGAAAAAGGTATGAATAAGGTAAATCTTATTTCAACTCCATTTTTCCTTGCTCTTTTTTCACTGTATCTTCTTTGCAGCCAGAACGGTTTCATTGCCGGCGGAACCGACACGGAAACAGGAGGAACTACGGTCGTAGGCTGCATTCTCCGCAACGACGGTACCCCTGCTTCCAACGCGGTCGTCACTCTCATACCCTCCGATTATAATCCGCTCGAAAAAGATTCAGATGACGTTCTCTTAACAGCTGCAACAAACGCTTTCGGATACTATGCAGTTAATACTCCGGTAACGGGCAGATTTAATATCTATGCATTCGAGTCGTGCTCCCGTCACCGAACTTTATTATATGGGATAAAATGCGCGGACAGCATTGCATATGCACCCCTGGGAGTTCTTGCCAAACCTGGAGCCATACGTCTTGTATTAACCGACAGTATGAATTTCAGTAAAGGCCACTTTTATATTCCCGGTACCCCATTGGCGGTTTCCAGTGCCGGGAATGCCGGATCTGTCGTTATCGATTCCATACCGGCAGGAATCGTTCCTTCTCTCCTGTATTTTTCATCGGAAGATTCCGAAATTTCGATTGTTCGCTACGATATTTCCGTGGTTGCAGGTGATACCACGACAGTTTATAATCCCGGATGGAAATATTGCAGAAGAATTGTTCTAAACACCTCAGCGTCGGGCGCCGACGTAAAGAGTAAAGTCGTTCAGTTCCCGGTTGTCGTTAGATTGAATTCGGCGCTCTTTGATTTTTCTCAGGCTTATGCCGACGGCGGTGATATAAGATTCGCCAAAAGCGACAACTCATTCCTGCCTTACGAAATCGAATCATGGGATATTGCCGAAAAAGATGCGCGGATATGGGTAAGAGTGGATACAATTCGCGGCAACGACAGCACTCAATCCATTTATATGTACTGGGGAAATCAATCGGCAATTAACCTGTCTAACGGTCCGCAGGTTTTCGATACTGCTCTCGGATTTCAGGGCGTATGGCATATGAATGAAAAAGGAAACGATCCTGCCGTTGACGCCACTGCAAACCGGTTCAATGGAATTGCATATAATATGGGAAAACCGGTTTCTGTGCCGGGGCCGCTCGGAAGCGGGCGCGCATTCGACGGAAAATCCAGTTTTATCGTAATTCCAAACTCTGCGTCGGGTAAACTTAATTTTCCGGATACGGGCTCTTTTTCGGTTTCAGCCTGGGTTTATACCGATACGCTGGATAATAAATTCGGCGTAATAGTAACAAAAGGTTTCCGTCAATATGCACTTTGGCTGACTTATTGGCCATTAGGCAATGCATATTGGGAATTTTTCGATTTCTGCAAATTTACTAACTGGAACACATCGACTTTTCCCGCCATAGGAAAACAATGGGTGTTGCTCACGGGCGTCAGAGCCGGCAACTTACAATATCTATACCGTAACGGCGAACTGGTCGCGGTTAAAAACGGCGTATATCCGTGGAACCTTCCCAGAGATACGAGCAACCCTGTGACAATAGGACGGTTTTTGGAGAAAGCGGCATTTCCGTTAATGCTCGATTACTGCTTTTTTAAAGGCAGCATCGACGAGGTTCGTATTTGCAGCGTGGAACGAAACCCCGATTGGGAACGACTTAGCTATATGAACCAGAAATATGACGACAGATTAATTCAATTCAAATGATCATATAAAAGATTTAAAAAATATTTATCGATAATAAGGGAACCTATAATGGGTTAAAAACATAAAAACGGAAATTTTTCTAGATAAGCAGATTACTAAAGCGCTTGAATTCCTCATCATACTTTTATTTAAAGAAGAAGGAAGAGTCTGACATATCTGCGATCGACTTCAAAGGGGTTGAAGTTTTCGGTAATCAAAAAGCGGAAAAAACGCCGTAAAACAGGGTTTGACGATAAGGTGCGGCAGACATCTTAAGATTAATAGATTTTTTGAGAAAGAGTATTGCGATATGCGAAAATCGACGTCAAGAGAAGGAATAAAAGCAAAAGAACGAAAGGCATTGACCATGAACGACTCACTACCTATGGTTCTTGGAGTGACGCCATTTGAGATTCCCAATCCCTATCTTGTAAGGTCTCTTTTCCACGCGGGGGCCCTGGGTATTCTGGATCTCGGCCGCGACGAACGCTTACGAATAAAAGCATTACAAAAACTGGAAGATTGGAGAATAAGCCGGTACGGCGTTCGCATCCCGCAGGGAGTAACGATAGATGAGAAGTCTCTTCCTGATTCTGCAGCCGTTGTAGTCGTCGAAGGTAACTGCGAATTCCGGAATTTTATTGACAATAGAATAGTACTCGTACAGGTGACTTCACTAAAAGAGGCTGAAATCGCCCAAAAGGGAGGCGCTCATGGCCTTATTGCCAAGGGAGCGGAAAGCGGCGGCCGGATCGGAGAAAAAACCGCCTTTATATTATTGCAGCAGCTTATTCAATCGGTAGACCTGCCGATATGGGTTCAGGGCGGTATTGGTATACATTCGGCGTCCGCATGTATAGCCGGAGGCGCCCGGGGGGTGGTACTCGACAGTCAACTTGCCCTGCTGCGCGAATCGGTGCTGAACGATGACGTTAAAAAAGTGATCTCGGTCATGAACGGCACCGAGACGACGGTTGTAAACGGATATAGGATATTTATGCGTCCGGATCTCAGACAGTATCAGGTTCCCGACATCCCCGTGGAAGATATAATTTCGCATCTCGGCGGATCGGATCCGACGGCCGAATATATTCCCGTAGGACAGGACGGCTCTTTTGCCAAGCGCTTTGCGGACGAATACGTTTGCGCACAGAATCTGGTGAAGGCAATCTATCAGGCGGCCGCCGATAACCCGCGTGTTGCGCGTGAGCTTATGCCGCTTAAGCCCTCTTCTTCGATTTGTGAGGCCCTTGGAATCGAATATCCGATATTTCAGGGCCCCATGAGCCGCATAACCGACACTCCCGGGTTTGCCCTGAAAATAGCCGAAGCCGGCGGTTTGCCTTTTATGGCGCTGTTTGTTCTAAGCCCCGAAGAGATCCGTTTGCTTTTACTCGAAACACGCAGCCTTCTGGGAAATCTGCCTTTCGGCGTGGGTCTGCTCGGTTTCATTCCTCAGGAAATTTTCGATGCACAGGTAAAAGTCCTTGCCGAAATAAAGCCTGCCGCGGCAATCATAGGCGGAGGTCGTCCGGCGCAGGCACGGGTTCTGGAATCAATGGGAATAAAGACTTTTCTGCATGTGCCTTCGAATGGTTTACTGGAGCTGTATCTCAAAGAAGGGGTGCGAAACTTCATTTTCGAGGGCCGCGAATGCGGCGGGCATATCGGAATGCTCTCCAGTTTTATACTGTGGGAACAGCAGATCGGAACTTTATTAAAATATGAAAAATGCAAAGAGCTTAACATCATATTTGCGGGCGGAATCCATGACGCACGCTCGGCCGCAATGGCGGCGACAATGGCTGCTCCGCTTGCCGCTCGCGGATGCAGGATCGGAGTTTTGCTTGGTACCGCATATCTGTTTACAGAGGAAGCGGTAGCTTCAGGCGCTCTCCAACCCGAATATCAAAATGTGGCTCTTACCTGTACCGAAACCGTCGAAATAGAATCCGCCCCCGGACATGTAACACGGGTAGCCGCAAATACCGAATATCCTCATTTCTTTGCATTAACAAAAGCGAGGTTGCTCAAGGAATCCCCCGACCGTAAAACGGTATGGGACGCGCTGGAAGAGCTTAATATCGGCAGATTGAGAACAGCAGCAAAAGGCGGTCCTAAAGAAGGTATTATGTTAAGTCCCACGGAGCAGCGCCGGGAAGGCAGCTATATGATAGGACAGTTATCCGCGCTTCACGATAAAACCTTCACCATCCGAAGCCTCCATCAGGACGTTTCCGAGGGCGGCTGTAAATTTCTTACCTCGACGCGATCTATAGCCGGACATGCCGAGGTTGTATCGGAAACGACGCCGGGGGCTCGTCCGGCGGATATAGCGATTGTGGGACTTGCCTGTGTTTTTCCCGACGCAGAGGATATCGAAAGTTTCTGGCTGAATATTTTTACGGGTAAAAACTCGATCATAGAAGTACCCGACGAGCGGTGGGATAAAGAAGAATATTTCGATCCCAACGAGGGGCGCACCACACTGGCGGGCTTAAAAACACCCTCAAAATGGGGCGGGTTCATTCCCGAAACGATTCTCGATCCATTGACATTCGGTATTCCGCCGAATTCGATGCCGTCGATAGATCCGGTACAACTTCTGAGCCTGCTGATAGCCGACCGGGCACTGCGCGACGCCGGATATCACAATCGTCAATTCGACAGAACGCGTGTCGCGGTTTTTTTCGGAGCAGAATCGGGGCCCGAACTCGGAGGAAGCTATGGGCTGCGTACGGCATTCCGTTCATATTTCGGATCTCTGCCCGATGAGCTTGAGGCGGCGCTGCCTAAACTTACGGAAGACTCATTCCCGGGAGTACTTCCAAACATCGTAGCTGGACGTATAAGTAACCGCCTGAATCTGGGGGGTACCAATTTTGTCGTAGATGCGGCATGCGCATCCTCTTTCGCCGCCTTATATGCGGCTATTAAAGAACTTACAACCGGAGCGGCGGATATGGTGCTTTGCGGGGGAGCCGATCTTCACAACAGCATCAACGACTACCTGTTGTTCTCGAGCGCTCATGCTCTTTCGTCAAGAGACAGATGCAGTCCCTTTGACGCGGAAGCCGACGGCACAATATTGGGTGAAGGCATAGCATGTGTGGTACTTAAACGGCTTGCCGACGCGGAAAGAGACGGAGACAGGATTTACGCTGTTATTAAAGGCATAGGCACATCAAGCGACGGCCGGTGCCGCGGCCTTACGGCTCCCACTCAGGAGGGACAGGAACTAGCCATGAAAAGGGCTTACCAACAGGCCGGAGTAAAGCCGTCTGAAGTGGAACTGCTCGAAGCTCACGGAACCGGCACTGTAGTGGGCGACACTATCGAGTTGTCTTCCGCAACCGCCTATTTCCTGCAATCCGGCGCCAGACCCCGAACCTGCGTTTTAGGTTCAATTAAATCGCAGATAGGACACACAAAATGCGCGGCAGGTATGGCGGGACTTATTAAAACCGCACTGGCGCTGCAAAGAAGAATCTTACCTCCTACTATAAACATCAATAAACCTGCAGATTTTTATAATTCCATTACAAGCCCCTTTATTTTCAGAGACAAACCCTCTCCGTGGATTTCCGAAAAACGGTTTGCGGGAGTAAGCGCATTCGGGTTCGGCGGTACCAATTTCCATGTTGTTCTTTCGTCTTATGATGAAGAAAGACCGCCTGTTTCCCTGCAAAAGTGGCCTGCGGAGATTTTTCTTTTCCGCGGATCCGACAAGAAAGAGGCTCTCGGTAAAATCAGCCGGTTTGAATCTTCGCTCCAAAGATGCGCCCGATTCAGGCTGCGCGACCTCAGTAAAACGGTTTCATCTGAAAAGGGGGGCAGGGTCCAGGTCGCGATTGTAGCAAAAGATATCGACGACTTATATGTAAAGCTAAATAAGGCTCTTCAGAACACTCCCGATCCCGAGGGTGTATTCTTTGCCGAAGAGATTACAGAAAGCAAAGAACCGCCCAAGATCGCTTTTCTGTATCCGGGGCAGGGTAGTCAGAAACCGGGAATGCTTCAGGAGCTTTTTTCGGCGTTTCCATCTTTCCATGAATTGCTGCTTACGGCGGTTTCAACATGCGGGCATGAATTTTACGAACGCCTTTTCCCGCCGCAGGCATTTACAAAAGAAGATAAAGAGAGGTACGAAAACGCCGTCAAAGATACCCGGATCGCACAACCTGCCATGGCCGTGTGCGATCTGACCGTAACCGGATTGCTTCAGAGACTGAATATCCGGCCACATATGCACGCCGGCCACAGCTTCGGCGAAATAGTCGCTCTTTGCGCCTCGGGAGCCATCCGTGAAAGCGACGTGGTTAGCATAAGTAAAGCAAGGGCCGAATTTATCCTGCAAAGTATCGCAGGCGACACCGGAGCCATGGGCGCGGTTTTCGCCTCTGCGGAACAGACGGCGGCGCTGCTCGGCGGCGAAAAAGGGATGGAAGAATCGGGAATCGTTATAGCAAACTACAACAGCCCCACACAAACTATTATTTCGGGGCCCACCGAGGCCGTCTCCAAAGCGATCGTCAGGATTACCGAAGCGGGCGTCAACGGACGCACAATTCCGGTTGCATGCGCGTTTCACAGCCCGATAGTCAAAAAGGCGGTCGATCTATTCTATAAATATCTATCGGGAATTACCATCAATCCGCCTTCTGAGGAAGTATGGTCGAATCTTACCGCAAAACCCTATCCTTCGGACCCTGAACAAATAAGAAGGCTTCTTGCCGATCAGATCGGTAGTCCGGTACGATTTATCGATCAGATACGGGAGATGTACGCCGCAGGAGCCGGAATCTTCGTAGAAGCAGGGCCGGGCAATGTACTTACCAATCTGGTAAAGGAAATCCTCGGCAATTCGCCTCATCGGGTGATAGCGCGCGATCCGAAGAAACCTTGGGATATCAACGGCTTTTTATGCGCGGTAGCTGAACTCGCGGTTCTGGGTGTACAGGTGGACGTTTCGAAACTTTATGAGCATCGCGACGCCGTTGTTCTTGACGAGCAGGCATTACGAAGCGTGATTTCATTGCCGAAATCGGCATGGATTATAGACGGCCGGCGCGCCAGACCTATAAGTGAAGCCAAGAAAGGCACCCAACTCCTATTTGCAAAAGACAAACGACCCTTCAGAATAGAATACGCGTCAGGCAGCGTTACGAAAGAAGCGCAAACGGCCCAGGCTACACCTTCTGTACAGCCGGTCGACGGAAACGCTCAGGCGATGCTCACCTATTTAAGAATTATGCGGGAACTCATCGCGGCCCAACGTGACGTAATGCTGGGCTTTCTCGGCCATGCTCCTTTACAACAGGCCGGCGTCTCTGCATTCTCCGACCAGGCTCAATCTGCTGCTATTCCTTTACGGCAGACAACAGTAAACGAACCGCAAACAGTGCTTAGCACCGCAGAAAAGCTACCGCCTCCGCAGAGTGAACAACCTGTTTCCGAATCTTTCGAAAAGCCTTCAGAGCATAAAGCCGAAGGGGTAAAACCCGCAGCCTCGATTATGGAAACACTGGTTTCGATCATAAGCGAGCGGACAGGTTATCCGGCCGACATGCTCAACCCGTCGATCGATCTGGAGGCGGATCTGAGCATCGATTCCATAAAACGAATAGAGATTCTCGGAGAGCTTCATCAGCGGCTCAATATGGGAGAAGCCGAAGGCTCCGCCGAGAGCAGACAGGATGCAATCGAAGCGCTTGTGAGGCTGCGCACAATAGGCGAAATCGTAGAGTGGATCAAAAACCGATACTCCTCGCGTTCTACTGCGTCTAAGGCAGGTAAAGATAAAAAAACTGCATCCGTGACCGTCTCGACACAGGAGACTTCTTTATCCACCGTAAATAAAGTAAGCCGTCTCGCCTATCAGATTAAAGAGACGCTGTTTCCCGGCCGGAGCGGTCCCGACGTCAAAGGGAAAACTTATCTGATAATCGACGACGGGAGGGGAATCGCTCCTCTTCTTGCCGATCTACTCGAAAAGGAAGGAGTTAAAGCCGATATCGCGGATCAGGAAACGGCTGAAGGCGTCGGCGCATTCGACGGGCTGATTTATCTGGGAGCGCTTTCCGGCGCCGCTGATATTGATACTCCTAAGAAAATGTTTTCTCTTGTAAAATTTGCGGTTTCCAGAGGCGCCTCGTTTGTTATGGCGGCCGCCTCATTGGGCGGCAGATTCGGCACGCAGATGTCTCTTGACGGTGTGGCGCCGGTGGGAGGAATAAGTGGATTGTTGAAGACGCTTGCGCAGGAGAAACCGCATATAAGGGTAAGAGTCGTTTACGTAAATCCATGCGAACAGCCCCAAAGTATAGCGGAATATTTACTATACGAGTTTTACCGGACAGACGGAAGCGAAATAGAGTCGGGTTATGAGGATAAAAAACGCTACGTCAGAATCCTCGAGCCTGTTCCTTACAAATCGGAAGGCGGCGGAAAAGCTGCAAAGCTCGACGGCAATTCGGTACTGTTATTAACGGGAGGAGCTCGCGGTATAACTGCGCTTGCTGCATCGGCTTTTGCCGGACGTTTTCCGGGCATCAGAATAGTTCTGGCAGGCCGTACCCGCCGCAGAAAAGCGGAGGATCTTGCCCCCTTTGCCGTATGTCAGGATCGTAAAGCGATAAGAAAGGCGTTGATCGATCGCGGGGAACGCAATCCGGCAATAATCGAATCGGAATCTGCCAGGATCCTCAAGGCGCTTGAAATCGAAAAGACGATCGCCGATCTTACGAACCTTGGAGCCGCGGCCGAGTACCACGAGCTCGATGTAAGCGACAGGCGGAATTTCGGCATTCTAATAGATCAACTATATGAAAGATACGGCAAGATCGACGGCGTGATTCACGGCGCTGGAATTCTGGAAGATAAGCTGATCGAAGACAAGACGATCGAGTCGTTCACCCGCGTATACGATACTAAGGTAAAGGGCGCCCTTGTGCTTGCCGAGAAACTCCGCAACGACGTTCAGTTTGTAGTATTCTTTTCGAGCATTGCCGCGGTATTCGGCAACCGGGGTCAGATAGATTATGCCGCTGCAAACGACGCGCTCGACCACATTGCAGCATGGCTCAACCGGCGTATTTCGGGTCGCGCATTTTCGATCAACTGGGGGCCCTGGAGAAGCCTTGGAATGGTATCGCCGGAACTTGAACGGGAATATGTGAGGAGGGGTGTAGGCCTTATTGAGCCTGAAGAAGGTATAAAGGCACTGCTTGACGAGATTTTCTCCGACCAGTCTACAAACTCCCAGGTTATTCTGATGTCGCAAACCGCAACTTCATCCGATTTTCAGTTTTTTCCTGCCCGGGGGGTGAAATAAATGCCGTCAGCTAATCAATTTCGTGAAAACGATATAGCCATTATCGGCATGGCCTGTATTTTTCCGAAAGCCCCGGACCTCGAAATTTACTGGCGCAATATCATTAATCGTGTAGATGCGATAGTAGAGGTTCCGGAGTTCAGAATAGAGTCGGTATTTGTGGATCCGGCTTCTCATGCCTACGACAGAATTCCCCATAGAAAAGCCGGCTGTATAGATCCCTCGTATGCCACATTCGATCCCCTTGAATTCGGAATACAGCCTGCAGCGGTCGAGGACGGAGAGCCGGAACAGCTTCTTGCCCTCAAAACCGCGGCGCAGGCTCTTAAAGACGCGGGTCTCGTTAAGCCGTTTACCCGTCGTACGGCAGTTATCATAGGAAAAGGCGGACATCTCGGAGTCGCCGAATCGCGCCATATGGGATGCATCACAGGCGCCAATCAGGTAGTTGAAATAGTGCGAGAACTCATGCCTCATCTCGGCGAGAAAGCTCTTGCGGAAATCAAGGAAGCCTTCCAGAAACAAACCATAATACCGCGTCCGGAAAACAACATCGGATTTGTTCCGCACCTTGTGGCAGGTCGCATCGCCAACCGGCTGGATTTCCGCGGGCCGTCATACGTGGTGGACGCGGCATGCGCAAGCTCTCTTATCGCTGTGCATACCGCCTGCCGTGAACTGTCGAACGGTGATTGCGATCTTGCAATAGCCGGCGGAGCGCACCTTGCCATCGACAGTACTTTTCTGGCCGTATTTGCACATCTCGAGGCATTGAGCAAGGGAGTAATACGACCTCTTGACAGACGTGCAGACGGAATGCTTATGGGAGAAGGCGTTGGGATGGTGGTGTTGAAACGAGCGGCTGACGCCGTTCGCGACAACCACAGAATATATGCGATTATTCGGGGGAGCGGCACCAGTAGCGACGGAAAATCTTCCAGCCTTATGAAACCTTCGGTGGAAGGCCAACTGGAATGTGTTGAAAAAGCATGGCGGAAAGCAGGCATCGATCCGGATCGCATCGGACTTATCGAAGCTCACAGTCCGGGGACTCCGGCCGGAGACGAAGCCGAACTTACTATGTTAAACCGCTTTTTCGGTCCTCCGGCCGTATCGTTGGCGGGTATCGGATCGGTCAAATCGCAGATAGGCCATTGCATGGGAGCAGCCGGAATCGCAGGATTTATAAAAACCGCTCTTGCGGTATATCACGGCGTTCTGCCGCCTACTTTACATTGTGAAGAACCGAACGAACTTATAAAAAAGACGCGGTTCCGTATTATAAATGAAGCCGAGCCGTGGGATCGTAAAAGCGAAGACCGTATAGCAGGCGTCAATGCGTTCGGATTCGGGGGAATAAACGCGCATGTGGTTCTGCAGGGGTTCGACAACAATAGGAAAGGGGGGATAAGTGTCGCAGTTAATACGCCGAAAAGTGAAAGCAAAGATCAAACCTCAGCAGCAACATTAAATAACATATGGCATGAAAAATTATTAATTATTACTGCAGACTCGAATGAAGAGATACTTAAATTGCTGAGTAAAGGTTCCTCGACCCCTCTCAACAAACAGGGGAAGTGTCGTCTTGGAATTTTAAATCCGACTCCCGACCGCATCGAAAAAGCCGCAAAGATAGTTGAACGTGGACAGCCCTGGCGGGGCCGCATGGGCATCTGGTTTTCTCCTAGGGGAATTCTTGCGGAGGATCCGAAAATACTCTTTATGTTTCCAGGCGTCGAGGCCGAATTTCAGCCTCAGGTAGACGATATCATCAAACTTTCGGGACTGAAGATTCCCAGTGGTCTTCTTGAACGGGCTTCGTCGGCCTTAGATAAGCTTGACAGCCGCGATCTTGTTATGCGAGGTGTGGGAGTCGTAACGCTCGGCAGGCTCCTGAACGCGGCACTCCAGCATATAGGAATATATCCGAACGCAATTATTGGGCACAGTATAGGCGAATGGACGGGCATGATAGCCGCCGGCATACTCGCGGAAAGCGACGTCGATAACCTTCTGCGTACGACCAAGCCCGACTCCCTGCGGGTTCCCGACGTCGTATTCGGCGTTGCCGGATGCGGCGCCGACAGGGCGGCCGAGGCAATTGCCGATCTGGAAGAAATCTACATTTCTCACGACAATTGCCCTCATCAGGCGATTCTTTGCGGCAAAGAGTCGTCGCTCGAAAGGGCGTTCGGTCGTCTTCGCCGGAAAGGTATCTTGTGTGTAAAGCTTCCTTTTCAATCGGGATTCCATTCCCCGTTGTTCAAAAAGTTTCTGCAGGATATCAAAAAGACTCTGGATACCTTCCCCCTAAGGCCGCCCGTCATTCCGATTATTTCGGCGTCGACGCTCAGGTTATACCCTTCCGAAGAGAAAGCCATGCGGGAATTATTTCTTAATCATCTGGTCGAGCCGGTACGCTTCAGACCTTTGATAGAAGGATTATATCGTGTAGGATACAGGGCTTTCATACAGGTGGGGGTGGGAAGCCTCGTAGAATTCACCGAAGATACGCTCGGACACGACAAGCGCTATGTGGCTATAAGCGCCAATCATCCAAAACGCCGGGGACTTGAGCAGCTAAGCCATGTCGCAATTGCCCTTTATGTGGAAGGTTACCCTGTAAATCTGGCGCTACTGCCGCTCGAAATCGTAACGACAGGCGATTCTTCATCATCTCCCGGTAAGGTACGTAAGGAAATGAAATTGACATTAGGTTACTCGACCCGTAAGCTGCCTTCGGAGATAATATCTAAATATTGTTGCCGACATGCGGCCGCGAATGAGCCACTTCCGTCGTATACGGCCAAAACCCAACCGACAGGCGATTTGATTCTCGACACTTTCAACGCCCTTACGGCCGAGGTTGTTGAAGCTCAGCGCACTGTATTGTCGGTATGGGAAAAGCGGACGAAGCCGTCGGCACAACATCTTACGGCGATTGCGCAAAAACTTCCGACTTCGGCTGCTATAGAAAAAACCGCAGCCAAACCGGAGCAGAAACAAACGGACGTAACGGCCACAGCCAAACCGAACGAAATCACTATCAGTCAATTAATAACAATCAATGATTTTCCTGAACTTTTAGATCACCCCCTTTTCGATCAGCCGCTCGATTGGCCGGAAATCGAGGATCGGTTACCCGTAGCTCCGGCTACAATGGTTATTGAATTAATGAAAAACGCCGCCCGGCGGCTGTTCCCCGGCAAGGTAATAGTAGCTGTAGAAGATGTGCAGTTTCTGAAATGGGTGGCGGTCGCCCCATCTGCAAATCTGACAATCAAAATAAAGAAGACCGGAGCTTTGAAGGCGTCGGTAAATATAGAAGGTTTCGCTCAGGGAAACGTCGTTTTTGATGACAGGTTCCCGGCTCCTCCCCATGTAGATAAAAAGCCGTTTACAGAAGAGACTCCGGTACCGATCACTCCGGAGCATATGTACAGGGAACGATTGATGTTTCACGGCCCGGCCTATAGGGGAATCGTCAGTTTCGGAACAATGGGTAAAGACGGCATAGAGGGTGTAATCGAGGCGCTGCCCGCCTCAGGATCGCTTCTGGACGCCGCCGGACAGCTTCTTGGTATATGGGTTGTGCTGCGTTCTACGGAAAACCACATGGCTTTTCCTATTTACATGAAAAAAATAACATTTTTCGGCCCCGATCCCTCTCCTCATACCGGATTCTACTGCAGGGTATGCGTGACTAAATGCGAGCCCACGCTTGCACGGGCCGACATTTTTATTTTTCATAAAAACGGCTCTCTCTGGGCACTCTGTGAAGGTTGGACCGATAACCGCCTCGAAACAAATGAACAGATATGGCCCGTAACATTAAAACCAAATGCGAATCTTCTTGCTTCACCACGGGAGGGAGGCTATTTATGGGTCAGACATCCTCTTCGTTCGTATAATCTAATATGGCGTATGCTTATGATATATTTACCCAAAGCCGAGAAAGAAAAGATCCCGCCATCCAGTTTCTTTCTAGCCAGAAACCGTCTGCTCGGAAGCATAGCGGTAATAGACGCGGTAAGGGATTTTTTATGGAAGCGGGGTCACGGCCCGATCTATCCGATAGAGATAAGAGTAAATTACGATGATAACGGACGGCCTATGGTTTCAGGGCCGTTTGAATACGACCTTCGGGTTTCTTTTTCGTGCAGAGAGGACACAGCCGTCGCATGTGTGAGGGAAGGCGTCGACGTGGGAATAGAGCTGGAGCGTATCGAAGAGCGCTCAATGGGCTTTATAGATAAGATACTTTCCGAAGGAGAGATCGGTATATTGACAATAGATAATAATATGAGCGAGCCGCGGCGCGACGAACTGGTAACGCGGGTCTGGTGCGCAAAAGAGGCATTAAACAAGGCAAAAGGCGGAAAAGGCGGCGAGGATGATCTGCGGAAATTACGTATAGAGGAAGTGTCGGGATCGGGCGAACGTTTTAAAATAAACGGCGAATGGGTGGAAACTCGACGTGAGGAAGATTATATTGTTGCAATCACAGTCGTTTGATAAACAGAGGCAAAGGAGGTATTAAGGTGACCGAAGGCACAATAAGTGCAAAAACCCAGGAAGTTCTGGACACAGTGCGGAAAATACTCAAAGAGGTTGTCGGCGACGACATAGAAATGCTTGGGCCTATAGAAATGAATACCTCGTTCAACAATGATCTTGAACTTGAAAGCATCGAACTGGTTGCCCTGGCAGAAAAACTTCAGCAGCTTTACGGCGAGAAAGTGAATTTTGTCGACTGGATGTCCAAAAAGTCCCTCGACGAGATGATCGGGCTTACGGTGGGCGATCTTGTTACTTTCATTGCTTCATCGCTTGACTGATGTCACTTGTAGAGGCCAACGGAATTCGCTTTAATGTCCATACCATAGGACACGGATCGCCGGTCGTTATGTTACACGGCGCCTTTGTAGGTTCACTTGCTTCATGGTATCTTACGGTGGTTCCTTTTCTTGTGATGAAAAACTGCATACTTTTATACGACCTGCGGGGGCACGGTAAAAGCGATAAGCCTACAAACGGATACGACATACTTACCATGACCGCCGATCTCGACGCCATAACCGGAGCGGTTGATTTCGAAACACCTTTTTCGCTTGTCGGACACAGTTACGGCGCTCTGATTGCAATAAGATATGCAATAGACCATCCGGATAAGGTTAAGCGTCTTTCGGTTATCGATGCGCCGCTTCCTCCCGGAGAAATGCATACAATCGAAGAGTTCATTAACCGAACTCCGGAGGAACTGGTTTCTTCTCTTCCGGCGCCGGTTCGACTTATGGTTCGGCTCGGCGGACGCAGAGTAAAGAAGTTTATAGAGTCCATGCGTTTTCTTGCTTTCGAAACCAATTTGACACAGGAAATAATGGAGGCCGCAAAAATAAGCGATGAAGAGCTCGGAAAGATCGCGTGTCCTGTGCTTTGCATCTACGGCGGGGAATCCCCTTGCCGGCCCGCGGGCGAACGGCTGCGTTCGGCGATACCTTCTTCGCGCCTGGAAATATTAAAAGGCGGTCATTTCGTACATATTGATGCAACCAGGGAGGTTGCAAATAAACTGACGGAGTTTATACATGGCTGAAATTCCGGTAAACGGCACTCAACTGCATGTGCAGACACTGGGTAAAAGCGGAGACGCCGTAGTCTTTCTCCATGGTCTGGTTATGGATAATCTTTCGAGCTGGTACTTTACTATAGCAAATAACGTCGCCGTCGACAACCGGGTGATACTATTCGATCTGCGCGGCCACGGCAAAAGCACCCGGCCGGCTTCGGGCTATACCATAGACGATTTCGTCTCCGATATCAGAGGACTTCTGGATTCTTTGTCGGTTGAATCCCCCGTTCATTTCGTAGGAAACAGTTTCGGCGGGTTGCTTGCCGTGTCGTTCGCCTCTGCATATCCGCAAAGGGTAAAGAGCATGGTGCTTATAGACAGCCACTATGCAAATACGGAGTGGAAACAATCGATGATGGAGAGTCTTTCTCTTGAGGGTGAAGCACTTTACTGGAAGATAGTCGTTTCCTTCAGGCACTGGCTCGGCAGACACAGCCTGCGCAAACGAACTCGTCTCGAAGAAACCGCAAGAAAACTCGTATACGGGACTTCGCTTGTGGAAGACCTCAGGCGTTCCCCTACCCTCTCCGACGAGCAACTGGCTCGTATAGAGTGTCCCGTTCTCGGACTTTACGGTATAGATTCCGACGTCCGGTCCGCGGGAGAGCACCTTGCCTCGGTAATTCCGAAATTCGAGCTGAGGCTTTTTCCAGGTTGTACGCATTCCGTACTGTGGGAAAAAACCGATGTTGTACGGGAACAAACCGCAAAGTGGATCAGAGAACATTAAGTTTATAGACAATGGGAAAATTTCTGTTTATTACACCGCCTTTTGCCGGCCATATAAATCCGACCGTATCGGTGGCCGCGTTTCTTAGGCGATCCGGCCACAGCACCGCCTGGGTAGGATACCAGAGAGTTTTTAAGAATCTTCTTCCCGAAGGAGCGACAGTCTTTCCTCTCGAAGATAAATTATCCAACGAAGAAATAAGCGATCTCAAAAAAAGAGCGTATACGACAATCGGACACCTGGAAGCGTTAAGATTCCTTTATAACGAAATTTTAATACCGTTCGGCCGGGCCATGACGCCGGGCGTACTTGCCGCAATCGACGCCTATGAGCCTGATGTTCTTGTGGTTGATAATCAGGCTTTCGCCGGTGTTGTTGCTGCATATATAACAAAGCTTAAATGGGCGACTTTTGCAACCACCTCCGCTACTCTGATAAATCCTTACAAGTTCGGAGATCTTACTCTGTGGAACCCTTTTAAGTGGATGGATGACGCTTTTGCGGCTTTTGCCGGAGAGTACGGAGTTACACATGAAAACGGTATTTTTTCACCCTCTCTAGTAGTGGTATTCTCTACGCTGGAACTTGTAGGTAGTAAAGAAACTTTCCCCTCCCATTACCATTTTGTAGGTCCGGCAATAAACGACAGACCTTCAGAGGTGCCGTTTCCATGGGAGGCGCTTGCAAAAGGCATTCCGAAAATACTGATAACATTAGGTACGCTCAATGCCGAGGCGGGTGAAAGGTTTTTCGGCGAGGTCTTCGATGCACTTGCCGAGGAGCAGCTTCAGGCTGTTCTTGTCGCAAGCAAAGAGGTTACGGTTAATCTCAAAAATAGAATTCCTTCAAATTTTATTGTTTGTCAATATATACCTCAACTTACGCTTCTTCCCCATATGAATGCAGTGCTCTGTCATGCGGGTCATAATACCGTGGTTGAGTCGCTTGTAAACGGATTGCCGCTTGTTGTGGCGCCCATCCGCGACGATCAGTTCATAATAGCCTCTCAGGTGGAAGTAGCCGGAGCAGGCATAAAACTTCACTTCCGGCGAGCGAAAGCCCAGAAAATCAGGGCGGCCGTAAGAACCGTTCTCACAGAATCTTCTTTTCGTGAGGCTGCAGAAAGAATAAAAGCTTCATTTATAAACGCGGGTGGAAGCGGCAAGGCCGCAACGCTACTGGAAAAACTTCTATGAATTTATTGTCTGTTTTTTCTTATGTTATGAGCTGGATTTCCGGAATTATGATTTTATTTTTCCTTCTACAGGCCGTTGTGATCCGTTACAGACTTAGGGCGTACGACAGGCTTGATTCTTCAGATACGCTACCCCATCCGTCACCGGAGTATCGGTTGTTATCTGCGCCAGGGGTAGTTTTCGACAGTGATCTTTTTTCGGCTGCAGTCTCCTTAATGCAGAAACATAAACTTGACGTTCTGGAACTTATCCCCGCATATCTTTCCTGCAGGGCGCTTCTGTTGTTCGCGGTGATAGTAGATCCGATACGATTACGTAGTGATATTTTCTCTAAAGGAAGAACTCTTTTCCATGCGACAATGGTTTCGGATGATGTTTTCAGAAGGGCAAGAGTACGCGAGGAGGAGCTTGCCGCTCCGCGCTCCTATGATTTCCTGGCCATACGGCTGCGTCGTTTTGCAGTTCACAGTTCAGGATATGCCGTTGCCCCGCAGATTCACGTTGACCGGAAAAAGGCTTTTGTTATCGAAAAAGAGCTTTTTTCATCATATACTGCCCCGTTTTCATTTGTATTTGCTTTTTTGCAATTTGTTTTTCTGATTATTATGATCGCAGCAGCAGCGGTTAATCCCCTATGGGGTTTATCCGCAATTGCGGTATACCACATTCAACCGGTTTTTGCAATCGCCGGAAGCCGCTTTTCTCCTTTTGACTTATGGAAATATTCTTTTTTGCGGCTTCCTATCGAATTGTTTTCTCTTCCGGCTCTTATGCGGCAAATATCGACCGGAAAAGAAGAAGTCGCCCGAATGAAAGAAAAGAGGGAGATTTACAGGGCGCTTATTTCCGAAGGCACTGATCCTTTTTTCGAACCTGCACAAAAGATCTGTCCATTGTGCCATAGCGAAAACATCGTTCGGATCATTCGTGTTCCGGATCTGCTTCAGGGGAAACCCGGTATTTTTACTCTTGACCGATGCGGGAAGTGCGGTCATATTTTCCAGAATCCTCGTCTGAGCTTAAGGGGTTTGGAATATTATTATAAGGATTTTTACGAAGGTATCGGAGAAGAGAGTATAAATTATCTGTTTGGTTATGTGTCGAAGCTGTATATAAGCAGGGCCAGGGCCTTATGCGGCATTCATACGCCTGTCAGATGGCTTGACATAGGCGCCGGGTTAGGTCATTTCTGCGCTGTTGCAAAAAGTATATGGCCGGATACGGTGTTCGAAGGTCTTGACATGAATGAATCCATCGAAGAGGCTGAACGAGCACGCTGGCTCGATCGTGCGATATGCGGGCAGTTTCCTGAACTTTCCGGCTCCTTAAAGGGAAGATACGACATTGTAAGCATGTATCAGTATCTGGAACATACCCGCGACCCGAGAGTCGATCTCAATGCGGCCAATAAGGTCCTGTGCGACGGCGGTTATCTGGCCGTCGAAATTCCGAACCCCGAGTGCCCGATGGCGCGGATTCTCGGCAAATACTGGCATCCCTGGTTTCAGCCGCAGCATCAGCATTTCTTTACTCTGTCCAACCTTGATAAGCTTCTTAAAGAGGCCGGTTTTACAATTGTCAATTACGATTACGTAAGTCCGCATCAGGCGGTCGATCTTGGATGGACGGCATACTTTCTCCTTTTCCGTCTCGGAAACCCTACATACAGATTGCCGTGGGGGCCGGAACCGAAATGGTATCGTATATTGCGGACCTGGTTGGTTTACTGTCTAGGTTTCTGGACCGTACCGGCGGCATTTATGATGGACGCCTCTATAGCTTCTTTTCTTCGGAAGCCAAGGCGCAGCAATAACTACCGTGTACTCGCACGGAAGACGTCTTCTTATGAATGACAATATTCAGAAATCTTCTTTGTCAAATTCGTTAAAAATAACCGGGCTTTCGGCGACCGCTCTCTATACATGCGGAGTATGGAATTGGGGAAAATTGCCCCGCGCGTCGCTTTTTTATACGAACGAGGTACAGGCAGCTTTTTCCGCAACCAATTTCGCTCTGGCATTTGCCCGGTTTCTCACCGGACAGCCTTCATTAAAACATTCGCTTCTCCATCGTCATGTAATGATAAATAAATGGCTGGCAGAGAAAGAAGCTTTACAGATAATCGAACTCGGCGCAGGACTTTCACCCAGGGGCGCTCATTTAACCGACAATTCCGGCCTTGTCTTTACGGAAATCGATTTGCCGGAAGTAATCGATATGAAAAGAGCGATTCTTTCCGGTACGGAAGAAGGCCGTAATATAATCAGGCGGCCCAATCTGAAATTTATATCCGCCGACGTTTTTAACGTCGATCTGAAAGCCTTTGCCGATTCTTCTATGCCCATATATATAGTCGCCGAAGGTTTGTTTATGTATTTCGGAAAATCCGAACAGATTTCGTTATGGTCTAAAGTAAATGAAACGATTTCGGTATGCGGGAGCGGGGGGTTCATTTTTGATCTCGTACCCTGGGTGGAACAGCCGTCGGTCAATACTGCCGGCCGTGCGCTCGAATTTCTGATGAAAAGATTTACGCAGGGCCGGAGCTTTATCCGGGACAACCGCACGCGTTACGACATTCGCGAAGAACTTTACAAGACCGGTTTTAAAACGGTAACTTTTCTCGAACCTTCCTCTGTCGCCGGAAAATGGACGCTGCCCTTTCCCGATCGTAAAACACAGCAGCTTCTTTTTGCATGTGAGGTATAAGAGGAGGAGTCGAGGTGGGGTGAGGCAGGAAGACACCATCAGGCAACCGTATCAGTTTATATTTCTTTCTTTTTACCACAGAGATTGACGCCGAAGTCAAAAGAAGAATGTTTTACCACGAAGTTACTGAAGGACACGAAGATAAGAGTATAACTGGATATTATCTGTCAACATTCATATTTTATTATAATTTTCTCACCACGGAGAACACAGAGAGCACGGAGGAAAATAATATCCGTTCAGTAAACCTATACCATCCTAAAAAGATTCTTTTCTGATATTTTAACCATGAAGTACCCCCATAAAAAACATAAAGAACACAAAGAAATCGGAGATATTTTATCTTGAATATTTTTTTGAATATTTCGTAAAACCTTCGAGGTCTTTGCCGTTAAAGATATAGTTTCGTGGAGACAGGATCTATTGACTTACACAAATTCACTCCGTACTCTCCGTGTTCTCCGCGGTTTTTATCTTGTTTCTTGATTTATGGTTAGTGTATTATGTAAAGTAATAGCTGAAAAAACATGTTTTATAATTTCTTCATGGTCTTCGTATCCTTCGTGGTTAAATAATCAATAAATGTTGTTCTAATGCATAAAATGGGTTTATTTACTATTGGTATGATATAATAAGAACTATGGGATCACAGAACCGACACGTATAATAAACTAACCGTATTTTCAATTTGCAGTTAGTCAAACTGCTATACGCTCTCATCCGAATAATGGAAAAGCTCGCAATATTTTTTCATAGACGAATATACGAAACGCCGCATCTTTAATACGTTATCGTCTATAGCAGCTTCACGTCGACTTATAAAAGCCTGGGCATCGATTTCACGAACGGTTTTCAGCGACAGATTTTCAAAAATATGTTCTATGGTTTTCTGGGGGTATCGGCAGAAATTCTCATAGGTGATTGTAATATAATCATCGGCAGGAATCTTATCTATGTTATTCATGTAAAATTTCACCGATTTGGCGCCGAATCTTGTAATCAGAAAAATCCCTATCCGCGGGAAGGTTATATAGACAAAGCGAAGGAAAGGAAGCATTACCGGATTAGAATAGAACATTTCGTAGATATTGGAGATGGATGCAGTATAAGGATTTCTGTTTTCGAATATCATTCTTAAAGAATTAAGATTCGAACTTACAGTTCTTAACGGATGGCGATGGATGAAAATGAATTTTGCATTGGGAAAAGATTGTTTGATAAAAAGGAAATTCGTGAAATCAAAAGGGTTTTTAAGAAGAATCGGATTGCCGTTTCCGGAGATAAATAAAATCTTTCTGCACATTTGCCTGAATAAAGAGATATTATTGGGAGTAATTATCATTTTATTGCTAAATCTTCCGAGAAGAAATCCGTACTCCTCCTCGAAATCCGCCGACAGCTTCAAACCGTCCACCTTCCGATCCTCGAGGCCATCTTTTCTGAATGTTTCATTTAGAGCATTTTTTTCAGCCTCTACCCTGCCTTCGAGGTAATTTTTTAAGAGACTTTCATACTTTATAATATGATATGCAGTCACAGGATTGAAACATCCGGTTGCGGTAAGCACTTTATATAATATGCTTGTACCCGACCGGTGCAGACCGAGAATAAAAACGGGCCTGAACGGAAGGCTGTCCAGTTTGTGAAGGTATCGGTCGTCGGGTTGCGAAATCGTCTTCATAGCCAGCGTCTTTCGTTAGTTTTTAAAATTGAAGTAATAATACATATCAACCAATTTGATATATCGGCTAAACCATTATCCTAAAGTCGCGCCGCCGTCGATGACAATGTTGCTTCCGGTTATCCAGCATGAGCAGTCGGACAATAAAAAGACTATCAATTGAGCGATCCATTCCGGTTTTCCTATGCCCAGCGGGTAGGTTTCGTTTATTTTTCCGACAAAATCTTCATTGTAAAGATTCTTATCGGCTTTCAGCATTTCGGTATCTACAAAACCGGGAAGCACCGAATTCACCCTGATTCCGGCACTGCCGAATTCGAGCGCTATCGATTTCACCGCCGCCAGAAGAGCCGCTTTCGATGCGCTGTAGTCGGTAATTCCTTTACCTCCCTCGTTCGCCGAGATTGACGAAACAAAAACCATCGAAGAACCCTTGCCAGCATTCACCCTCGGATTGCAGAATCCTTTTGCCAGCATAATGTTCGAAAAATAATTGACGTCGAACAAGCGTTTCATTTTTTCGTAGGAGACCGCTTTGAGGGGGATTGTATGTCTTATCCCCGCAGATAGGACCATTCCTTTCAGTGGGCTGTATTTATTTCTTATATTTACAAGCCATTTATCGTTTTCTTCGATCCTTTCCGTGAGATCCTTTACTTCAATAAAAAACAAGCCGGGATTCGCCGCTTCTGCCTTCAATTCATTGAGCTTTTCCGGCCTACGGCCCACCGCTATAACACCGGCTCCGAGTTTATTCAGCAAAAGGCAGCAACTTCCGCCCATTCCTCCGGAAGCACCGGTTACGACAAAAACGTCATTGTTGCAGAAGTTAATCACGTACTTCTTTCCTTCAGATAGTTTATAAGATTTTTAACAACACCGAGACGGTTTTTTGCGGCTTCTTCGGCCGAAATTGATATATTGAACTTTTCTTCTATTATCGTTAAGAAACTGATCCAATCCATAGAGTCGAGCATGTCGCTTCCAATAAGAGAGCCATCAGGATCGATCTTTACGTTTAGCCCCAGATCTTCGTTGATAATCGATTTGATTGCCGATAGTATCTCCTGCTCATCCATTTTATAATCTCCTTTTGTAAATGATTAACAGTCAGTAACGATACAATATCGAACCCCATGAAAGCCCGGCCCCGAATCCGCAAAAAACAATCAATTCCCCCTTTTCAATCCTACCGCCATCGATAAGATTCTTAAATGCAATAGGGATGCTTGAAGATACGGTGTTTCCTATATATTTAAAATCTATCACAACCTGTTCGTCCTTTAGCTTCATCCGGCGTTTCAGGTCGTTAAGAATGTATTGGTTCGCCTGATGGAATATAAAATACTTGATGTCGTTGGTTTTGAGATTGTTTTTATCAAGTAAATCATTTATTGATTGAGGTATTACCCTTACGGCGAATTTGAAGATTTCCTGGCCATCCATGAATAGCGAAGTTCCTTTATCGGGTTCGGCTGCTATGGAGCTGTTGTAAAGAATCAGCCTGTCGGCTCCGCTTCCGTCCGTACCGAAGACTCCGTCTATATACCCGGAGCTACTGCTGCTTGGTTCGAGCAGGCTTGCGGATGCGGCGTCGCCGAATATACCTGCAGTTGCGCGGTCCTTATAATCGATTGTTTTTGTATACTCATCGGCGGTAATGACAAGAGCATGTTTAGACATTTTACTTATAAGAAAATTTCCGGCTATAGCAAGAGAATAAACGAAACCTGAACAGGCAAGGTTTACGTCAAAGGCAAAACAATTTTTTGACAAACCCAGACGGTGTTGTACGATGCCGGCTATTCCTGGAATTCTGTAATCGGGATTCTGTGTACATATAAGAAGAAAGTCGATATCATTTTTATCCACAACGCTGCCGGAAAGCAATTTTAGCCCTGCATTTACCGCAAGATCTGAAGTCTTTTCATCCTTTGCGGCGGCCCTTCGCTCTTTTATTCCGATTTTATTGTCGAGGAAATCGCTGTCTATCCCGCATTGAGTGTGAAGATATTCGTTTGTAATTTTTTTTTCGGGTAGATAGTAGTCCAGCGCCGAAATATAGAAGCTCATTTATTCCTCCTGATTATTGTTTTTATTTTCATAGTGTATTTCCGGATAATCAAAAATTCTTTTTTCGATTTTCCGTCATGCTGAAAGCTCTTTCAGAATATGAGCCTGAAGAGCGTCGAAGCGGCCGTGGCTTGCTAGTACCTTTGGAAGGTTAATCATCATTTCAACCCGTTTCCCGAACTTGGTTATTGTGGAAAACGCGCTGCCGGGTTGAGGCAGAAAAACCATATCCGTTGCTTCGAATCCAGGTGCACAGAAATGAGGAATATAGCTGTGCCCAAGATAAGAGACAACAGCCGTTTCAAGTGCAGGCCGGTTTTTGTAATTCCACGCATTTCGGGAAAGGAAAAAATCAAGCCATGAAAGCGGTATTGCTTTTATCCACACGGACTCAGGAAGACAATTAATTTCCTCTTTTTTTGATAAAAGTTCCTGAAGGCGAGACTGAAAAATTTCAGGCCCCTCACCTTTATTAATACGAACGAGAAGCATGTTAACAAAGTTCATCGTTGAAAGAAGACCGGGAACATGACGTCTCAGATCAACAGGAACGCCTATATATGCCGGTAAATCGCTGTATCTGTGTGCGAAAGAGGCAAATGCCGCTGCGGTTTTCGGCAGAAGATTGGCGACCGAAGACGGAAGGGAAATACGTCTCAGTTCGTCACCAGGCTCACCCTCCTGATAATCACCTGTCAACCATACGGTTTTATAGTGGCGCTGCATTACCATCCTGCCCCCAAGCCGACGGCATAAATCGGTATCACTGTAAGTTACATTACTGCCTTTTAAAGGCTCGTTTCGCAGGTAACGGAACAGCTCTTTAAGCAACAATAGTGTACCTGTGCCGTCTATTACCGTATGTCTGCCGCGCAGCACAAAGATGCTTCTATCGCCGCTTTGCGGTGCAACTATAAGTTCAATTGTCGGGCCGGTATCGAGAGGAAGAGGTTCATGCCATATAAAATCAGCGCCGATATAGGAGCTTGAATCCCAATCGCACTGGTCCAGGACGCGGAGTCGTGGCGGCGGGCCATCGCTCTTGAGTTTGGCCCAAAAGCATCTTCCTGTCATTCGTAAACATATCGCCGGATGAAGCTCGGCAACCTTTTTTATAGCGTCTTTCAGTATGCGCGGTTCTATCTGGCCTTTCCCACGAAGCACACATACCACATCACGAGGTTGTTCAAGTGTAAAGCGACTTGCTCCGACGCAGGCATGATAATATTCAGGGGTCGAAACAGGCCTGCAAATGAAAGTAGGCTGCTTAAAAGCCGGCAGATGCGATTCCATAAATACCCCTATACTTCGTTTTCAAAACATTTTGTCCGATTACCGGCAAACATTTAAAAATAGTTATTTTAATTGATTTATGTGATAAAAATATCATAACGGGACATATTTTTCTTTTTGTCAAATAATAACAAAACGGATAAAGTCCTGCCTGAAGACAGTTTTTTGTAATCTGCAACACCGAAATGGCTTTGAAGAGCCGAAGGTAAGGTTTTATTTTATAATTCGAAATAAATATGTTCTATACCAAAGCATACCGGTTATTATAAATGACGGATGATATTTTCAAAAAATCCACCTCGATTTTCTCAAGCGAAGAAAACGGTGGCACAAAGGGAAATACCTCGTTTTCAGTAAAACGACTTTCTTCGGACGAAAATAATATTAAAGAAAAATCATCTTATTTCGCAGATGCTTTCGAATATGAACTTGCATCGGAACGATTGATAGAAAAGGCAACCGAAGTTGCCCTGAAAAAGAAAAATAAGAAGAAGAACAATACATCCTTCCTGTCGTATCATATAAAATTATCGGCCTACATAACTTCCGCCGTCTTATTTTCAGCAGGCATTATTATATTGATTCGCAACCTTTCCGGGATGCGCAATACTCCCAATTACCGGCAGTGGTCAAATGCAAAAACCGGTATGATTACCGCTAAAGAATCAATTGAAAAGAATCCGCCGATTCCACAAGACTCTCTCCCCAGAGAAAAATCACCGACCGGCGTTGAACAGTTGTCGGATACCAAAGAACCATCAGTTGCTTTACCGGAAAGCGCAACAGACATTCGCAGTGTTATCGGAAAGAAACCTTTACCAAGCCGGAAAGAATCATTAAGCGGGAAAATACCCCCTGCTACGGAAATGAAAAAATCATTACCGGCAGGCCTTAAAAACAGCGATCCAAAGTCCGCGCTTTCCAAATCGGAATACGAACATGACGAGTATTCGGACTATATTACCCAATTCTACGAACCGGTCAATGCCGCCAACAGAAGTAGAAGCCGGATTACTTCCGGAACGTCATCACGCGGCTCGGGCGGAAAGACTACCACAAGAATTTCCAGTAGAAAAAATAGAACCCGGTTGATAGCGGATATCGTTCGATCTCTCGGAGGAACGGTTATTGCCGCGCATGAACATTACGGCGATTATTACAAAATAGAACTTTCTCTTCCCGAAGAAAAAGTCGAGCAATTTAAAAATGCTTTGGCAAAACAACCTGTCATTACCTCTTTCTCTACTTTTACACTTTCCTCAGCACAGAATAATTCGACAATAATTCTCGAGATGCATGCAGAATAGACGCGGGCCGGATCACCGGCGACTTGACGGTTCATTATAACATAAGGTAGAATCTCATATCATAAATGTTTTTTTGATTAGTGTCGTATCAATTAACGACATCTTTGTCACTGATAATATTTTATATTTCAAATGAAAATAAAACCATCTTACGACGCCGCATTTATTCAACTTATCAATAATGCTGAAGAGTATTATAATAAGGGCTGTTTTTCTAATGCCGCCGAACTTTTTCGCCGGGCTGCCGAACTTTTTCCCGACAACGCAGACCTATGCTTTTCTGCCGGCAATGCATTACGTAAAGCAGGAGATTTCAAAAAAGCTGCAGAGATGTATTTGCGTGCCGTAAAAATCATACCGGATTTTTTTGCGGCTTTTTTCAATCTTGCTTCTTCGCTGAATAAATTGTCAAGATTCGACGAAGCTATAGGAGCGCTCGAGAAAGCTTTACTTCTTAAGCCGGATTCGGTCGAAACAAGACTTCAGCTGGCCGATTTATATCTTCAAAAATCAGACGCAGAAAAGGCAAAAAAGTTGCTCGAAGAAACAATAGAATTAAAACCCGATTCCGTCGAAGCACTAAACGGCCTGGGTAATTGCGCAATGGAACAAAACGATTTTAATACCGCTAAAAATTACTATTGCAGGTCATTATATCTTCGGCCCGACTACAGCTATGCTCATTATAATCTCGGTATAATTATGAGACAATGGGAGATGCCGGACGAAGCAGTAATCTGCTTTAAGAATGCAATACGTTTCGGCCCGGCAAATGTTAAACCTATTGTAAATCTAGGCGAAACATATCAGCTTATGGGCGAGATCGATGTTTCCGAGGAATATTTCCGAAAAGCTCTTGAAATAGATCCGAAATGCAGAACGGCATACGATAATCTTCTTTTGTCAATGCAATACAATCACCGCTATGATCCGCAAACGCTGCTTGCAGCCCATCGTGAATGGGGATTTAGGTTTTCTGCAAATTCGGACATAAAATTCTCAAATGATCGTTTACTCAACCGACGTCTGGTAATTGGATATCTTTCGCCAGACTTTTGCAATCATCCGGTAGCTTATTTTCTGGAACCGATTTTAGAATATCATAATCGAAAAAGTTTCGAAATTCACTGTTATGCGGAAATAATACATAAAGACGAACGAACGGATAGATTTAAAAAACTTGCCGATAAATGGGTAAATGTTAAAAATATAAATAGTTCAGAAGTAGCTGAAATTATCCGCCAAAACAAAGTTGACATTCTGATTGATACCGCAGGCCATTGTGCCGGCAATCGTCTTGATGTGTTTGCTCTACGGGCTGCCCCCATACAAATAAATGGCATAGGCTATCCCGGCTCCACAGGTTGCATGGAAACGGATTACAGAATCAGCGATCCGGTGATCGACCCGATCAATGAAAACCATGTTTGCAATGAGAAAATACTATACCTTCCCCGAGGGTTCTGCTGCTACAGGCCGCCCGACAATATGCCTTCCGTCAACAAGCTTCCGGCGCTTGAGAAAGGATACGTTACATTCGGGTCGCTTCATACAACGGCACGGCTAAATGAGAAGGTGATAAAATTATGGTGCTCAGTATTGAAAGCAGTGCCGCATTCGCTCCTTCTCGTTTGCCGCCGTACGCTCTCGAAATCGGTGATCTCTCGCCTATCCCAATGGATTGAGAAGGAAGGAGTCTCAATATCCAGAATCGATTTCCGTTCCAAAATACCTTCATCCGGCCATCTGGAAATATACCATGACATCGATATTTCCCTTGACACACTACCATGGAGCGGCCATACCACCGCATGCGAATCGCTGATAATGGGAGTGCCGATGATAACCCTAAAAGGCGACAGACCGGCCGGACGAATGGTAAGCAGCATTCTTACCTACGCAGGACTTACTGAATTTATTGCTCTGTCGAAGGAAGAGTTTGTCTCGAAAGCCGAAAATTTTGCGACAAATATAAAGGAACTTGCTGTTATTCGATCGGAACTACGAAACAAAGTATTAGCCTCCGCTCTATGCGACGGCCCCGGATATGTTGCCGCATTTGAAAAGCAATTACGCATAATCCGGCAAAAATGGTGCGAAACAGGCTAATCGTAAGGTATATTATACTCCCGTGAAAAAAATCCTGCTTATAAATTGGCGCGATATCAGAAATCCGGAAGCCGGCGGGGCCGAAATCTATTACCATGAGATTTTTAAAAGAATTTGCCGTAAGGGATATTCGGTAACATTAATATCCCACCGGTTTCCAGGCTCATCTGATTACGAAAACATCGAGGGAATAAATATAATTCGTAAAGGGAGCAAATTTCTTTTCAATTTCCAGATAATTCCTTTTCTTTTGCATAAAGCTGCTGATTACGACCTGATAATCGAAGACCTTAATAAGATACCCTTTTTTACGCCGCTTTTTATCAAGCAACCTAGATTGCATCTTGTAATGCATTTCTTCGGTTCGGAAATATTCCGTGAGGCGGTTTTCCCGGCTGCACTTTATGTCTTTTTTATGGAAAAGCTGATTCCTTTTGTTTACCGTAAAGAAAAATTTGTCGCCATTTCGGGCAGTACCGCTTCGGAAATTGAAGCAATAGGCGTCCCGCGAGGAAACATAGGAATAGTAGAACCCGGCATCGACACTTCATTCTACCGTCCTGTATGTTCAAAAGCCGATCCGCCTATAATAGTATATATCGGCCGTTTGATGAAATACAAGAACATACAGTTTGTGATTTCAGCGCTTCCGTTGCTTAAAAAGGAAGTTCCGGGACTTTCTTTTGAAATCGGCGGAGAGGGGGATTATCTTAATAATCTCAGAAAATGCGCTGATAAATACGGCGTTTCCGACAGCATCCGCTTTTTAGGAAAGATAAGCGAAGATGAGAAGATCTTTCTTCTAAGTAGGGCTTCACTTTTTGTAAACCCTTCGGCAAAGGAAGGGTGGGGGATCAACAATATCGAAGCAAACCTCTGCGGCACTGTTTCTCTTTCCGGCAATGTTGCGGGCCTTCGCGACTCCGTTTTAGACGGCCTGACAGGCATACTTTACAAACCGGACGACATTGAGGATTTCTGCAAAAAAGCACTGCTTCTGCTGACCGACAATGTCCGCCGAAGAGAAATGGAACAAGCTGCGCTCGAACGGGCACGCACTCTCGATTGGGATACGGCAGCAGAGAAAATGATGAAATTTCTTTAATAAAAGAAAAGAAATAATATTACCGCCTTCTCATCTCCTCATTAGCTTCAAATATCTTCGAATTCAGATTTAGCGGTTCTGAGGCTCTCGCAATACAGTTTCAGCGCCTTTACATTCGATTCAAAGCCGATTTTATCCCATGGTAAAGCATCGGGTTTAAATATCTTCCACGTGGATATCTCTTCGTTTCCGGTAATACGGACATTCTCGTCGGCAGGTACGCATACAAAGAAAAGATCGGCGGTAAAGTAAGTTACATTTTTATAAATATAACGGTTAGGAAACGACGTCAGATAATATTTAATTTTCACATCAATATCCAACTCTTCCCTGATTTCTCTGACTAACGCCTGCTCTGCCGATTCGTCGTAATCCATAAATCCGCCAGGCAAATCGTACATGCCTGCCTTTGGTTCATGGGCTCTTATGGTGAGCAGAACGCCTCCTTCTATTTCTACTATCCCAGCCGTCGCCGCACATGTGTTGTGAAAGTAAATATAACCGCAGCTTTTGCAACAGAGTGCGTTTTTTTCATAAATTTCTATATTTTTTCCCCCGCATTTCGGGCAGTAAATAAAACCGGTATATTCTATCAATTCAAATCCTCCTTTATCTATTTTCCGAAAAGAAGCCAAACTGCCGCAGGCACCGTAGCTATTGAACACAGCGTGGTACTTAACGCGGCGGACGCCGCGTAATCGGAATCTCCGCCGTAGCGTCTGGTCATGATGACCGATGAGATCGCCGTAGGCATCAAAGCCACAATTGCAGAAACCGAGTATATATCCTGCGAAACCGAAAGAACCGCAAGAATTGGTATCGTAATTAACGGCAGTATTATGAGCCTGACAATCGTTATATAAACGACCGGCCATGTCAGCCTTATTATTTCCCTTTGAGCAAGCGACGCTCCGGTCATAATAAGCATAAGAGGGACCGCAATCGATCCGGCGCTGTTTAGAATTTTCATAATAACTTCGGGAATAAAATATTTCCCCCCTGCAAAAGCCGCCGCAAGAGCCACAAAGATTGCACAAAGATTGGGCTTTATCGCTCCTCTTATCGATTGCCTGACTGAGGTATGTCCAAGCAGCCCGACCCCGACGGTCCATACACCTATCGCACCTCCGAGATAAAGCAAGAAAAGATTTGCAATCGCCGCTTCTCCCCAGATGCCCCGCAATATTATTATCGGAAGAAAGGTCGAATTATTTACAGCACAAAGATGCATGAAAGTACGCTGCTTGTCTCTATATTGTCCCCTTAATCCGAAACGTAACACCATACCTGCTGCTGCAAAAAAGAAAACCTGAAATAATCCGATAAACGGAAGAATCCAAAGCTCATGAAACCGATTTACGTCGAGACCTCCTACAATGGATGTAAAAGTAAATAAAGGAAGCAGAAAATCGAGTATAAGCTTCGACGAACGGTCCACGTCGTTTTCATTTATATGGCCTGTCAGACTAGCGGCAATGCCGATCGAAAAAAGACCTATAATCTCGGTAATCGCGAGAATAATGGAAATAATCATTTTACAGCGGCTTTCTGGTATACTTCGAAATATTGGTTATTGGGAAACTGTTAAATATACAACAGGTTATTAAGATAATCCGAAGGGTATTGAATAATCGAATACTCGCCGCGTCTTCCTTTTCGGGCATTAATAAAAGATTTAATAATTTTTGATTTCATTCGCTTCTCCGCTCACACTCCGGCCGGAGAGCTTCGATTATTAAAATCACCGTCATTGTTCCGACATTTCTTTTTCGATTATTGCTTTTAGAAAGTCTATTCGCTTTTGCGGTGAAGGATGCGTGGAGAAAAAGTATGCGAATTCCGGGATTTTTTCCTCTTTACTGAGTTTTTCGAAGAAGGAAACGCCGCCTTCAGCGGATCCGTATGCTTTACAGAGCAGAACAAGTGCCGCCGAATCAGCCCTGGACTCCTGTTTTTGCGAGTAGCGCAGCCCGGTAATATCTATCGAACCGACTATGGCTTCGCTCAACCGGTTTTCGTTTCCTAAAATCGCCGCAATAAGCGCGATAGAAAGACGGCGGCCGAGCCCCCTGAGATGGTCCCTGTTCATGAAATGGCCGATTTCGTGGCCTATGACGAACGCGAGTTCCCGTTCGGATTCGACACGTTTCAGTAACCCTTCGAAGATGACGATATGTCCGCCGGGAAGAGCCGCCGCGTTTACCGCAGGAGAGGGGGCCACGGAAATCGTTATATTGTATCTGTTGTTTATAAGACCCGTAAGCAGCGTATCGAGAATACGCCGCGTCTTTTTATCTTCCCGAAGCGATAAACTCTTTTTCAGTCTTCCTGTGTAAAGGGATCCGATTCTATTTTCGACCGATGCGGGAATAAACGGAACTACGGCATTGACGATCATTCCGAGTAAAATATACGCTGCAACCGCTGTTACGGCAATTCCGGCCAGCAGCTTGAAGAACTCCTTGAGCGGAGACCGGCGCGATACGTTGACGTTTCCTTCGATCAAAACCGGCCTGAAGGCGACGCTCACTGCCTTCTTTCCTTAAACCAGACGGCGGTTCCGTAAGCAAGCGCCTCGACGCTGCCGATACTATTCCTGCGGTTTGCGCTGTTGCCGATCGCTGACGTTTCTATCCTGACATTGACAATTACGTGAGCGCTCGGAACCTGATACTTCATCCGAAGCAGCGCTTCCCGCCTGGCACGATCGATGAGGCTCTCGTAGGCCGACACTTCACCGCCGAAGATATTCCTTAACGCGGCGAAAATCCGTTTGAAGTAATCTATCGAAATCACCGCGCTGCCGGTGACCAGACGCGCCGACGCAACCGCTTCGTCACCTATTATCGATTTATCCATCGTAACGACCGGAAGCCTTGCCGACCGTTTTTCACGCCTCTCGATCGAGCGAAAGTGTCTTTTTTCGTTCATCGATCCTATAAAGTATCCTACTCCGATAAGAATACAAAGTACTATGAGGTTCGTAGTCATGGTATCACCCTATTCAACCCTTACTGCGGTTCCGTACACATAAAGTTCAGAAGCGCCCTGTGCAACCGAGGAGGTGGCGAACCTTACATTGACAACCGCATTGGCTCCCATCTGCTTTGCCTGCGCCAGCATTCGCTCTATTGCCTGTTGCCGTGACTCATTGAGCAGTTCCGTGTACCCTTTGAGCTCTCCGCCGATGATATTTTTCAATCCAGCCATGATGTCGCGGCCGATATGTTTTGCACGCACAGTACTGCCGGTTACAAGACCATAGTGCTCAACAATGGTCTTTCCCGGAACCGTCTCGATGTTGGTGAGGATCATAAGACTCCTTTGCCGAGTGAAAAATGAAACGATTGTCTGACAATCAACCGTATCTTAAATAATAAAATAATAGCATCATAATAATCCCATTATTGCGGCATTCTGTCAATAGAATCCATTTGCCGGAGGTTTGTATATAAACCGTATCCGTTTAGTGAACCAACACTTCTTATTCATATCCATAATATCAATAATAAAAAACGCAGATAACGACCAAAAACTCCGAAACCGAAGACAGAAAACACCACAGAGAAACATTTACGGTTATCATTTATCAATATCTATTTTTATTGACATTTTTTAACCGGCGAGGAGAGTGCAGGCACACAGCATGAAACCGGTTTTGGCACATCATTGATATAGAATTAACAATGCACCTTTGATTCCATCTACGTCTCCTGCCGCCCCCTCTAAAATTCCGTACGGCGGGTTTTCCCCGCTACGGCTTCAAACCAGAATCGGGCAGCGACCTTCGTCTTCCAGCTTATACGCTGCCGAACGCTCATATCTCAAGTCCCTATAGCTATTTCACCGGGACTCTCTTATTGAGCAATCCGGTCCGGAGGCCCTTAGCTCCCCTGCGTCTTTTGTTGTCCCGCCGGATCTCTGCTTAATATTGCCTCATCCGAGTCACTCATACCCGCCTTGCACCTTATTTTCTTCGTGGTGAAAAAGATCAGAAAATATGGAAATTGTCAGATGACAATTGAACGTATTTATCCGGGATGTTTTCTCTTTGCATCTGCGACGTTTATGGGCGTTTTTTATTATTGATATGAATAAGAACTAGGGGTTCATAGAATGGATACAATTCAGAGCCATTAGTAAATTCCATCTTAAGAAAACCTAATCTCTTGTAGACAAGCTACCATGTTTCTTTCGATGTATCGATCCGCCTTTTGCCGGAGGGTTTTGTTTCTGATTTCTTCCGTTTCGTTTCTGTTTTATCTTGCGCAGGGGTTAAGGTTGTTTCGGTCTCCGGAAACCGATCATCGTTCTTTTTCCCTCTTACCGCGGCTTTTTCATCTTTCCGTTCCGGAGGCGCATTTTTGACGGTTTCGGTATCAACAGATGTCTGATCCTCCCGGTTACCGGCGCTTGTTATATCTTTATGGGCTTTTTCTTCCCGACTACCTGCCTCCCGCCGGGCAGCGTCATTTGCGTAAGTACCCGACCGGTTGTATCCCCCATCTGCTTGGGATTCTATCGTATTTACAGTCTTGTTTTTCTGCACATCAGCGGCTGATGCGGTCTCCTGGAAATATGGTTTATCTATCTTTTGTAATAAACTGTCGTTATTTTTTGTTTCTCCGGCTCTACCGGCTTTTACTTTATCGGGAAATGTCGCTGATGATCTTTTCTCTTCACCTTCATAGTTCCCACCGGCACCGATTTTCTTTTCGGGAACCGATGGCGGTGCACTCTTTTTTAAAGAAGGCGCGGACGTTACCGCAACTCCCGTCTCTTTTTCGATTTTTCGGAGCACTTCCGCGGCAGTAAACGCTACGTCGTCATTGGGGTCATTTGTTAAGTGCTGTATCAGATATACCGCCCTTGTTTCTTTCATTTTCCCGAGAGCGATAAGGCACTCTATGGCTATTTCCGGCGCCGGAGACCGACCAAGCTGTTCAATTATTATATCGGCCGCAGCCTCCGTTCCGATCTCGCCCAAAGCGTTTATTGCAAGTGTACGGATTTTATTCTCCTGTACGGGGTCGTTAATAATCTCGTATAAAGCAGGAAGTATACGATTACGGTTAGAAGTCAGTTCGGTCATAGCCTTCTTTACTTCTTCGGGTTCGAAAGGTTCGGTGTTATACAGACTTCTCAGGTAGGCCAGTCTGTCGATCGCCAATAATTTCAAACGTTGTTCCTCGGTTAAGCTGCTGTCGGCGATTTGCGACACCGTGCGTTTCAGGTTTTCGATCCGTTCGGAATTTCCGCTTAAAATAGCCCTCACGCTGTCAATTTCTTTTTGCAATTTTTTTATCGATTCTGACTGATCGTAGAGAGTTTTTTCCAGACCGGTCAATCCGTCGAATTTTCCTATGTTAAGCCCCCCCCTGAAACGCAAACCGGACCAAACTCCAGGCCTTACAAACCTTGAATCGCCCGACTTATAAAAAGGGCCGTTTGGAGAAACTTCGTCGCTCATAAACATCCCGCTTATATCGACAACCCCTATGGAAACCTCCAGACACCTTTTCCAGAAACGCCATGAGGCAAAAATTGACGGATGCACCAACCTGTCGCGGCGATGGGCCTCCGCGGTTACATATATGCCTCCGCCGAAATATTTTTCGAGTACTATAAAAGGATTAAAAATTTCGGAGTTATTACCGGGTATAGACTGTATACCCACGTGAAATCTCAATCTGGCCGCCTCTACGCTTTTTCCTAAAACTAGGTATACCTCGTTTCCCAGTTCATCCGCATCCCTATCGAAAATCCAGGCCTCATAATGCGAAAAAATATTCCTCACCCCCAGAGCCGCCGAGGGCATCCACGGTTTCGTTTCACCGAGCAACCGGGCTTTAAGGCCCAGATTGAACCCTCCGGTGTACCCCGCCTCTATATTGATCCATTCGGTAATGCCGAAGTCAACAAGCCCCGCCGGCTTAACGGTTCCTCCGTCGATAATATCGCTGAAATAGTAACCTTCCGTTTGAGCGACGAAAATGCCGGCCTCAAGAAGATCGGCGTCGGGAACGAACTTGACGGAGCTCCATCTCGTAAGCGCGTTCCCAGAAGTCAATAATAGCAGAATGAAAACCGCGGTCTCGAAAAACCTTCCAGCGCAACAATACATCTCTTCCCCGCCGCTTTTTTGTATAGAGTACCCCCCTTTTCAGAGCTTCTCCTTAAGGAGGCGCTCCTCTATTATGACACATTGACGCTTAAAAGGCTATAAAAAACTGTAATCTCTTATAGTTTTACGCTATAGTCTGACATTGCCGTTGACCTGGCGGTCAAGCTCTTCGTCGGAAACCTCCCGAGGGGCGCCTTCGACACACTTGTTATCAACCGGGCCGGCAGATTCGGTAGGAGAGGCAGTTTCAACGGCAACATTCTCACCTGTCGGTTGTTCGATTGTCGTCTGATCGGCCTGAGACGCAGACCCCGCGACCTCATCTGTCGTCTGTTCATTAATCTGGGCCTGCGGCTCGGGAGGTTTCGGCAACCGATCCCTTATCTCTTTCAACAGACGAATTATCGTATCGTTTTGTTTGCATATGCGGTCGTAAAAACCATGAATGTCACGCTTAAATTGGTTAGATTTTCGTTTAGGATGCTGCTGATTATGATAAGAGGCGTTCCCATGACCTGTGGGATTTCCATGCTGGCTCTGATTACCGTTGTAATTATAATTGACGCTCGGGCTATATACCTGACTTTTAGGAGATATGGGTTTACGATTCTGGGCATAATACGTATTCCGTGACGCTTCCTCGTTTGTCATGAAGGAACTCCTTTCTTTACACAGGAAGATTTATATCTATAGGATGAAAAAAATCCGCCTTTTTTTTGATAAATACCATTTATCGTCTTTATTAGACGTTTAACTAATACCTTTTTTATTTAAAACCGAAAATTATTATTGGTCCCTACGGTTTTTTAAAACTTTTAGAATAGGTGATATTCTTCGAAAAACCCCCATTAGGAAGCAACTTGCAATTAAATATATCATTACTTTCCGGCAGTGTCAACACGAAATTTAAAATGTTTCCTTTAATATACCGTATATGGTCGAAAATATTTTGAAAATATTATTACAATCTGTAGTTTTTTTCTATTTACTGTTTATTCAGTTCCAGAAGTTTCTCCGGTGTCAAAACAATCGGCGTCATTTTGAATATCGTTTCCGATCCGCATATAGCGCAGCTGTAACAGGGATCGATATCCAACAACCTGAATTTTTTAACGGGAAGCGACCTCGATAAAGGCTCAAACTCAAGCGGGGCTCCGGCCTCAGACAGTATGCAGGAAAAATGGTTCAATGGGCAGTACAATCCTTTACCGATGGATTTAATATAACTTTCCTTCAATGTCCATATTTTAAAGAAAGAACAATATCGCTCTTCCTCGGTCTTAAAACCGTTGATAAATAAGATTTCTTTCCGCGAAAAAAAACGCTCTGCAATTCTTATATCTATGGGACGATACTCTTCTATATCAATTCCTATTTCGTATTTGTCAATGGCACATACAACCCATTCTCCCGAATGCGAAATGTTGAAATGCAGGTCGAGATTCTCAAACATCGGTTTCCCGTATTCGTTTTTTAGAATATTGAGTCGTCTTATGTCCAAACCGGTAGTATGTCTGACGGCATAGCGAAACAACAAATCCGCAACGAGAGTTCTGCATGCAGCCTCTCTTTTAAGATATTTTACCGCTCTCTCTTTACGTTCAGCGGAAGCGACATCGAAAAAGGCCCGATACATGCTTTCGGGAAGCGAATCCGAATTACAGACCCCCCAAAAACCATATCGGAAATGTTCGGTACTCATGGCTTAAAGATATCCTCTCTTTTTCCGTCAGAAAGCTTGTTATCTATGACTTATGGAAAAAATATAATCCTTAATTATTACTTTTATTAATATCAACAATAATATGAATTATATTTTTTAAAAAAGGAATCAGATTTATGAAAACTCTCAAGAATCGTATTGCAGTGGTAACCGGAGCCGCCGGAGGAATAGGACGTGCTGTAAGTATAGAACTTGCCAGAAACGGATGTATGCTTGCTATAAGCGATATTAACGAAAAGGGACTGGCCGAGACCGCTGAAACGATTCGTTCTTTAGGGGTACGGGTATGTTCACATATTGTCAATGTAGCCGAAAAAGAACGCATGCATAAATATGCTGAAGAAGTAGCAACGGAGTACGGTGTAGTTCACATATTGGTAAACAATGCCGGCGTTTCGATCGGCGGCACTTTCGAGGAACAGACCATAGAAGACTGGGAATGGCTGATGGGTATCAACTTCTGGGGTGTGGTGTATGGATGTAAGTTTTTTTTACCATATCTCAAAAAAGCCGGCGAGGCGCATATAGTCAATATGTCGAGTATGTTCGGACTTATGGGGGCACCCCTGCAGAGCTCATATAGTACAAGTAAATTTGCAATTCGGGGGCTGTCGGAGGCACTATGGGTTGAACTCAAACAATTAAATATAGGCGTAACTACCGTATTTCCCTGCGGTGTACGTACTGATATTGCAAAATCAATGCGTTATAAAAACCAGGAAATGATTCCCTACAGCCTTGATATGATAGGTTCTTCGCCAATAACCCCTGAAACTGCAGCTCAACATATAGTAAAGGCCATACTAAAAAATAAAATGCGGTTATTGATCGGACAGACAACCTTTTCGATAGATTTTTATAAACGTCTGAGCCCTGAATTACCTCAAATCTTAGCCCAGAAAAGTTTCGAAAGAGGTGATTTTACCAGAGCAGAAAAGAAAGGAAAACCGGGAGCCTAAGTTATGAAAAAGCTATTTTTCCCTTTGATTATTCCATTATCACTCTTTTCTCAGCAACTTACTGTCTCTATAGATTCGACCGTATACGATTTTCAGACAACCGTTACTCTCAAACTAAATCCATTGAATTATTTCAGTAATTTCGTATCCTGGGGATGTCTCAGAAAAGGCACGAACGATATAGATATCTTTACATCCACCGGAAAAACAAATACTATCAGGGCTCCGGCGTCCATGTCTTTATCTGCGCGATCGACACAAAGAATCGTTGTGGTAAGTCAGACATACATCAACAACGACTCATTATATGAATTTCTCTTAATCAATCTGGATTCACTGGTTTCTTTAGGCTACAATTCGGCTCTTTACGACAATAGTGGGAAAAGACTCTGGTCGGAGAAAGGATATGCCAGCCTTGAATTCGACGGTAAAAATACGTTTATATATATAGCAACCACTTCTACGGTAAAAATCTGGGTATTCAGAACCGACATAGCGGCTTCTTCGCCTCTTGCAAAAACGTCATCCAACCGATACGAACCTTTTATCAATTATTTGCCAATGAACGGACTAAACATCAAAATCGATTTCTCGAACCACAACACCGCCTTCGTTCAGTTATTCGATATGCTGGGCAGGCTTGTTTATTCACAGGCAATAGAAAAAAACTCGACAATCATCCAGAGACAGCATATTCCTCTCTCTCCATTCTTTGCAAAAATAAATTACCAAGCTTCCGAAAAGGCCGGGTTTATAGTACCTGTGAAATAACAAGGCTCATAAGGACAGTGCCGCGTAGGATAGTTTATTTATATTTTACTTTTGAAAAATAATTATTTTTTTCTTACGTTTATCCGTTTTATGAAACCGGTTCCCGCAGAGCCAACGCGGCGGGAAAGGCGTATAATATGTATCCGAAAAAATTGAAATCGATATCTCACATCGTCGAATACGGGCTTTTGCGGTTTTTACAGATGCTTGTAACCGGCATGCCCAGAAAGACGGCTCTTCATTTCGGTTCCATTTTCGGCGATATTCTTTATTTTGCGGGTGTTTATCGAAATGTCGTAAGAATCAATTTTAACCATGTCGGATTATGGAATGCTTCGGAGCAAAAACATATCACTCGTAAACTTTATCGAAATATGGGGAAATATGCGGTGGATTTTCTCAGACCCCCCTACCCCATACCACCTCACGAAATACATAACTTCGAAACAATCGAGCCGTATCTTTCCCTGGGGAAAGGTACTATAGTAATATTAGGCCATCTTGGAAACTGGGAGATGCTTTCTACCGTGTTCGGGAAGAAAACCGGAAGGCTCCATGTTGTGGCAAAGCCGATGAACAATACTATCGTAGATAAATGGCTGCTTGCCAAACGCACCGCATCATCGGTCAAAACCATTTATACCGATAACGCACTGCGTAAGATGGTGGAAACTTTAAAAGCCGACGGTATTATCGCAATTCTAATAGATCAGTATTCTTATTTTCACGGTACTCCGGCCCTCTTTCTCGGGAAGGAAGCAAAGACGGTAAGAACGGTTGCGGGGCTTGCAGTAAAAATGGGTTGTTCGGTAATTTCGACAAATGCAATAATCCGGCCCGACGGACGATACGACATAAATATGATCGCTCTGCCCAAACCCGACGTCGCCGGTCTTTCGGAAGAACAAACCGTTTCCGTTTATCAGCAGCTGCACAACGACGTTATTTCCCGACAAATCATAAGTAATCCCGATCATTGGTTCGGCTGGTTCCACCGGAGATTCAGGGAATATATCGATTATTCGCGGTAGAATTCCTCAACCGCTTTTGCAAGAACAGTTCGTTCCTTTTCGACAATTGCGGCGGTTACAATCCTATTGAGGTTTCTGGTCGTTCCCGCAAACTGATCGAAGCAGTATTGCTCTATAATGTCAAGCAATTTCCAGCGCTGTTTCCGAATGAAATAATCTCCAATACCGGCTGCTTCATCTATTAGTTTCCGACATCCGGCAATTTGCTTATTGGCGTTTCTGAACTTTGCAGGATCGAGTATCGCTTCATTACCTATCAAAGGTAAAGCTTCGAGATAACGGGGCAGACGCCTGATATATTCTATCGGTGATAAATCGTTCCCAAGTGCAATACGGTATCGGTTGAGAGATTCTTCCAATTCCGAAAAAACCGGTGAGTATAGAACCGACGAATATTTCTTTTTCTTTTTTTCAAGATAGAGGCGGCACAATCCGAAGCCTTTGAAAATTCTCTCCAGTAACGATAGTATTGCAGTACTGAGGCCTGGAAGCGACCCAACGGCGATTTTTACCAATCCTTCAAATTCCCCGGCTGTACGCGGCATATCATCCGGAAGCGAAGCGGCCGATCGAATGAGAAGGCTCACCGTAAGATCGTAGATTGAATCGGAGAAGCCGGCTTGCCTTGCCTGATGAATTAATGCAGCGGGTATTTTTATTGCCTCTATCTCCCAGGTCAATTGCTCGGATAGTCTCTCTTCCAGAAGTTTTCTCAAGGCTTCGGCATGAGAGGTGTATGCGGCGTTCCGGGTTGTAAATATTTCAATCGATCCGCCTTCTTTTTTCCCGGATAATGCTGGAAAAAAAACAAACGTAAATTTCTTTCCTGAGTCAGTGTGGATATATGGTTGAAGAAGCGGCGTCTCGGTCCAAAGAGACGTAACCCTGCACTTGAGATCATTGATAATATCATTTAATATAATTATTGAAGATGTTGACAGTGCCTTTTTCAGGCTCCAAAAAGACAGCGGCGGCCTGAAAACTGCTTTTGTCAATCCTCGATCGTCAACAACTCGTACCTGCAGCCATAAATTGACCGGATATGAAGCCGGTTCCAGCACTCTTTCGTCCAAAGAAAAACCGAACCTCTCCGAAAAAAAACGGCGTACCTCATCCATCCAGTGTCCCGTCGGAACAGTCAGGTGATTTACAACCTCCTCTATAGCTTCGGCAGGATCCGGCCACGTTTTTAAATTATTCGAAAGCAGCCGCTTCACAAGTAGCGCAATTCTGGCTTTGCAGAAAACAGGCAACTGCCACTCCCACCAGTACTGCGGTACAGTCACGGCAAGTTCCTGAGGAACGGTAACCGTTGCGCCGTCGAATGGGGAGCCGGGGGAATGTTCCCAGTCGACCGGCAGACGGTAAGATGCAAATATTATTTCGTCTCTATATTCTTCGAAATCCGGAGGAAGCGGTTCCGTAAGCAGATTATCAACAGGAATAATGAGTGAGGAATCGCCTCCTCGCTCGTGCAGCAGGCGATTGAGTTCTTTACGGGTGGCTACCGGAGCCATTACTTCGTAAAATGATTCGAGCGCTTCGTCGCCTGCATAAATACGCTTTCTTAGTTTACGTTCGGCGGCGGCAATAATTATTTTAGTTTCCCTGTTTCTGCGGATAAACCGGTACTGCTCACCAACGCCTTCGGCAACCAAGGCCTCACGTACAAATACTTCACGAGCGGCGGTTCTGTCCACTTTATGGTAATCTCTCATTCGGTTTTTGACAAGTGGCAAAGAACGATACGTAACCTCTTCACGTACCCTAACCGTTCCCGAATCTGGATCGTAATGCGGGTCGTGATATGTGTAACGGCATCTATGCCCGAAAAGTTCCTCAACCCATTTCGGATCGATAAGTGCAGCTCTTCTGCCGTAAACGTGATCGGTTTCGACGATTTCATGAAAAAGAAGCCATTTGAACTCTTTTTTCGCCGTCACCGACGAAGATGCAATTCTTATTTCCGATGCTGTAATCCCTTCGTATACTCCGTTATCCTTTCTATATGCAACACCCGACGACAGGCCGGCGAGAAGACTTTTATGAATAGCCTCGTACGAGGCTTTTTTACCCGGTTTACGGTTGCCGAATACTGATAATTCTTTACAGATACGTTTCAGGTGTTCGTATGCGTCGAACCACTCCCGTAGCCTTATATATTGTAGATTTTGTTCTTTCGCAAAATCTCTTAAAGAATGAATCATACTTCGTCTCGAACCGTCCGTCTTTTTAACCATCTTTTGCCATACATTAAGATAGGTCATAAAATCCGAAGAGGGATGACGCAGATCTCCGGTAAGAGCGGTCCTGCCTCCCTCCGGATCGTCAAGCGGCTCCTGCACCGATAGGGCGGCCGTTATAACAAGAACCTCAGGCACGGCGCCGGACCCGTCGGCGCGTAAAAGCATACATGACACGGCCGGGTCGAGGGGGAAACGCGCCATTATTCTTCCGAACGGCGTTATCCTTCGTTTACGGTCTATTGCGCCGAGTTCCTGAAGCTGGTTTAACCCTTCGGCAAAAGCGGCTGCCGAGGGCTTTTGCAAAAACGGAAAATCGTACGGATCACCTGCATCAAGAGCAAGAATACGCAGAATGGCGCCTGCAAGATTCGCGCGTCTGATTTCCGGCGTTGTAAAACGTGGTCTCGACAGATAATCCTGTTCGGAATATAGCCTTATACAAAGACCGTCGGAGGTTCTACCGCACCTGCCCGCCCGTTGATCCGCAGAAGCCCGAGATACCTTTTCAACAGGCATTCTGCTTATCGATGCAGCCGGCTCATATCTCAGAATACGCACAAGACCGGTATCGATTACAAAACGGATATCGGGAACCGTAAGCGAAGTCTCGGCAATGTTGGTTGCAACCACTATTTTTCTCCCGGCATGCTTTCCGAAAACCTCCTGCTGACGCCGGCGGCTGAGACGACTGTGAAGAGGTAAAATCCGAACGTCTTTCTCTTTTATACGGTAATGAAGACGATTTACCGTTTCGATTACGTCGTCGATCGTCGGTAAAAATATAAGAATGTCGCCCTCCCTGTTTTCGTTGCAGATATTTTCGACCGCGATAATTGCGCCTTCGATGAATGAATCCAAACTATAACCTTTCCACAGTTCGATTACAGGTCTATACTGTATTTCTATATTGAATTTACGGCCCTGAATGGTAATTACAGGCGCATTGCCGAATGCGCGCGAGAAAAGCTGCGTATCGAGAGTAGCGGATGTAATTATGCAACGTAACTCAGGACGCTTTAGAAAAATTTTACGCATATATGCGAGAAGAAAATCAATATTCATGGATCGCTCATGCGCTTCATCTATGATAATTGCATCATAACCTTTCAGAAGCGTATTATCAGTAAGCGAAGCCAACAGAATACCGTCCGTCATATAAACGATAGAAGTATTATTTTCGAGCTTCCGGCTGTAACGTATCTTGTAACCAATCCTCTTACCTACAGGAGTGCCGTCAAGCGAAGCGGCATAATATGCAAGGGTAATCGCCGCAATACGCCTGGGCTGTGTAACCGCTATACGGCCGCAACGGCCTAATCCCGCTTCAAGACATAGAAACGGCAAAACAGTAGATTTCCCTGTTCCTGTATCGCCGGCAACAATCACAACCCGGCTCGATTTCAACGCTTCGATTATAGGCTCACAATAAGAATATATCGGCAATTTAGTTATGATATGCGGCAGCATCGCTTTATTTCTTTTCTGTTAATTCTCAAAAACGGAATTATAGGATTTAAAAAAGTACATTTAGCGGAAAACCGGATAAAAGGAGAAAAAGTAAAACAGCCTGCCCGATTAAGCAGTCTTATCGAAATGAAGTTTCGATCCTGCTAATTTCCGAGAAAAATTCTTTTCTTTATCACCGAAGGCGGAGGCAGGTTGAAATAGAGACGTATGAATAGTTCATATGTCTCGCGAAACTTTCTCGACCTGTCCTGTCTCGGGTCGATTTCGGGTATCGTCAATGCCCTCATCCGCCACTCTTTCATCTGAAAAATAAGCTCCTTTGTTGCTATTCGCAACTTCATAACCTGCTCAGGATTAGCCCGCCACGTACCTATTCGTTCATCGGATTTTAATGAAAGCAACGATTCCTCGTAAAGCGAATCGGAGATTCGCGTCACTTTAGGCAAGGCAGTTAATGAATTATGTGCGGCTCCGTATAGGTAAAAAAAGTTCCTGAAAAAAGACGGAAAATAGGCGTCGAGATAAAGCAGGCGTCCCCATCTGCCGTGTTTAAGGTCTTTTTCGAATATTGTAAGCGTTTCCTCGAATCTTTTACATACCTCCTCCAATACCTTCGCTTCAAATGGGGAAAGCAGATAAGCACTCGACGGCCGTTCACGATAGAAATGATCCACCCTCTCTTTACGGGTATCTTTAACATAGCGGTCGTCTATAAGACCTATTGCCCACCCCTCGCTCGAATTGTCGAAAACCACAAATGCCTCCACAAAGCCCTTTTCATTATCGAAAAGCGTAGTAATTGTAGGCAGCGGTATGTTGAAAGGTTGGCGTTTCTGCGGCTCTACCGCAAAAACTCCAATCTCTAACTCCCATAAAAGCAGCAGAAATATGATATACCTCTTGATCTTCATTTTGTCAATACCGATAAGTAACCCGATCAGTTATTCACCACCGCTTCTTTACTCTGAAATCAAAACTATTGTAACATAGAAAAAGAAAACGATCAATTGTATGATTAATCCGGTTTATCACACCCCTTACGTCAAACCTATCAAGCGCTTAAACCGTCAATTGCAATTTATTAATATTTGTAAATTATTTGATTTTACATATATCTTTGTTGTAAGCATTTATTGCAAGGCGGAACTGTTTATTTGCTCTGAAGAAAACGGCTGTCCCACAAATAGAAACTGCTATTCCGCTCAGAGAAATAACGGGAAAGGAGGGTTTGCCAATATAACTGTCTGCAATAACCAGTCCTATACCGCTTATAAACATTGCTCCACCTAACAATCGACGAATTCTGAAGTTGCGGTAAAACGGCTTACTTGCCCCGTTAAGGCTTAGAAAACCCGTTAATGTTTTCATATTTAGCTCGGTTTCACCCATAAAATAGGCTATACGGAACTCACTTATCCTTTTTGAGACGATCTGTTCATCATTTACACATAGTGCCATTGTGAGAGAGTCTTCCGAATGTATTTCTTGGGAGAAGGTCTGAAACACCGATGGTGAAAAAATTAAAAGTAATGTAAAGAAAACCGAAAAAAAACGTTCAACTCCTTTTTTCAAAAAACAACCCTCCACATTCAAACTTGTACCATAATAAATGCTACCATTGAATATATTTTTAAAATATAGTATTTATTTGACCGCATCTGTCATTTTTCAATTATGTTTCTAAATATTATTTGTTATGGATTCTGAACTTCCCTTCACCGGGTTTAACGAATTAATAAAAAAGCCTCTTGCCTCTAAAGACGAGAGCTCTTTTTCGCTTATTCAAAGGTGTCTGCTCGAAGAACAACATCCTCCTCTAAAGCCTTTTTCTGTTATTATCTGGAAACTTACCGGCAGAGTGCTTTCCAACAGCGAGGCTATGGATTGCTGGAAAATGATTTTGAAGCATAAATCATCTTTACAGGAAAAGCTCGGACGTACCATAAGTATACAGGCCGCCGCCATCGATTATCTCGATCGGATTTACCACTCATCCGTGCTTTTCAATACTACTGTAAGTCAACCCGATCGTACACCCTCAACCGGTTCCGAGCATACCGAATCGCTTTTCAGCCAGGGATACCACCTTGAAAAGCTCAAAGAGGAACTTCTCAGAGCCAAACGGTATAAACATGCTTTATCGATAGTTGTAATCGAACTCGATGATTTTCAGACTGTCCGTGAGACATTGGGTGATAAAGACAGCGATAAAATGCTTGCGACCATCGTTCGAATAATCAAAAAATCAATTCGTAGCGTTGATTTCCTCTATCGTCTTGCGGATGAGCGGTTTTTTTTGATCCTTCCCAACACCAACCGAAGGGAAGCGATTGAACTGGCGGAACGCATCCGCGCAAGAATACACGAAAGAACCAAGCGCCTGAATCTTATATCAAACGGAGTAACAGCCACGTTGTCTGTAAGTCAATGCTCCAATACCGACTTTTCTATTGAACTTGTAAGTCGTATGGAAAGGGTGCTGTATCAAAGAGGTAATAAGAGCAACTCCGTTTTATCGCTTTAATAAAAAAGCATTCGATTTTTTTCCTGTATTATGTTCTGTGATATTATATTATAAGGTGAGGTAATAAATGGATATTCAAAGTCGTGACTTTCAGCGTTTTCACATCATCGACATTTCCGGAAAAATAGATCGATTGAAGGATTCAATCGTACTGAAATCGTATGTCAACACCCTTCTTGACCGCAATATCCATTTCGTGGCCATGAATCTTTCGAAGGTGACCTATCTCGACAGCGGAGCGCTCAATGTGCTGATTTACTGTCACAATACGCTTAGGAAAAAAAACGGATCATTGGTTCTTATCGAACCCAATGAATACGTACGTGATGTTCTGGATGTTGTAGGTTTGAATAAACTTGTCAGAATCTACTCAACCGAAGAGGAGTTCAAACATGAAATTGAAAAAATTTAAACTGTTGTTTGCAGCCGCCTTATTTCTAGCAGGATGCACATCCACAAAAGACTTCATAAAACCCACCCAAGCCGAAATCGATGCATATATTCAAGCGCATCCCGATCTGCCCGAAGTCGACAAATCGTGTATATATGACGGCCGTTTTGAAATAGGTATAAAACAGGAAACGCTGTACTTCCTTCTGGGCGAACCTCTGAAACGCGAGAAGATACAGCAACCCTGGGCGCTTCAGGAAAAATGGACATACAGAAAGAGACAACAAAAGATTTTCATAATAGAAGATAAACACGTCGTAGGAATCCTTGAAAATCAATAAGGACCGGTATTTTTATAGGGCGGTTTTACGGGCGAGAATTTCTCGCCCGACTTTTTTACGTGCCGGTTTATCGCAGATCAGACTTACGGTGTGTAAAAGATATTCCCAAGATGCATGCTCTTGACATTATCGTCGCATTTATTACCGCATTTCTTGTTTTTACCGGTTTGAAGCGGGGGCTTATCGGTGAAATCATCAGATTATTGGCAATGGCGGCGGGTTTGTTTACGGCATTCCTTTATTTTAAAGATTTAGGTTCCAAACCTCCTTTCAGTGTTATTCCCGTTTACTCTTCTATAAGGTTTGCGCTTTCATTCCTCTTTATCTACTGCTTTTGTGCAATGACAATTCTTATTGCGGGTTGGCTGATTAAAAAGATAGTTCATTTAACGCCTCTGGCATGGATCGACAGATCCGGAGGCGCTTTGATCGGTTTTTTAAAGTCGCTTCTTATCACTTGGGTTATATGCCTTTCGATCTCATCTCTTCCGGTTCGCCGGATTAAAAGCGATTTCAACACCTCTCTCGTATACCGTACTTTTTCAGCATTGCCCAAAGGATTGACACTTAAAAGTCTATTGAATAACCGCGAACGGCTTCAATCTGTTTTCAATAAAAAAAATACCGCCCGACTAAGAAATTATCATTTAGATTCCAATAGACTTAAAGAAGTTCCTGACACACAAAAAGTCGGATCCTCATCACGGTAGAAAAACAATATGCCGATAATTCTCCTATTTGTAGTAATATACGGACTTATAATGGGTTCTTTCTTTAATGTACTCATATCCCGCATTCCAGCCAAGAAATCGATTTTTCGCCCCGGCTCACATTGCCCGAAATGTCTTACCCCGATCAAGCCGTGGGACAATATTCCGGTGATCGGTTACCTCATACTGGCCGGAAAATGTCGTTCATGTAAACAACCGATATCTATTATCTATCCTCTTATCGAACTTATTACCGCGGCTGCCGCAGTCTCCTTATATTACTTCTATCTTCCCTCTCTCTCTAATGTCAACTGGTACGCCGTTACGGTCTTTTCGATAAGAACGCTTTTCCTTCTGCTTATCATTCCCATATCGGCAATAGATCTGAAACATTATATTATTCCGGATATATTTACTTTGCCGCTTATCTTAACAGCTTGTTGCATTACATTTCTTCCGGGAGACCCGAAACCGATCGACACACTCTTAGGTATACTTGGCGGAGGAGGGATTCTCTGGACCGTAGGAGAGGCGGGAACGAAAATATTAAAAAAAGACGCCATGGGAGGCGGCGACATCAAACTAATGGCCGCCGCAGGAGCTCTGTGGGGACCGCAGTCGGCGTTAATGAGCATACTCTTCGGCGCACTGCTCGGCTCGATTTACGGAATCCTACTTATAGTTTCAAGAAAGATAAATACAACCCACCAGATACCGTTCGGTCCGTTTTTAGGCGCAGGAATATGGATCTCGGTGCTTTGGGGAGAAAAGTTTCTAAATGCCTATCTGACGTTTTGCGGAGCAGGCGGATAACCGGTAGAACACCAAACGGCAAGAAAAGAAAATAATTTCTTTTTTTTCATTCATGCCGCAGCATAAATAAGCGCCGTACCGTTATTCCGTTTATTTTTTTAATCTTTCCTTTAAAAAAAAATCATGATAATATATTATTAAATACATCAAAAACATAATCAAGGAGCAGGTATGTCTAAAAAAAATATAGTCGGATGTCTT
>FWPV01001847.1_pt1 | contig 54936 bp, 53 predicted proteins | sample 2228371 | NCBI WGS metagenome assembly FWPV01 (sample SAMEA103939776, study PRJEB20133) | metagenome
GTCCGGCGGGCCGCCGCGCCGCCCCCGGCAAACGGCCGGGCCGGTCGGCCCCCAGACGCGGCACCTGACGCCGACGACGGGGAAAACCCGGCCCACTTTCCCCTCATCCGCGACGGTTAGTTGCTGGCACGGGCCGGTTTCATCGTCTATATCTCGACCTGCCAAACCAATTCGGACGCCGGTCGGCAGGGGGCACGATGTCTGGGTCAGGCCTTCAGAAGATGGCCTTCTTCGTGCTTGTCGCACTCATCTTCTACGTTGCGGCGTCGGGAGGAGGGTGATGGCACAGCGTTATGGCGGCAAGCACAGCCCGGAGCCCCGGACCGGGGAGAGGCAGTCGCCCTCCCTCGCCGGGACCGAATTCCGTGGCAAGCGCCGGACGCGGGCCGGCGGCCGCGTCAACATGCTGTTCTTCGTGCCCTTCCCCTTCGTCCTGACAGCGTTCCAGCAGGAGCCTCTTGGCCTTGCGCTCGACCTCGGCGCTTTCGCGACCCTCGTCCTCGCGGCATGGCTGACGCGCGAGGGCCTGATCGCGCAGGAAGCCTACGAGGCGCGCTCCGTCGCGCGGCGACCCGCGATCCCCCGCAAGCTTTTCGCCTCGGTCCTGACCGGCGCCGGGCTGTTCCTCGGCGGGCTCGGGCCTGAAGGCGGGCTACTGAACCCGGTCATCTTCGCCGCGCTTGGGCTTGTGCTTCATGTCGCTGCCTTCGGGCCGGATCCGATGAAGGACAAGGGCATGGAGGGGATCGACGGCCACCAGTCCGACCGCGTCGCCCGCGCCGTGGACGAGGCCGAACGCCACCTTGCCGCGATGAGGGATGCGATCCGTCGCGCGCAGGACCGGACGCTCGAAGCGCATGTGGACCGCTTCCAGGCGACCGCGCGCGAGATGTTCCGCACGGTCGAAGCCGACCCGCGCGACCTGACCGCGGCGCGGCGCTATCTGGGCGTCTACTTGCTGGGCGCAAAGGACGCGACGGTGAAGTTCGTCGACCTCTGGACCCGCACCCGCGACCCGAAGGCCCGTGCCGACTACGAACGGCTTCTGTCCGACCTCGAGGCGAATTTCGCCGCGCGGACGAAGACTCTGCTCGAGGACGACAGGTCCGCACTCGACATCGAAATCGAAGTCCTGCGGGAACGGCTGGAGCGCGAAGGCATCGCGACCGAATAGATAGCAACAGGAGGGAACATGTCCGAGAACGTGCGCGCCGAGGCCGCCAAGGCCCTTCAGGAGGTCGAAAAGGTGACGGCGGTGATCCTGCCCGAGCCTGCCGGCGAAATCGTTCCGATCAGCGCCGCGCCGCCCCCCGTGGCCGAGGAAATCCGGCGTCGAATGGACGAGATCGACCTGGGCAACACGGGGTCGATCGTGTCCTTCGGGTCGGCCGCCCAGGCTGAGCTGCAGCAGATCAGCCAGGCCATGCTGGCAGATGTGCGCAACAAGGACGTCGGCCCCGCCGGCGACTCCCTGCGCAGCATCGTCTCGACGATCCGCGGGTTCTCGGTCTCCGAACTAGACGTCCGCCGGAAGGCCAGCTGGTGGGAGCGTCTGCTGGGTCGCGCGGCGCCGTTCTCGAACTTCCTCGCGCGGTTCGAGAAGGTCCAGGACCAGATCGACAAGATCACCAACGACCTGCTGGGCCACGAGCACAAGCTGCTCAAGGACATCAAGTCGCTGGACATGCTCTACGAGAAGACGCTGAAGTTCTATGACGAACTGGCGCTCTACATTGCGGCGGGCGAAGAGAAGATCCGCGAACTGGACCAGACGACGATCCCCGCCAAGGAAGCCGAGGTGAATGCCGCGCCCGAGGCCGAGCAGGTCAAGAAGGCGCAGGAGCTGCGCGACATGCGCGCCGCCCGAGACGACCTGGAACGCCGGGTGCACGACCTGAAGCTGACGCGTCAGGTCACGATGCAATCTCTGCCGTCGATCCGCCTGGTGCAGGAGAACGACAAGTCTCTGGTGACCAAGATCAACTCGACGCTGGTCAACACCGTTCCCCTGTGGGAGACGCAGCTGGCCCAGGCGGTTACCATTCAGCGGTCGACCGAGGCAGCGCAGGCCGTGCGCGAGGCCAACGACCTGACCAACGAGCTTCTGACCGCCAACGCCAAGAACCTGCGCGAGGCCAACAAGGTCGTCCGGACCGAAATGGAGCGCGGCGTTTTCGACATCGAGGCGGTCAAGGCCGCCAATGCCGAGCTGATCGCGACGATCGAGGAAAGCCTCCAGATCGCGGACGAAGGCAAGCGCAAGCGCGCCGCGGCCGAGGAGGACCTGCGCAAGATGGAGGCCGAATTGCGCGACACGCTTGCGGCGGCGAAAGCGCGTGGCGACAAGACCGGCTCGAACGCCGGCACGTCGGTTCCGGGCGTCTGAGCGGATGAAGGCGGGATCGGCGGTCGGATCATGGCTTGCGGCGATGGCCTTGATGGCCGTCGCCGCCTGCGACGTCATGCCGACCGGCGGCCCAGCCGACGCGCCGTCGCCCGCCGAAGTCGCCCCGCCGCCGCCGTCCGCCCAAAGCCTCGCCCTGCGCGAACATTACCGCCGCGTCGAACGCGACCTGCGCGCGCAGGGCCTTCTGCGCACGGACGGCGGCGGACGGGACGCCCCCTTCACCGCCTCGATGCTGGCGGAGAATTTCGTGCGCATCGCCCTCTTCGACGAGTATGTGAACGTCGGCGGACGTCTGGTGGCGCGCACCTCCGAAAGCCGGCTGCGCAGGTGGGAACGTCCGATCCGCATGAACGTGGTATTCGGCGAAAGCGTGCCCGAGGAGCGTCGCGCCAAGGACCGCCGTGACATCGCGAGCTACACGCAACGGCTCGCGCGGCTGACCGGCGTTCCGATCCGACAGACGGCGGAGGACGCCAACTTTCTCGTCCTGATCCTGAACGAAGACGAACGGCGCGCCTCTGCGCAGACCCTGCGCGACTTCGTCCCCGGCATCAGCGAGGCGGCGCTCAGCACGATCACCGCCATGCCGAAAAGCACCTTCTGCCTGGTCTTCGCCTTCTCGGAGGACAGGACGGACTCCTACACCCGCGCCGTCGCCGTCATCCGCGACGAACACCCCGCGGCGCTCAGGCTGTCGTGCATCCACGAGGAAATCGCCCAGTCCATGGGCCTGGCCAACGACAGCCCCACCGCGCGTCCGTCGATCTTCAACGACGACGAGGAATTTGCCCTTCTCACCCGGCAGGACGAGTTGATGCTGCGCATTCTCTACGACCGCCGCCTGAAGCCGGGGATGACCGCATCCCAGGCGCGGCCCATCGTAACCCAGATCGCCAACGAACTCGTCGGCGGCGAAAGCTGATCAGACAGGGAGGTATCGCATGGGAATTCTCGACTTCCTTTCGGGCCAGTTCATCGACGTCATCCACTGGACCGACGACACCCGCGACACCGTCGTCTGGCGGTTCGAACGCGAGGGGCACGAGATCAAGTACGGCGCCAAACTGACCGTTCGGGAAGGCCAGGCCGCCGTCTTCGTCCACGAGGGCCAGCTGGCCGACGTGTTCACACCCGGGCTCTACATGCTCGAGACGAACAACCTTCCGATCCTGACGACGCTTCAGCATTGGGACCACGGCTTCAAGTCGCCTTTCAAGGCCGAGATCTACTTCGTCAACACGACCCGCTTCACCGACCTCAAGTGGGGCACCAAGAACCCGATCATCTGCCGCGACCCCGAGTTCGGCCCCGTCCGGCTGCGGGCCTACGGGACCTATGCGATGCGCGTCAGCGATCCCGGACGGTTCATGACCGAAATCGTCGGCACCGATGGCGAGTTCACGACCGACGAGATCAGCTTCCAGATCCGCAACGTCGTCGTGCAGGAGGTCGCCCGCGTTCTCGCCTCGTCCGGAATCCCGGTCCTCGACATGGCGGCGAACACGGCGGACCTTGGCAAGCTCGTGACCAAGGCGATCGAGCCCACGATTTCGGCCTACGGCCTCACCATCCCCGAGTTCTACATCGAGAATATCTCGCTGCCCGAGGAGGTGGAGCGCATGCTCGACAAGCGCACCTCGATGGGCATCGTGGGCGACCTCGGGCGGTTCGCGCAGTATTCTGCGGCCGAGGCGATGACGAAGGCGGCCGAAAACCCCTCGGGCGGCATGGGTTCGGGGCTGGGGATGGGAATGGGTGTCGTCCTGGGTCAGCAGGGTCCGTGGGGCGCGGCGCCCGTCGCCGCGGCCCCGCCGCCTCCGCCGGCCGAACATGTCTGGCACATCGCGGAGAAAGGCACCACACGCGGCCCCTATTCGACCGCCTCGATGGGGCGGATGGTGACTGACGGCTCGCTCACCCGTGACAGCCTGGTCTGGACGCCCGGGCAGGACGGCTGGAAGAAGGCCGACGAGGTGGCCGAGCTGGCGCGGCTCTTCACCGTCATGCCCCCGCCCCCGCCGTCCGCGTGAGGCGATGACGCCGACCGACGACCGCCCGGCCCCGGCCGAGACACACCGCTATCCGTGCGAGAACTGCGGCGCCGACCTGCGGTTCTCGCCCGGTCAGACGCAACTGGTCTGCGACTACTGCGGCCACACGCAGACGGTCGCGCCGGCAGGGCGCGCGCAGCTTGCGGCGATGTCCGAGCTGGACCTGCGCCGCGCGCTTGCAGATCATCTTCCGGCCGAGCTTTTCGAGGAGACCCGGGCCACGCGCTGCCCCAACTGCGGCGCCGAGGTGGAATTCGACCCCGCCGTCCATTCCGCCGAATGCCCTTTCTGCGCAACCCCCGTGGTTGCCGATACCGGCACCTCGCGGCACCTCAAGCCGCAGGCCGTTCTACCCTTTCGGATCACCGAGACCGAAGCGCGCGAAGCGCTGACGCATTGGCTGGGACGGCTCTGGTTCGCGCCGAACGGCGTCAGGGATTATGCGCGAAAGGGGCGCAGGATGACCGGGATCTACACCCCGTTCTGGACCTTCGATGCCGACACCCGCAGCCGCTACCGCGGCAGGCGCGGCGACCATTACTACGAATCCCGCACCGTGCGCGACGGCAAGGGCGGGACACGGACCGAACGCGTCCAGAAGACGCGATGGACCCCGGTCTCGGGCCGCACGTCGCGGCATTTCGACGATGTCGTGGTCCTGGCCTCGCGCGCGTTGCCACGAGGGCACGTTGACAGCCTCCAGCCCTGGGACCTGTCCGACCTCAGGCCCTATAGCCCCGACTACCTCGCGGGCTTCCGGGCGGAAGGCTACACCATCGACCTGCCGCAGGGCCATGAGATCGCCCGCAAGGTCATGGACCGCGTGATCGAACAGGACGTGCGCCGCGCGATCGGCGGCGACGTGCAGCGGATCGACAGCATCGACACCGACCTCTCCGACGAGAAGTTCAAGCACATCCTCCTGCCCCTCTGGCTGGCCGCCTACAGGTTCCGCGGCAAGAGCTACCGGTTCATCGTCAATGGCCAGACGGGCGAGGTCCAGGGCGAACGGCCGTGGTCGGCATGGAAGATCCTGGCCGCGATCCTCGTGGCGGCCCTGGTCGCGGCCGCCGTCGCCTACGTGGCGCAGCTTCAGGACCAGGGCGGGTTCTGACCCGCCCCGACCCTGCCGGCAGTCAGCCCTTGCCGATCTCGACCTTGCGGCCTTTCGGGGTTTCGGCAGCCTTGCTGCGCGGAATGGTCACCGACAGCACCCCGTCCTTCAGGCTGGCCTTCACGCCGTTTTCGTCCGCATCCGGCGGAAGGCGGAAACTGCGGCTGAAGCTGCCGAACTCGCGTTCCGAGAAATACCAGGTCTCGCCCTTTTCCTCGCGCGTCGTCTTCTTCTCGCCTTTCACGGTCAGCATGCCCTCATGCACCGTGACGTCGATGTCCTTCTCCTCGACCCCCGGAACCTCGACTGCGATGCGATAGGCGCTGTCGTCCGACGAGGCCTCGGCCGCGGGGGATGTCCAGTCCGTCAAGCGTGCACCCCAGGCCTTGAAGGGTTCGACCAGCGATGGCCACCCCCTGAACGGATCGCCAAGCGCCGGCCAATGGCCTTGGGTCGTCGTCTTCTCAACCATTGCAACTCCCTCCTGAGCGTCGTGACTGCGTGGGCGGAAGGTCGGGTGTCCGGACCCGGGGTGCATTGACCGGCGTCAATCAGACCGTTGCCCGGGTCGGCGACGGCCGGTAAGGATCAACCCGACCAGAGGGGGATGGCCGATGATCCTGTGTGCGGGCGAAGCGTTGATCGACATGCTGCCGCGCGAAACCACGTCGGGCGAACGCGCCTTCGCACCCTATGCCGGGGGCGCGGTCTTCAACACCGCCATCGCTCTGGGGCGGCTCGGCACCAGGACCGGGTTCTTTACAGGCCTCTCGACCGATCTCTTCGGCGAACAGCTCCTCTCGACGCTCCGGGAGTCGAAGGTCGAAAGCGTGGCCCACCGCAGCGACCGGCCTACGACCCTGGCCTTCGTGACGCTGGTCGACGGCCACGCCTCCTACGCCTTCTATGACGAGAACACGGCCGGACGGATGCTGACGCCAGGCGACCTGCCGGCGCTGCGCAAGGACCTGCGCGCGTGCTTCTTCGGAGGCATTTCGCTGGTCGTGGAACCTTGCGGCACCGCCTACGAGGCGCTGATGGCGCGCGAGGCGGCGCAGAGGGTCGTCATGCTCGACCCCAACATCCGCCCCGGCTTCATCCGCGACGAAGCGGCCTACCGCGCCCGCATCGGCCGGATGATCGCGCAGTCCGACATCGTGAAGGTCTCGGACGAGGATCTGCGCTGGCTGCTGGGTCGAGGCGAGGTCGAGGCGCTGGCCGGGGAAATGCTGCGCATGGGGCCGAGCCTCGTCTGCGTGACTGAAGGCGCGAAAGGCGCGCGCGGCTTCACCTCCCGCGGCCAGGTCCGCGTCGAGGGCCGCAAGGTCGAGGTCGCGGATACCGTCGGTGCGGGCGACACGTTCAACGCGGGCGTCCTCTGCGCGCTGGACCGGGCCGGGACGCTGAACAAGGCGAAGATCGCGGCACTGGACGACGCGACGATCGAGGCCGCGCTCGACCTCGGCTGCCGGGCTGCCGCCGTGACGGTCAGCCGCGCAGGCGCCAACCCGCCCTGGGCGAACGAGCTGTGAGGGCGCTTCTGCAACGCGTCTCCGAAGCCTCGGTCACCGTCGACGGCGAAGTGATCGGCGCCATCGGGCCGGGCCTCCTGATCCTCGTCTGTGCGATGCAGGACGACGACGAGGCGCGTGCCGATGCGCTGGCCGCACGGATCGCGAAACTGCGCATCTTCAAGGACGACGCGGGCAAGATGAATCGGTCATTGACCGACGTCGGCGGCGCGGCCCTGGTCGTCAGCCAGTTCACGCTGGCGGCCGACACGAGCCGCGGCAACCGGCCGGGTTTCTCATCCGCCGCGCCGCCGGACCTGGGTGCGCGTCTCTATCAGCATACGGCTGAGGCCCTGCGCCGGCTTGGAATCGCGGTCGAACAGGGGCGCTTCGGCGCCGACATGAAAGTTGCGCTGGTGAACGACGGACCCGTCACGATCTGGCTTGAGGCCTGATGACGGGAACGCCCAATTTTTCGGCAAGCTGGCTGTTCCGGCGCCATCACGCCTTGCGTCCGGCCCCTCGCCGCGCTTGGATCGGTCCGAAGGCGATGGGACAGACGGGGCAATGAGCGACACGAAGCGGTTCTTCGACGAGATGCACGGCGATGACGACAAGCCGCGCCCGCCCTATGCCGACTACTGCCGCTGGTTCGAGACAGAAACGACCGCCCGTCTCTTGCGCAAGTCGACCGAGGCCGAGACCTTCTTCCGCCGCACGGGCATCACTTTCAACGTCTATGGCACGGCCGAGGCGGACGAACGCCTGATCCCCTTCGACATCGTCCCGCGGATCATCTCGGGCCGGGAATGGAGCCGCCTTGCCAAGGGCATCGAACAGCGTGTGCGCGCCATCAACGCGTTCCTGCACGACATCTACCACCGGCAGGAGATCCTGCGCGCCGGCCGGGTGCCGCGCGAACTGATCGCAAGAAACGACGCCTTCCAGCACCGCATGATCGGCGTGACGCCGCCGGGCGGGGTCTACACGCACATCGTCGGCACCGACCTCGTCCGCACCGGCGAGGACGAATTCTACGTGCTCGAGGACAACGCCCGCACACCGTCGGGCGTGAGCTACATGCTGGAAAATCGCGAGACGATGCTCCACATGTTCCCCGAACTCTTCAGCCGCATCCGCGTGCAGCCCGTCAGCGACTACCCAATGCGGCTCCGCCGGTCGCTGGCGGCCTCGGCGCCTGCGGCCTGCGATGGGTGGCCGGTGGTGGCGGTATTGACGCCGGGCATCCACAACTCGGCCTATTTCGAGCACGCCTTTCTGGCTGACCAGATGGGCGCCGAACTGGTGGAGGGCCACGACCTTCGCGTGGTGGACGGCCGCATCGCCATGCGCACGACCCGCGGCTATACTCCGATCGACGTGCTCTACCGCCGCGTCGACGACGAATTTCTCGACCCGCTATCGTTCCGGCCGGACTCGATGCTGGGCGTTCCGGGCATCTTTGACATCTACCGCGCGGGCGGCATCACGATTGCGAACGCGCCGGGCACCGGCATTGCCGACGACAAGGCGATCTACAGCTACATGCCGGACATCGTGGAATTCTATACCGGCGAAAAGGCGATCCTGAACAACGTCCCGACCTGGCGCTGCACGGACCCCGACTCGCTGGCCTATGTGCTCGATCACCTCGACGAACTCGTGGTGAAGGAGGTGCACGGTTCCGGCGGCTACGGGATGCTGGTCGGTCCCGCGGCCTCGAAGAGAGAGCTTGCCGACTTCCGCGACAAGCTGAAGGCCAAGCCCGGCAACTACATCGCGCAGCCGACGCTGGCCTTGTCCACGGTGCCGATCCTGACCAAGGCAGGCCTCGCGCCCCGCCACGTCGATCTGCGCCCCTATGTGCTCGTGTCGCCCGACCGCGTGGACATCGTCCCGGGCGGGCTGACGCGGGTCGCCCTCAAGAAGGGGTCGCTGGTCGTGAACTCGTCGCAAGGGGGCGGCACCAAGGACACCTGGGTGCTGGAGGAATAGCCGGATGCTGGGCAAGACGGCAGGTGGCCTTTTCTGGATGTTCCGCTACCTCGAGCGCAGCGAGAACACCGCGCGCCTCGTCGACGCGGGCTTCCGCATCGCCCTGACCCGAGGCGGCAACACCGTCAGCGAATGGCAATCCGTCCTGGACACGGCCGGCGCGCGCAACTCCTATCTCGGGAAATACGCCGAGTTCGAGGGCGCGTCCGTCGTCGATTTCCTTCTGCGCGACAGGTCGAACCCCTCGTCGGTGCTGGCCTGCGCCGAAACCGCGCGGTCGAACGCGCGGCTTGTTCGCACCGCGCTCACGCGCGAGGTCTGGGAGGCCACCAATGAATGCTGGCTGACACTGAAGGAAGTCCTGAAGCGCCCCGTTCGCGAACAGGACCTGCCCGAGGTTCTGGCCGCGATCCGGCAACAGAGCGCCCTTGTGCGCGGCGCCCTGCACGGGTCCATGCTGCGCAACGAGATCTACGATTTCGCGCGGATCGGCACGTTCCTCGAACGCGCCGACAACACGGCACGGATACTCGACGTCAAATACTACGTCCTTCTTCCGTCGATCGCGCAGATCGGATCGTCCCTCGACAACATCCAGTGGGAGACGGTGCTGCGCTCGGTCGCGGGCCAGCGGGCCTATCGCTGGCTGACAGGGGGCGAGGTAACGCCAATGGGCATTGCCGACTTCCTGATCCTGGATGGCCGCATGCCACGCAGCCTCAAGTTCTGCGTGTCCAAGATGGCGGACAACCTCGGCTACCTGGAAAGGGACTACGGCATGCGCCAGCCCTGCCACGACCAGGTCGCGCGCCTTGCCACGATGCTGCAGGAGCACACGATCGAGTCGATCTTCGAATACGGCCTGCACGAATTCATCATCGACTTCCTGCACGAAAACGCGAAGCTGGGAAAGATGATCGAGCAGGATTACAGGTTCTTCGGTTGACGGCATGCACCTGAAGATCACGCATCAGACGACCTACCGCTATGAACGCCCCGTGAGCTACGGGCTTCAGGAGCTGCGCCTCACTCCCAAGAGCCGTCCCGGTCAGGAGGTCCTGCGCTGGACGATCAGCGTCCGGGGCGGGAAGAAGGAAGCCGAGTTTCACGACCAGAACATGAACGTCGTGACGCTGATCTCGTTCAGTGGGGAAGGACACGAGATCGTCGTGATCTCGGAAGGCGAGGTCATGACGACCGACACCAAGGGCATCGTCGGTCGGCATCAGGGCCTCGCGCCGTTGTGGCTGTTCGAACGGATGACCGACCTCACGCGCGCGGGCCCTCAAGTGCGCAAGCTGATCCGGGGTCTTGCGACCGAGTTTCCCGACGCCCTGTCCCGGATGCACGCGCTGTCGCGGCGGATCCGCGAAGCGTGCGCCTACCGCGTGGGCGAAACCGGTTCCTCGACAACCGCCGAACAGGCTCTGGAACACGGCTTCGGCGTTTGCCAGGACCATGCCCATGTCTTCTGCGCCGCCGCGCGGGCCATGGGAATCCCCGCGCGCTATGTGTCGGGATACCTGATGCTGAACGATCGCGTTCTCCAGGACGCCACCCATGCCTGGGCCGAGGCGCATCTGGACACACTCGGCTGGGTCGGGTTCGACGTGTCCAACGGAATCTCGCCCGATGACCGCTATGTGCGCATCGCGACCGGCCTGGACTATCGCGAGGCCGCTCCGATCCACGGCTTGCGCTTCGGCGATCACGCCGAAGAACAGCTTGTCGTAGACATTCAGGTGCAGCAGTAATCGTCGGACACAGCGAAGAGCTTCCGCATGACCTATTGCGTCGCACTGAAGATGAATGCCGGCATCGTGTTCATGTCGGATACGCGGACCAATGCCGGCGTCGACAACATCTCGGTCTTCCGCAAGATGCACTATTGGGCCGAAGGCGACCGCTTCATCGCCGTCCTTTCGGCCGGAAACCTCGCCACGACCCAGGCCGTCGTCAGCCTGCTGGACGAACGGTCCAAGGCGCCCGGCGAACGCAAGCCCTCGGTGCTGGGACAGCCCTCCATGTTCCAGGTGGCACGGCTGGTCGGCGAGACGCTGAAAGAGGTGATCAAGTCCAATGCCAGTGCCGGCCAGAACGCGGATGCCGCCTTCAACGCGACGATGATCCTCGGCGGGCAGATCGGCGACGGCCAGCCGCGCGTGTTCCTCATCTATCCGGAGGGGAACTTCATCGAGGCCTCGGACGACACGCCCTTCTTCCAGATCGGCGAAACCAAGTACGGCCGGCCGATCCTGGTCCGCGCCTTCGACCCCGCGATGAGCTTCGAGGATGCGATCAAGCTGCTTCTGGTGTCGTTCGACTCGACCATCAAGGCGAACCTTTCGGTCGGCTTGCCGATCGACTACCTGATCTACGAGCGGGGCAAGTTCGGGCCGACGCACCAGGGCCGGATCGGCGTGGACGATCCGTATTTCCAGACGATCTCTTCAGGCTGGGGCGATGCGCTGAGGCGCGCATTCGACAGCCTGCCACCATTCACGCTGCCGAAGTGACGGTCGGCTCAGCAGGACCGCGCCAGCACCATCACCCAGCGCGGACCGCCGCGCTGTCCGGCGGCAGGCTCGACAACCGCGATGCCGTAGGAATTGACGCGATCCAGCAAGATATTGCGGCGATGCCCGGGTGACTCCATCCAGCCGCGGAACACCCGCGGCGCGGTCGGCCAGCCCATCGCGATGTTCTCGGCCGTCAGCCGCGTGCATACGCCGGCGCGCTGAGCGCGGACCTTGGGCGTCGCGCCATTCGGCGAGCGGTGGTCGAAGTAGCCACGCTGGATCATGTCGCAGGCATGCGACTGCGCAGCACGATACAGCCCCTCGGACTGGACAAGTGGCGGAAGCCCGTGTCGCTGTCGCTCGGAATTCATCATTCGCGCGACTTCCGAGATCATGTCGCGAGCGTTCGAGGGAACCGCGCAGTCGGCCGCAGCCTGGTGCGCAAGAAGGCATCCGAAGACGATCGTGAGAACACGAAGCATAGCCATTCCCCGATGATCGCGTCCAGAGTCGCAGGGCATGCACGCTCTGGTAGTAGCAGACCCCCAGATTTTTCTCAGGAAGTGTGGCAAAACAGCGGCGAGTCTTTGTGCCAGCCAAGGCCTCTTGCACCCTCGCACGCAAGACCGCTTCCGCAATACAGTAGTGTCGCGTGAGATTCGTGCGGATTGTTGCTGCATCCGCGCTGATCGCAGGCGTGCATCCGCTCAAGGCCCAATCCGAGGACGAGATCGCCTTCGCAAAGGCGTTCCTCGACTGACTTCAGATTCGCTCGATCGTCGAGAATCGTGAACACTGCGGCTTCTTGGGACGCGATGCGGGCGGCATCCTGCGCGCCACCAAGGCCGTTCCGGGCAAGGCGATGAAGGTGCGGCAGAGCTACACGATCGAGGACCTGCGGCGCATGACCGGCAGGTAGCGGCGTCAGACGCCGGCCAGCGCTGCCCTTACCTCGTCGGCCAGCGCCTCGACCTCGGCGGTCCAGGGGCCGCGCCCCCGCTCGATCGCGCCCAGGCCCTGGCCCAGCGTCTCTGCATAGGCCACGCGGTTGCCCAGCACCGCTTCGGCGCGCCTTGCCTCAAGCGCGGCGATACCGGCCTCGACCTCGCCCGCAAGCCGTGTTCCCGGACGCGCGCGGTTCAAGACGACCATCACCGGACGTCGCTCGCGCTGCGCCAGTTCAAGCACGCTTTCCGTCGCCCAGAGATCCACTTGGCTCATCGCCACCGGCACGATCACCAGATCGCTCTCCCGCAAGGCGGGCCTCAGATCGGCATCGACTTTCGGCGGCGTGTCCACGATGACGTAGTCATGCGACCGCCGCAGCTTCTCGCATTCGTAGCTTACGCCCCAGGCCGAAGCGGTCGAGAACTCCATCCCCGGCGCGCCGCGTTCGCGCCTGGCCATGAACCAGCGCCCGAGCGAGCCCTGCGGGTCGGTGTCGAGCAGCGCGACGGACTTTCCGGCCCGCGCAAACGCGACCGCGAGGTTGACCGCCACGGTCGTCTTTCCCGATCCGCCCTTCTGCTGGGCGAGACAGATCACATACCCCACGTCCGATCCTCCTGACCGCACACACAACAGCACTCACCAAAGCCCGACGCAACGAATTTCCGCACTGCGGCATAAGGCTGCCTGCCAGACGACGGAATGGGTCACACATCGCCCGTTTCAGAGCCGGCTGCTTCAGGACCTTGCGTCAGGGCCACAGGTACGATCCGCGCATGTCACCAACGGGCAGGCCATGAAAGGGAGCCTCGACTCATGACCTGCCCGCCGGAACCCCGGACCTCTCGCGCGAGATTTGCCTTGCGCGGCACGCGCATGATGGTTGCGCACAGACCGACCAGGGGAGGGAGCGGGACTTCGGCGCGACGCTCTCCACAACCGGGCGCATGATGGTGCGATCATGTTCCCACTCGACACCGTCCCACTGGCGGCATGGCATTAGGTCAGGGTCCGCTTGCGGCACCCCCGACAGCTCTGTCACATGGACCTTGTGCCGACTTTGGGTTCCGCCCTTCCGGAAAGATCCGGGTCGCGTCGGAACTCTGTCGCAAGGTAGGCGACGAAGGACTTCACCTTCGCGGCGATGAGGCGGTTGTCGGGATAGACGGCGTGAAGCGGCACCCCGGCGATCTGCCAGTCTTCGAGGATCCTCACAAGGCGCCCGTCCCTGATGTAAGGCCCGACCACGAAGGAGGGCAGCAAGGTTATCCCCAAACCGCACAGGGCCGCTCTCGCGAGGTTTTCCCCGTCGTTCACCTCGAACACGGGCGCGATCGGGATGCGGCGCACATCGTCGCCACGTCGCATTTCCCACGCCCTGCCCCAGCGCAGCCCCGAAAAATGCAGGCACCTGTGATCGGCAAGATCCTCGGGCACCAGGGGCGCGCCAGCCCGTGCAAGGTAGTCGGGTGAAGCGCAGATCACCACCTCGGAAGCTCCGAGCCTCCGCGTAACGAGGGTCTCGTCGATCCTGATCGTGCCTCGGACTGCAAGGTCGAACTTGTGCTCGATCAGGTTCACGGGTGTGTTCGACAACTCCAGCTCGATCTCGATGCTCGGATGCTCGGCAAGAAACCGTGCAATCATAGGGGTCAGGTGGCTCGTTCCCAGATCGGGCGGCGCGGAAATCCGCAGGCGACCGACGGGCGACTGCTGGTGGTGGATGGCGGCGCGCTCGGCCTCGCGCACCATGGCGGTGACGTCCCTGAGCCTGTCGTGGAACGCCGCACCTGCCTCCGTCAGGGCAAGATGCCGGGTCGAGCGATGCAGAAGCCGCACGCCCATCCTGCGCTCGAGCTGGTCGACCTGCGCACTGACGGTCGGCCGCGACATGCCCAGCACCTCGGCCGCCCGCGTGAAGCTCATATGTTCGGCCACCGCGAGGAAAACGGCAATCCCGTTCAGGGGGTCGGAGGTCTTCATATGCAAAGGGATCCGAACAGTGTCGGCAGGTGGCTGAAATTATCATCGGCGACGGACGGGCGTAAAGGACGGCGCATCGAAACCGAAAGGAGAACGTCCCATGACCACCTTCACCAAACCCGTCATCTCCGAGCCCGGCGCAGGCCAGATGGCCTTTGGATTCGGCCCGCATCTGATCCGCATGACTGCGGACAGGACCGGCGGCTGCTTCGGGCTTCTGGAAGCCGACATTCCCGCCGGCGAAGGCCCGCCGCTGCATGTGCATGAACGCGAGGAGGAGTTCTTCCGCGTGCTCTCGGGCCGCTTCCTGTTCGTCTGCGGCGACGCGTCGACCGAACTGTCCGAGGGCGGCTGCGTGCTGCTGCCGCGCGGGATCCCGCACCGGTTCCAGAACGTCGGCGACACCACGGGGCGTTTGATGATCATCGTGACGCCCGGCGGCTTCGAAGGCTACTTCGGCGCCGTGGAGAAGGCCGGCATGGCCGAACTGGGTCCCGTGTCCGAACGCTTCGGCATCCGCTTCATCGACACGGCCGCAACGAACCAGGCCGCATGATCCTGACGCCCTGCCCGCATGGCGGGGCGCCTATCGAGAGGGAGATTTCCAATGCGCGGACTATCATACTGGTTCTTTCTGTCGGCGACGCTTTACGTCGTCGCCGGCATGTTCCTCGGCATCGCCATGGCCGCGTCGGGCGATCACATGCTCGCCTCGGCGCATGCCCACCTGAATCTCGTCGGGTGGGTGTCGATGGCGCTTTTCGCGGTCTTCTACCACAGCCGACCGGAAACGGCGCGAACACGGCTGGCACGCGTCCACTTCGGGATCGCCACCCTCGGTCTGTGGACGATGGTCCCCGGGATCGTCCTCGCCACACTAGGGAAGGGAGAGACCCTTGCGATCATGGGGTCCTTGCTGACGCTCGCATCGATGCTGATCTTCGCGGGCACCGTGATCCGTGCGGCGTTCCCGGGGCGGGGCGTTCACCGTGCAGACTTGAGCGGTCGGAACGGCCAGATGGCGTGATGCCGACGGCGCGCCCGGGGAGACCTGGGCGCGGTCGATCAGCCCGGCGCCCCTCTTGCGCCGATGAACCCGTAAGGACGTTGTCTGCGCAGAGTGGCGGCCGGGCGATATCCAGAACTCCGGGACCCCCTTGAAAATCACTTCGGTCGTGTTCGGGACCGGAAAGTGAGGCTTTGGCATGATTTCATCGCCGCCAGCGGTGTGACGTCGGGCGGCCATCGAGGCCGATGGCGCCGAGATATAGACGGCGCCAGGCGACCGTTCCCTCGTCAAGGGCGAAGCGGTCCACGCCGACCGTTGTGACAGTGAGCTTGCCTGCATCTGTCTGCCCGACTTCTCCGGTCTGCGAGGCGTCGTTCTTGCCGAGTCACACCTTGTGTTCCCGCATGCGCTGCGGGCCTGGGCCACCGGACCGCCGATCAAAGGCCGCACGGCGCCTTGACCAGCCTCGCAGGGACGGGCAGGCCGGGTCAGGACCGCGCCTTCTCGAACGCGGCCCAGGCGGCCTCAAGGGCGGCAAAGTCGAACCCGGGCTCCCGTGCGGGGTCAAGCACCAGCCGCTCGGTCGCCAGCAGCTTGCCGATTGCCTCGGCCAGGTGCGGTACGGCATCCGGCGGGATGACCAAGGCGCCGTGCCGGTCGGCATGAACGAGATCCCCTTGCGATACCGTCAGGCCGAGAATGCGCTCTGGCTCTCCGATGGTGCAGACGCGAACATGACCGTGGCTGGGTCCGATACTGCCCGCGATGACCGGAAATCCCTGCGGCAGGTCGCCCAGGTCGCGCACGACGCCGTTGGTCGGCGCCCCCGCCATGCCGAAGCCCTTGTGCACGGTGGTGTTGATCTCGCCCCAGTTGGCACCGATGCAGCCGGGAAAATCGAGGTCCTCCACAACGGCAACTGAAGGCTTCGGCGCATCGTGCACCGCCTTGTAATAGGCCATGCGGCGTGCGCGGATCACTTCGGGCGGCTCGGTCGGCGGGGCGACGGCAGCGATCTGTGCGGTCGCTGCATAGCCGACGACGGCCCGCCCGGGCTCGGTGCAGATCATCGTGCCGCGGGTGAAGGCGGCAAAGCCGCGTCGGCCCTGCACCACCTCGATGGCATTGCAGAGCGTGGGTGTATCGATCCGACGCAGCAGGTCCAGAAGCGTGTCTTCGATCATCGGGAAAGCCAGTCCTTGCTGGCGGAGAATGTGTGTTGTGGCTGCTCGAGCGGCGGCAGATGGCCAGCGTCCGGCACGACCACGAGCCGCGAGCCCGGCATCAGTCGGTGCATCAGGTCATCCCGGTCCCGGGGACAGAGCCGGTCATGTTCGCCCATCAGCACCAGTGCGGGACGGTCGAAGCGTGCCAGTGCCTCGGTCCGGTCGGCACGGTCGCGCAGGGCAAGCGACCGGCGGCGGCACACCTCCGGCCCCAGCGCCAGCGCCATCTCCATGCAGAGGTCGAGCACCGCCGCGTTGCCAGGATCGGCGAGGGAATTGGGCTTCATCTCGTCCCGCATCACCGCGTCGAGCGGTCCGCCCGTCGCGCGGTCGATCTGTGGCTGGCGGCGGGCCCGCACCTCGGGCCGCTCAGCCAGCGTGTTGGTGTCGAGCAAGGCAAGGCGTTCGATCCGGTCGGGCGCCTGCGCGAGCATCTCCATCGCGACAATCCCTCCCATCGACAGGCCCGCGAGCGCAAACCTCTCCGGCAGGTCGTCGAGTATCGCGCGCGATGCCGGCCATCGTCTCGGCCTGTGCGGGAAGCGCATGGACCACCGGGCGCGGCGCGAGTTCATCGGGCAACGTGCCCCACATCCGCGCGTCGCACATCATGCCCGGGATCAGGACCAGCGGCAGCATCAGGCCGCCACCCGCCGCGCACCCTCCTTGAGCGTGGCAAGCTTGGCCCAGGCTATTTCAGGATCGACCGCGCCGAAGCCCGCGAAGGTGCCGAAGCCGCAATCGCTGCCCGCAATGACCTGCTCGGGGCCCACGATCGCGGTGAACATTTCCAGACGCTGCGCAACCAGATCGGGGTGTTCGACGAAATTCGTCGTGGTGTCCACCGCGCCGGCTCTGTTGCACAAATCGTCTGAGGGGATTCATCTCGTGAATCCAGCGTGGTAGCTGGGGCACATGAGCAGACCGACACCGCCCGCCTACAAGACCAGGAACTGGCCCGCCTGCAACGAAGCGCTCAAGCGCCGGGGCTCGCTGACGATCTGGTTCGATCCCGCCATGACCTGGCAAGCCGCGCCCACTGGCAAGCGCGGGCGGCGGCCCGACTACAGCGACGCCGCGATCCAGACCTGCCTGACAATGAAGGGTGAAGGGCGCCCCGGAAACATGCCACTGGCATGTTTCAGCCCTGAACGGGCGGAGCCCCGGGCTGTTCGGCATGGTCGACATTGGAGCGCCATAGGTCCGAGCGACAATGTCGACGCGGCAAACAACCGGGTTCGTCGAGAGCCTGCTGAGCCTGATTGGCCTGGATTGGACGGTGCCGGACTTCAGCATGCTGTCGCGGCGCCAGAAGACCCTGAAGGTCAACATCCCCTACCGCGGCTCGGACGGCCCGTTGCACCTTCTGGTCGACATCGAGCCGGTGAGCGCCACCGGTTCGAGCGAACCGGCGAGGGGGATCAAGGTGGAAGGCGAAGGCGAGTGGAACGCCCGCAAGCATGGCGGCACCAGGCGGCGGGTCTGGCGCAAGATCCACATCGGGATCGACGAGAAATCCCTGGAAATCCGGACCGCCGAGTTCACCACTAGCGAGATCGGCGATGCGCCCATGCTACCAGAACTTCCGGACCAGATCCCGCCCGATCAGGAGATCGGAAGCGTCACCGCCGACGGTGCTTTCGACACCCGCAAGTGCCATGACGCCATCGCCGCCCGTGGGGCCGCAGCGATCATTCCGCCGCGGAAGAATGCCAAGCCCTGGAAGCCCGACACCGCCGGGGCGATCGCCCGCAACGAGATCCTGCGCACATCGAAGCGTGTCGGCCGAACCATCTGGCGACGATGGAGCGGCTATCACCGCCGAGGCCGTGCCGAGACCAGGGTGCACTGTGTGAAACTGCTGGGCCAGCGCCTGTCCGCCGTTCGCCATCGGGCTTGAACCGATGGCGCCTCGATGGCTCACCTTCGACCGTCAGGTCGCAGAGCTGCAGGTTCGCGTCGCCGTCCTGAACGGCTTCACCGCACTCGGCACACCCATCACTGAGGTCGCAGGATAGGTCTGTCCGGGGAAAGGGAAACCCTGTCGGTCACACGCTTTGTGCAACAGAGTCCCAGCACGGGGAACCCGGCATTCAGCGCATTGTCCTCGAAGATCCGACCACGCAAGCCGTTCGCAAGAACCGGAAACGCTACGTGGCAGAAATCGCGACGCGAGGAGAAGGCGCCAGATGATCCCGGCAATCTGAGAACCTTGCGCAGAGGATCTGGTGGAGTCGAGGGGGATCGAACCCCTGACCTCGTCATTGCGAACGACGCGCTCTCCCAACTGAGCTACGACCCCAATGGCGCGCTATGTGGCGTAACTCGATGGGGGTGTCAAGCCTGCACCATGCGCGTGGGAACCATATCGGGGCCTGTGCGTTCGGCCGCATGGATCGCGTGTTCTCACGACTGAAGGCAGCGCCTTCGCGCCTTCTGTGGTGGCTGCTGCGCTTGCGCCGCAGCCTGTGGGTGCGCGCGACATTCATCGCCATGCTCGCCTTCGGCGCGGCAGCGGTTGCCCCGTTCCTCGGACGCTACATCCCCGAAAACCTGTCGCGCGACCTCGGGGCCGAGGCGGTGCGCCCCATCCTGACCGTGCTGGCCTCGAGCATGCTTGCGGTCACCACCTTTTCCCTCAGCGTCATGGTGTCCGCGCACCGCGCGGCATCGCAGCAGGTCACGCCGCGGACGCACCGGCTGCTCCTGTCCGATTCGACCACGCAGAACGTGCTCGCCACCTTCCTCGGCGCCTTCCTGTTTTCGCTGGTGTCGATCGTGCTTCTGAACGGGGGCGCCGTCACGGGCCGGTCGGTCGTGGTCGTCTTCGTCGCGACAGCCGTTGTGATCCTGTTGGTCGTGGTCGCGATCCTGAGGTGGATCGAGCACCTGTCGCGCCTGGGATCGATGCTGGAAACGACCCGCGTGGTCGAGGAGGCCGCAGGCAAAGCCATGAGCGACCGCGTGGCCGAACCCTGGCTCGGCGCGCGTCCCGCCGACCTTGCCCCCGGCTCCCTGCCCCACGAGGTCCTGGCCGGGCGCACCGGATATGTCGAACACGTCGACACGACTGCGCTGATGAGCCTGGCACGCGAGGCGGGGGTGGACGTTCTTCTGACCGGGCTTCCGGGCCGTTTCCTCGGCGCCCGAGACGCGCTCGTGAGGTGCTCGGCCCCTCTCGACGAAAAGACGGTCCGGGCGGCCTTCGAGATCACCGACGCGCGCTCCTACGATCAGGACCCGCGCTTCGGGCTGATCGTCCTGTCCGAGATAGGCTCGCGCGCGCTGTCGCCCGGGATCAATGACCCCGGAACCGCGATCGACGTGATCGGCCGGGCGCAGAGGGTCCTGGAACTCTGGCAGGCTCCCGGACAGCCCGAGACCGACGAGGCATGCCGCCTCTTCGTCCCCGGGCTCGATCCCGCCGACCTGGTCGAGGATGCGCTTGGCGCGATCGCCCGCGACGGCGCCGGGTTGGTCGAGGTGGGTCTGCGTCTCCAGTCAGTGCTCTCCGCGCTGTCGCGTCACGACGACCCGCGCATGGCCCAGGCGGCGCGGGACATGGCGATCCGCGCCCTCGACCATGCGAGGGAGGCCCTGAGGCTGCCGTCCGACGTGGAGAGGCTCGCCGCGGTCTGTTCAGGATCGGCCCCCCGGTCGATGGCCGGGCAAGGCTAGCCGCTGCGCCGCGATAGGGTTTCCTGACTTGCCTCCGCCATGGCCTTGGCGCAGCCTCCGCGCACCACTCGCGTCCAGAGACCCGGATGAAGCACGCAATCGCCGCCCTCGTCGCGGCGCTCTCGGCCGGCACCGCAGTCGCCGGCGATATCGCCGGATCGAGTTTCATGGTCGGAACCTGAAACGGCGCAGCCTACGCGAACGACCAGTCGGGCCAGTTCTCGCATTGCTACGTCTTCACCAGCCACACCAACGGCGACGCCATCACCTTCACGGCCGCGCCGGACGACACGATCTCGGTCTTCCCGGAAAGTCCTTCGATGACCTACGCCGGCGGCGAGAAATTCGATGGCATCATCGTGCTCGACGTCGGTCTTCCCACCTACACCACCATCAACGTGATGGGCCCGAAATACGTCGGCGCCGCGTTCGGCGACGTGGCGAATTCCTCGGCATGGTTCAGGCAGGCCAGGACGCTCAGGATGCTGGGTATCGGGAAGGACGACGCCTGCATCGTCGAGGGCATCCAGCCCGCGCTCGATGCCCTGATGCGCTTCATGGGCAGCTATCAGGCGCGCGCACCCCGGGCGGGGGGGGCGGCAGCCGCCTGCCGCCGCCCCTGCCCCGTCCGTAGGGGCGGGTTCTACTCCGCCGCCTTCAGATAGTCCTCCAGCGGTGGGCAGGTGCAGACCAGATTGCGGTCGCCGTAGACGTTGTCGACCCGGCCGACCGGCGGCCAGTACTTGTCCACCCGGAACGACCCCGGCGGGAAGCACCCTACTTCGCGGCTGTACTTGCGGTCCCAATCCGCCACGAGGTCGTTGACGGTGTGGGGGGCATGGCGCAGCGGGCTTTCTTCGGCAGACAGCTCGCCCCGCTCGACCGCGCGTATCTCCTCGCGGATCGCCAGCATGGCCGTGATGAAGCGGTCCAGTTCCGCCTTGGTCTCGCTTTCCGTCGGCTCGACCATCAGCGTGCCCGCCACGGGCCAGCTCATCGTGGGCGCATGGAAGCCGTTGTCGATCAGCCGCTTGGCGATATCGTCCACGGTCACGCCGACTTCCGCGAAGGGCCTCGTGTCCACGATGCACTCATGCGCGACGCGGCCGTGGCCCCCCATGAACAGGATCTCGTATCCCTCGGACAGCCGTGCCGCGATGTAGTTGGCATTCAGGATCGCCACCTTCGTCGCCTGTGTCAGCCCCGCGCCGCCCATCATCAGGCAGTAGGCCCAGCTGATCGGCAGGATCGAGGCCGAACCCCAGGGCGCCGCCGACACCGGGCCTTGCGTGCCCCCCGTCTCGGGATGGCCGGGCAGGTAGGGCGCCAGATGCGCCTTCACGCCGATCGGCCCCATGCCCGGCCCGCCGCCACCGTGCGGGATGCAGAAGGTCTTGTGCAGGTTCAGGTGGCTCACGTCCGACCCGATCTCGCCCGGCTTGGCGAGGCCGACCAGCGCGTTCAGGTTCGCGCCGTCCAGGTAGACCTGCCCGCCGTGCCTGTGCGTGATCTCGCAGACCTCGCGCACGGTTTCCTCGAAGACGCCGTGGGTCGAGGGATAGGTGATCATGCAGGCGGCCAGTCGGTCGCCCGCGGCCTCGGCCTTCGCGCGGAAGTCGGCCAGGTCGATGTCGCCGTTCTCGGCCGACTTGACCACCACGACCTCCATCCCCGCCATCTGCGCCGAGGCCGGGTTGGTGCCGTGCGCCGACACGGGGATCAGGCAGACCTTGCGCTGGAGGTCGCCGTTGGCGCGGTGATAGGCCCGGATCGTCAGAAGCCCGGCGTATTCGCCCTGCGCGCCCGAATTGGGCTGCATGCTCATCGCGTCATAGCCCGTGATCTCGCAGAGCTTGGCCGAAAGGTCGTCGATCATCTCGGCATAGCCCGCGGCCTGATCCGGCGGGACGAAGGGGTGCAGCTGGCCGAATTCGGGCCAGGTCACCGGCATCATCTCGACCGCCGCGTTCAGCTTCATCGTGCAGGACCCCAGCGGGATCATCGCCCGGTCCAGCGCCAGGTCGCGGTCGGCGAGCCGGCGCATGTAGCGCATCAGTTCGGATTCGGCGCGGTTCATGTGGAAGATCGGATGGGTCAGGTAGTCCGACGTCCGCAGCATCTCCTCCGGGAAGCCCAGCGTCGCGCGGTGCGGCGGCACGCCGTGGATGCCGAAGGCGCGAAGGATGCGCACCAGAACCCGCTCGTCCGTGGTCTCGTCCAGGCTGATGCCCACGCGGTTGGTGTGGATCTTGCGGAAGTTCAGCCCCTCGGCCCGCGCCGCGGCCAGGATGCCGGCCTGTCCCACGCCCACCTCGACCGTGATCGTGTCGAAGAAGTACCTGGGGTGCACCGTCGCGCCGGCCGCCTTCAGCGCGCGTGCCAGGCGGTTGGTCATGAAATGCACCCGCTCGGCGATCGCACGCAGGCCCTTCGGACCGTGGAACACCGCATACATGCTTGCCATGACCGCCAACAGCGCCTGCGCCGTGCAGACGTTCGACGTGGCCTTCTCGCGCCGGATGTGCTGTTCGCGGGTCTGAAGGCTGAGGCGATAGGCCTTCTGCCCATGCGAATCCACGCTGACGCCGACGATCCGGCCGGGCATCTGGCGCTTCATGTCGTCCTTGCAGGACATGAAGGCCGCGTGCGGCCCGCCGAAGCCCATCGGCACGCCGAAACGCTGCGCGCTGCCGACGCATATGTCGGCTCCCATCGCGCCGGGTTCCTTCAGCAGCGTCAGCGCCAGAAGGTCCGCCGCCACGACCGCCACCGCCTTCGCGGCATGAAGCGCCTCGATCTCGGGGGTGAAGTCGCGGACATGGCCATAGGTGCCCGGATACTGGAAGATCGCGCCGAAGACCTTCTCGGCCTCCAGCTTCTCGGGCGCGCCCACGATCACCTCGATCCCCAGCGGCTCGGCACGAGTGCGGATCACCTCGATGGTCTGGGGGTGGCAGTCGCGGTCGACGAAGAAGGCCGTGGCCTTCGACTTCGCGACGCGCTGCGCCATCGTCATCGCCTCGGCCGCCGCCGTCGCCTCGTCCAGAAGCGAGGCGTTGGCGACCGGCAGCCCCGTCAGGTCCGCCACCATCGTCTGGAAGTTCAGCAGCGCCTCGAGCCGCCCTTGCGCGATCTCGGGCTGGTAGGGCGTGTAGGCGGTGTACCAGGCCGGGTTTTCCAGGATGTTGCGCTGGATCGCGGGGGGCGTCACCGTGCCGTAGTAGCCCTGCCCGATCAGCGAGGTCATGACGCGGTTCTTCCCCGCGACCTCGCGCATCTTCTGCAACAGCTCCTGCTCGCTCATCGGGGCCCAGTCCAGCGGCCTCGACTGCCGGATGCTCCTGGGCACCGTCTCGTCGATCAGCTGTTCGAGGCTCTCCACCCCCAGGACCGCCAGCATGTCGGCCATCTCGGACGGGGAAGGCCCGATGTGCCTGCGGTTCGCGAAATCGTAAGGGTTGTAATCCGTGGGGGTGAAGGTCATCGCGTTACCCGATCATCGCTTCGTATTCGGCCTCGGTCATGTAGCCGTCGACATCGGCCATGTTCGCGGGCTTGAGCTTGAAGAACCACGCTTCGCCCATCGGGTCTTCGTTGACCAGGGCCGGATTGTCCTTCAGCGCCTCGTTGATCTCGACGATCTCGCCATCGATGGGCGCCAGGATGTCCGAGGCCGCCTTGACGCTTTCGATCACGACGATCTCGTCGCCCTTCGACACCTCGGTCTCCGGCTCGGGCAGGTCGACGAAGACGATGTCGCCCAGCTGCTCGGCCGCGTGCCTGGTGATGCCTACGACGACCAGGTCGCCCTCGGGGCGCAGCCATTCGTGTTCTTCGGTGAATTTCATGGGTCCCTCTAACGTTTGTAGGTGCTGGGCCGGAATGGCAGGTCGGTGACGGTGGCGGGCAGGCGCTTGCCGCGCACCTCGCCCCAGAGGCGGGTGCCGGGCACGGCATGTGCCGTCGCGACGTAACCCATCGAGATCGGGCGGTCGACCGACGGCCCGAAGCCGCCGGAGGTGACATGGCCCACGGGCGCAGCCGCGTCCTCCGCGGCGAACAGGGGCGTCTCGCCGCGCATCGGCGCACGGCCCTCGGGCAGAAGGCCAACCCGCTTGCGCACCGCGCCTTCCGTCAATTCGCGCCCGATCCGTGCCGCGCCGGGGTATCCGCCCGCGCGCGCTCCACCGGGCCGGCGCGCCTTCTGGATCGCCCAGGTCAGGTCCGCCTCGACCGGGGTGGTGCCCTCGTCGATGTCCGACCCATAGAGACACAAGCCCGCTTCCAGCCTCAGCGAATCCCTCGCGCCGAGGCCGATGGCCTCGACCTCGGGCCGCGCCAGAAGCACACCGGCCAGGCCCACGGCCTTGTCCGCGGGCACCGAGATCTCGTAGCCGTCCTCGCCGGTGTAGCCCGAGCGCGAGACCCAGAGCTCGGTGTCGCCCGCGTGGAAGATGGCCACGTCCATGAATCGCATCGTCGCGGCGCCATGCGCCACGGTCTCCAGCGCCGCTTCCGCCGCCGGCCCCTGCAAGGCCAGAAGCGCGCGGTCCGAAACGACCTCGACGCTGCAGGCATCGGCCAGATGGGAACGCATGTGCGCGATGTCGGCCTCCGCGCGCGAGGCGTTGACCACGGCGAACAGGTGATCGCCCCGGTTCGCGACCATCAGGTCGTCCAGGATACCGCCCGCATCATTGGTGAACATCGCATAGCGCTGCCGCCCCTCGGCCAGACCCAGCAGGTCCACCGGGACCAGCCGCTCGAGCGCAGCGGCCGCATCCTCGACCCGGCCGGAAAGCGGCCGCAGGATCACCTGCCCCATGTGGCTGACGTCGAACAGCCCGGCGGCGGCGCGGGTGTGCAGGTGCTCCTTCATCACGCCGAGGCCGTATTGCACCGGCATCTCCCAGCCGGCGAAGGGCACCATCTTCGCGCCGAGGCGCTGGTGCAGGCCGTGAAGCGGCGTGCGCTTGAGTCCGGCGTCGTTCAGATCGGCCATGTGGCCTCCCCTTCCCTGCCGGTCGCATTGGCAAATGCCCGGCATCGCACAGGCAGGTCCGGCCTGCCGCCCGATGCCCCCTCTGTCCTTCCGCCTGAGATCGCTATCCCTTCGGCGCCCCGGTCAATCATCCGGGATCTCTCCAGAGCTTTCCGACAGGCCGGTCCTTTTGCCTGAGAGTTTACCGGGGCGGTTGCTCCTTCGGCACCGGATCGAACCGGCTTCTCCCTGCCTGTCCGGTTCCGCTTAGCCGATGGCCCGCGATGCGGCAAGGGGCATCGGGCGAGGGCGGCATCCGGGATGCCGAAAGCGACACCCCGTCGCAGCCTCAGCCCCCGTTCGCCGGCGGCGGAGAGACGAAGACCGTGGCCCTTCCGCTGGCGTCGATGACTGTCGCCTCGGCCATGGGCGCCAGCGCGTCCTCCAGCGTCAGCGCCGTCAGGACCGCCTCGACCAGATAGCGCGCGGGGTTCACCCGGTCTTCCAGGATCACGACGTGGCGCCACCCCTCCGGACAGCCTGCCAGCGGCCCCGACCAGCGGCGCGTGCCCTCCGGCGGCTTGCCGCCCCGGCAGGTGCGCCCGTCGTTCAGCCGCACGGTCAGCCCGTTGTCCGACAACCGCGCCGACACCGGCGCCGCGCCGCCCTCGGGGGTGACGCAGCCCGCCAGCAGGATCAGGGGAAGAAGTCGTTTCATCATGTTCTATTCCTCAGACAGGCCAGATCAGCGGAATGACCAGGCTCGCCGTCACACCCAGAAGGATGTTCAGCGGCACGCCAACCCGCAGGTAGTCGGTGAACCGGTAGCCGCCCGGACCATAGACCAGCATGTTGGTCTGATAGCCGATCGGCGTCGAAAACGCGGCCGAGGCTGCGAACATCACGGCCACGACCAGGGGACGCGGGTCCATCCCAAGGACCAGCGCGAGCTCCATGGCGATGGGCGTGAAGATGACGCCGACCGCGTTGTTCGACACCACCTCGGTCAGGGTCGAGGCCAGAGCATAGACGCAGAAGATCACCAGGAAGGGCGGCAGTTGCGTCAGCGCGGGCTCGACCCAGCCGACGATCAGCCGCGCCGCCCCCGAATGGTCCAGCGCCGCACCCACGACCAGCATCGAGAAGATCAGCGCCAGCAGACGGCCGTCCACGAAGGAAAACGCCTCGTCCGCGTCGATGCAGCGTGTCAGGAAGATGATGGCGACGGCGATGACCGCGCAGACGAGAATCGGCGCGACACCCAAGGCTGCCAGCGCCACGATGCCCACCAGCGCGCCCACCGCGATGGGCGCATGCCGGCGGCGATAGGGCTTGACCGTCGGCTTGGTGATGTCGACCAGGTCCATGTCGGCGGCCAGCCGCGCGATGTCCTCGGGCGCGCCCTCCAGCAACAGCGTGTCGCCCACCACGATCACCAGGTCGTCGAGCTGCCGCCCGATGTTCTGGTTCCGCCGATGGACAGCCAGCGGGTAGACGCCGTAGCGCCGCCGCAGGCGCAGCGACCCCAGCGACCGGCCGATCATCCGGCAGCCGGGCGAGATCAGCACTTCGACCGTTTCCGTCTGCACGGACGACAGCTTGTCGACCATCCGGACGTCCTTCGACTGCTGCAGGTCCAGAAGCTCCGCCATCTCGGTCCGAAGCACCACGCGGTCGCCGGCTTCGATCGTCACCGCCCCCAGATCGCGCCTGAGCGAGGCGTCGCCGCGCAGCACGTCGACAAGCCGCACGCCGTCGCGCTTGAAGATCTCGACATCCGTCGCCGCGCGGCCCACCAAGGACGATCCCTCGGGCACCGCAACCTCGGTGAAGAACTTCAGCTTGCGCCGGTCCGACAGCAGCACGCCCATCGACTGCCGGTCGGGCAGCAGGTGGCGCCCCACGAGGCCCAGGTAGGCCATGCCGACGACCACCTGCAAGACGCCCAGAGGCGCGATCTCGAAAATCGAGAACCCCTCCAGCCCCTTCGACCGCGCGACGCCGTCGACCAGCAGGTTGGTCGACGTCCCGATCAGCGTGACCGTTCCCCCAAGGATCGCCGCATAGCTCAGGGGGATCAGCAGCTTCGAGGGCGCAAGCCCCAGCTTCTTGGCCACCTGTATGAAGACGGGGATCATCACGACCACGACGGGCGTGTTGTTCATGAAGGCCGAGGCCCCGGCGACGAACAGGAACAGGATCGACAGCGTCACGAACGGCCGGTCGTCAACCTTGCGCTCGGCCTGCCGCGTCAGCCAGTCCAGTGCGCCCGTCCGCACCAGCCCGCCCATGACAAGGAACATCGCCAGGATCGTCCAGGGCGCAGGGTTCGACAGCACCGCACGGGCATCCTCGTAGGGCACGAGGCCGAACAGCAGCATCGCCGCCGCGCCAGCCATCGCCACGACCTCGGCCGGGTAACGCTCGCGCACGAACATCGCCAGCATGACCAGCACGACGCCCAAGGCAAACAGCGCCGTCCCCGTTTCGCCGAGCGGCAGTGTCAGCATGATCCCGGTCTGCTCCTGGGCCCTTGGGCGGCCTTGCACGACAGTATCGCCGGGCGCGACCGGATCTGCAACTGCGCCTTGTTCCGGGGCACTACGGCGTCGCCTCGGGAAGAAGGCCGCCCTGCCGGATCGGCGCGATCCGCAGCGCCTTGCCCGTCCGGTCGTCGGTCTCGACGAAAGCCCCGCACAGCGTGGCCGCGCCCGCCGCGGGCGTGAAGCGGTCCTTGGGCATCCCCGTGATGAACCGCCGCAGAGGCTCGACCTTGTCCATCCCGATGACCGAGTTGTAGTCGCCGCACATTCCCGCGTCTGTCAGGTAGCCCGTGCCCCCCGGCAGCACCATCGCATCGGCCGTGGGCACATGGGTGTGCGTCCCGATCACCGCGCTGGCGCGGCCGTCGCACCAATGGCCCATCGCCATCTTCTCGCTCGTGGCCTCGCAGTGCATGTCGACCAGCACCGCCTGCGCGAGCCCGCCAAGAGGATGCGCCTTCAGGACCGGCTCGATCGCCGAGAACGGGTCGTCGAAGGGCCGTTTCATGAAAACCTGGCCCAGCACCTGCGCGACCAGCACCTTGCGCCCGTCCTGCAGCTGGAACAGCCGCCACCCCTTGCCCGGCGCGACCTTGGAAAAGTTGATCGGCCGCAGGATTCGCGGCTCCTGCTCGATATGGCCCATCATGTCCTTCTGGTCGAAGGCATGGTCACCCAGCGTCAGGCAATCCGCACCCGCCGCCAGCAGCGTGCGCGCGTGGTCGGCCGACAGCCCCGCGCCCGAGGTCGCGTTCTCGCCGTTGATCACCACGAAATCGAGTCCCCAGGCCTGCCGAAGCGCAGGCAGCCGCTCGGCCACGGCGGAGCGGCCCGACCTGCCCATCACGTCGCCCAGGAAAAGAAGCCTCATGCGCCCTGCCTAGAACCCGCGGCCGCGCCTTGCAAGCGCGACGTCCCGGAGGCGATCAGCGCAACGCCGGCCTGGTTTGCAGCAGCGCCATCACATCGGCCATCTCGGGCCCCTTCTCGCGGCCCGTGACGGCCTTGCGCAGCGGCATGAACAGCGCCTTGCCCTTGCGGCCCGTCGCAGCCTTGACCGCCTCGGTCCAGCTGGCCCAGGTCCCGCTGTCATAGGGCGCTTCGGGCAGCAGCGCGAAGGCCTCCCGCACGAAGTCGCGGTCCTCGTCCTCGACCAGCGGCTCGGCGCCGTCCCGGAAGAGGGCCCACCAGCTGTCGACATCGTCGATGGTGCGAAGGTTGTCCTTCACCGCGGCCCAGAACCGCTCGCCCAGCGCCGCCGGCACACCCGCCGCCGCAATCCGGTCCTTGACCTTTTCGTACGGAAGGGACGCCAGAAGCCGTTGCGTCAGCGGGAACAGATCGTCCGGATCGAACTTCGTCGGCGCCGGTCCGAAATGCGACAGGTCGAAGCCTTCGATCAGCTCCTCATGGCTGGTGCGCAGCTCGACAGGGTCCGACGACCCCAGCCGCGCCATCAGCGACAGGAGCGCCATCGGCTCCACTCCCTCCTTGCGCAGATCGCGCAGCGAAAGATGTCCAAGCCGCTTCGACAGCGCCTCGCCCCCCGGCCCGGTCAGCAACGAATGATGCGCGAAGGCGGGCGGCGTCGCGCCCAGCGCCTCGATGATCTGGATCTGGGTCGCTGTGTTCGTGACATGGTCCGCCCCCCGGACGACATGCGTGACACCCATGTCCACGTCGTCGACGACCGACGCCAGCGTGTAAAGCACCTGCCCGTCCGCGCGGATCAGCACCGGGTCCGACACGCTCGCCGCGTCGATCGAGATCGGCCCCAGGATGCCATCCTCCCACTCGATCCGGGTGTGCTCCAGCAGGAAGCGCCAGTAGCCCTCGCGTCCCTCGGCGCGCAGCCTGTCCCTGTCGGCCTCCGTGAGCTTCAGCCCGGCGCGGTCATAGACCGGGGGCAGGCCCATGTTCAGCTGCTTCTTCCGCTTGAGGTCGAGCTCGACCGGCGTCTCGAATACCTCGTAGAACCGCCCCTTTGCGCGCAGCTCGTCCGCTGCCTCGCCGTAGCGGCCCAGCCGCGACGACTGCCTCTCCATCCGGTCCCAGGTCAGGCCCAGCCAGGTCAGGTCTTCCTGGATCGCCTCGGCATATTCGGGCTTCGAGCGTTCCGCGTCGGTATCGTCCAGCCGCAGGATGAACGTGCCGCCCGCCTTGCGCGCGATCAGCCAGTTGAACAGCGCCGTGCGCAGGTTGCCGACGTGCAGGTAGCCGGTGGGCGAAGGCGCGAAGCGGGTGACGGTCATGTTGGGGTCTCCTCGAACCCCGCCCCTCTTCCACAAGGGACTGCTTTTGTCCATATCAGGCCCCATGAGCCCCGACTGGACGACCCTCACCGCCCCAGACCTCGCCGCCATCGAGTCGCTGGCCGAGGCCGCCCGCGCCGCCCTGCCCGAACCCTATCGCTCCGCCGCGCTCAGGGTTCTTGTCCGGGTCGAGGATTTCGCGCCCCAGGACATCCTCGATGACATGGGGATAGAAGACCCCTTCGAGCTGACGGGCCTCTACGACGGCATCCCGCTGACCGAGAAGTCGGTGATGGACCAGCCCACGCGCCCTGATGCGATCTGGCTCTTTCGCCGGCCCATCCTCGACGAATGGGCCGAACGGACGGAAGAGCCGCTGGGCAGTCTCGTCGCCCATGTCCTCGTCCATGAACTCGCGCACCACTTCGGCTGGACGGACGACGACATCGCACGGATCGACGCATGGTGGGAATGACACCTCACCTTTTCGCGAGCGGCGGTGCGGATTTCTGGACCGAACCGGCGATTGGCCTAGTTGCCCGAACAATATTGCACGAACAGGGAGACTCCACATGTCCGGACCCAAACTGTCGCGGCGGCAGGCACTCGTCGGCGCCGCCTCCATGCCCGTTGCCCTCACCGCCGCCGGCTCCGCTCTCGCTTCCGGCGAGATGAAGGGCGTGATGCTTCCCACGGCGAACCGCATCAAGCTGGGCGGCTTCGAAGTGACCACGCTTCTGGCCGGCACCCGGACCGTGCCCGAACCGCAGGGCACGTTCGGGATGAACGTTTCGCCCGAGGAATTCGCGCAGGTGTCGCAGGAAAACTTCCTGCCGACCGACGCCGCGCAGTTCTTCTTCACGCCCACGCTCGTCAACACCGGCGCCGAGCTCGTCCTGTTCGACACCGGTCTGAGCGCTGAAAGCATCACCGGCGCGCTGGCGGCCGCCGGCTACACGCCCGACCAGATCGACGTCGTCGTCCTGACCCACATGCACGGCGACCACATCGGCGGCGTCGCGGGCGGCGCGACCTTCCCGAACGCCCGCTACGTGACCGGCCAGGCCGAATGGGACCACTGGTCGGCGGCAGGCAACGAAGGCTTCGACACCGGCGTGAAGCCTATCGCCGAAAAGACCACGTTCATCGGCGACGGCGGCTCCGTCACGTCGGGCATCACAGGCATGGCCGCCTTCGGCCACACGCCCGGCCACATGGTCTACATGCTGGAAAGCGACGGCCAGCAGCTGGCAATCACCGCCGACAGCGCCAACCATTTCGTCTGGTCGCTGGGCTACCCGGACTGGGAAGTCCGCTTCGACATGGACAAGGCCGCCGCCGCCGCGACCCGCAAGCAGATCTTCGGGATGCTGGCCGCCGACCGCGTGCCGTTCATCGGCTACCACATGCCCTTCCCCGCGCTCGGCTTCGTCGAGACACGGGGCGAAGGCGGCTTCCGCTACGTGCCCGCCTCCTACCAGTTCATCATGGAACAGTCCCAGGGCTGAAACGACGAAGGGGCGGCACTGCCGCCCCTTCCCTTCCGGATCGACCTGGCCTCAGCCGGCAATCCTGGCAGCCATCTCGACCAGCCGCCTGGCCTGGTGCGAAATCGCGGCCTTCGCGTTGTCGTCGAGCGGCTGTCCCGAGGAGTGGCTGTAGCCATAGGGGTTGCCACCCGCGGCAAAGATCGACTGGTCCGTGTAGCCTGGCGCCACGATGACCGCTCCCCAGTGCATGAACGTGGTGTAGAGGCTCAGGATCGTCGCCTCCTGCCCGCCATGGACGTTCTGCGCCGAGGTCATCGCGCTGACCGCCTTGTTGGCCAGCTTGCCCTGGAACCACAGCCCGCCCAGCGTGTCGATGAAGGCGCGCACCTGCGAGGCAGCGACGCCATAGCGCGTGGGCGTCGAGAACAGGTAGGCGTTGGCCCATTCCATGTCGTCGAGGCTCACGACCGGGATGTCGGCCATCTTGTCGGCCTGCGCCTTCCAGGCGTCCTGGCTGGCCACGACATCGGCAGGGGCGGTTTCGGCGACGCGCAGCAGGCGCACTTCGGCCCCCGCGGCCTTGGCGGCGGCTGCGGCGACTTCGGCCATCTGATGGTTCAGGCCGTAGGTGGAATAGAAGATGACGGCGAGTTTGACGGTGCTCATGGGTGTGCTCCCTGTTCATTGCGATGTGCCCACAGACCTAGGAACTGGTGCGCGACTTGCCCATTGCACATGCGCGCAAGGGTAATGTGCACGCGTGCAGGGGGTGGCATCGCGCACGCGCCGCTGGCAGTGTGGGACGGCCAAGACGACAGGACACCATGACTCCCATCCTGACCATCACGCTGAACCCGGCGCTCGACCTCGCCACCGAAACCGATGTCGTGCGCCCCGGAAGCAAGCTGCGGTGCAGCGAACCCAGCGTCGACCCCGGCGGGGGCGGGATCAACGTCGCGCGCGCCGTCCTGCGACTGGGCGGCGAGGCCTTTGCGCTTGTGGCGGCCGGCGGCGCGACAGGGTCCCAGCTCCTGTCGCTGCTGGCTCAGGAAGGGGTGCGCACCGGGCTTCTGGCCGCGCCGGGCGATACACGCATCTCGCTCTCGGTCGCCGACCGCTCTACGGGCGAACAATTCCGCTTCATGCTGCCGGGTCCTCCCTGGACCGATCGTGACGTGCGCACGGCGACCACCATGCTGGACGGCGCGCTGACCGAAGGCGGCTACTGCGTGCTGTCGGGCAGCCAGCCGCCGGGCCTGGCCGACGACTTCCCCTCGACCTTCGCCGCGATCTGCGCCCGTCGCGGCGCACGGCTGGTGGTGGACACCGGCGGCGCGCCCCTGGCGGCGCTGGCGGCCGCACCCGGCCCGGGGGTGGAGGTCGTGCGCATGAACCACGAGGAGGCCGAAGCCCTGGCCGGCCGCATCTTCGCCACCCCCGCCGAAAGCGCCGACTTCGCCGCCTCCCTGGTTCGGGGCGGAGTGGCACGGGTTGTCGTTCTGGCACGCGGGGCCGAAGGCTCGGTGCTGGTGACCGGCGACACGCGGGTCCTGTGCACCGCACCCCGGGTCAAGGTGCACTCGAAAGTCGGCGCAGGCGACAGCTTCGTGGCGGGGCTCACACTGGCGCTGGCCCGCGGCGAGCAGCCGGCCGAGGCGCTCCGCCACGGCGTCGCCGCAGCCAGCGCCGCTGTGATGACCGAAGGCACGCGCCTCTGCCGGAAGGAAGATTTTGACGCGCTGTTGCCGCTCTGTCGGCTGGTGGACCTCTAGGGTCTGGACTCATTGAGTTTCAAAGCCAGTAGATGACGATGGCCGCAAGAGCGATAGCTGACAGGAAGACCTTTGGGCACCTGTCGTAACGTGTCGCCACACGCCGCCAGTCTTTGAGCCTGCCAAACACGATCTCGATGCGGTTGCGCCGTTTATAGCGACGCTTGTCGTATTTCACCGGTTTCGTCCGCTGTTTCCGGCCAGGGATGCAGGCGCGTATCCCTTTGTCTTTCAATGCTTCTCGGAACCAATCGGCGTCATATCCTCGATCTCCGAGGAGCCATTCCACCTTTGGCAAACTGCTCACCAAAGCACGAGCACCGATGTAATCGCTGACCTGATCGGCGGTGACGAAGAGGTTGAGCGGTCGGCCCTGGCTGTCGCAGATGGCGTGCAGTTTGGTATTCATGCCGCCTTTGGTTCGACCGATCAGGCGTCCACGCCCCCCTTTTTCACCGCAAGGCTGGACGCCGTGCGATGGGCTTTGAGATAGGTCGCGTCGATCATGACCGTCTTCTCTTCACCATGATCAGCGGCCAGACCAGCCATAATCCGAGCGAAGATTCCCCTATCGCTCCACCGTTTCCAACGGTTGTAGAGCGTCTTGTGAGGCCCGTAGGCGGAAGGGGCATCACGCCACCGTAAGCCATTGCGGTTGATGAATATAATGCCGCTCAACACACGCCGGTCATCGACTCGTGGCTTGCCGTGAGGCTTCGGGAAGAAGGGTTCAAGACGCGCCATCTGCGCATCCGTCAGCCAGAAAAGATCAGACATGTTCACCGCTCGTTTTTCGAGCCGTGAATCATGACGCCGGACTGAAATCAATGGGTCCTGACCCTAGGACGGGTCGCGCCAGCGATTGACGATCGGATAGCGCCGGTCCAGCCAGAAGGCGCGCTTGGTCAGCCGCGCGCCCGGCGCCGACTGGAACCGCTTCCATTCGGCGCCATACACCAGCGCCTCGACCTTCTTGACGGTCGCGCGGTCGTAGCCCCGCGCCACCAGGTCGCCCACGCTTTCCTCGCGATCCACCAGCCCCTCCAGGATCGCGTCCAGAGTCGCGTAGGGCGGCAACGAATCCTCGTCCCGCTGGTCGGCCCGCAGTTCGGCGGAAGGCGCCTTCTCGATCACGCGGGACGGAATGACCTCGCCCGCCGGGCCCAGCATCCAGTCGCGGTGCACGCGGTTGCGCCAGCGGCAGGTCTCGAACACCCGCGTCTTGTAGAGGTCCTTGACCGGGTTGTAGCCCCCCGCCATGTCGCCGTAGATCGTCGCATAGCCGACCGCCACCTCGGACTTGTTCCCGGTGGTCAGAAGCATCTCGCCGAACTTGTTCGACAGCGCCATCAGCATCAGCCCGCGCAGGCGCGACTGCATGTTCTCCTCGGCGATGCCCTCGGCCGTCCCGGCAAACAGCGGCGCGAGCGACGCCTTGACCGCCTCGAACGCCGCCGTGATCGCCACCTCGTCCAGCCGGCAGCCCAGCCGCTTCGCGACCTCGGCCGCATCCTCCAGCGAGTGCTGCGAGGTGAATTCCGACGGCAACATCACACAGCGCACGTTCGCCGGCCCGACGGCATCGGCGGCGATCGCTGCGACCAGCGCGCTGTCGACGCCGCCTGACAGGCCCAGCAGCACCTTGCCGATCCCCGACTTGCGCAGGTAGTCGCGCAAGCCCTCGACCATCACGCGGTAGTCCTGTTCCCAGTCGTCCGGGTGGGCCGTCCTGGCCCCCTCGACGGCGCGCCAGCCCTCCTCGGTCTCCTCGAAGTCGACATGATCCACGGCCTCGTCGAAGACCGGAAGCTGCACGGCCAGCCGCCCGCCGGGGTTGAGCACGAAGGACCCTCCGTCGAACACCTGGTCGTCCTGCCCGCCCACCATGTTGAGGTAGACCAGAGGCAGCCCCGTCTCGACCACGCGCGACACCATCAGGTTCATGCGCAGGTCGAACTTGCCCCTGTGATACGGCGACCCGTTCGGGACCAGCAGCAGCTCTGCCCCCGATTCTGCCTGCGCCTCGGCCACGTCCTCGTACCAGCTGTCCTCGCAGATGGGCGAGCCCAGCCGCAGCGGCCCGATCCGGTAGGGCCCATGGATGTCGGCCGGGGTAGATCGCCTCACCTCGTCGAACACACCGTCGTTGGGCAGGTGGTGCTTCGCCACCCGCGCCACGACCTGCCCCCCCGCCAGGATGTGATAGGCATTGTAGAGCTTGCCCCCCTCGCGCCACGGCGCCCCGACCGCCAGCGCCGGCCCGTCGGCGCAGTCCTCCGCCAGCCGCGCCAGGTGACGCGCCGCGTCGGCCTCGAACGCGGGCTTCATGATCAGGTCCTGCGTCTGGTAGCCGGTCAGGAACATCTCGGGGAACGCCACCAGGTCCGCCCCGGCCGCCTTGCCCTCGGCCCAGGCCGCCCGCACCTTGTCCGCATTGGCCGAAAGCGCCCCGACGGTCGGGTTCAGCTGGGCGAGCGTCAGGCGGAATTTGGCGGTCATGGCGGTCCCTCGATCCAGTCGCTACTTAGCAGAACGGCCGGGGATGGGAAGCGCGCGGGTGTGGAAAGACGTTGTCAGCCCCTGCCCCCGCCGCTACGCTGCCAGCCGTGCTTCTGGGTTGAAAACGCTGGAAAAGGGGGTTGCCGTGGGCGCAACGCTGTTCAGGGTGTCGGCGCATGCCGCTCTGGTCATGGTCGTGCTCGCGGGCCAGGCCCCGGCGCAGCAGTCGGGGGAAATCGTCGTCAAGCAATACGACGACGGCGGCGTCTATGAAGGGACGTTCCGCAACGGAGTGCAGCACGGGCGCGGCACCTACCGGCTGCCCAACGGCTACGAATACTCCGGCGACTGGATCGAAGGCGAAATCCGCGGCCAGGGCGTCGCGCGCTATCCCAACGGGTCGGTCTACGAAGGCGACTTCGCCCGCGGCAAGCCCGAAGGCTTCGGCAAGATCACCTTCGCCGACGGCGGAACCTACGAAGGCGACTGGGTGGACGGACGGATCGAGGGCGCGGGCCGGGCGGTCTATTCCAACGGCGTCATCTACGAAGGCGGCTTCGTCAACGCCGCTCACCACGGCCGGGGCGTCATGACCAGCCCGAACGGCTACCGCTACGAGGGCGACTGGGTCATGGGCCTGAAGGAGGGGAAGGGCACCATCACCTACCCTGACGGGTCGGTCTACGAAGGCGACATGCGCGCCGACGACCGGGCAGGTCAGGGCACGCTGACCGCCGCCGACGGCACGGTCTACCAGGGGACCTGGGCCGCCGGACAGATCAGCGGGCGCGGTACGCTCACCCAGCCCAACGGCGACGTCTACGAAGGCGAATTCGTCGACGGCCAGCGCCATGGCGAAGGTGTCGCGCGCTACGCCAACGGCGATGTCTATGAAGGGTCGTTCCTGAACGACCGACGCCACGGCCAGGGCACGTTCCGCAGCGCCGAGGGCTTCACCTACGAGGGCACGTGGGTCGAGGGAGCCATGTCGGGCAACGGCACCGCGCGCTACCCCGACGGGTCCGTCTATTCCGGCGGCTTCCGGAACGGCGTCGCCGAGGGTCAGGGCACGATCACCTATCCCGACGGATCGACCTACGAAGGCAGCTGGATCGGCGGCACGATCCAGGGCGCCGGCACCGCGCGCTATGCCAACGGGGTAGTCTACCAGGGCAACTTCGTCGATGGCAAACCCGAAGGCCAGGGCGTGATGACCACCCCCGACGGTTACCGCTACGACGGCGCCTGGGTCGACGGTCAGCGGCAGGGTCAGGGCGTGGCGACCTATGCGGACGGCACCGTCTATTCCGGCAGCTTCGCGGCCGGCCTGCGCGCAGGCACAGGCGAGATGACCATGCCCGACGGCTTCCGCTATGTCGGAGACTGGAAGGAGGGCCAGATGGAGGGCCAGGGCGAAGCCACCTACGCCAACGGCGACAGGTATGTCGGCGCCTTCCTCGCGGGCAAGCGGCACGGACAGGGAACGATGACCTATGCCTCGGGCGAGGTCGTCAGCGGCCAGTGGGAGGACGGTCTTCTCGTCTCTCCCGGCGCGTCCCCCGCCGCACAGGACCAGCCCGCCGAGACCGCGCCGCCGGCCGAAGGCGGGAACTGACGCCTCAGACGACCTTGCCGGCGGACAGCCGGTCCAGCACCTCGTCCGCGTCGCGCAGGATCGTCTCGCGCCTGTCCCTGTCCATCCGGTCCCAGGTCCGGTACATCTGCGCCATGCGCGGGTTGCCCTCGAACCTGGCGCGATGCCGGTCCAGGAAATGCCAGTACAGCAGGTTGAACGGGCAAGCCTTCCCGCCCGTCTTGGCCTTCACGTCATAGGCGCAGGACTTGCAGTAATCGGACATCCTGTCGATGTAGTTGCCCGAGGAGACGTAGGGCTTCGACCCGACGACGCCACCGTCGGCGAACTGGCTCATCCCCACCGTGTTCGGCGCCTCTACCCATTCGTAGGCGTCGGCATAGACGGCCAGGTACCATTCGTGCACCTCGTGCGGGTCGATCCCGGCCAGCAGTGCGAAGTTGCCGGTGACCATCAGCCGCTGGATGTGGTGCGCATAGGCGTCGTCCCGCGTCTGCTCAACCGCCTTGGCCATGCAACGCATTCCGGTTTCGCCGCCCCAGTAGAAATCGGGCAGCCTGCGCCGGTGGTTCAGCACGTTCAGGCGCGGGTAGTCGGGGCCTTCCAGGAAATAGATCCCCCGCACGAACTCCCGCCAGCCGATGATCTGCCGGATGAACCCCTCGACGGCATTGATCGGCGCGCGCCCGTCCTTCCACGCCCTCTCCGCCGCCAGGCAGACCTCGAGCGGGTCCAGCAGCCCCGCGTTCAGGTAAGGCGAGATCACCGCGTGACAGAGGAAGCGGTTCCCGTCCAGCATCGCGTCCTGGTAGTCGCCGAACCTTGGCAGCGCGTGCTTCACGAAATGCGCCAGCGCCCTGCGCGCCTGGCCCCGCTCCGTGGCAAGGGTGAACGGGCGGAGCCGGCCGAAATTGTCCGGAAAACGTGCCGCGACCAGGTCCAGCACCTCCTCGACCGTCGAGTCGGGGGTGAACTCCATCGGCCCGCCGCAATCCACCTCGTCCGGGGCGGGCTTGCGATTGTCGTGGTCGAAGTTCCACTGCCCGCCCGCGGGTTCGCCGTCTTCCATCAGAAGCCCGGTCTTCCGGCGCATCTCGCGGTAGAAGTATTCCATCCTCAATGCCTTGCGCCCCTCGGCCCAGGTGCGGAACTCCGTTTCGGAACAGATGAACCTGTCATCCTCGAGCTGGCGCAGCTTCAAGGGAACCTCGTCCAGCGCCTCGATCAGCCGCCATTCGCCGGGGCGGGTGGCAAGCACTTCGTGCGCGCCGAATTCCTCGGTCCGGCGCAGAAGCTCGCCCGGGATCGACCCCGCGTTCTCCGGGTCGTCGAGCCGGGTATAGGCGACCGTCCAGCCCGCCCCGCGCAAGTCTTCGGCGAACTTGCGCATGGCGGCGAAGATGAAGGCGATCTTCTTGGGGTGGTGGCGGACGTAGCTTGCCTCGTCCATCACCTCGGCCATGACGACCACATCCTCGTCCCGGTCCGCTGCCTGCAAGGCCGACAGTCCCGGCGACAGCTGGTCGCCCAACACCAGCACAAGCCGTGTCACCACGGCACCCGCTTGCCGGCCCAGTCGAAGAAACCGCCCGTGTCCTCGGGCGTCAGCCCGTCGATCACGCCCAGCAGGTTGCGCGCCGCCTCGCCTGCCACGACGGCCGGGTGCCGGCCCAGGTATTTCTCGGTGAACCTCGTCCGCACCGTGCCGGGGTGCAGCGCGGCGATCACCGCATCGGGGTGGGTGCGCGCGATCTCGATCGACGCGGTCTTCAGAAGCTGGTTCAGCGCGGCCTTGGCCGCCCGGTAGGAATACCAGCCGCCCAGCCCGTTGTCGCCGATCGACCCAACCCGCGCCGACAGGGCGGCGAAGACCGTCCGCCCTTCGCGCGGCAGAAGCGGCAGCGCATGCTTCAGCACCAGCAGCGGCCCCATCGCGTTCAGCGCGAACTGCGCAGCCAGCCCCTCGGGCGTGACCGATCGCAGCGCCTTCTCCGGCCCGTGGCCCCCGATTTCCAGCGCCCCGGTGGCCACCAGCGCCAGGTCGAACGGCCCCTCGACCCGCGAGAGCACCCTGCGGACCGATCCCTCGTCCGTCACGTCCAGCCCGTCCTCGCGTCGCGACAGGCGCACGACCTCGGCCCCGCGCGCCTCAAGTTCGGTGGCGATCGCGGCCCCGATGCCCCCCGAGGCGCCTATGACCAGCGCGCGCCCGGTCATTCGACGTAGATCATCCTGCGCGTCATGCCGCCGTCGACCGTCAGGGCCTGCCCCGTCACGAACCCCGCCCCGGCCAGGTAGCGCACGGCGTCCACGATATCCTCGACCCGGCCCGCCCGGCCCACCGGATGCTGCGCATGGTCCGCCGCGCTCAACCCCGAAGGGTCGCCCGTCACGATCCAGCCCGGTGCTATGGCGTTCGCGCGGACTTCGGGGCCAAGGCTCACCGCCAGCGCATGGGTCATCGCGACGATCCCGCCCTTGGCGGCGGCATAGGCCTCGCAATGGGGCTCGGACATGAAGGCGCGGGTCGAGGCGATGTTGACGATCGCGCCCCGCGCCTTTCGCAAGAGCGGAACGGCCGACCGCGTGACGAGGAACGTTCCCGTCAGATGGCTGTCGGTCATCCGCCGCCACTCGCCCAGCGACAGCGCCTCGATCGGGCCGGTCACGGGGCGCGCGATGCCCGCGTTGTTCACCAGAAGGTCCAGCCGGTCGAAGGCCGTCGCGCCGAAGGCCGCCTGGACGGCGCCTTCGTCCGCGACATCGCACGAAACCCGCCGGATACCCTCCGGCAGCCGCGCCAGCCCCGGCTCGTCCACGTCCAGCGCCGCGACATCCCAGCCGTCGGCAGCCAGGGCCAGCGCGACCGCCCGCCCGATTCCGTTCGCCGCACCCGTCACGATGGCCGTCTTCTGCGTCATGGACGATGCAGCTAGGCCGCGTCGCGTGGCGGTCAATTCGGACTTTTCTTTCGCCGCAGCCTGCGTATAGTCCGGCGCCATGACAGGATCCGCACATATCGCGCGCGTTCGGGGCATCCGCCCCGCGCTGATCCCTGCGCTTCTCCTCCTTAGCAGCCTCTGAGCGTGCCTTCGGGCGCGACCGCTCGGAGGTAGCCAGCGCCCAAGCCAGCTAAGGAAACCAGAGGACCACAGACATGACCGGCAAGGCAGACCAGGACCGCGTCCTGATTTTCGACACCACGCTGAGGGACGGCGAACAGTCGCCCGGCGCCACCATGACGCACGACGAGAAGCTCGAGATCGCCGAGCTTCTGGACGACATGGGCGTCGACATCATCGAAGCGGGCTTTCCGATCGCGTCCGAAGGCGACTTCGCCGCCGTCTCGGAGATCGCGAAGCGCGCGAAAACCTCGGTGATCTGCGGCCTCGCCCGCGCGAACTTCAAGGACATCGACCGCTGCTGGGAGGCCGTGCGCCACGCCAGGCGCCCGCGCATCCACACCTTCATCGGCACCTCGCCCCTGCACCGCGCCATCCCCAACCTCGACATGGACCAGATGGCCGAGCGCATCCACGACACCGTGACGCACGCGCGGAACCTCTGCGACAACGTGCAGTGGTCGCCCATGGATGCGACGCGCACCGAACACGACTACCTCTGCCGCGTGGTCGAGATCGCGATCAAGGCCGGCGCCACGACGATCAACATTCCCGACACCGTGGGCTACACCTACCCGTTCGAAAGCGCGAACCTGATCCGCATGCTCCTGGAACGTGTGCCGGGCGCCGACACGATCACCTTCGCGACCCACTGTCACAACGACCTCGGCATGGCGACGGCCAACGCGCTCGCGGCCGTCGAGGCGGGCGCGCGGCAGATCGAATGCACGATCAACGGGCTGGGCGAACGCGCCGGCAACACGGCGCTGGAAGAAGTCGTCATGGCGATGAAGGTCAGGAACGACATCCTGCCCTACCGGACGGGCATCGACACGACCAAGATCATCAACATCTCGCGCCGCGTCTCGACCGTGTCGGGTTTCCCGGTCCAGTTCAACAAGGCCATCGTCGGCAAGAACGCCTTCGCGCATGAAAGCGGCATCCACCAGGACGGCATGCTCAAGAACGCCGAGACGTTCGAGATCATGCGCCCCTCCGACATCGGTCTGAAGCAGACGAACCTCGTCATGGGCAAGCACTCGGGCCGCGCCGCCCTGCGCGCCAAGTTGGCCGAGCTCGGCTACGACCTGGCCGACAACCAGCTCAACGACGTGTTCGTCCGCTTCAAGGCGCTCGCCGACCGCAAGAAGGAGGTCTACGACGACGACCTCGTCGCGCTGATGAAGGACAGCGCCGTCAACACAGTGAACGACTACCTCCAGGTCAAGTTCCTGCGGGTGATCTGCGGGACCGAGGCGCCGCAGTCGGCCGACCTGATCCTGTCGGTGGACGGGGTCGACCACCAGGTGACGGCGCAGGGCGACGGCCCGGTCGACGCGACGTTCAAGGCCATCCGCAAGGTCTATCCGAACGAGGCGCGGCTGGAACTCTACCAGGTCCACGCCGTGACCGAAGGCACCGACGCCCAGGCCACCGTCAGCGTCAGGCTGTCGGAGGACGGCCGCATCGCGACCGGCGCGGCGGCCGATACGGACACCGTCGTCGCCTCGGCCAAGGCCTATGTGAACGCGCTCAACCGGCTCATCGTGCGGCGCCAGAAGTCCGACCCCGACTCGGACGTCAAGGTGGTCAGCTACAAGGATGCGGGCTGACCGGCACAGCGCACCCAGGGGCAATGTCGGAAATGTGCAAGGAACGGGGGCCGCAGAGGGTATCTGCGGCCCCCTTTCGTCGCATTTGGACAATCCAGGAAAACAAGGCGATTTAACGCCGAGCCGCCGCGTCACGCCCCTTCCGCCCGGCACGGGGTATCTCTATAAACATGCCGTGCCGCGACTCTGCGTTATTGCCGTGGCGCGTTGCACTCCGGGGAAGAAGGAAGCGGGAAAATGGCCGGGTTTGGGGGCTTGTTTTCGTCCGACATGGCGATCGATCTTGGGACTGCCAATACGCTGGTCTACGTGAAGGGCCGCGGCATCATCCTGAACGAGCCATCCGTCGTGGCCTACCACGTCAAGGACGGCAAGAAGCAGGTGCTGGCCGTGGGCGAGGACGCCAAGCTCATGCTGGGTCGCACGCCCGGCTCGATCGAGGCGATCCGCCCGATGCGCGAAGGCGTCATCGCCGACTTCGCCGTGGCCGAAGAGATGATCAAGCACTTCATCCGCAAGGTCCACAAGCGCACCACCTTCACCCGACCCAAGGTCATCGTCTGCGTGCCCCACGGCGCGACGCCGGTCGAGAAGCGCGCCATCCGCAACTCGGTCCTCTCGGCCGGCGCGGGCCGCGCGGGGCTGATCGCGGAACCCATCGCGGCGGCGATCGGTGCGGGCATGCCCATCACCGACCCGACCGGCAACATGGTCGTCGACATCGGCGGCGGCACGACCGAGGTGGCGGTGCTCAGCCTCGGCGACATCGTCTATGCCCGCTCGGTCCGCGTCGGCGGCGACCGCATGGACGAGGCGATCATCTCCTACCTCCGCCGCCAGCAGAACCTGCTGATCGGCGAATCCACGGCCGAGCGCATCAAGACCTCGATCGGCACCGCCCGCATGCCGGACGACGGGCGCGGCGCCTCGATGTCGATCCGCGGCCGCGACCTCCTGAACGGCGTCCCCAAGGAAATCGAGATCAACCAGGCCCAGGTGGCCGAGGCGCTGGCCGAACCGGTCCAGCAGATCTGCGAGGCCGTGATGATCGCGCTGGAAGCCACCCCGCCCGACCTGGCCGCCGACATCGTGGACCGCGGCGTGATGCTGACGGGCGGCGGTGCGCTTCTGGGCGAACTCGACCTCGCCCTGCGCGAGCAGACGGGGCTTTCCATCTCGGTCGCGGACGAATCGCTCAATTGCGTCGCGCTCGGCACCGGGAAGGCGCTTGAATACGAAAAACAGCTCCGTCACGTGATAGACTACGAAAGCTGACCCGCCCCGGCGCGCGACGAGGGGGTTTCGTGGCCCGAGACCGACAGAACAGCGACGACTTCGTCCGCCCCGTCAGGCGCATCCTGATGGGCCTTCTGGTTCTGTTCCTGTTGGGGGTGTTCCTGCTCTGGCGGATCGACAGTCCGCGGGTCGAACGGCTGCGCGCGCAGATCGTCGACAAGGTCGTGCCAAGCTTCGACTGGGCCATGGCCCCGGTGAACCGCATCGCCGACATGTTCGACGCCTTCCAGAGCTACGCGAGCCTTTACGAACAGAACCAGGAACTGCGCCGCGAGCTCCAGCAGATGCGCGCCTGGCGCGAGGCGGCGCTTCAGCTCGAACAGAAGAACGCCCGCCTTCTCGACCTCAACAATGTCCGGCTCGACCCGCAGCTGACCTTCGTCACCGGCGTGGTCATGGCCGACGTCGGCTCGCCCTTCCGGCAGTCCGTCCTTCTGAACGTCGGCGCGCGTGACGGCATCCAGGACGGCTGGGCCACGATGGACGGGCTGGGCCTCGTCGGGCGCATCTCGGGCGTGGGCGCCTCGACCTCGCGGGTGATCCTGCTCAGCGACTCGGCCAGCCGCATCCCGATCACCATCCAGCCCTCGGGCCAGCGCGCCCTGCTGGCCGGCGACAATTCCGCCGCCCCGCCGATCGAGTTCCTGGAGAACGCCGACCTCGTCCGCCCCGGCGACCGGGTGGTCAGCTCGGGCGACGGCGGCATGTTCCCGGCCGGGCTTCTGGTGGGGCAGGTCGCCCAGGGCACCGACGGCCGCCTGCGCGTGCGCCTTGCGGCCGACTACGAACGGCTCGACTTCCTGCGCGTCCTGCGCTCGCGCCCCGCCGACCCGATCAGCGAACCGGGCACGCTGGTCGCGCCCGACGTGCCCTTCGCGGGCCCCGGAACCGAAGCTCCGGCCCCCACACCCGAACAGGCGGCGGAGGGCGAAAGTGGTTGACAGACCGATGGCGACGCTCTGGCTGGGCCGGCTGGCCTTCGTAGCGCTGGCGGGTTTCGTGATCTTCCTGCGTCTCCTGCCCACGGACAGCACGCCGCGCGACCTGCCCGCGCCCGACCTGATCCTGGCCGCCGCCTTCGCCTGGGTGATCCGCCGCCCGGAACAGGTCCCGCCGCTTCTGATCGTCGCGGTCTTCCTGCTCTGCGACCTCCTGTTCCTGCGCGCTCCGGGCCTCTGGACGCTCCTCGTCCTGGCGGCCACCGAATTCCTCCGCTCGCGCGAGGCGCTGACGCGCGAGCTGCCGATCGTGATGGAATGCTTGCTGATCGCGGCTCTTCTCTTCGTGATGACCCTTGCCGAGCAGCTGGTCCTGTCCATCTTTCTGGTCCAGAAACCGTCGATCGGGGTTGCGCTTCTGCACGCGCTCGCCACAGTGGCGGCCTACCCCTTCGTGCTGGCGACGCTGCGCTTCGGCCTGGGCCTTCGCCGCGCCGCTCCGGGAGAGGTCGACGCCTGGGGACGCCCGCTATGAGACGGACCGCACGCGATACCGAGGAAAGTGCCCGCACCATCACCCGGCGCGGGCTGCTTCTGGGTGGCACCATGCTGGCCACGCTGGGTGTGCTCGGCCTCCGGATGCGCCACCTCCAGATCGACCAGGCCGACCAGTTCCGCCTCCTGGCCGAGGAAAACCGGATAAACATCCGCCTGATCCCGCCCTCGCGCGGGCAGATCTTCGACCGCAACGGCGTCCTGATCGCCGGAAACGAACAGAACTACCGTATCGTCGTGGTGCGCGAGGATGCCCGCGACGTCCCCGCCGTCATCGAACGTCTGAAGGCCATCGTCGAGCTCGACGACGACGAGCTCGACCGCGCCCTGAAGGAGATGGAGCGCCGCAGCCCCTTCGTCCCGGTCACCATCGCCGACCGGATCAGCTGGGACGCGCTTTCGGCCGTGGCCGTCAACGCCCCCGCCCTGCCCGGCGTCACGCCCGAGGTGGGCCTCAGCCGCATCTATCCCTTCGCCAAGGACCTCGCCCATGTTCTGGGCTACGTAGGCCCGGTCAGCGACTTCGACCTCGAGCGCCTCGAGGATCCCGACCCGCTGCTCCAGATCCCCCGCTTCCAGATCGGCAAGATCGGGGTCGAGGCGCGGATGGAACAGACCCTGCGCGGCAAGGCCGGCAGCAAGCGGATCGAGGTCAATGCCGCGGGCCGCGTGATGCGGGAACTCGACCGCGAGGAGGGCGAGCCCGGCCGCGACGTCCAGCTGACCATCGACCACCGCCTTCAGAACTTCATCCTCGCGCGGATGGGCGAGGAAAGCGCCGCCGGCATCGTGATGGACACGGCCACCGGCGAGATACTTGCCATCTCGTCGGCACCGTCGTTCGACCCGAACCTGTTCGTCCGCGGCATCTCGGTCGCCGATTACCAGGCGCTGACCGAGGACGACCACCGCCCGCTGGCAGACAAGACTGTTCAGGGCGCCTATCCGCCGGGGTCCACCTTCAAGATGGTCACGGCGCTGGCCGCGCTGGAGGCCGGCGTGATCTCGGCCGACGAAACGGTGTACTGCGGCGGCTTCCGCGAGGTCTCGGGCCGCCGGTTCCACTGCTGGTCGCGCGGCGGGCACGGGCGCGTCGACCTGCACAAGAGCCTCGTGGAAAGCTGCGACATCTACTACTACGAACTCGCCCAGCGCGTGGGCATCGACGGCATCTCGGCGATGGCGCGGCGCCTCGGCTTTGGCGAGCGGTTCGACATCCCCATGTCTGCGGTGGCCGAAGGCCTTGTTCCGTCGCGCGACTGGAAACGGGAACGTCGTGGCGAGGATTGGCTGATCGGCGACTCGCTCAACGCAGCCATCGGCCAGGGCTTCGTGCTGGCGACTCCGCTGCAGCTGGCCGTGATGACCGCGCGGATCGCCACCGGCAAGGCGGTCGTGCCTCGCCTCGTCAAGTCGATCGGGGGCGTCGATCTGCCTGTGCCCGACTATCCCGACCTGGGCCTGAGCGAGATGAACCTGCGCCTCGTGCGCGACGCGATGTATGGCGCCACGAACGAACGCAAGGGCACCGCCTACAGCTCGCGCATCGTTGCCGAAGACAAGCGCATGGCAGGCAAGACAGGGACCAGCCAGGTGCGAAACATCACAGCGGCCGAACGCGCGCGCGGGGTTTACCGGAACGAGGACCTGCCCTGGAACCGGCGCGACCACGCGCTCTACGTCTCCTATGCGCCGCATGATGTGCCCCGGATCGCCTGCTCGGTCGTGGTGGAACACGGCGGCGGCGGGTCCGCCGCAGCGGCACCCATCGCGCGCGACATCGTGCTCCAGGCGCTCTACGAAGGGCTCCCCCCGCTCAGTGCCTACCCCGAGTCCCAGCGCGAACGCATCCGCACGATGCAGGAGACCCTGCCGCTTCTCAGCCCGTCGGCAAGCCTGCCAGGGGCAAGCCGCGCATGAGTTATCTGGAATATACGATCAAGCGCGTCCCGACCGGCCCGCGCAAGCTGCTCTACGTCAACTGGGCGCTCGTGCTGCTGCTGACCTCGGTCGCCAGCGTCGGGTTCCTGATGCTCTATTCGGTCGCTGGCGGCGACATGTCCCGCTGGGCCGAACCGCAGATGAAGCGCTTCGCGCTGGGTCTCGCGCTCATGTTCGTCGTGGCGATGGTTCCCATCTGGTTCTGGCGCAACATGGCGGCGCTGGCCTACGCGGTGTCGCTGGTCCTGCTGGTCTACGTGGAATTCTTCGGCAGCGTCGGCATGGGCGCGCAGCGCTGGATCGACCTCGGCTTCATCTCGATCCAGCCGTCCGAGATCGCCAAGATAACGCTCGTTATGATGCTGGCCGCCTATTACGACTGGCTCGACATCCGAAAGACGTCGCGCCCGCTGTGGGTGCTGATCCCCGTGGTCATCATCATGATCCCGGCGCTGCTGATCTTCATCCAGCCGAACCTCGGCAACACGCTTCTGCTGATCCTCGGCGGCGCGGCCGTGATGTTCGCGGCCGGGGTGCACTGGGCCTATTTCGCCGCCGTCATCGGCATGGGCGCTGCCGCTGTGACTGCCGTATTCACGACGCGCGGCACGCCGTGGCAGTTCCTCCACGACTACCAGTACCGCCGGATCGACACTTTCCTCGACCCCTCGCAGGACCCTCTGGGCGCGGGCTACCACATCACCCAGGCCAAGATCGCGCTGGGCTCGGGCGGCTGGGCGGGCCGCGGCTTCATGCAGGGCACGCAGTCGCGGCTGAACTTCCTGCCGGAGAAACACACCGACTTCATCTTCAACACGCTGGCCGAGGAATTCGGGTTCATCGGAGGCTTCTCGCTGCTCCTGCTCTATGCGCTGATCCTCGGCTTCTGCGTGGTCTCGGCGCTGTCGAACAAGGACCGCTTCGCCTCGCTCCTGACGCTGGGCATCGCCTTCGCGCTGTTCCTGGCCTTCTCGCTCAACATGGCGATGGTCATGGGCCTCGCCCCGGTCGTGGGCGTCCCGCTGCCTCTGGTGTCTTGGGGCGGGTCGGCCATGATCGTGATCCTCGTGGCCTTCGGGCTGGTGCAAAGCGCCCATATCCACCGCCCGAGGTAACATGCTGACAGTCCTGTTCGCCGCGCGCGAGGAGCGCTGGCCCGCCTACCGCGACGCCCTGCCCCGCGCCATCGCCGAGGCCGGGATCGAGGCACGCGTCGTGCTCGAGGCCGACCCTGCCGAGGTCGACTACATCGTCTTCGCCCCGAACGGCCCGGTGACGGACTTCCGCCCTTTCACCCGCGCCAAGGCCGTGCTGAACCTCTGGGCGGGGGTCGAGAACGTCGTGGGCAACGCGACGCTGACCCAGCCGCTCGCGCGCATGGTCGACCCCGCGCTGACCGAGGGCATGGTCGAATACGTCACCGGCCATGTCCTGCGCCATCACCTCGGGATGGACCGCCAGATCCACGGCCTGAACGGCGTCTGGCGGCAGGACGTTCCCCCGCTCGCGCGCGAGAGGACGGTGGGCGTCCTCGGCCTCGGCGAACTCGGCGGCGCCTGCGCCGAGGCGCTGGCCGCGCTCCGCTTCCGCGTGGTGGGGTGGAGCCGCCGGCCCCGGTCTGTCCCCGGCGTCCTCTGCCGCAGCGGCGAGGAGGGGCTGGAGCGCACGCTGACCGACGCCGAGATCCTCGTCCTCCTCCTGCCGCTGACGCCCGACACCGAAAACCTGCTCGACGGACGCCGCCTCGCGCTGATGCCCGACGGTGCGATGATCGTGAACCCCGGCCGCGGCGCGCTGATCGATGACGCGGCCCTCCTGGCCGCGCTCGACTCCGGGCGCCTCGGCCACGCCACGCTCGACGTCTTCCGGACCGAGCCGCTTCCCCCCGACCACCCGTTCTGGTCGCATCCCCGCGTGACCGTCACGCCGCACATCGCGTCCGAAACCCGCCCCGAAAGCGCCAGCCGCGTGATCGCCGAGAACATCCGCCGGGGCGAGGCGGGCGAGCCCTTCCTGCACCTGGTCGACCGGTCGGCGGGCTACTGACCGTCGAAGCGGTAGCCGAAGCGCGCGATATCCTCGGCCGCGATATCGGCGACCTGCCCCGCAAGCGCCGCGTCATAGGCCCCGCGCCAGTCGCGCGGCCGGTCGCTTTCGTTGACCCGCGGCAGCTCCAGCCGGAACCCCAGGTGCGCCCAGAGCGGCTCAAGGTCCTCCGGCACCTCGATCCGCGCGAACAGGTCGCACCGCTCCGCCCCGCCGGGCCCGCGGACATAGCTGCCATAGGGATGGGCGCGCAGCGCGGCCTGCGTTTCGGGGTGGCGCAGGAACCCCTCGAACGGTAGCGCACGCGCCAGCCGGACCGCCGGGTGGTCGAACTGCTGCGCCCGTGCCCACGCCCAGTAGCTCAGCATCCGGTCCCACGGGTTGCGGACCAGCGTGACCACGAAGAACGACGCGATCTCTTCGTCGGTCACCAGCCCGCGGATGTCCGACAGCGTCGAATGCTTCCACAGTCGCCCCGCCGCCTGCACGCCCTGAAGCCGCCGGGCCCGCGCCCGCGCCTTCGGCGTGTCGCCGATCAGGACGTCGTTCGCCGCCGCACGCCCCTCGTAGGCCAGGCTCAGCGCCGTGCCCCCTGTCTTGGGGATATGGACGAAGATCAGGCGACGGCGGCGCGAGACGATCATGCCCCGACCATAGCCCTATCGCGCGCGCAGCGCGATCACCGCGCCGGCCGCGAAGATCAGCACCATGCCAAGTGCGGCCTGCGCGGTAGGCACCTCGCCCCACAGGGCCCAGCCCCAGAAGACGGCCGCCGGCAGCACGACATATTCGAAGACCGCCACCCGGCTCGCCTCGGCCAGCTGGTAGCCGCGCACCATGGCCGCCACCGCGACCAACGACCCCGCCGCCTGCACGAAGGTCCAGAACAGGAATGTCCCCGACGGCCAGACCGCCCCGCGCAGCCCGAAGCCCTCCTGCCCCTCGGGCGCCTGCTGCGGCCAGAGCCAGAGCGCCGCCATCCCCGCCAGCCCGAACAGACCGAGCGCCGCGAAGAACCCCGCCGTCAGCACCCCCGCGCTTTCGCCTTCGCACCACTCGCGCGTGGCGATGTTGCCCAGCGCGTAGAGCGCGCCGGCCGCCACGGGCGCGAGGCTCGCCCAGCCCAGCGGGGCCGACGTTCCCGGGGCCAGCACCAGCAGGATGCCTGCAAAGCCCGCCGCCACGGCGCCGATGCGCCAGCGCCCGACCGGATGCCCATAGAAGAAGCGCGAGAACAGCAGAACGAAGATCGGCGCGGTGAACAGGCCCGCCGCCACCTGCGCCACCGGCAGGAAGGCGAGGCAGCCGAAATAGACCAGCATCGCGGCGCCATGCACAAGGCTGCGCGCCACCACCGCACCGGGCCGCCGCGGCCCGAGCCGCACCCCGACCAGCACCGCCGCCAGCCCGAGCAGGACGAAGGCCATCGCCGTGCGCATCGCGTGGAACTGCCACAGTCCGCCCTCGGACGCGATCACCCGGACAAAATTGTCCGTGAACCCGATCAGGACGGCATAGATCGTGATGAACCCCGCCGCCGCAAGCGGGCGGCTGGGTGCTTTCCCAGTTCGCATGACGCTGGACCTCCTTTCCCGTTGATGAACCGGGCTTTCGGCCCATAGTCTTGCCCAAGACCGACACGCATTCGGCTGGGGGAGGAAATCATGGGCTGGCTCGCCGACGAAACGGGGCTGGAAAAACGCCGCGCGAATTTCGTGCCGCTGACGCCGCTGTCGCACCTCAACCGTGCCGCCCGGGTCTTCCCCGACCGCGAGGCGCTTGTCTACGGACACCGCCGCTTCACCTATGCCGACTATCACGCGCGCGTTTCGCGGCTGGCCTCCGCGCTCGGTCGGCTGGGCGTGCGCCCCGGCGACGTGGTGGCGACGCTTCTGCCCAACATCCCCGCCCAGGCCGAGGCGCATTTCGGCGTCCCCGCCGCCGGCGCCGTGCTGAACACGATCAACACCCGGCTCGACCCCGATACGGTGGCCTACATCCTCGACCACGGCCAGGCCAAGGTCCTGCTGGCCGACCCGCAGTTCCTGCCGATCGCCGCCGAGGCATTCGAACGGATGGAGGGCCCCGCCCCCATCGTGATTGAGGTCGCCGACGACGTCGCGGGCGTGCCCGCCGAAAGTCACTACACCGAATACGAGGAGCTTCTGGCCACCGGCAACCCGGACTTCGACTGGATCATGCCCGAGGACGAATGGGAAAGCCTCGCGCTCAACTACACCTCGGGCACCACCGGGCGGCCCAAGGGCGTCGTCTACCACCACCGCGGCGCCTATCTGATGACCATGGGCACGGTCGTGACCTGGCGCATGGTGCTCTACCCCAGGTTCCTGACCATCGTGCCGCTCTTCCACTGCAATGGCTGGAACCACACCTGGATGATGCCGCTTGTCGGCGGCACGGTCGTCTGCTGCCGCGACATCCGCGCCAAGGCGATCTACGACGCCATCGCCGACGAAGGCGTGACCCATTTCGGCGGCGCGCCCATCGTGCTGAATGCCATCATCAACGCGCGCGACGACGAACGCCGCTCGTTCGATCACACGGTCGAGGTCTTCACCGCCGGCGCGCCCCCGCCCGCCGCGACGCTTCTGGCCATCGAAAAGCTCGGGTTCAACGTCACCCAGGTCTACGGGCTGACCGAGACCTACGGCCACGTCACCGAATGCCTCTGGCGGGAAGAGGTCTGGGGTGCCCTGCCCCCCGACGAAAAGGCCGCGATCAAGGCCCGCACCGGGGTCCTGATGCCGATGATGGAGGATATCTCGGTCCGGTCCTCCGAAACGCTCGCCCCCGTGCCGCACGACGGCGAATCGCTGGGCGAGATCATGATCCGCGGCAACTGCGTGATGAAGGGCTACTACCGCAACAAGAAGGCCACGGACGAGGCTTTCGACGGCGGCTGGTTCCGGTCCGGCGACGTCGCCTTCCAGCATCCCGACGGCTACATCAAGATCACCGACCGCGCCAAGGACATCATCATCTCGGGCGGCGAAAACGTCAGCTCGGTCGAGGTCGAGGGCGCGCTGATGCACCATCCGGCCGTGCTGCTCTGCGCCGTCGTCGCAAAGCCCGACGACACGTGGGGCGAAGTGCCCTGCGCCTTCGTCGAGCTGAAGGACGGCCAGACCGCGACCGAGGAAGAGCTGATCGCCTTCGCGCGGACGCGCCTCGCAGGCTTCAAGACGCCCAAGAAGGTCGTCTTCCAGGAGCTCCCCAAGACCTCGACCGGCAAGATCCAGAAATTCGTGCTGCGCCACATCGCGCGCGCGCTCTGACCTTTCACAGCACGCGGAATGACTCCGCCAGCCACGGCAGGCGCGCCGTGGCCGGTCCCACCACCAGGTCCGCCAGCAGCCGGCGCAGCCGCCTCGCGACCGTGCCGGGCATGTCCCCAAGCACACCCGCCCGCGCCGTCAGCGAAATCGTCCGCGACAGCGGCGCGAAGGGCAAGGGCAGGATGTCCGTGCGCTCGCGGAACCGGTGCGCGTGCAGCGCGCCCAAGGGGGTCAGGATCGTCCAGCCCGCCCCGCCCGCGACCATCGCCATGATCGCGTGGTAGCTGTCCAGCTCGAACCGGTGCGCCAGCCGCAGGTTCTGCCGCGCCAGGTGCGCCGCGATCTGCCGGCCCATGTAGTGCCGTTCGGTGTACTGGATGAAGGGCATCCCCGAAAGCTCGGCCGCGCCGCCGCCTTGACCCTTGGGCGCGACGACGACGAAGGGCTCCTCCAGCAGCGGGTGGACCTCCATCCAGTCGGCGGCGGCCCCCATGTCGGCCGCGACCACGACATCCAGTGCACGCGTGTCCAGCGCATCGAACAGCCTATGCGACGGGCCGGTCTCCAGAAGGAACTGGCAGCCGTTCAGATCCTCGGCCATCTCGGCCAGAAGGCGGGGCGTCACCTCGGCGTCGAAGTCCTCGATCATTCCCAGCCTGAAATCCGTCAGTCGCGACAGGTCCGACAGCGCAAGCTCGGCCCGGGCCCGGGTCGCCTCGTTCAGGATCGTCTGCGCGCGCCGGCGGAACATCTGCCCCGCCGGCGTCAGCGCGACGGGCCGAGCCGACCGGTCCACAAGGGCTGCCCCCAGCGCCTCCTCCAGGTTCGACAGCTGCTGACTGACCGCCGACACCGAGGCCCCCAGCCGCCGGGCCGCGGCCGAGACCGCGCCCTCCTCGGCCACGGCCAGGAAGACCTCGATCCCCCAAAGCGACAGACGCGCACCCTGTTCGGCCATGATTGCGGTTCCCACGATTTCCGGTAACGCTAGGCGCCGGGCGGGGGCCTTGCAACGGACGAGGCAAGAGCATGTCGGAAAAGACGGGCCGATGCATGTGCGGCGCGGTGACCTATGCCTTCGAGGAAGACTACGTCCTCTGGCGCGGGCATTGCCATTGCGAAAGCTGCCGCCGCGCGACGGGCGCCCCGGTTGTCACCTTCTTCGGTCTGCCCGAGGGCCACTGGCGCTGGACAGGGCGCGACCCGCGCGTCTACCGCTCCTCGCCCGGCGTCGAACGGCGCTTCTGCCCGCGCTGCGGCACGCCCATCGCCTATGCCTCGACGGGATTCCCGGGCGAGATGCACTTCTACGCCGGGACCCTCGAGGACGCGTCGTCATTTCACCCGGAGTTCCATGCACATTGGAGCGAAAGGCTGCCCTGGCTCCGGCTGGATGACGATCTGCTGCGCTTTTCCGGCGCAGTCCCCTAAGGGACGGATTGAACCCGCCGGGGCCGGACGATAGCCTGCACGAAACCCGATCATCAAGGATGCGTCAAATGCGCGACTTTGCGCCGAATTCCTGGGAGTCCCGCGCGGACCGCTACTCGCTCTATGGCTTCACCGACCTGCCCTCGGTCCACGAACGCGGCGCGGTCGTCCTGACCCATGGCGAGGGGCCCTATGTCGTCGACGTCCACGGCCGGCGCTACTTCGATGCCAACTCGGGCCTTTGGAACATGGTCGCGGGCTTCGACCACCCCGGCCTGATCGCCGCTGCCAAGGCGCAGTACGACCGCTTCCCCGGCTACCACGCCTTCTTCGGCCGGATGTCGGACCAGACCGTGATGCTGTCGGAAAAGCTGGTCGAGGTCTCGCCCTTCGACCGGGGCCGGGTGTTCTACACCAACTCGGGGTCCGAAGCGAACGACACGATGGTCAAGGCGCTGTGGCTGATGAACCTGGTCGAGGGCAACCCCCAGCGGCGCAAGATCATCACCCGCGTGAACGCCTACCACGGCGTCACCGCCGTCTCGGCCTCGATGACGGGCAAGCCCTACAATTCGCTCTTCGGCCTGCCGCTGCCAGGCTTCATCCACGTCGGCTGCCCGCACTACTGGCGGTTCGGCCACGAGGGCGAGACGGAGGAGCAGTTCACCCAGCGCCTCGCCAGGGAACTGGAAGCCACGATCATCAAGGAAGGTCCCGACACCATCGCCGGCTTCTTCGCCGAACCCGTCATGGGCGCGGGCGGGGTCATCCCGCCGTCGAAGGGCTACTTCCAGGCGATCCAGCCGGTGCTGAAGCGCTATGGCATCCCGCTGATCGCTGACGAGGTCATCTGCGGGTTCGGCCGGACCGGGAACACCTGGGGCTGCCAGACCTACGACTTCATGCCCGACGCGATCATCAGCTCCAAGAACATCACCGCGGGCTTTTTCCCGATGGGCGCGGTGATCCTGGGGCCGGAGCTGGCGCACCGCCCCCGCAAGGAGGCGCGGGCGCGGGCGCGGGCGATGCTGCCCCGCTTTGGGCTGGAGGGCTTTGGCGACGCTTACCCGGCGGCGCTGAGCGGGGGGATGCGGCAGCGGGCGGCGCTGCTGCGGACCTTCCTGTG
>FWPV01001848.1_pt1 | contig 54917 bp, 52 predicted proteins | sample 2228371 | NCBI WGS metagenome assembly FWPV01 (sample SAMEA103939776, study PRJEB20133) | metagenome
CAGATTTTTCCGGGAGTTTGCCCGTCATAAAGGTATCGAAATCGTCCTCAAAGAGGATGACAAGCCTGATTTCAGTGGTTTTTTCAACAGCCTGCTAGGCGTATGCGGTGCCAGCAACCAAGCAAGCCATCAAGGACTGCCAGGAAGGTATTTGAATTTTAGGACTCCTGGATTTGCTGGCCTTTTGGAAACCGCCGGGACCATTAAGGCCATTTCGCTATGAGCAAATTTGCCCAGGAGACGGGTAAAACGCCCCTGAGACACCAGAGGGGTTAGTTTGTTGGGCTAATCCCGACCTCGAAAGAACAGGACGCTCTGACTTTGAAATTCGGGTGGCAATGGCAAGAGGACAAGCACACAAGCTTAGCTTTTAAGACACCAATTTTAAAAATCATGTGGGGAATAATGTGGGGAATGAATAAAAGAAGGGTTAGGCTGAATGGCCTAACCCTCTGATTTTCTTTGGCGTCCCCAACCGGATTTGAACCGGTGTTGCCGGCGTGAAAGGCCGGTGTCCTGGACCAGGCTAGACGATGGGGACGCAGGTATGTGGTTTCCTGGAAATGATGGAATATGGGCTGGTCAACTCCTCCAGCGGCGCCGGTCGTTCGGCCGCCGCACACATCCTCATGCTGGTGGGCCGTGTTGGATTCGAACCAACGACTCTCTGCTTAAAAGGCAGATACTCTACCGACTGAGTTAACGGCCCGAATTCCTAATATTTACCTCCGCCAGCTGCGCTTGTCAAGGCAAGGCGGTAAAATTCGGGCTTCCAGTTCTCGCCAAGTGAGCTCCTGGCCAAAAGGCGGGCTTGCTTCCCTCTGCCTGACCCCCAGCATGGCAACGGAGCCGTAAACCTCGGGGCCGGGCAGCCATTTGCCTCCCGCTGCCCATGGAGGCCTACCCGTGCGGCGGCGTGAAGAGGGTCACTTCCAGGGGCCAGTCTGCGGCAAAGCGGGGGTTTTTGGCTTCCAAACCCCGCCGGCGCCGGGTGTAATAATCTACCCTGGCCTTCAGATAGGCGTCTTGGGGAGATTTCCGCAGCGCCTCTTCCGCTTGCTGTAAAAGGACCCTGATTTCCAGATACTCCCGCTCCAAGTCCCTCACTTCCCGGCGCAGGGCCTGATAATCGGACTGATCCGCAGCATCATCGAAAAACCACATGCTCATGGCGCCACTCCCTCCTCGGCCGCTCCAGCAGGCTGGAGGCCCGCCGTCTTCAGGGCGTGCAGGGTGAGATCCAGGATTTTCCCATGGAGCATCGCAACAGGCTCCCGGGCATCCAGCCGCTGGAGGTGGGAGCCCTCAAAAGTGTCGTAGATGGCGCTCACCTGTTCCAGGTATTCCTTGGTTTCGCTTACCTGGAGGGGGGAACCCTGGTCCTGTCTCCGCCGCTGTAACCCCAAGGCCACGGGCAGGACAAGGATAAATACCAAGTCCGGTCGCGGCGCAAAGATTTCATGGGCGGCGAGGATATCCTTGACGCTAAGACCCAGAGCTCCCTGGTAGGCGGCAGAGGAATAATACGAGCGGTCGCTTACCACCACCTGCCCGGCAGCCAGAGCCGGGGCCACCGCCCGCCGCAGATGAGCCCGCCGGTCCGCCACGAACAGGGCCAGCTCCTGAACGGGGCTTAGGGACCGTTTGCGGCCGGCCAGGTAGCGCCTGAGGGCCCTTCCCTGGGGGCTGTCGGAGGGCTCCCGGGTCAGAAGGACGTGGAAGCCCCGTTCCCGCAAGGCCTGCGCCAAAAGCCGGGCCTGGGTTGACTTGCCGGCCCCATCGATGCCCTCCAGGGCGATGAGAAAGCCCCGGGCCATGGGGGCCACAAGCTACCAGACCTCGGGGAAGGCGGTATTGTCGTAGAGATATTCCACCTTCTCCTTGTGCCCCAACTCCACTTGGGCCATCTTCTCCAGGAAGGCCTTGGCCTCCCCTGGCGGCTGCAAGCTGGCCAGATAGCGGTAAAAATTATGGGCTGCCTCCTCCCGTTTCATGGCCACCACCAGGGCCTCCTTGGGAGACATCTCCGGGGTAATGGCCGGCGCCTGGAGGTATTCCGCCAGCTTGGTGTCCTGGGGACGGCCCGCCAAGGGGCAGCCGGCCGGCGTCAAGCACTGTTGCAGGAAGTGTTTGTGCTCCAACTCCTCCTGGGCCAGATAAAGAAAGGTCTCCCGGGTGTCCTGGTGGGCCACCAGGTCGGCCATCCGGCGGTAAAATTCGTGGGAGAGCTCTTCCTGGGCGATGGCCTGCTCCACGAGGGCTTTCAGATCGGCATCCATGGGCGTCCCCTTGGGATGAGGTGATAAGCCGCTTGCCTTTCCTATAATGCTCGAAAAAATCGGGCCCGTTGTCAAATACAAATGCTTGCGGCCGCCAGGGGAAAAAAGAAGCGGGGAAGACCCCCGCCAGACATAGGGAAATGCGGCCCCACGCTTCCAGCAGGAACGTTTGCTGGGAGTTTGGGGCCAGCCACCGCCTGCCAACGGCCAATCATCAGGCCGTCTTGATTTCAATCGCCTTGGGCTTCACTTCTTCCTTCTTGGGGCAGGTGATGGTGAGCACGCCGTCCTTGTATGTGGCCTCGATTTTGTCCGGGTCCACCGGCGCCGGCAACCGAATCCCCCGGGAAAAGGAACCGTAGCTGCGCTCCACGATGTGGTAGCTCTCGCCCTTTTCCTCTTTCTCCGCCTTTTTTTCGCCTTTGATGGTGAGCAGGTCCCCCACCATGGAGATATCGATGTCCTTCACGTCAATGCCGGGCACCTCGGCCTTGATGGTCACTTTGTCGGCGCTTTCCGACACATCAATGGCCGGGGCCCACATCTCCTCCAGAGGCTGAAACGCCCTGCGGCTGGGGCCGAAGAACTCTTCCCAGAGACGGTCCATCTCCCGGCGCAGACGGGAAACTTCCCGGAACGGCCGCCATTCCATGATATCTGCCATAGATCTCACCTCCCTGTTTTTTTACAAATTAGTTAATTCTTGCCCTGGCTTCTGTCAAGAAGGTAAAAGTGATTTTCTCTTGCCTTCCCCTTTCAGGGGTGATAGATATGGAAGCAACCCGAAGGTGCCGCATGTTCCGCCAGAGGAGCCATCCCCGCGATGAGATTTTACCTCCCTGCCAGGGAGGCTTTTTTTTTGCCGGCGGGGAGCGTCGGGCGAAAACTGCGGCTCCCGTGCCATATCCGGGTGGAAATGTGTCCGCCGTCCCCAGAACCGGCCACCATCACCTCAGGTCCGCGGCGTGAGGTGCCTATGAGACTGAAGCGCAAGGACCTCCTGGGGATCGCCGATTTGGCCCCCGAGGAGATTACCCTCATCCTGGACACCGCAGCCTCGCTGAAAGAAATTTCCCGGCGGCCCATCAAAAAGGTTCCCACCCTGCGGGGCAAAACGGTGGTGACCCTGTTTTACGAGCCCTCCACCCGGACCCGCATGTCCTTTGAGATCGCGGCCAAGCGCCTGTCCGCCGACACTATGAATCTGACGGTGGCGGCCTCCAGCGCCGTGAAGGGTGAGACCCTGGCGGATACCGCGGCCAACCTGGAGGCCATGGCCCCGGATCTTCTCATCATCCGCCACCAAGCCTCCGGCGCCCCCCATTTCCTGGCCCGGCGCCTGAAGTGCGGGGTGATCAATGCCGGCGACGGACTCAATGAGCACCCCACCCAGGCGTTATTGGACCTGCTCACCGTCCGGGAGGCCAAAGGGACGCTGGCCGGTCTCAAGGTGGCCATAATCGGGGATATCCTCCACTCCCGGGTGGCCCGCTCCAATATTCACGGCTTCACCAAAATGGGCTCCGAGGTCTGGGTGGCGGGGCCGGCCACCATGCTGCCCCCAGGTCTGGAGAAGATGGGAGCCCGGGTCGCCCCCTCCCTTCCGCAGGCCCTGGCCGGGGCCGACGTGGTGATGATGCTCAGACTGCAACTGGAGCGCATGGGCCAGATGTTTTTCTCCACTCTCAGGGAATACAGCCGCACCTTCGGCCTGAACCCGGAAAACGTCAACCTGGCCAAAGAGGACGCCATCGTTATGCACCCCGGCCCCATCAACCGAGGGGTGGAAATCGCGCCGGAGGTGGCCGACGGACCCCGCTCCGTCATCTTGGAGCAGGTGGCCAACGGGGTGGCGGTGCGCATGGCCGTGCTGCTCCTGCTCATCGGGGGAGGGTAAAGGTTGCCGGGGACGTGTTGCAAGGCGAGGGCCGGGGGAGCCTGGCGGGCCCTGGCGCCTGCCTCCACTAGCGGGATGTTGCATTAGCCGGTTCGGAGGAGGGGGCCGGGGAACATGGCCCCCTGCTCCCTCCCCCGAACCCCCTCCCCCAACCCCAGGTAGGGTTTTGGCTGCGCAATTCCCTTAAGAAAGAGACGTTCTCCCGCCAGGATCCCGGGGGAGGGGTTTTTCAACGACCTTCTGGCCAGAGAGGATTTTTCCGGGTATGGAACTCCTGATAACCGGCGGCTTAGTGGTGGACCCGGCCCAGGGTCTGGAAGAGCCGAGGGATTTGCTCATCAAGGACGGACGGGTGGCGGCTCTGGAGCCTCCGGGCACCATCCCCGGGGAAGGCCGGCGAATTATCGAGGCAGCCGGCCTCATCGTGGCCCCGGGCCTCATTGACATGCACGTGCACTTGAGGGAGCCAGGGGAGGAGTACAAGGAGACCATCGAAACCGGCACCCGGGCCGCGGCCCGGGGCGGCTTCACCGGAGTGGCCTGCATGCCCAATACTCGACCGGTGAACGACCATGCTGCCGTCACCCGCTTTATTCTGGAGCAGGCGGCCAAACACGGCTCGGTCCGGGTCTATCCGGTGGGCGCCATTTCCCTGGGCTCTGGCGGGGAAACCCTGAGCGAATATGGCGAATTGAGGGAGGCAGGCTGTGTCGCGCTCTCCGACGACGGCCGACCGGTCATGAATGCCCTGCTCATGCGCCGAGCCCTGGAGTATGCCCAAACCTTTGATCTGCCCATCATTTCCCACGCCGAGGACCTCCACCTCAGGGCCGACGGCGTAATGCATGAGGGGGAGATCTCCACGCGGCTGGGGTTGAAGGGCATTCCCGGGGCGGCCGAGGACGTTATGGTCTATCGGGATCTCCGTTTGGCCCGCTTGACCGGCGGCCGGCTGCACCTGGCCCATATCAGCACCGCCACCGCGGTGGCCATCATCCGGGAGGCCAAGCAAGCCGGCCTGCCGGTTACCTGTGAAACCGCGCCGCACTACTTCACCTTGACGGATGAGGCGGTGGCCGGCCAGAGCCCAGAGGATCTCACCCGGCCGGCCTTCGATACCAACGCCAAAGTGAACCCGCCCCTCCGGAGCCGCGGGGACCGGGCTGCCATTCTCGAGGGCCTGGCCGACGGCACCATTGACGCCATCGCCTGCGATCACGCGCCTCATACCAGCCTGGAGAAAGACCTGGAGTTCGCAGCGGCGGCCTTCGGGCTCATCGGCCTGGAGACCTCCCTGGGCTTAAGCCTGAAGCTGGTGCACGACGGAGTCCTGACCCTCAGCCAGCTCATCGCCAGGATGTCCGCCAATCCGGCCCGCATCCTGGGCATCCCCGGCGGCACCCTGGCCGTGGGTGCGCCTGCGGACGTCACGCTCATTGATCTTACCCGACCCTGGACGGTGGATGTGAATCTCTTCGCCTCCAAGAGCAAAAACTGCCCCTTCCACGGCTGGCTCCTAAAGGGCAAGGCGGTGCTGACCATGGTGGGGGGCAAGGTCAGGTGGCAGGAGGACTAAAGGAAGAACCTGCTTGAGGGAATTGGAGGCCCCTGAATGGCGGCCGGAGCGGGGCTGCGGCCCCGGGCGCAAAGGCCGGGGATCCGAGGTCCGAAGAGTTCCTGCCCGCGGACGGCTGCCGTGGCCTTGCCTTCTCCCCTTCCCGCAGGATAGCGCGCCTCTCCCATACCGAACTTCTGCGCCAAACCCTATCCCCCCGTTTCCCCCTGATGCGAGGCAGCCTCAGGTACGCAAGGGTGTCCGGCCCGCCTGCTCCGGGTCCGCCCCGGGATAGGGTGGTGAACTCAAAGGGTGAGAAGAAAACTCTCCCGCCGGTGAAAATCCGGCTCCGGGCTGCCATGGGTCAAGGCCCAATAGGTGCGGGTGCCATCGGTCAGCTTAACCACGGCGCTCAGCCCTGTCTCCAACATCTGGTGGGGCGGGGCGATCGTTTCCACAGGCAGATCCAGTTCCAGGGTCAAGGCCTGGGCCTCCCGCAGCACTGCAACCTTAAGGTCCTGGAAGTCAGGATCCTCATGCATGCCGAACCGGTAGGAAGTGAGCCGGAAGACATTCCAGTGGCCGGCGGGGGACAGGTTCACCTCCCAATATCCCGGGTCCCCCGGCACCGCCAGGAAGCACTCAAAGCAGGTCTCCTCCCATAAAAGCCAGCGCCGGGCGGGGGCTGCCGCCAGGGGCGGAAGGGCCACCCGGGCCAGGGCGCCGTGCAGGCGAAAGCGAAGGTGGAGAACGTCGGCTTGGCGGCTGATCAGGCCGTCAAGCCTGAGGCCGGGAAGGTGGGGGCCGCCGGGAAAGGGCATGAGGGTGAAGGACTGGGGGGTCATGTCAGCTCCCGGATAAGGGAGTGGACTTCATCCGCCTGGTACTCCAGGCTCTCGGTGAGCTGAAACTGCACCAAGGCACGGGCCAGATTATGTTCCGCATGGCTGACCTTGAAGTACCGGTTGCCCTCCAGGTAATCGGTGAAAAACCGGAGCCCCAGCTCGAAGGCGATGAGCCTGACCGCCGGGAGAAGGTAGGCGATGTCCCAATGGGTGAGGAAGCCCCGGGCCACTGACAGGTAGCCGTCCAGAATGGCCCGGGCCAGCTCCGGCTCGAAGCGCACCTGCCGCCAATCCGGGGTTTCTTCCCCCAGCGGGTTGCACCCGGAACGCAGGCAGTCGCCCAGATCGTAATGGATAAGGCCCGGTTTTACGGTATCCAGATCCACCATTCCCACGGCCAGGGGCGAGGATGCGTCCATCAGGACGTTGTCCACTTTGGGGTCGCCGTGAATGGGGCGCACCGCCAGCTCCCCCCGGGCCCTGGCCGCTTCCAGTAACGGGGCCAGGTGCCGGCGGCGCTGAATGAAGCGCAGGGCGTGGGCTGCTTCCGGAGAGGCCGGCGGCTGGCTCCGGGCCAGTACGGCATCGAAATGGCGCAGGTAGCCCGGGGTGACATGAAAGCCCGGCAGGGTGTCGGCCAAGTCTCCAGGGGGGAGGTCCCCCACCAGTGCATGAAACCTGCCCAAGGCCCAGCCCACTTCCCGGGCGTGGGCCGGATCCTCCACCACCGCCGGGGAGCGGGTTCCCGGGATAAAGGTTAAGGCGCGCCAATACGCGCCCTGGTCGTCAAGGGCATAATCTCTGCCCGCCCGGGTGGAAAGGAGGGTGGGCAGCTCAAAGCGGCGCTGACCGGCTGCGGGTTGCTTGGCCTGGCGCCTTAGGACATGCGTCGTCACCACCCGCAGGTTCTTCAGCACCAGTTCCGGCTCCCGGAACACCCGCGGGTTGAGGCGCTGCAAGATGAAGTGGGCCGGTTCCGTATCCTCCAGACTGACGAGATAGGTGTCATTGACGTTTCCGGTCCCCCAGGGGCGAATTTCCCGCACGTGCCCCCCCCGGGCGAATAGCTCGGCCATTTGGGAAAGGCCGGGGGGAGTGGGGGGCCCGGAAAGATGGTCGGTATGCATATATTTTCTCACCTGCTCCAACGCCTGCGGTTCCACCCCCGAACATAGGGAATTTGTGGCGATGGCGGGTTTGCCCCCGGCCGGAGTCGCATAATTTTGGGCGGCGCGGTTCCCGAGGTTGCCGCCCTGGGACAATGTGGTAGACTGCCGCCATGGCCACTGCCAGAACCCTTGCAGCAGACGCCTTTTTTCTTCTCCAACTTTGCCTGGCCGCCATTTCGGGCGGCAGCCAGCTCACGCGTCTTTTTGCCACCTCCCAGGGAGTGAATGTTACGTGGCTGGCGAGTTGGCTGGCTTATCTCCTCATCAACCTGGCCCTCACCTTACGGGCCCATTTCAGCCAGCCCAGCCGGGTCACCCGCCAGACGGTGCTGACTTATACCGCCTGGAGCCTGGCCATCGCCGCCTGCTTGGCGGTACTCCTGTGGCAGGGGCCGGAGACCTGGGCCCGGGTGGATACCATCAACTCGGTGCTGGTGGCCACGGGCCTTCTGCTCACCTGGCTGTGGGCCCGGAGTCGCCGCCTGGGCCTGACCGATCCGGTGGTTAAGGGGTTTTTCGGGGTCTGTTTCATCGGTTTGCCCCAGGTGATCCTGGCCTACCATATCCTCATGGTGGGCGGAGCCGGTCTGGCCGGCGGCATGTTGCTGGCAGGCCACATCGGCATCACCACCCGGCTGGGGCAGTTGTGGTTTGCCATCCGGGAAGCGGGCTGGGACCGCAACCGCCTGGGCGCGGCCATCAGCGAAATCGCCAACGAGGCCACCTGGATCTTGGTGACCGCGGCCTGGCTGTGGTCGGCCACGGCTTGATGACGGCCGGATGACCGACAGCAGCGTGGCTGCCCGGCCGTTTGGCGCCGGGGAAACACCCTCACCGGAAGGAGAAAGCCCCCGCACAGCGCCATGGCCAGCGGGTGACCCTCCATCAGGGTGCCGTCAGCTCCATTCGGGGAGGCCCCACAGCACCAAATCCTCCCCCACCTGATAATACGTCACGCCCCGGAGACGGGGAAACGTATCCCGAGAAGCCGACAGGCTGGTTTCCAGCACCCGCACCCCCCCCACCAGGATGGGAGCCACAGTTACCACCAACTGGTCCACCAGGCGGGCGCTTAAAAAGCTGGTGATCACCTGGGCTCCGCCTTCCACCATGAGGCTCTCCACTCCCAGGTCGGCCAGCTTGGTGAGCAGGGCCGGCAGGAGGATGCCGCCTTGGGAGCCGGTGGGGAAGCGGAAGACTTTGGCTCCCAGGGTTTCCAGCTCCTCTTGCCGCTCAGCCGCCGCCGTCTCGGCGGTGGCCACCCAGGGGTGGTTGCCGTCCCGCAAGAGCTTGGCATAGGAGGGCAACCGCAGGCGGGTATCCAGTATTACCGGCTGCGGGTTGGCCCCTGGCACCAGGCGCACGGTGAGGGCGGGGTTGTCCGCCAGGACGGTGCCGATTCCCACCAGGATGGCTTGGTGCACCGCCCTGAGGGCATGGGTGAAGGTCTGCGATTCAGGGCCGCTGATGGCCAAGGGGTGCCCGGGCCGCGCCGCGATGGAGCCGTCCAGACTCTGGGCATAGGTCAGGGTCACCAGCGGACGTCCCTGGCTTTCCCGAGAGCGCCGACCTGCCTGGGGGATACCCTGGACCCGGGCGTGCAGCCCCGGGCTACCGGGGAATCCCCCCTCGCCGGGGGCCAAAGGGAGTTGGGCGGCCATTGTTATTCCGTCTTGCTTCAAAAAAACTCCTTCCCCTCACTCTCACGCTGAAGGCGGATAGAGATTGCCCTGGGGTTCCGGATGCTGGCGGCACCGGCAAGATAATGCCTTCCGGAGGCCTGCGCGGCGCCTGCGCCGTGGGTTCGGGTTCTGGCAGTTCTTTCCGGCCCCAGCAGGTCAGCGATGGCCAAGATGCAACAGTTTACCCGGGCCGGCTGGCGCCCTTTCCGCCGCGACGCGGTTGGCCCTTGGGCCGGCAGCATCCCTAGTTCACGCCACCACCGCTTGGGGAGCCTGCCTGTACCAGAACCGGTAGCGCGGCTTTGCCGGTCGCCTCTTCCCTGTTGGGGGAAAGGTGTCTCCGGGGTCTTGCCGGCCCGCCGTTCGCCGCCCGGAAGTTCTCCCCGGCGGCCGGCCGACCGCGGCCTGCCTGGCCAAGGCAGCATGGCGAGCCAGGGTCCTTTTCTTGTTCTCTTTTCCTGGGTCGGGCGCCCGGCCTTAAGGGGTCTGAACCACGCTATAGAAGTTTATCAAATTGCCTTCGGGGTCGCGAAAGTAAATGGTGCGATGGCCCCAAGGAAACGTGGTGGGAGGCATCACCCATTGCAAGTCCGGCAGTTGCTGTTTCAGCCGTTGGTATTCCTGATCTACGTCCGCCACCTCAAACTCCAGCAGGATGCTGCGGTTGGCCCCCGCCACCATGGCGCCCGGGGCGATTTTCTCCGAGCCCTCCTGGGACCACAGAGAGAAAATTGCACCGCTGCCGTGAAATTCGAGATAGTCTTCACCAAAGACCTTGGGTTCGCTCTTGAGAATCCGGGCGTAAAAGTCCCGCATAGTGGCCAGACGCTGGGCGATGAGACAGGCATGGGTCAGTTTCATGGGCCCTCCCGGGGGAGCGGAAGCCCGAGGCGGCGCCGCCCCCAGCAATAAGGCAGTCAGGACGATGGCCAAGGCGACCGCCAGGCAGTGGCGCCGGTAAAGAAAAATCCGGATTGTGAACATCGCTTTCTCTCCTTTCGGTCGGCGCCTCAACATCGCCAGGGAAACGAGAGGGTGGGGTGCTCCCCCGGCTCCCGGCCTTGCGGCTGGCGTCGGCTTATGGAAACCCGTTGACATTTCCAGGCCTCACGCCATGATAAAGGGAAATCTCTTGCCCTGGCCTGGACGCCGGGGGCGGGGGCGAGCCCTGCGTCCTCCGGAGCCAGGCTGGGGCCGAAGCTTCCCCACCACCATGACGATGCCTGGGACAGAAGCCGCTGCTCCTGAACTCCACGCTGATTCCTTGGCCCTCCGCCGGGGCAAATCCGCGCCCTCCTGCCGTCTGGACCGCCTGGTGAAAATCGCCGTTCCCCTGGCTTGGGCCGCGATGCTGGCCGCGGGTTTTCATTGGGGCTCCCTGACCTTTTTTGTTCACCTCCTGCAGACCCAGACCTACACGGCCTTCCTGCCGGCCCTGGGTGCCGTTTATGGCCTGCTCATGGTCTTGCTGCAAGGGCTGCGCACGGTGCTGTGGGCCTGGTATCGCCCCGTGCCGCCCAATGCCGGGCCGCTGCCGCAGGTGACGGTGGTGGTGCCGGTGTATAACGAAGGGGCCATGGTGGCCCGCTGTCTTGCCTCTGTGGCCGAGGCGCACTATCCTGCGGACCGGCTGGAGATCATCGCGGTGGATGACGGCTCCACTGATGATACCTGGACTTACCTTGAGGAGGCTGCCCGGCGCTATCCAAATCGGCTGCAAACCCTGCGCTTCCCCCGGAATCAGGGGAAAAAGGCGGCTCTGTACGCCGGTTTCCAGGCCGCCCGGGGGGAGGTGCTGGTCACCGTGGATTCCGACAGCATCATTGAAAAAGACGCCCTTGTCCATCTGGTGTCCCCTTTGGTGCAGAATCCCCGCATGGGCGCGGTGGCCGGCTTTGTCAAAGTTCTGAACCGCCATACTAGTCTGATGGGCAAAATGCAGGGGGTGCGGTTTATCAATCTGGATTTTCTGCGGGCCTCGCAATCATATTATCACACCGTCATCTGCACTCCGGGGTCGCTGTCCGCCTACCGCCGGGAAGCCTTGCTCCCGGTTCTGGACGACTGGCTTGCGCAGAGATTTTTGGGAGCCCCCTGTCATCATAGCGAAGACCGGTCCCTTACCAATTTTCTCCTGCGGCAGGGCTGGCATACCTGCTATCAACGGACGGCGGTGGTCCATACCCTGGTGCCGGAAACCTATTCCGGAGTGTGCCGCATGTACCTGCGCTGGGAGCGGGGCAATGTCCGGGAATCCCTGGTGTTGGCCACCTATCTCTTCAGCCGCTTTCGGGAGGGCAGCCGCACCCTGGCCAGACTGGAATTTGTCCTCAGCCAATTGGAAGCGCCGCTGGGCGCCTTCTTTTTCACCGTCTTTCTGGCCTCGCTGGCCCTCTATCCGCCCATTTTATTGAAGGTATGTCTGGCCATTGGCATCATGTCGGTGGTCAATCTCATCTATTACGTGTGGCTGGAGCGGGACCTGGAATTCGTGTACGGGATCCTTTACAGCTACTATGCCTTTTTCCTGCTCCAATGGATTTATCCCTACGCGTGGGTTACCGTGCGGGACCGCCGCTGGCTGACCCGATGAGGGGGAACACCTCCCGGATCACGCTTGCCCCCGGTCCAGTGCTCCACCGTTCGCCTCCTCCAGCAGGGCCACCAGGTCCAGATGGTCGGCAAGGTGGAAGTCGGCCGCCAACTCCCGGTGGCGGTAGGCCCCGAAGGGCATGCCGGCGGCCGCGGCAGCCTGCCGGTCATGCTCGTGGTCGCCGATGTAGCAGGCTTCCTCGGTTTTTACCTGAAAATGGCGGAGAATTTTTATGAGACACTCAGGATGGGGCTTGGGCCGCCTGACCTCCAAACTACTGACCGTAAGGTCGAAAAACCGCGCCAGTCTCAGGGTCTCCAGGATGAGGGGCAGGCTTCGGCCCCGATTGGTGGCGATGGCGGTGCGGTAGCGGGGTCGAAGGCGACTCAGGGCGGCGGTGAGGTGGGGCTCCACCGTAAGGAGAGGGAGAAAGGGCCGATTATCCAGGGTCCTTTGGTATGCTTGGGCTGCCAATCGGGCAGGGTGGTTCGTAAAGAGCCAGTCTATGGCGGCCTCGGAGGTCAGGGGCTTGACCGCCGTCCATTGGTCCTCCGTCAGAGGGGGCAGGCCGAAGTGCGCCAGGATGTGCTCATAAAAAGCCCGGTTGGCCGCCGCCGAATTGATGAGCACCCCGTCCAGGTCATAGATGATGACTTTCAGATTTTTCAGGTCAGCCATGCCGGACCTTTAATCCTTAATCCGGCTTAAAGCCGCAGAAATCCAACTGATGGGCCACATATACGAGCTCCCCCCGCGCCACCTGTTCTTTGCGGGCTGTCAGCCAGCGGGCCAGCTCCGCATCGGCCAGCCGACCCGCCAGGGATTGTCCCACCAAGGTGAGGATGCACCTGATGAACAAGGCCTCCTCCGCGGGATAGCCGTGGGGGCCGGGAAAAACCACCCAATCGGAGCTGCCGGCGGCCAGAAGAACCCCCCCGAAGCGGGGCAGCAGGGTGAAGAGTTGCCGGCCGGTGCGGCTGCCGCCGGTGGGTCGGCCATCCACCCGCCGGTCATCCATGGTTTGATGGTACAACGCCTCGATGCGGGCGTCCAGAGCCGGATCCAGCGGAGGCCAAAACCCTGTGCCGCCGTCGAAGTTGAGGGTGAAATAGAAGATACCCCCTCTCCGGAGGCAGGCAAAGGCGGACGGCAGGAAGGCCTCCAGGTCCACCAGGTCCAGAAAAGAGTGGGCCAGGATAAGATCGAAGGCCCCGGCCATGGACGGACGGGAGAGGAATGCCAGCGCTTCCCCCTCCCGGAAGGAGAGTTCCAGATAGCGCGGCGGGCTGGACAAGAGCAGCTCTCCCGGGGCTCCGGGGGCGATGGCCAGACCCCTGGCCCGGGCCCAGGCTGGCAAGGTCTCCCCGGCCACGCGTAGGCATTCTGACGAGAGGTCCACCCCCACATAACTGATCCTCCGGAACAGGCCCCAGTCCGTCAGCCGGGCCACCATGGCCCCGGTGCCGCAGCCCAATTCCAAAACCCTCAAGGTCCGGGATTCCTGGAGAGGAAGCACCCGTTCCCCCAAGGCCGCCAACACCTGCCGGTTCAAAGCCCGGTCGTCCACGGTGCGCTTGGCGGCGAGATAACGGGGAACATCAAAGGAGCACGGAAGATTCAGCACGGCGTTCTCAGGGAATGCAGGAAGCGGTGGACCGCAGCCAGGCTTTCCTCCCAGGTGGGGTGGGACCGAAAGCGCTCTTGGGCCGCCAAACTTAGGCGCAGCAGCAGCTCCTGGTCGGTAAAGAGGTGCTGCAGACAATTGCGCAAGGCTGCCCGATCGCCCGGGGCCACCAGGAAACCGTTTTGTCCCGGGCTGATAATCTCGGCGGCCCCACCGGCGGTGGAACCGATGGCCGGCAACCCGAAGGCCATGCCTTCCAGGTAGCAGATGCCGAACCCCTCGTACTCCGAAGGCACCGCCAGCACGTGACTGTGGGCCAACCGGGACCAGACCGCCGCCTGGGGCAGGGCGCCGGTGAACTTCAGCCTGTCTGTCAGCTTCCAGGCCGCCGCCAGTGCCTGGATTTTCCTTACATAGGCGGGGGCCAGAGTGAGGCTTCCCACCACGGTAAGCTGCCAGTCATACATCCGGAGCTCGGCCAAGGCTGCCAGGAGGGTATGGAGCCCCTTGCGGGGAATTACATTCCCCAGAAAGATCAGGCGCCGCGGCCCGGTCTCCCGGAGGCGGGCCGCAATCTCCCCGGGGGTGGGCAAAGAAGAAATCTGAGGGGCCCCCGGCGGCGCCACCACTGCGGGCCGGGCGGCGCCGGCCAAGGCCCGCACGCTGGCCAAGGTGGCCTGGCTGTTCACGATATAGGCATCCACCGACTTGAGGTAGCAGCGCTCCACCTGGGCGTAGAAACGCTTTTGCCAGACGGGGTGGGTTTCAGCGCAGCGCAGATGATGCACAATGGCCACCAACCGCGGCCGCGGCCGGAGCCGCCGGTTGAGCCAGAAAAGGGAAGGGTGGGCCAGTTCGTCCTGCAGCTGAATCTCTACCGATCCGGCTGACAAGCGGCGCCGCAGGGCAGGGGAGCAATTGTCCCACAAACCCCGGAGGTAGGAGCGCCAGGGGAGGGCCAGGACCTGAACCTCATCCCCCCGGGAGCGGAGCACCCGCAGCAACTGACGGTCATAGAGGAAGCCGCCGCTGACGAAGTCCAGCTGCCCATACAGGACCAAGCTCAGCCTCACGGAAATTCTTCCTGGTAGGCCGCCCAAGCAATCCCCGTTTCCCAGACGGTCACCCGGAGGGCGGTCAGGTGGGGCGCTCGCAGCCTGGCCTTCAACATATGTACGAAAATGCGGGCGAAGTGCTCGATACTGGGGTTGAGTCCGGCAAATTCCGGCAGCTCATTCAAGGTCCGGTCACGGAAGTACGCAGTCAGGGCCTCCAGGTGGGCCGCCAAATCCTCAATGTCCACCAGGTAGCCATGGTCATCCAGCTTTTTGCCGGACAGCTCCACCTCCACCTGATAATGGTGGGAGTGGCGCAGATTCTCCGGCCCCCAGTCTCCCCCCTCGAGATAGTGTTGGGCCACGAAGTCGCGTCTGAGTGCCAGAAAATACATGCCGGTCTCCTTCTTTCAGCGGCGGTGGGGAAGAAGTTATCAAGCAGGCGCCGGAACCCCGCCCTCGCCCTCCCATTTCTTAAGGATCCCGGGTCGGGGAAGATGGCCAAGAGAAGAGGAGGGCATTTTCCCTTGGCCCGGCTGCTGAGTAAGCTCAATAGCTCAGCACCACCTGGATGGCCTCCTGAGGGTGCTGATCCAGGAGTTCGTAGGCGGCAGGCGCTTCGCCGAAGGGCAGCCGGTGGGTGATGAAGCGGCCCGGCCGCAGCTCCTTGAGCAGGTGCAAGGCCAGGCCGAGCACCCGCCGCTTCTGCCAGCGGCCGGAAAGTTCCGGCGCAATGGTGCTCACCTGGCTGCTGATCACCTGCTGCCGCTGGCGGTGAAAGGCTCCCCCCAGATGCAAGGAGGTGGTCTTTTCGCCATACCAGGAACCCACCACCACCCGGCCATGAAATCCCAGCACCGACAAGGCCTGGTCCAGGGCTTCGGGCCGTCCGGAAACTTCAAAGACCAGATCGGCTCCCTCATAGGGACGGTCTCCCTGAAGGAGGCCCTTAAGATGTTCCAGCACTCCGGGGGTGAAGGGGTCCAGGCTGGCGTGGGCTCCCAGGGTTTCCGAGGCCAGGCGCCGGCGGGGGAAGGCATCCAGCGTAACCAGGGCCGCCAGAGGAAAGCGGGCCAAGAGGCCGGTCAGTAAAAGCCCCACAATGCCCTGGCCGAAGACCGCCACCTGCTCGCCCACGAGGGGGCGGCCATCCAGGACCAGGGTCACCGCGGTTTCCAGGTTGGCCAGGAACACCGCCTCCTCCGGGGGCAGCTCCGGGGGCAGGGGGAGAAGGCGGTCCGGGGGAGCCAGAAACCGGTCCTCATGAGGCTGGAAGGCGAACACGGTCTTTCCCTGCCAGGCGGGGTCCACCCCCAAACCCACCTCGGCCACCCGGCCCACCGCCGCGTAGCCGTATTTGCAGGGGAAATCGAGGCGGCCCGGCAGGGAGGCAAGGGCGACATCGGCCGGTAAGTCCTTGGGGGCTTCGCTGCGGTAGAGGAGCAGTTCGGTGCCGGGGCTGATGGCCGAGACCAGGGTGTGTACCAGAACTTCCCCGGGTCCGGGGGGAGGGAGGTCTTCCTCTTGCAGGACCACCCGGCGGGGCGCGAGAAAATACAGAGAGCGACGTCTCAACCTGGGCCTCCCAGGAGGTGGGTGGGGAACCGGGAACATCCGGGGCCGCTGAACAGATTCTGATGAATCCCGGGCACGCTGTGCGTCGGAAAAGGGCCGAAGGGTAAGGCCGTTAGCCTCCCTGACCTGCTTGGCCGACTGGCCCATGAGGATATTGTAAAAGAATCGGAGCCGGGGCAAAAGGGGGAATCTGCAGGTTTGCAAGGGCACCGAAGCGGGTTTCCCCCAGGGACAGGGGGCCTCGGAACCTCGTCTTATTGGAACCCATTTCAAAACCTCTTTTTCTGTCACCCTGAGCGCAGCGAAGGGTCTCAAGTAATTGAAAATACGAGATTCGCTTCGCTCAGAATGACAAATTTATAAGATATAGGGTTTTGAAATAGGTTCTAAGCACTTTGGTGGAAAACCGGCGGAATTTCCTGGCGCCCGAAGGGGAAGTGGTATATGAAAAAGATTGTGCAAGAAGGCGCAAACTCTGCAACTGCGGCCCAGGCCGCCAAGAAAGCCAGGCAATGAGAAGCGGGAAAAACGGCTGGAAAAAAGGATGGGCCTGGGGGCTGTTGGCCGTGTTCCTGACGGTGGGGATGGCCGGGGCGGAAGGTTCGCCCACCCCCGTGATCGCCTTGGGGGAAATTGACCCGCTTACGGGGGCCTTGGCCAAGCATGGCCAGGAAATTCATCAGGGGATTCAGTTGGCGGTGGAGGAGGTGAACGCCCAGGGAGGAATCAAAGGTCGCCCGGTGAAATTGATCTCCCGGGATGACCAAAGCCGGCCGGAAACCGCGGTCAACCAGGCCCAGGATCTCATCATCCGGGAAAAGGTGGCGGGTCTGGTGGGGGGCTATGTGGACTCCCTGGTGGGGCCGGTGAGCGAGGTGGCGGCCAAATATCAGGTGCCGTATGTGGCCTCCGCCAGCCTGCAGCGGGCCCTCACCGGCAAACGCCAGAATCACTATTTTTTCCGGGTCTCCAACCTGGACGGCATCCTCTCTCCCTTGTGCCGGTTTCTGGCTGAGGCGGTGAAACCCCGGCGGGTGGCGGTCATTTATATGGCCACCCCGGGTTCCCTGGAATTCGCCGAGGGCGTGCGGGAATGCCTGGCCAAGAAGGGGGTGGCGGTGCCGGTGATGGAAAAATTCCGCCCCGGCGCCCCTGATTTTTCCATGGCCTTGGTCAAGGCCAAGGTGAGCGGGGCAGAGCTGATGATTTCCGGGGGATTTTATCCGGACAATCTCGTTTTGACCCGGCAGATGCGGGAAAAGCGTCTGGGCTTTAAGGGAATGGTGGCCCCCTGGGGAGTGGCGTATCCCAGCTTTATCGCCGAATTGGGAGAGTTGAGCGAAGGCCTTTTGGGGACCTGCGCCTGGAGCCCGGGGATTACCTATCCGGGCACCGAGGCGGCTTCGGACCGGTTCATTCAGACCTTTAAGAAGCTCTTTCAACAGGTCCCCACCACCACCGCCATGCACGGCTATGCCTCGGCCCGGGTGCTGCTGACGGCAATGAGCCGGGTCTTGGAGAAACACCCTGAGCTCTCCGGGGACCTCATCACGTCGGAGCTCAAGGCCCTGGACTTGACCTTGCCTTTGGGACGGGTGCGTTTTGACGCCCACGGCGATCCGCTGCACTACCAGCACGTGGTGGTGCAGATTCAACAAGGGCGGCTGGTGCCGGTCTATCCGCCGGAGCGGGCCACGGCCACCCTTATCTACCCCCTGCCCGGCCCCGAGCGGTAACGGAGATCCCCCGGAGCGCAGGCGGGGGAATGGGGATTCCCGTTCCCGGCCCGTTCCACGCAGAGCCCATGTGGACCTGGATGCATCTGTTGGTGAGCGGCTTCTCCCTGGGGTCCTTTTACGCCCTGGTGGCCCTGGGTTTTGCCCTGATCTTCGGGGTGACCCACGCCTTTAACCTGGCCCACGGGGAGCTGATCATTGTGAGCGGCTATGTGGCGTATTTCTCCTGGCGCCTGCTGGGCCTGCCGCCTCTTGCCACCCTGCCGCTGTGCCTGGCCCTCATGCCGCTGGCCGCCTTGGCCTTGGAGCGCCTCCTGAGCCGGGTGCAGGAACCCTTCCCCATGAACAGCCTGGTGGTTACCTTCGGGGTGGCCCTGCTTTTGGAGCAGAGCCTGTTGTTTTGCTTTTCCGCCGATTATCGGCTCATCCAGCCTGACAAACCCTGGCTGTGGGAAGTGCCGGCCATCCAGCTGACCATCACCGGTGTGCAGGTCTCTTTGCTGCTCCTTTCCCTTTTGGCCACCGGCGCCGTGCATCTGCTCTTGCGGCGCACCTTCTTGGGCAAGGCCCTCCGGGCCACCATTCAGAATCGCGAGGCGGCCAGGCTGGCGGGGATCAATGTCCAACGCATGCAAACCCTGGCCTTCGGTCTGGGGGGCGGGCTCATCGGCTTGGCCGGGCCACTGTATGGCCAGACGCTATATCTCTATCCCGCCGGCGGCCTGGAGGCCACCCTTATCGCCGTCACCCTCACCATTTTTGCCGGGGTGGGACGCACCCGCACCTTGCTTCTGGGGGGTTGGCTCCTGGGTCTGGCGGAATCCTGGGCGGCCTTGAGCCTGGGAGCCAGTTGGCGGGAACTGGTGAGCGCCGGGCTTTTGCTTCTGCTTCTCATCGCCAGACCGCGCGGCCTTTTGGCCCGCCTGGAGTCGTAACCATGCCGGGGCCCCGGAGGCATACTGTCCTGGTCGCCTGGGGCGGGTTTCTGGCTCTGGCCGGTTGGCCGTTGGTGTATCAGTCCGCAGTCTTGGATACGGTGCTGGGCCTGGCCTGTTTTTATGCGGCCCTGTCGGTGGCCTGGAATCTCTATGCCTTGACCGGGGCCATCTCGTTAGGGCACAGCGCCTTCTTCGGCCTGGGGGCCTATGGCTCCGCCCTGCTCACCCATCATTGGGGCTGGTCCCCGGCCCTGAGCGCCCCCGCCGGAGCCGTATTGGCCACGGGTTATGGCCTGTTATGGTGCTTTGGCTTCGGCCGGCTGCGGGGCGTTTACCTGGGCTTGGCCACCCTGGCGGCGGTGGAGGTTCCCCGGGTGATTGTGGACAACTGGGACGCCCTCACCATGGGTTCCCAAGGCTTGGTGGGGCTGGTGCCGCTTCCCACCTTGACCCTGGGGTCCTTGGTCCTGTCCTTCGGCACTGACACCCGGTTGCAATACTATCTGTGTTTCTTTCTCATGGTGCTGGCCCTGCTCCTGCACTATCTGGCCCTCACCTCCCGGGTGGGCTGGGCTTGGCGGGCCATCCGGGAAAATGAAACCGCGGCCGGCATGGTGGGGGTGCCGGTGTGGTGGCATCGCTCCGCCGCCCTGCTGGTGAGTGCTGCCCTTACCGGACTTTTGGGGGCCGTGTATGCCCACCTCCTGGGGCTCATCGAACCCGGCTTGGTGTTCACCCTGCATCTTTCCGCCCTGCCTCTGGTCTTCAGCATGTTCGGGGGCCGGTTCCACGTGCTGGGGCCGGCTTTGGGGGCCTTGCTGCTCTACCCCCTGGACCAGCTGGTGCTCCGGGCCTGGCTGCCCACCGGCCACGGCGCCCTGTACGGTCTGATGATCATTGTTTCCATCCTATACTTTCCCCGGGGGATTGCCGCATGGCAGGCTCGCCGTCCACCGTCTGTTTAGAAGTGTATCAGGTGAGGAAACGCTTCGGGGAACGAGAGGTGCTCCGGGGCATCACGTTCCAGGTCGGCGTGGGGGAGGTGGTGGCGATCATCGGCCCCAACGGTTCCGGCAAGACCACCCTGTTCAACCTCATCAGCGGGGTTATGGCGCCCAGCAGCGGCCGGATCCGCCTGTTCGGGCAGGACATCACCGGTTGGCCCATGCACCGCATCCTCAGGCTCGGGTTGGCCCGCACTTTCCAAATTCCCCAACCTTTTCCGGAGATGACGGTCCGGGAAAATATCGCGGTGGGCCTCATGTTCGGACCCCCCAGGGTAGGCAGTCTTGCCGCTGCCGCGGTACGCGCCCAAGAGCTCCTGGAGATGGTGGGCTTGCAGGGCAAGGAGGAGCTTCCGGCCGCAGAGCTGCCCTTTGCCGAGTTGCAGCGCCTGGAGGTGGCCCGCGCCTTGGCCACCAATCCCAGGGTGCTACTTTTGGATGAAATGGCCGCCGGTTTGGGGCCCAGGGAGGTCAGGCAAGCGGTTGGCCTCATTGAGCGCCTCAAGGAGCGGGGCTTAACCCTGATCCTCAACGATCACCTGCTCACCTTAACGGCTCGGGTGTCCCACCGATTGGCAGCCCTGGATCAGGGGGAGCTTTTGGCGGTGGGGCCTCCCGAGATCGTGCTCCATCATCCGGCGGTGCGGGCTGCATACCTCGGGGAGCGCCAAGGGGATAACGGCAACAATGCGCGCGTCCCTTCCTGAGCGGCCTGCTCTTGAGATTGAGGATCTGACGGTGGCCTATCGGGGCGAACCGGTGGTCCGCCATCTCAGCCTGACGGCGGCTCCGGGGTGCCTGACGGCCCTGGTGGGGCCCAACGGCGGCGGTAAGACCACGGTGTTGAAGGCCGCGGCGGGGCTGGTGCAGCCGGCTTCCGGGCGCATCCTCTTGCACGGCGAGCCCATCATCGGGCTGCCGGTCTGGGAGATCGTGTCCCGGGGGCTGGTGTATGTGCCGGAGGGCATGGAAGTCTTTCCGGACATGAGCGTGGCCGAGAACCTGGAGGTAGGGGCGTATCTGGCCCGCGGGGCGCTGGCGGACCGATTGGCGGAGATTTACCGGCTTTTCCCGGAGCTGGCGGCCCGCCGCAGCCAACCGGCCGGGGTGTTAAGCGGCGGCCAGCAGCGCATGGTCACCCTGGCCCGGGGCCTGATGAGCGGGGCTGACGTGCTCCTTTTTGACGAGCCGTTTCTGGGCCTAAGCCCCCGCTTTGTGAAGCTGTTCCTCAACGTCTTTCTCCGCCTCCGGGACCGGGGCCTGACCCTGGTGTTGGCCAGCCAATTGGAAACGTCGGCGCTCCTGCCGGAAGTCAAGCGCGCCTATTTCGTGGAGAATGGCGCTATTGTGGCGTCGGGCTCCGGACCGGAACTCCTCTCGCACCCGCAACTCAAAGATTTCTTCCTGGTGGCCCCGGTGTAAGGACCCTGGGCCTTTCCTTTCCCGGCCCGATTGCGCCTTGGGTACCCTTGTGGTATGGAAAACCGGACGGAAGGGCCGGTTCCTTCGTCCGGCAGGCGGTGGAGCGCCCTAGTCCATACGATCTTTCCTACAAGATGACGCCTCCTCGAACTTCTCCCCCGTCGGCGGCGGTTGACATGGCTGACCCAACCCGGTGGCTGGCGCTTTTTGACCAGGCGGTGGTGAGCCTGGCGTCTTTCGCCACCAGCATCATCGTCGGCAGGGCGGGCGGCCAGGAGCAGCTCGGCCTTTATCTCCTGGCCCTGACCATCATGGGAGTGGTGGTGGAGTTGCAGGAGGTGTGCATTTGGTACCCCTATACCTTCCACTACCCCCGTCTTGCCGGCCTGGAGCGCCAATACTATACCGGCGCCGTCTTGGTGCACCAGGTGGCGTTTTCTTTTTTCAGCCTGCCCCTCTTGGGGGCGTTGGCCATGGCCCGGGCCTGGGGATGGGGGCCCGCCGGCCTGGAGACGGTGCTCTGGCCCTTGATTTTCTGGAGCGTCGTGATTTACTTTCAAGAGTTCAGCCGCCGGATCTGCTTTGCCAACCTGCGGATGGCCGCCGCCCTGGGGTTCGATGGATTGGCCGGGGCCATCAGGATCGGCGGCCTTCTGATCCTGGCTCACCTTGGCGATCTCACTGCCGGTCAGGCCCTGGCGGTGGCGGGCCTGGCCGCGGTCACCGCCGGGTTTGTCTGGCTCCTTTGGGCTCGACCTTTGATGGCCTTCTCCTGGCCGGACACGGTCTCGGCTTGGGAGCGTAATTGGCCCGTGGGCAAATGGATGCTGGCCGGCAACCTGGCCCTGATGATCAGTCAAAATGCCTTTCCCTGGTTTCTGGCCGTGTTTTCCGGGGTGGGGCAATTGGGGGTTTTGGCGGCCTGCCAAGGGGTCGTGGCACTCACCAACCCCCTGTTGGTGGCCAGCCGCAATTTCCTGGCGCCCAGGGCCGCTCAGGTGTTTACCCACGGCAGTCCCCTGGCCCAGCGCCGTTTTGTCCGCGCCAATACCCTCCTCATCAGCACCGCCGTGGGTGGCGTGAGCGTGGGAATCATGGTCTGGGGCAGCCAGTTGCTCCATCTGCTCTATGGGCCGCATTACGGGGACCCCGGAGCGGTCATCATGCTGCTGGCCGCCGGCGCCGTCATCAATGCCTTGCCCCTGGTCATGGATTATGCCATCTGGGCTATGGGGCGGCCGGACATTAATTTTCGCATCAACCTGGGTCGCCTGGCCCTGACCCTGACCGCCGGCCTGCTGTTGGTGAGCCGTTTGGAGATTTGGGGCGCCGCCCTGGGCTACCTGCTGGGCAGCGTCTTGGTGTTGGGGTTGCAATCTCTGGCATATGTGAAGCTCATGAGGGAGCGCCGGGAATGACGGCTGGCAAGCAGAAGGCGCTCGGTTCTGCTAAAGATCCGGGGGAAGTGGACATCACGGTGGTGCTGCCCACTTTTAATCGGGCCCCCCTCTTGGAACGGGCCTTGCCAGGTCTACTGCGCCAACGGACGGAGAACCGGTTCACGTATGAGGTCCTGGTGGTGGACGACGGTTCCCGGGACCATACGCCGCAGGTGGTGGCTCAGGCCTCCAGGCTGGCAGGCCCGGTGCCTGTGCGCTACCTCTATCAGGAGAACTCCGGTCGCAGCGCGGCCCGCAACGTGGGGGTGCGGCAGGCCCGGGGAGTGTGGCTGGCCTTCTTTGATGATGACCAGGAAGCCACCCCCCGGTGGCTGCTGGAGCTTTGGCAGACCGCCCGGCGGCAAGGAGTCATGGGCGTGGCCGGCCGGGTGGTTCTTAAGCTTCCTGCCGGTGGGCTGACTACCCTGGGTCCCCGAGCCCGGCGCATTTTGGGGGAAACCCCGCCCTGGATCCGGAGAACTCCTTGCCGCGACTCCATGACCAGCGGCAATGTCCTGCTGCACCGATCGCTGTTTACCGCCGTGGGGGGGTTTGATGAACTCCTGAACCGTGATCAGGATACCGATCTCTTTTGGCGGCTGGAAAAGGCCCAAGTCCCCTTGGCCTACGCCCCGGAGGCCCTGGTGTTCCACATGCTACCTGCGGAGCGCTGCCAACCGGGCCATCTGAAAAACCTCGCCCGCATGCAGGGGGTGGCCGACAGCGGCATGCTGCGGAAATATGCCGGAGGCCTCGGACTCTTGCAGGCCCTCCTCAGGCGGCTGGGGGTGGCTTTGCTCCGAGATGGGCCGGGATTGGTGCTGGCGGGGGCAGGTCGGGACCGGCGGCTGTGGGTGGAGAGCTGTTTGGGCCTTTGGTACGCCCAGGGGCTGGTGCGGGGGGCCTTGTTTTGGACAATGCCCCACCTCTTTCCCCAAGGCCGGTTCATTCGGGAGGTGGGCATTTTCTCCCCCCGGCCGGATTTGGACTTGGGCCAGCTCAGGGAGCGGTTTTTGACGGGTGCGCCATATGTCTGAGACGGCCTTTGTGGTGATTACCGCCGCCCGGGATGAAGCGGCCTTCTTGGGCTACACGATAGCCTCGGTGGCGGCGCAGAGCGTGCGGCCCGCCCAGTGGATCATCGTGGACGACGGCTCCAGCGACGAAACCTTGGCCTTGGCACAGGCGGCAGCCCGGAGACATCCCTGGATCAAGGCGATACACCGCTCTCCTGCCGGCCCCCGGGACACCGGCGCCAGCGCCACCGCGGCCATCACCTACGGCTTGGCCCACGTGGAGGTCCCTGACTATCATTTTCTTTTCAACCTTGATGCCGACATGGTGATAGGTCCCCGGTATTTTGCCGTACTCCTGGAGAAATTCGCTGCTTTCCCTGCCCTGGGCGTGGCGGCGGGGGAATTGTACGACTTCCTGGACGGCAAAGTGGTCAAGACCCGCCCCCAGCAGTTCGCCATGGTGGGGGCGCTCAAGGCATGGCGGCGGGAGTGTTTTCTCCAGTTGGGCGGGCTCGCCCCCGGGGAGGGCTGGGAGGGCATTGATTCCCTTAAGGCCATCATGCAGGGGTGGGAGGCAATCACGTTCCCGGACGCCGAATTGCGGGGAATCCATCTGAAGCCCCGGGAACGCGGCTGGCTGCGCCACGGCCGGGCCCTCCATTTTGCCGGCGCCCATCCCCTGTGGGTGCTGGCCAGCGCCCTCTACCATCTCTCCGGCCCGCCCCCGCTCAAGGCGGGGTGGGAAATTTTGCGGGGATATGCCGGCGCCTGGCTGGCCGGCGCCCCCCGCTATGAGGACCCGGGTTTCCGGTCTTTCCAGCGGCGCTGGCATTGGGCGCGCCTGGCCAAAGGGGTGCTCCCGTCCAGATGGGCCAACCGGATGGGGAAACGGCAGCCGCAGGGCCCTCCGGCGGCCGTTTAGACCGCAGGCCATGAACCTGAAAACGAAAGACCGCCTGTCCCGCCTGACCGCCCGGCTGGCCTGGGAAGCCTGGTATAAACGGCGGCAATCCCGGCCCGTGCTGCCGGTGCTTTGCTACCATCGGGTGTTGCCCGCGTTGGTGGATGACCTCCGGCAGCCTTTATATGCGGTTCAGCCGGAGCAATTTGCCGCCCAATTGGCCTTTTTGGTCCGCAACGGTTACCGCAGTCTGACCCTGGAGGAACTGGCCGGGATTCTGCGGGGCCACCGCCCCTTGCCCCCGCAAGCGGTGCTGCTCACTTTTGACGACGGGTATGCCGACACCTATGCCATTGCCTGGCCCCTGGCCCGCCGCTGGGGTCTGGCCCTCAACCTGTTCCTGTGCACCGGTGAGGTGGGGCGGGAGGGCCTGTGGCTCATGGACCGGGACGGCTACCGGCTGGTGCGGGAAGGCGATCCCGGCTGCGGACTCCCCTCCGCCTGGCGGGAACATATGCGCACCTTCCCTCATCTGTGGCGCCCCCTGAACTGGGAGGAGGTGGCGGCCATGGCGGCTGGTGGAGTGGGGATTGGCTTCCATGGCCATCGCCACCGCGACCTGGGAACCTTGCCGCCGGAAGAGGCCAAAGCGGACCTTGAGGCGGGGCTCTGCCTTATGCAGGAAAAACTGGGGCTGCGGCCGGAATTCCTGGCCCTGCCGTACGGTGGTTATGCCTCGCTGCCCCGGGGGTTGCTTCCTGAGGTGCATGAGTTGGGAATAACCTGGATTTTCACCACCATTATGGGGAGGGTGCGCCTTCCCTGGCGCGGGGTCTGCTTGCCTCGTCTGCAAATTCTGGCCACAGATGACCTGACGGAGTTTACGAGGAAACTGGCCGGTGCCTACGACCCCTGGGGCAAACTGCAGCACTTGTGGGGCTGGGTCCGCCAAGGCGGGGCCAACCGACTGGTGGGCAGGGGGGCGCAAGACGAGGGCAGCTGATGCAGGCAATATATGCGGGCCTGTCTTTGGCGGGGTTATGGCTGTTTCTGACCGGCCTGACGCTCTTTTTCCGCCGGCATCACTATGAGTTGCCCGAGGCTGTGGTTTTTGCGGTGCTGGTTCTCTTTGCCGTGTATTCGGCAGCCTTTCAGGTATTTTTTCTCGTGGGCTTGTATCGGTATTCCTTTTTTTTGGATATTATCCTTAATTCGTTTTCCATCTATTATATTATAAAAAACCGAGCTATTCTTTTTCACGATTTCCACCAGACTTTGATATTTTGGTGCGTCCACAGGAAATTGTTGTTTCCTTTCGGTGGCATTCTTCTTTACTTATTCCTCCAGGCGTTGCTTCTGCCTCCCTCGGAATATGATTCCATGGTCCATAACTTGAGCCGGGTACTTTTGATGCGCCAGGAGGGGAGCCTGTTTTTAACCAACTACACCACATTCAACCAGGTGGGTTTCCTGGTGGGGGCCGACATCCTGCATTTTCTCTTCCTGCGCTGGCCCAGTGATTGGTTCCTGGGGATTTTCAGTTTTCTGAGCTATCTGAGCGTTCTGTTGGCCACCTTTTCCCTGGTGCGGGCCCAGTCTGCCGACGACAGGCTGGCCCTGCTGACCACGCTGATCATTGCCTCCCTGGTGGAACTGGTGTTGCAGAGCACCAGCACCAAAAATGACCTGCCCCTGACCGCCATGGCCACCGCCTCCTTCCTGGCGGCCATGCGGGTGTTGTCCCGGGGCGATGCCCTGAGCCTCGCCCTCCTTGGCACCGCCTTGGCGCTGGGCAGCGATATGAAGGCCTATTTTCTGGGGTTCAGCGTGCCCTTCGGAGCCTTGCTGCTGGTGGCCTACGGCCCGGCCCTCACACAAGCGGCCACCACGGGCGGCCGCCGGGGCTGGGGCTATCTGCTGTTGCCGGCCCTGCTCCTGGCCCTCCTGGTCCTGTTTTTGGGCGTTAACCTGACGAACTACGGCACGCTGTTTGGCACCCCTGCCAATGTCCGTTGGCATCAGAACCCGGATGGCTGGCAGGGAGCGCTGGCCAACGCCTGTCGCTATTTCATCCAGATCCTGGGCCTTCCCCGCCAATTGGGCGGCGCCTGGCTGGAAGAAGGGGTCATGGCGCAATTGGGCCCGAAGAAGGAAGTTGGCTTGGCCCCGCAGACCTTGCACCTCGAAGAGCGCTACCAAATCACCCTGTCGTTATTCCGGCCGCCCAACGAAGCCTGGAGCTGGTACGGGCCGTTGGCCTTCGTGCTCATCCTCCCCGCCCTTGGATATGCGCTCCTCAAGGGTAACACTTTTCTCAAAATTACCGCGTGGTCCCTGGTGCTGTTTTTTGCGGCAGTTTGTTGGCAGATCGGCTGGATGCCCTGGAACAACCGGTTTTTCTCGCTCTTTTTCGGCGCCAGCGGCCTGGGTCTGGGATTTTTTCTGCAGCGGGTGTGGCCGAGAAAATGGGACGCCGTATGGATAGGTTTGGCCTTCCTGTGTCTGGGTTATGCGGCGCTTTTCAACTACCCCAAGCCCTTCTTTGACCTCCGGCAGGTGGGCCTGTGGGTGCATCGCCACCTGGTGCCGTTTGAGGAAATGGCCGGCAAGGGCGAGGGCGATCGGCGATTCTACCGCCTGCCGATATTCACCTGGGTTAATCTCATCCCCCAACGGGATATGTATTGCTGGCGCCATTACCAGGACGAGCGTCTGACGGTCTTTGCCCGGGAGGTCAAACCGCACTCCCGCGTGCTTATGATCGCCGATGACTCTGCGTGGCTCTTTCCTTACCTGGTGCGGCGGCCGGATCTTATCTTCACGGTGGTGAATCCGGAGCGGCTCAAAGAGGTGGGATTGGAGCCGACCTCCAACCCCGGTCACCAAGCGCTGCTGGGGGAGCGCTTCCAGTATGTGGTGGTGGCCAATATCTCCCCGCCCTCCTTTCTTGATCCGGCCCGCATCTTTTTCCGTCGGGATGAGAGGTGGCGAAACGAGCGGGGCGAACCGGGGGGGGAGGCGGTCTTTTTCTTTGATTATTCCAACCCCAGCCCCGGGTTCCACCGGACAACCCGGGTTGAGGAACAAGCGGCAGGCAAACGAGAGGAAACCCGCGGGGGGATGATGAGGAGCCTGCCCGCCTCGGGAGAAAGAGAAATCTAAAATCCTTCTCCCACCGTCGGGGTGCGTTCGAGGTCCAGAAGGGGCTTCCTTTCCAGCACGCCGGCATACACCCGAGCCATCCTTTCCCCCTGCCGGGACCACAGATAGTCCTGAGCCCGCTGCCGGGCTCCCCGGGCCAGCGCCTCCAGGTGGTGGGGATTCCGGGCCAAGTGGAGGATGGCCTGGCGCAGGGCGGCGATGACCCGGTCCGGGGTGGTGACCGGCACCTTCACGCCGCACCTGGAGGTGACGATGTCAGCGGCCCCCTGGTGATCCAGACAGATGACGGGCACCCCATGGCTCAAAGCCTCCAGGATTACGTTGCCGGAGGTGTCCCTCAGGCTGGTGAAAACCAGGGCGTGGGCCCACTCATAGTGCTGCCGGGCCTCGGCGAAGGGAAGCCAGCCGAACCAGCGGCAATGGGGCTCCACCCCCAGACGGCGGGCCAGCTCCCGCCAGCGTCGCGCCTGGGGTCCGGCCCCCAAAATATGGAGGCGGTAGGAAAGGTCGGAGGGCAGGCCGGCCAGGGCCTGCAGGAGCAGGTGCAACGCCTTGTGGGGGCTGAACTTGCCGCTCCACAGGAGCTTTAAGGGCGGCAAAGGCTTGGCGGGCGGCATCGGCATCAGACACTCCACCCCGGTATCGCAGAGGAGCAGGGGGGGTGCACCGGCCAAGCGGGCCAAGTCCCGGCAGTTCTGGGAGTTGGCTGCCAGCAAGGCGGCGGCCCGCCGCCGGGCCTTCCTGACCCGGGGGCTGAAGCGCAATTGGCAGACATTGAGCAGCGACCGGCAGCCCTCCTTGAGGGCCGTTGCCAGGCCGTCGCTCCACAAAAACCGCCAAGGATAGTTCTGCGTGCCGCCCACCGGCCCCCAGATGAACGGGGCCTCAAGCCGCCAAAGGTAACCGGGCTCCCGGAAGCCGTTGCGGGTGAGGTGATGCACCAAGTGAAAGCGCTGCTCCTGGAAAAGGCGGACGGCTTGGCGCCGGACGCGGCGATGCCAAAGGCGGTGGGCCAGGTAATGAATTTCATACCAAGGCCGGCCCCGGCTGAGGAGGTCCGCAAAGCGGCCGGGAGCCACAAAGACAAAGTGGAGGCCTGGAATTTCCCCCTGGGTCCGGAGGTAGTGCTCGATGTCTTCCCGGTCCCAGTCGCCGCACAATACCCAGGCGTCGCAGAAGCGGGCCAGTTGTCTCACCCAGCCCCAGCCCGCTGCGAAGTCCGAAGGCTTATAGGGGTTGCAGGCCGCGGCCAACACCAGCACCCGGGGCCGCAACGGCCAGGCTGCCGGGGGTCCATGAGCAAGCTCGGAGGGGGCTTGGGAGGGTGACATGGGATAAGCCCGTTTTCACCTGGGGGAAATCACGGATTTGCCTGTTTCACCTGCTCGTCAGCCCCGGCGCCCAGGGGCGTGTTATTGCGGACTGCGGGTGGAGCTTCGTGGGGCCTTGATGGCGGGCGGCTTCCCGCATGTCCTACTTACACCTCCAGAGTCCGCATACGGGCCGGGGATATCAGGAGCGGCTCCCAAGCCGGCCGCGTGTGCCGGATCCGCCGGGCGGGATCAATTCAGGAAGAGAAATCGCCGGGCCGGTCGGGTATGCCATGGCATGTTGTATTGTAGCCGCCCCGGTGGGCGAGGTCCAACCACTTTTCCCGGATGGGTTGCCTTGGTTGTCCGGGGGACGGGAAACTGGTAGAGTGCCCAAAAGCAGGGGAAGGGTAGGGGGGCCATGGAGGATCGCCCGGTTGACATCCAGCTCTCGGGGGTGGGCAAACGGTTCGGCACGCGGCAGGCCCTGACGGATCTGACGCTCTCGGTCTTTCAGGGGGAAACCTTTGCCTTGGTGGGGCCCGACGGCGCCGGCAAAACCACCGCTATGCGGATTATGGCCGGCATCATGGACCCCGACTCCGGGAGCGTTCGGGTGCTGGGCTTCGATCCGGTGGTCGAAAGCGAGGGCCTCAAGGAACATCTTGGCTATATGCCCCAGCGCCTGGGCCTCTATGATGACCTCACCGTGGTGGAAAACCTTACCTTTTATGCCGATCTTTATGGGCTTTCCCGGTGGGAGCGCCACTCGCGGCTTCCCGGCCTCCTGGAATTTGCCGGTCTGGCGCCGTTCCAGAACCGGTTGGCCGGGCAGCTCTCCGGCGGTATGCGGCAGAAACTGGGGCTGATCTGCGCCCTCAGCCATAGGCCCCGGTTGCTTTTGTTGGATGAGCCCACCTTTGGGGTGGACCCGGTGTCCCGGCGGGAGTTTTGGGAGATTTTGCATGAACTCCTGCAGGAAGGATTGACCATCGTGCTGACCACGGCTTATCTGGATGAAGCGGAGCGGGCGCACCGGGTGGGGCTGTTGAATGCCGGGCGCTTATTGGTGGCTGACACGCCGGAGAACCTCAAGAGGGGGTTCACTGGAGAGCTGGTGGAAGTAAGGAGCGCCGACCTGCCCCGAGCCCGCCAGGTTCTGGCCCGGGAGCCGGAGGCCCGGCACGTGCTGGCCATGGGAGACCACCTGACAGTGACCGTGCCCCAGGCCGCCGAGGCTGTGGAGAGTTTGGGTCGGGTTTTGCGGGAGGCTGGATTGGAGAATGTCCAGATAACCCCCACCGAACCGTCCCTGGAAGATTGCTTCGTGCAGTTGGTGCGGCGCCACCAGGTGGAATCAACGGCGGGTGGCAGCCCCCCGGAGGAGGGTTAGCGGCGTCCCGTTTCCGCAAGCAAGGCGGCCAGTTCCTCTTCCAAAAGCCCCTCCAGGAAGGTTTGCAGTTCCCGGAGTCGCGCTTCACTGCCCGCTTCAAAGCGCAGCACCAACACCGGCTGGGTGTTGGAGGCCCGGACCAGCCCCCAACCGTCCGGGGTTTTCAGCCGTAGGCCGTCCAGGTCCTCAAAATCCACCCGGCCCCGAAGGCGGGTCTTGAGTCTTTCCACCACTTCGAATTTCAGCGACTCCGGGCATTCCCGGCGGATTTCCGGAGTGGCGAAGGCCTCCGGCAGACCGCCCAAAAGCTCGGGCAAAGGGGTTCTTTCTGCGGCCAGGATTTCCAACAGGCGGCCGGTGGCGTAAATGGCGTCATCGAAACCGAAATATCGGTCGGCGAAAAAGAGGTGGCCGCTCATCTCCCCGGCCAGGAGAGCGCGCTCTTCCAGCATTTTCTGTTTGATGAGGGAATGCCCGGTTTTCCACATGAGGGGCCGGCCGCCCAGCCGGGCCACCTCGTCATACAGCCGCTGGGAGCATTTCACCTCGCCGATGATGGTGGCTCCGGGGTGCTCCCGGAGAATGGCCCGGGCGAACACCACCATGAGTTGGTCTCCCCAGATGATTTCCCCGTTCGGACCCACCACGCCCAACCGGTCGCCATCGCCGTCGTAGGCCACCCCCAGATCCAGGCGTTCCCGGCGCACCAAGTCCTGAAGGTGGGCCAGGTTGGCGGCCACCACGGGGTCAGGCTCATGGACCGGAAACCGCCCGTCCATGTGGCAATATAAGGGGAACACTTGACACCCCAAACGCTCCAGAAGCTGGACCGCCACCGGGCCGGCGGTTCCGTGGCCGCCGTCCACCCCCACCCGAAGCGGCCTCGTGAGGTGGAGGTTTTGGCTGAGATGGTCCAGATAGGCGGGGATTACCTCCTGGACCGTTAGAGAGCCCCGGCCGTTCACCAGCTCCCCGGCCCGGGCCAACTGATAAAGCTTTTGAATCTCCGCGCCGAAAATAGTGTGGGGTCCGGAGCAGATCTTGAAGCCATTGAATTCAGGGGGATTGTGGCTGGCGGTGACCACCACCCCGCCATCTGCTTGGAGGTGGCGGATGGCAAAGTAGAGCACCGGGGTGGGCACAATGCCCACGTCGGCCACGTCAAGGCCGCTTTCCAGGAGGGCCCGGACCAAGGCATCCCGCCACGCGGGGGAGGATTCCCGGCAATCGCGGCCCACCGCAATGAGCCGTTTTCCCTGATGGCAGTAATAAGTTCCCAGGGCTCGTCCCAGTCGGTACACCCCGCCTTCGTCCAGATCCTGGCCCACTTTGGCCCGAATGTCATACTCGCGAAAGATGTGCGCTTCCATGGAACACCTTGCATTGCGGAGCGAAGGTTCTTCAAAAACCGGCAGGCACCCAAAGCAGCCACATGGCTGGGGGGCTGCGCTGACCGGAGTCACATCCCCAGGGAGTGAAGGCCACCCGCGAACAGAACCGGCTGGGAGGCGATTCAGGGACCACAAAAAAACGGGATCCGCCCTAGGTGGACCCCGTTTCATTTTCGCTGGCGGGGACGACGAGACTCGAACTCGCGACCTCCGGCGTGACAGGCCGGCGTTCTAACCAAGCTGAACTACGCCCCCAATCTGTGGGCTGCTCCTGGTAGGCGGAACAGGATTCGAACCTGTGACCCCCGGCTTGTAAGGCCGATGCTCTCCCGGCTGAGCTACCCGCCCCTGCACCCAGAACATATTTCGCAAATCCACGGGGTTCTGTCAAGGGAAAAGCGTCCTCAGAGGCCGCTCCGGAAATTGGCCCCAAGCGCCATTTGCCTCCGACAGACTCAGAGTGGTGGGGGCGCCAATCCTGGAGGATGCCCCGCCTCTGACCGACCGGACCATGGTGGCCGGGGAGAAAAAACCTGACCACGCACCCCCGGCGCGAATCCCCGGAGGTGCAAATTCCCATCTTTTGTGGGCCCGGCAAGGGGCCCGCACCAACCTTATTTGGACAGTTCGATGGTGAAGCCGCCCACGCCCAAGTTCAGTTGGACGCCTTGCTGGACGGCTTTGAGGTCAATGACCACTCCTTTTTGATTGCGGGCCAGCAAACCCTTCACCCCCCCGGCCAAGGCGATGCCGGCCCCGGCCTGGGTGTAGGTTCCCGCCAAGTCGGAGATCTCCTTCAGGTTGTACACATCACCAGTGGCGGTGACCCGGCTGATGCCCACAGCTGCGACATCCAACCCCTTTACCTTGAATTTGACTTCCTTGCCCTGGAATTTCAGGGTGCCGTCCCCCCAGTTAAACCCCACCCCGGCGGCGATGGTGGTGGCTTCCATGGTGAGGGAACCCACCGGGTAGAGGGGCTCGTCTTTGGCGGCCCAGGCGCTCAGCGCCACGGCCACCACCAAAAGCGGGGCGAACCATACAAGGATGTTCCGGCGTTGCATAGCGTTTCTGCTCCTTTGGGGTGGATCGCAGTCCACGTGGTTTTTTGCCGTGCTTCAAAACATAAGAGCTGAAGCGAGAGACGCAAGGGGGGCCGTTGAAAAACTCTGCTTTCAAGGGGAGCCTCAAGGTTCTTTGGCGGCCATCCGCTCTTGGGCGGCTTGGTAGAGATCCGCGATGATCTGCTGGGACAGTCGGCTCATGGCGCGGCTCATCCCTTGGGCCAAGCCCTGGGGGGTTTTTTCCGGCAGGGGCTCCTCCGCTCGGTAGGATTTCTGAAACACCAGCCGTTTGCGGATTTCACTGGCCGGATAGCGGGTGTCCAAAAGCGTGATGTGGAGCCCCAGGACCGCGTTCCAGGTGCCGGATGTGTCGTCCTCCAAAATTTCGCTCACCCCCCCTTCCACGCGAAACCGGGCCCGGTCCGGAGCATCCTCGTGAAAAACCGCCTTGAACAATCCGGAGCCGCGCAAGTCCTGCACCAGACAGTCGGTGACCAGAGGGCCCGGAGTGATGCGCCAGCGGTGGTACTGGTAAGCCTGCCGCTGGTTGGGCTGGACCCGGTACAGCATGGCGGTGGTGTGGTAGGCGGCGGCCACCGAAAATTGTTGCACCTTGATGGCTTCGGGTACCTGGGGTTGGCGCAGCATGGCGGGCGAGGGGTATTCCAGGATGTATTGCTGGACCAGGATGGGGGACCGGGCGCAGCCCGCCGCCAAGGCCAGGACCAGAAGCGAGACCGGGAGTCGCCAACTGTAAGCGCCTGCGAGACGCATCATGGTTTCACCTGCACTTTCTCATTCCAACGGGGTGCCGGCGGGCCCCCGAACAGAAAGTCGGAGGGCCGGTCCTTCAACCGGCTGATCAAGGCGTCCAAATTTTCCAGGGTCTGCTGCAAATTGCCGCCGGTGTCTTTGATTTCCGCCACCAGTGAGTTGACCCGCCTAAGCGTCTGCCCCAGATTGAGCTCGTCGATTTCGCGCTTCAAGGAAGCGGTGAAGAGGCGCACCTCTTTCAGGGTATCGGCGCCTTCAACGAACACCCGGTCCACCTTTCCTTCCGCCAGCAATTTATCCACCCGGGCGGTGATGCTCTGGAGGTTGGCCAGGGTGGCCTCCACCTTCTGGAGGATGGCCTCCATGCGTTTGCCCTTGAAAAAGATTTCAATTTCCGCCGCGGTGGCCTTGACCTGGTCCAGGACGCCCCGGGTGTCGATTTCTCCGAACTTGCCCACCACCACATTCACCGATTCCATAAGTTTGGTGACCTCGGAGGGCCGGGAGGGGATGACCGGGTATTCCGTGGGGAAGGTGATTTTGGGGGCGCGCTCTTTGTCCTCCGGCCGCTGGATATCCAGGTTCACAAACACAATGCCGGTGATGCCGGCCAGCTGGAGCTGGGCCGCCAGTTTCTGGGTGACATCCTCCCGGAGATCAATGCGCATCACCACGGCAATGAGGCGGTTGTCCGGGGCCACCCGGATGTCCACCACCCGGCCCACGTCCACGCCCCGATATTTGACGGTGGAATCCCGCTGGAGGCCCTGAACGGATTCATCAAAAAAGGTGACATAGGTGCCGCCCTTTTCAAAGTAATGGCTGGCGCCCACCCAGACGATGGCCACCATGGCCAGGAGGAATCCCAGCAAGGTAAAAAGCCCCACGACGAACCGGGGTATCTGGCGCCTGATCATGCTCCTCCCTTCCCCTCAGCCGCTCGAGGGGCGCCGCTGGAAGAAATTCACCACCCGAGGATCGGTGGAATGCTCTTTGAGGTCATGGGGGTCGCCTTCGGCGATGATCCCCCGGGTGCTTTTGTCCAGCATGATCACCCGATGGGCGATATTGAAGATGGATTGAAGCTCGTGGGTGACCACCACCATCGTGGCGCCCAGGCCGGCGTTCAGACTCTTGATGAGCGTGTCCAGCTCCACTGCGGTGATGGGATCCAGACCTGCGGAGGGTTCGTCAAAAAACAGCAGGTCCGGGTCCAACGCCATGGCCCGGGCCAGCCCGGCCCGTTTTTTCATGCCGCCGGAAAGCTCTTCCGGGAGATAGTCCTCAAAACCGGCCAGGTTGACCAGGGTCAACTTCAGGCGCACGATGAGGTCAATAACGTCGGGGGGCAAATCGGTGTATTCACTCAACGGCAGGGCGATGTTTTGCCCCAGGGTCAGGGAGCCGAAAAGCGCCCCGGATTGGAAGAGCACCCCGATGCCCCGGCGCATTTGTCGCAACGCCGCTTCATCTCCGGTGGTGATGTCAATGCCGTTAACCACGATGCGCCCGGCGGCCGGGAGGTGCAGGCCGATGAGGTGGCGCAGCAGGGTGGACTTGCCGCAACCGCTGCCGCCCAAGACCACGAAGATTTCCCCCCGATAGACCTGAAAGGAGATGTTTTCCAGGATGGTGCGCTCTCCGAACCGGCAGGTGAGGTTTTCCACGATGATGACGGGCTCCCGGTCCGGCTGGGTGTGAGGGGCGGGCGTCATGGGGCGGTCAGGGAACGAGGCGGCGTTCATGGGCGGGGCTTCACACCAGGGAGGTGGGCCGCAAATATTGGCGGGCCACCGCAAAGGCGGCATCCATAATGATGATCATGAAGATGCTGGCCACCACCGCGGAGGTGGTGGCCTTGCCCACCGCCTCGGCCCCGCCTCGGACCTGGAAGCCCCGCTGGCAACCGATGCCGGCGATGAGCACTGCAAAGACCAGGCTTTTTACGGTGCTGTAGCCGATATCAAACATGGTGATGCTGGCCTGGACCTGCTTCATGAAGGTGTAAGCGGTCAGGTCCAGGTAGGAAAACCCCACTATGAGCCCGCCGATGATGCCGAACAGATCGGCGTAATACGTCAACAGGGGGATGACCAGCAAGGAGGCGATCACCTTGGGCACCGCCAGAAACCGCAGAGGCTCAAACCCCATAGTGGCCAAGGCGTCCACCTCTTCGTTCACCTTCATGGTGCCAATCTCCGCCGCAAAGGCCGACCCGGAGCGGCCCGCCACCATGACCCCGGTCATGATGGGTCCCAGCTCCTGGACCATGGAGATGGCCGTCAGGTCGGCCACATAGATATTGGCCCCGAACTGTTTGAGCTGCATGGCGGAGAGGAAAGCCACGATGAGCCCCAGAAGAAAGCTGAGCAGGGTGATGATGGGCAGCCCATCCACGCCGATGTGCTTCATGGCCGTGATCACTTCCTCCCAGCGCACCCGGCGGGGATGAAGGATAAGATACCCCAAGTCCATGATGAGGCCGCCCAGGAAGGTCATGAGAGCTGCGAAGTCGGCCAGGATTTCCATAGTCCAATCGCCCAGCCGCTCCAGGAGGCGGTCTTTTTTCTTGGCGGGGGAGACGGGGAGCGCCAGGACCTCATCCCACTTGATCAGATTCAGCATCCGTTGGGCCACCGGGCTGGGGTCGGCGAACTCAAAGGGGAGGTTGGCGGCCCGGCAATCCGCCGCCAGCTTGGTGATCATCAAGGTGGCGGCGGTGTCCAGGAAGGCGATGTCAGCGAGTTTGAGCGTTACCCGGCGGGGCTGGAGGCGAACCAAGGCCTGGTGCACTTCGGCCAAAAACCCCGAGAGGTTGTCCAAAGAGAGGTGACCGCCTGCAGCCAGGGTAAGCTCCTGGCCCGACTGACCCACCACTTCCAGGCGGTAGGGCCTGAGTTCCGTCGTCTTGTCCATGAGTTTTGCCGGGTGGCGTGCCTGCCCGCGGCCGGGCTAGTCCAACGACAGCGCCAGGAATTCCTTTTCAGTGAGGCCCCATCTTTTGTGCGCCTCCGCAGCGGCCAGACGCAGGAGGAGCAGGCCTTCCACTCTCCTCTGGCTCATAATCGGCGCGGCTACCACGAACAAGGTGGAACCATCCGGGGCATACAGGCGGGCCTTGCCCCAGCGCTTGGTTTTGAGAACCTCTTTAACAATGGCATAGTGGGAAAAATCATCGGCTTGGCCCCTAAGGGGCGGCAGCGTCGCCACCAGTAGGCCCACTTCATCCAGAACCCCCAGCCGAAAGGGGAATTCCCCTGACTCCTGGCCGGCCTGAGGGTAATGGGAGAGAATGACCTCCATCACCCCCTGGGCATCTCCCCGGGCAAGAGGTTCACCGAGCAAGGGAGTCAGCTTGGTGATAAGGTCCGTTACCTCTTTTTTAAAGGCCGCGGCCTGGGGGCTTGTGGGCGGGGCCTTGGCTTGGCAGGCGACCGCTGCCACTGCCAGGAGGAGAGTCACCACCCGGGGGAAGCGAAGCATGGCGGTCATGGGCAGATAAGATCAGTTCAAGTTGAGAGATAAAAATTCCTGTTCGTTGATTTTCCATTTCTGCCGCACCTGGACCGGGTCCAGGCGCAACACCAGGAGCCCCACCATCTGCTCCTTTTTCCTCAGCGGGGCCAGCACCAGATAGAGTTCCTGGCCGTTGGGGGCAAAGAGGCGCACCGTTTTGATGCGCCGTTCCCGCAGAGCCTCCCGCACCGCCTGATATTGGGAGTAGTCGTCGCCGATATTTTGCACCGGGGGAATGGTGTAGATGAGAATGCCCTGTTGGTTCATAACCCCCACATGGAAAGGAAAAGTGAGTGTGTCCTGGGGCGCCCGGGGATAGATGGAGGTGATGGCCTGTTCACAGGCCGCGGCGTCATTGCGGCACACCGGCTCCACCAGGACCTTGCTCAGGTTGCCGATGGTTTCCCTGAGGTCGCGGCGAAACGCAACGGCCTCCGGCGAAAGGGGGTCTTCCGGAGCCCAGCAGCCAGCCCCGCACAAGACCAGCACCACCCCCAACAGCCAACCCCGTTTCCACCTGGGGCTTTGTCTGGCAACCGCCCGGTCTTTCATGAGGCTTCCCCCTGCCCCGGACGCCGGCCCGGCGGCGGGAGCGTGGCAAGAATCACCGGAGCCTCGCCCAGGCAACCCTTTGGGTTTCGCATGGCTCTTAGGTGCGCCCAGTAACCTTTCAGAATGTCTTCTTGGCTAAGCATTTTTATTGAATGGTGGACGCGTTGCAAGTATTATATAGTTCGATTTTTTGGGCAATTTGCTCAAAAATTGGCAAAAATGGGCAATTGACAGAAAACGGCGGTATGAGATAATGATTTCCGCCGGTTCCGCTCCCTGGGTCGGGTTTTGAGCCGCCCTGCGGGTAGGGAAGGTTCGAAGCGCTGGGTCATTCTCCAGGAGCGGTGCGGAAAGGAGGCTGGCAATGGAAGAGTTCCCCCGGATGAAACGGCTCCCCCCTTATGTCTTCGCCACGGTGAACGCTTTGAAAATGGAGGCCCGGCGCCGGGGAGAGGACATCATCGATCTGGGCATGGGCAACCCCGACCAGGGCACCCCGCCCCACATCGTGGCCAAGCTCATCGAGGCGGCGGGCAAGCCCACCAATCACCGCTACTCCGCCTCCAAGGGGATCACCAAGCTCCGGGTGGCCATCTCCGACTGGTACAAGCGCCGCTTCAATGTGGACATCTGCCCGGAGACCGAGGCCATCGCCACCATCGGTGCCAAAGAGGGCCTTTCCCACCTGGTGCTGGCCACGGTCATGCCCGGCGATGTCGTCCTGGTGCCCAATCCCACCTATCCCATCCATGCGGCCAGTGTGGTCATTGCCGGCGGCCAGTTGGTGAGCGTCCCGTTGGCCCATGACCGGGATTTCCTGGCTGATCTGGTGCAGATTACCGAGCTTATCCGGCCCCGGCCCAAGATGCTCATCATCTCGTTTCCCCACAACCCCACCACCATGTGCGTGGAGCTGGACTTTTTCCGGGAAATCGTGGACTTCGCCAAACGCCACGATATGTTCGTCATCCACGATTTCGCCTATGCCGACCTGGTCTTCGACGGCTATGTGGCCCCCAGCTTTCTTCAGGTGCCCGGGGCCAAGGACGTGGGGGTGGAGCTTTTTTCCCTGTCCAAGAGCTACAACATGCCCGGCTGGCGCATGGGCTTCGTGGTGGGCAACAAGCGGCTGGTGCACGCCATCACCCGCATCAAGAGCTACCTGGACTACGGCGTCTTTCAGCCCATCCAGATCGCCTCCATCATCGCCCTGAACGGCCCGTATGACTGCGTGCAGGAGATTGTGGCCCTCTACAAAGAGCGCCGGGACGCCCTGTGCCGGGGCCTGAACAGCATCCCCTGGCGGGTGGAGCCGCCCAAGGGCACCATGTTCGTCTGGGCCAAAATTCCCCGGAAGTTCCGCAATCACATGAAGTCGTTTCTCTTTTCCATCCTGTGCATCCGGGAGGCCAAGGCCGCAGTCTCACCCGGGCGGGGCTTTGGGGAATTCGGCGACGACTATGTGCGCTTCGCCCTGGTGGAAAACGTGCACCGCACCAACCAGGCCATCCGGGGGTTCCGCAAGCTCCTGAAAATGCCCGAGGAACAGATCAAGGCCACGGCGGAGGCCATGGAGCGGGAGTTCGCCAACGAACTGGCCCTGTTTTCGGTGGAGCGGTAGACATGGCGGCCGTCCGCGTCGGCGTCATCGGCTGCGGCACGGTGGGGCAGGGGGTGGCGCGGCTTCTCGTGCACCGGGCCGACCAGTTCAGCCGCCGCTTGGGGGTGCCCCTCAGGCTGGTCCGGGTGGCGGAAGTGGATCCGGGCCGCATCCGGGACAGCGGGCTGGACCCGGCCCTGTTCACCTACCGGGATTGGGATATCCTGGAAGATCCGCACATCGATATTGTTGTAGAGGTCATCGGCGGTACCGAGGCAGCCCGGGATCTGGTGATGGCCGCTATTGAGCGGGGCAAGCACGTGGTCACCGCCAACAAAGCGCTCCTGGCTTTGCACGGCAATCATCTCTTCGAAGCCGCCGCGGGAGCGCAGGTGGAGGTGGCCTTCGAGGCCTCGGTGTGCGGGGGCATCCCCATCATTTTGGCTCTGCGCCAGGGATTGGCCGCCAACCGCATCCAGGAGCTGTTGGGCATCCTGAACGGCACCACCAACTACATCCTCACCCGGATGTCCCAGGGCAACCTCTCCTATGAGACGGCCTTGGCTGAAGCGCAGGCCGAGGGCTTTGCCGAGGCTGATCCCACCCTGGACGTGGAGGGGGTGGACGCGGCCCACAAGCTGGCCATTCTTATGGCCCTGGCCTACGGCGCCCGCATCGACTTCGAGGCCATCAGCGCCTCCGGCATCAGCGGCCTGGACCCGCTGGACCTGCAATTTGCCCGGGAATTCGGCTACGTGATCAAACTCTTGGCCATCACCCGCAACGACGGCGACCGGCTGGAGGCCCGGGTGCACCCCACGCTCATTCCCAGGGACCATATGTTGGCCGGCGTCAGCGGCGCCATGAATGCAGTGCACATCAGCGGAGATGCGGTGGGGCCCCTCCTGCTCTCCGGGGCCGGGGCCGGCCAACTTCCCACCGCCAGCGCGGTGGTGAGCGATATCCTGGACCTGGCCCGCAACCTGAGCCTGGGCATCAAGCGGCGCCTGCCTCCCTTGGGCTCCGAGGCCGCGCTGAGCACTCGCCGGGCCGTCAAGCCTCTGGCCGACATCGTCACCAATTATTATTTCCGCTTTGCCGCCCTGGACCGGCCTGGTGTGCTTTCCCAGATTTCGGGGATTTTGGCAAAATTCAATATCAGCATCGCGGCGGTCATCCAGAAAGGCCGGGAAGTCAAGGGCGCGGTGCCCATTGTCATGATGACCCACGAGGCCCGGGAGGCCGACGTGGCCCAGGCCCTGGCCGAAATCGACCGCCTGCCCGTGGTCAGCCCGCCCACGGTCATGTACCGCATCGAAGACCCCCACCTCCACAGCGCCCGAATCTGAGGCGGCGGGAGGATCTTCTGGGGGAGGCCCAGGGGAAGGGGGGAGGGCCCCACCGGCTCCTCGCCCCCACCCCTGAAAACTTGCATCAGGAGTTCGCCATGGCCAAGATGTATGTGCACAAGAATTGTGAGATTTATCTGCCCGGCAGCCCGTACCGGGAGGACATGGGCAGCCTGCCTTTGGACTGCTTCCTCAGCGAAGAGGAGTATGAGGCACTGCCGGAGGAGAAGAAGCGCGAGTATTGTTTGCTGGTGGACGGCAAGTGTGAATGCCGGGTGTGAGGGTGGCCGATATTATCTGAAAAATTTGATACCACAAATAGTTATATCCTTTTTCTAAGAATACCTCTGAAATCCTGCCCGGGGCCCTCATGCACCAGACGGCGACCCGGATATCTCCAGGGAAGGATGCGCCATGAGAGATTTTCTGACGTTCCGTACCATGCTGACCCCCATTATCATCCAGGTGGTGTTTTGGGTGGGCAGCACCATCGCCGTGCTGGTGGGTTTGTTCTTCCTGTTGGAGGGCGCCAGGGCCCAGTATGGCGGCGGCCCCTTCGTCCTCTGGGGGCTGCTCCTGCTGCTGTTCGGCCCGCTTTTGACACGCCTCTATTGCGAGATTCTCATTGTCTTTTTCCGCATCAACGACACGCTCACGGAAATCAAACACGTCCTGGAGCACATGCAGATGGAGCACCGCATGGTAGGGGAGGAACCCCCAAAATAAGACCAGGAGCATACCTCTAAAGCCTGACAGGCGGGTGGGCCAACCCCACCCGTTTGCCTTTGGAAAGATTGTGATATAAAAAAGCGGACAGGAAGCTCGTGCTTTCGGAGCCGGGAGATGAAATACCTTATTCTCGTAGGCGACGGCATGGGGGATTACCCCATCGCTGAGTTGGGGGGCCGGACGGTCTTGGAGGCCGCGGCCACCCCCCATATGGACTCCCTGGCCAGCCGGGGCGAACTGGGGCTGGCCCGCACCATCCCCCCGGGCATGGAGCCCGGCAGCGACGTGGCCAATCTGGCGGTCATGGGCTACGATCCGGCCCGCTACCACACCGGCCGGGCGCCTCTGGAGGCTGCGGCCCTGGGGGTGAAGCTGGGGCCGACGGAGGTGGCCTTCCGCTGCAACCTGGTGACCCTGAGGGCCGAACCCGGCAAACTGGTCATGGAAGACTACGCCGCAGGCCACATCCCCAGCGAGGAGGCGAAAGAGCTCATCGCCGCCCTGGAAACCGCGCTGGGCCAAAACGGCCGCCACTTTTACCCGGGCGTCAGCTACCGGCACCTGCTGGTCTGGGACCGGGGGGACGCGACCTGGAAGACCTACCCGCCCCACGACTGGAGCGGCCGGGACGTGAGTGCCCTCATGACCCCGGAGGGCGGCCGCGAGCCCCTCTGGCAGCTCGTCCGGGCCTCCTGGCCGGTCCTGCAGGAGCATCCGCTGAACAAACAGCGACAGGCAGCCGGCAAAAAGCCCGCCAACTCCATCTGGCTCTGGGGCCAGGGGAAGCCGCCGGCCCTGCCTACCTTGACGGAGCGCTTCGGGCTCACGGGCGCGGTGATCTCCGCGGTGGACCTCATCCGGGGCATCGGCCTGTACGCGGGCTTAACCCCCATCCGGGTGCCCGGGGCCACCGGCTTTCTGGACACCAACTACGAAGGCAAGGTCAAGGCCGCGCTGGAGGCCTTAAAGACCCTGGATTTCGTTTTCCTACACGTGGAGGCCCCGGATGAAGCGGGCCACAAAGGGGACGTCAAACTCAAGCTCCAGGCGGTGGAGGACTTTGACCGGCGGGTGGTGGGGCCGCTGCTGGCGGGCCTGAAGGAACTGGGCGACCACCGGCTCCTCGTCCTCTGCGACCACCTGACCCCCATTGCGGTGAAGACCCACACCACCGAACCGGTGCCCTTCATCCTCTACGACTCCCGCCACCACTCCGGCCAGAACCGGCCCTATACCGAGGCCGCGGCCCAGGAGGCCGGCCTCATGCTGGAACAGGCTGCGGACCTCCTGCCCCGGCTGCTGGAGAGGTGAAGCGTAATGGGGGGAGAAGCCGGGATTGCAGATCCCTGCCCCCCCACCTTCCCCACCCGCAGATGCTTGTGCCGGATAGGGCGTCGCCTTATCCGGCACAAATTTTTTCACCACAAGGGATCGGAGGAGGGGTAAGGACCTGCGGCTCTTGGCCCTCCCCCCATCGCATTTTCACAAGGCCTTGAGGAAAGCCACCAGGTCTTTTTTCTCTTGATCGCTGAGTTTCAGGCCTTGCACCAGGTTGAAGAATTCCACGGTGTCCTCCAGGGTAAGGAGGCGGCCGTCATGCAGATAGGGGGGTGAGTCTTTAATGCCCCGCAGGGGAAAGGTCTTGATGGGTCCGTCTTGGCTGGCCATGCGGCCGTTGATCATCTGCGGCTTGAAGAAGCGCTCGGTTTTCAGGTTGTGCATCAGGTTGTCAGTATAGTAGGGGGCCGGATGGCAGTGTCCACACTCAGCCTTGCCGAAGAAAAGCTCCTGGCCTCTGAGCTCCGCCTCGGTGGCCTTTTTGGGATCGAGTTTCCCATAGAGGTTCAGCTTGGGGGCGGGCGGGAAGTCCAGCAAAGCCTGAAATTCCGCCATGGCGTGCACCTGGTGGCCTCGGTCCAGGATGTTGATCCCCTTTTTGGTGGCGATGACCGGGTCCCCATCGAAGTAAGCGGCCCGCTGCTCGAATTCGGTGAAGTCCTCCACCGATTTCAGGGCCCGCTGGGAGCCAAAGAGGCGCTGGATATTGACGCCCCGCAGCGGTGGGGTGTCAATGCGGTGGCGGAATTCCTGGGGCCGGATGTCGCCCACCAGGTGGGTGGCAGCGTTGGTGTGTCCGTTGACATGGCAGTCGAAGCAGGCCACCCCCCGGCTGGGAAGCTCGGAGCGCCGGTCTTCGGTCTGGTTGAATTGCTGCTGGGGGAAGGGAGTTACCAACAGGCGCAGGCCTTCTAATTGCTTGGGGTTGAGGATGCCGTTGAACAGCTCGTAGTAGTTCATCAGGGTGACCAGCTTCCCTTGGGAGACGTCCCCCAGGTCCGGGCGGGTGGTGAGGAAAATGGGCGGCGGAAACTCGGGCAGGAAGTGGTCCGGCAGGTCGAAGTCCAGATCGAAGCGGGTGAGGTCCCGGCCTTCCTGCTTCTTGATTTCTTCGATATGGAATTTCGGAAAGACCATGCCGCCCTCTTTATGGTTGGGATGAGGCAGCGGCAGGAAGCCGGCGGGCCACAAGCCTTTTTCTTTGATCTCCTCCGGGCTCATGGCAGCCAGCTTCTCCCAGGTCAGGCCCGCAGGCAACTTCACCCGCACCCCCTCCTGAAGGGGCTTGCCCCGGGTCATTGTGGCGTCTTTGGCAGGGCGGTTGCTCAGGTCATAGCGTTTCTGCAGGAGCTCCTGATGGACCGCCATAACCTTGGACTTTTCGGCCTTCATCCGGTTCATGGTTACGGTGAAGTCCTCTTTGATGTCCACGGGCGCGTAACTGGAGGGCTTCTCCTTGGCCTTTTCCGGGGCTCCCTGAGCGAGGGCGGCAAACGTTGTCACCAGGGCCGCAAGACCCAAACCCAAGATGATGCTCCTTTTCCCGGCACGGATGCTCATAGGTTTCCTCCTGACGGTGGGAATTGGAGAGGCCAAAAACCCGGGGAGGCAGAACTAAACCTCGCCTTGGCCGCCGTTGAGGGGCAACGTGAGGATATGCCGAATGGCCGCCGCCTACCTTGAGACCAGCCAGCGGGAGGTTCAAGGCTGCGGGGCTCATGATGCGGCCGTCCGTCCCCTCCCTAAAATTAAAGCGCTCCGGGTGGATTTCAAGAGGGGAGGGCAGCCCACAAGAAAGGCGGATCAGCGGAAATGCTGCAAGTAGCTGACGGCGTTTCGGAAGATGGACAGGCCGGGGCCGGGAGCTTCCCGGTAAGGCTGGCCGGCCCGGACCCAGGCCTCCTTTTCCCGTGGCCAGTGGGGGTGCTGATAGGAAGAAATGAAGGCCTCGGGGTGGGGCATGAGGCCCAAAACCCGGCCGCTGGCGTCGGTGAGGCCGGCGATGTCCAAGGCCGAGCCGTTGGGGTTTTCCGGGAAGCGGCCCTGGGCGGGTTTCCCGTCCCGGGTGGCATAGACCAGGGCCACCTGGAGGTTGGTGGTCAGTTCCTTAAGGATTTCCGGCGGGGCGTAAAACTTGCCCTCGCCGTGGCGGATGGGAAGTTCAAAGTGCACCAGACCCTGAGTGAAGACACACGGTGAAGGCGGGGCCAGGAGATGCACCCAGGCGTCCCGGAAATTGCCGCAGTCATTGGGGAGGAGGGCCACTTCCCGCTTCAGCGGCCGGCCCGGCAAGCCCGGGAGCAACCCCAGGTTCACCAGCACCTGGAAGCCGTTGCAGATGCCGATGACCAGGCGGCCGGCGTCCACGAATTCCTGGAGGGCCGCGCCCAGGGCCATTTTCAGGCGCAGCCCCAGGATGACCCCGGCGCCGTGGTCGTCCCCCCAGGAGAAGCCGCCGGGCACGGCCAACAGGTGGTAGTCCCAGAGCAGGCCGGGGTTGGCCAGCAGATCGCCGGTATGCACCCGCACCGCCTCGGCCCCGGCCTGGTGCAGGGCGAAGGCGGTCTCATGGTCGCAGTTCAGGCCGTAGCCGTAAAGGACCAAGGCTCGGACTCGGGCAGGATGTTTCCGTTTCATGCCGGCTATTTTATGCAGATTGTACAGCAGGCAAGGGAGAACTTGCCACCGTGAATTCCTCGGGAGGGAAAATTTTTGGCGCCGGCCGAAAAAAACCTTGCCAACCGAAATTTTCGGGCGTAAACCCTAGCCATCAGCACGCCGAATCCCGCCTGGACGGCGGGAGCGGGGGACCCGGGTTTTTGGGGCGCATCGCCGGCAAAGGCGTAGGACAACCTCATCGGTCCGAGCCCGTCAGCTAACCTCGTAGGCGTCGATGGGGAGAAACCTTCCGGATGGCTCCGGGAGCGTGATTCTCCCGAGCACCGAGCCGGAGGTTTCCCATGGCCGCTGGAGCCGTAGGGGGCCGGGTGCGCCCTGCCCCGTGGTCACCCGCCAACCACTCTGTCTGCCAGTACCCGGGTCTTGCCTTCCCCGAGCCACCCCCTTTTCTCCTCTCCCTTGCCCACGGGCCCTGATAGCGGAAAAAGCTGGGCGCCAGTTTTTCCCTCAGGGGCCGATCAGCAGTCCGTCGGGCGCCGGTGCAGCGCGCCCGGAGCCGGGATGTCCGGGTCAAGGAAAGGGAAGCTTTATGAAGATGGTGATTTTGACGGCCCTGAATCTGGGGCTGGGCATCGTGTTTTTTCTCCTGTTGCGCCAACGGGACCTGCTCACTTATACGCATCAGGGCCGGGTTTGGCTCACCTATCTGGCGGTGGCCATCATCACCTTGATGGACGAGTTCACCTCCATCTTTTACGCCCCCGCGGAAGCCTACCGCTTCATCGGCCCCAGCGCCATGGTGTTCATCGCGGTGACCAGCCTGCTCATCCGCTTCATGTGCACCCGGCTGACGGAGATCGCCGAGATCCTGGAGCAGAACCGCCTCATCGGCGGCGGGGTCTATTCCTTCTCCTATCTGGTTTTGGGCCCCCTGGTGTCCTTTGTGGCGGTGAGCTCCATCATGGTGTCCTATGTCCTCACCGCCTGCATTTCGGCGGTGAGCGCGGTGGCCAACGCCGGGTCCTTTTTCACCCTGTCGGAGCCCCTGAAAATGGGGCTGGCTCTGCTCCTCATCTGGGCGGTGGCCGGCCTGAACATCCTGGGCATCCGGGAGAATGCCCGCTTTACCTTCACGGTATTCATCGTGGCCGCGCTCATCATCCTGAATCTCGTGGCCTCCGGGCTCTTGGCCCTGGATGGGGAGAGCCTGGGCAGGATGGAGCTGGGAGTCAGGCAAGCCGCCACCCATTTGCAGACCGGCTCCTGGTTCCTGACCTATGATCACTTCATTTCCAGCATTGCCTTTTGCATTCTGGCCTACTCCGGGGTGGAGTCGGTGCTCCAAACCGCGGGGCTGGTGCGAAGCTGGCAGGAAATTCGCCGGGCCTACATTTTTCTGGCCCTGACGGTGGGCATCATCACCCCCCTGATCGCCCTCCTGGCCCTGTCGGCTCCCATTGACTTCACGGCCCACGAAGGCGACCTTATCACCCACTATGCCACTCTGCTCAATGGGGCCCCCTTTGGGGTGGCGGTGGCGGCCCTGGCCAGCTTTACCCTGATGATGGCCATGAACACGGCGTTTTTGGCCTCCAGCGAACTCCTGGAGCGGGTGGCGGAGCGCTACGGTTTTCACTGGCTCACCGCCACCAACCGGCGCCAGTCCCTGTATCGCATCCATCTGCTGAGCGCCGCCTTTTTCACCCTCATCATTTTTCTCACCCAGGGGAGCCAGGCCCTCCTGGCCGACATGTATGCCCTGGGGCTCATCGCCAGCTTCTGCATCAACATGGGCTCCTTGATTATTTACCGGTACTTCATGGGAACCAAGGAGATTACCTACCATACCAGCCGCCTGGGGACCGTGGTCCTCTGGGTCATTCTGGCCAGTTGTTTCGTCTTCCTGGCCCTGGACAAGCACTATGCCATGCTGCTGTGGTCCTCCACCACCCTGGTGGTGCTGGCGGGGGGCTTTCTGGTGGCGCGGAGGCGGGCACCGGAGCTCAAAGAGATCGCCCGGGCGGATGCGGAAATGAAGCTGGTGCTCTATCTGGCCCAATCCGAAGCGCCGGAGGTGCATCTGGTGTTTAGGCGCACCCCGGAGGACGGCACGGAGTTTCCCGAGAAAAACGTGGCCTACGTGACGTTTTTCTCGCCCCGGGCCGGACGACCCGAAAAATCGGCGGAAAACCACTTCTGTTTTCCCATTACCAAGGTGGGCCTTTACCAGAGTATGGTGGCGCTGCTCCGGGTCATGGAATACGAATTTCCTCACCGGAAAATCGTGGTCCACCTGGGGTGGCCCATGTCCTCCTGGCTGGACCGCCTGGCCATCGGGGTCATGGTCTTCAATCTCATGCGCCTGCCGCGCCTGTTTCCCCACATGACTTTTCTTATGCGAAGTTCCACCCGCAGGGCGGGGCCCTAAGTCGGCAGCAAAAAAGAACGGGCTGCACGCCCGTGGATCTTTTTAGCAAGTTGGGGAAAGGGGGGAGGGCAGGGGCCTGGAAGCTCCGGGCCCTCCCTGCACACTTAGCGCCTGCCGCCCTTCTTCTTGCCGGGGGTGGTTTTCTTCTCTTCCCGCTTCTGTTTCTGGGCCGCCAGTTCGATGACCTTCTCCCGCTTGACCTCCACCCGCTTCACTTCCTTGCGCCAGGAGAAGATGATGGGGCTGGCCACGAACACCGAAGAGTAGGTGCCCACGACAACGCCCAGGATCATGGCCAGGGCGAAGTCCTCCAGGACCACGCCGCCGAAGAAGTAGAGGGCCACCACCACCAAAAACACCGTGGTGGTGGTGACGATGGTGCGGGACAGCACTTCGTTGACGCTGGCGTTGATAATCTCCCCCAGGCTGCCCCGGCGGCGGGCCAGGTTCTCCCGGATGCGGTCAAAGACCACCACGGTGTCGGTGAGGGAGTAGCCGGCGATGGTGAGGAGCGCGGTGACCACCAGCAGGGTGATCTCCTTGCCCATGAAGTAGAAGACCCCCAGGACCGCCAGAACGTCGTGGAAGGTGGCCACCGCCGCGGCCACGCCGAAGACGAATTCGAAGCGCCAGGCGATGTAGGCGATGATGCCGATGAGGGAAATGACAATGGCGATGATGGCCTTCTGCCGCAAATCTTTACTGATGGAGGCGCCGATCTCCGCGGTGCCCGCCACCTTGAAATTCCCCTCCGGCAGGCCCTTGTTCAGGACCGCGGCCAGCTTGTCGGCCAGCTGCCCGACGCTCTCCTCGGTCATCTTCACCTTGAGCATCAGGCCCCGGCCGCCCTCCAGGGGCTGGATCTCGGCGTGGCCCCAGCCCTCCTGGTCCAGGACGCTGCGGTACTGGGCCACCGGGAAGGGCTTGGCGGCCTCGAACTGCACCATGACGCCGCCGGAGAATTCGACGCCCAGATTCCCCAGACCCCTGCTGTACTGTACGAAAGCCAGCAGGCCCATGAGGCTCAGGATGGCGGAGAAGATGTAGGCATAACGGCGTTTGCCGATATAGTCCAGGTTGGGCCGCTCAAAGAGTTGGAAGAAGCTCAACCCGCTCAGCCAGCGTTTCAGGAGAAGCCAGTCGTAGACCGCCCGGGTGCCATACAGGGCGGTGAAGAGGTTCAGGGTGACGCCCAATGACAAGGTCACCGCGAAGCCCTTGATGGGGCCGGTGCCGAACAGGAAGAGCACCAGGGCGGTGATCAGGGTGGTGACGTGGGAGTCGATGATGGTCCAGAAGGCCTTGTCGTAGCCGCCGTCAATGCCGGCCTTCAGGGGCTTGCCGGCGGCGAATTCCTCCCGCATTCGTTCATAGATGAGAACGTTACTGTCCACCGCCATGCCGATGGAAAGGATGATGCCGGCGATGCCGGGGAGAGTGAGGGTGGCGCCCAAAAGCGACAAGCAGCCCAGGAGCATGATGACGTTCAAGATGAGGGCGTAGTTGGCCACAATCCCGGAGAGGCGGTAATAAAAGATCATGAAGGCCACCACCAGGAGAGTGCCGATGAGGCCGGAGTAAAGGCCCTTCCTGATGGAGTCGGCGCCCAGGGTGGGGCCCACGGTGATGTTCTGGACGATCTTGACGCTGGCGGGGAGCGCCCCGGCCCTGAGCACAATGGCCAGGTCGTGGGCTTCCTCGGAAGTATAGGAGCCGGTGATCTGGGCCTTGCCGCCGCCGATGCGCTCCTGGATGACCGGCGCGGAGCGCACCACGCCATCCAGGATGATGGCCAGGCGCTTCTTGACGTTTTCGCCGGTGATGCGGCCGAACTGCTCGGCCCCCCGGCGGTTGAAATCCACCGAGACGTAGGGCTCGTTGTAGTCGCCGATGCGCACGGCGGCATTTTTCACCGCGTCGCCGGTCAAGAGCACCTTTTTCTTGAGGAGGATAGGGACGGTCAGCAGGCGTCCGGTTTCCCGGTCCAGGCGCTTTTCCATATAGATTTCGGTCTCCGGGGGCAGCTTGTCGGCCAGGGCGGCATTCAACTGCTCCCGGGTGTAGCCGGGTTTGAGCTTGCCGTCTTTCAGGGCCTTTTCGATAAGCTCTTCCAAGTTGAGACCCGCGGTGTCGTCCACCAGCTTGAACTCCAGCTGGGCGGTCTGGCCGATCAAATCCATGGCCCGCTGGGGGTCCTGGATGCCGGGGAGCTGCACCACGATCTGGTGGGTGCCCTGGCGGACGATGACCGGCTCGGCCACGCCGAACTGGTCAATGCGGTTGCGCATCACCTCCAGGCTCTGGGTCAGGGTGCGCTCGCTCAACTGGCTGATTTCTTCAGGTTTGAGCTTCAATGTGTACACCAGGCTCCCGTCCTGGCGCTGGGGAACACCTGCTTCCACCTGGGGAAATTCTTCCTTCAGCCATTTGCCGAAGGCAGCCTGCTCGTCTTTGTTCACGAGAGTCACGGTGAGGACCTGTCTGGCGGCCTCCCCCACCCGCACCGCCAGATTGCGCCGCTCCGCCAGATCCTTGAGGTCCGTGGCCAGGCGGTTTAAGGCGTTGTTCACCGCCTGCTCCAGGTCCACCTCAAGCACCAGATGCATGCCGCCCTTCAGGTCCAGGCCCAGGTTGAGACCCCGGCTGATGTGCTTGGTCCACCAAGCCGGCAGGGCCACGGGGAAGGAAGGCAGGATCAGAAGAATGGACAAGACGGTGAGGAAAAACAGAAACAGGAATTTCAGGCGGACGACGCGCAGCATTACGCTCTCTCCTTGGGGCCGCCGCGAGCCCGGCGGGTCGGCGCTGCCGGTGCGGTCGCGTGCGGCCGGGGAGGCCAGGAGTCGGCAGGCCATGGCCTGGTTTCCTGGCCGGAATCAACAAGTAACCTTATCGGAGAACCGTTCAGGTGTCAAGGTTGGGACCGTTTGGGTCACCTCAGATTTGCAGGGGTCCTGCGGCAATATTTTCCCTGTCCTCGAATGGGCCTTCAGTTTACAATGATCTATGGGCGTGAGTCCGGAGGGTGATTCCATTGACACAGCAAAGGAGTGAAGCAGTGCAGGAACAGGCAAGGCGTCTGCTCAAGGCCACTCAGGACCTGGTGTCCTACATCGAAAACAATCAGGTTTACGACAAGCTCTCCGATTGCGGTTGCGGTCTTTATGACAGCTACCGCACCGATGCGTTTGACGCCGCCATTGCAGCGGCCAAGGAGGCGGTCAAGGAAATGGAGGCGGCCTTGCAGGGCTAGGCCTGCCTCCCTGGCAGCCCTGACCGGGTCGCCAGAAAGGCATTGATCCACACCCGCCTGGGGGTTCCATATTCGGCGCGGGAGAGGGAACCGTCCTCCTGCCCCGTTCACGCTAACGGGGGCGAATAATGAGGATAGCAGGTTTGTGTCCCACCGCCCTTTTGCGCCCGCTGGTCGTCCCCTATCTGGCGGACATGAGCATCAAGGGCAAGGCGAGGCCTTGCAGCACGCCAACGCGGCAGAGATCCCCCACTCCCCAGGCGGCCAGGGAAATGAAGGCGCTCAGGACCGCATCCTCCAGCAGGGCGGGTTGCATTACCCGGGAAAGCCAGAAAAACAACAAGGACAGAATCAGAAAGCCGATACAGGCCGCCATTGCCAGGCTTGCCATCGCCGCGTCCTCCTGGGCTTCAGGACTCGGGGAAGCCATTTCCCCCACCTTCTCATCGGCGCAGGCGGGAAATTCTTTAGAGAAAATCGGAAGAATTGTCAGCAAGACTTAATTTTTCCTGCAGAAAATTGGAACGGTCCGGCGCAATCCGGAAAAATGAAAGGGGGCCGCCCGACGGGGTCTGAAAACAGAGGGGAAACCTTCCGGGGGCCGACGCTTCCAGGCGGCAGGACTCTATGTATGCAGAGTTTGGCTCCACAGGAACAGGAAGCTTCCCGGGGGGACGGTTAAGGCCTGGGCGACCGCGGTGCACTTGGCCTGCAGGAGGAAAAAGAGGCGGGGATCCTGGAGACGGCCCAGGGTCTCAAAGTGTCCCATGCCTTTGGCTACTATGAGCCCTGCCCGATGATACAGGGTCTGGAAGGCGGCACTGGTTTCCTGGAGAATGAGGCCCACCGTCTGGGTGCCGGTATCCGTGATTGGGGCCAAGGCTGCCGCCAGACCCGAGGCCTCAAGGTCCGCCCGGGTGAGGTCGTTTTGCACCGGCCCCCCTTTGACCACGTAGTGCACCTCCCAGCCCCGCTGCCGCAAATGGTGGATGAGGGGCAGGTCGAGGTACTGCTCCCCGGCGTTGTCTGCCAGGTAGAGGAGGAGGCCGGGGCCTTGTTCCAGAAAGCCTTGGAAGGTCTCGTGGTGGGAGACCGTGAGGATAAGATCGGCCAGGATGTTTTGGGTCACTTCGGCCCGGGGCCGAAAGAAGTCCAGGGCGTTGCCGGCCGCGGCCAGGGCCAGGAGGCCCAGGAGGTCGGCGGGAGGGCCCGCCGGGAGAAGCTTGCGGGAAAGCTTGGCCAACAGGGCGGTCTCGCGGCGCTTGCGGCTCAGGAATGGGTCGGGATTGCCGGTGATCTCCCGGATGACCCGATGAAAGTGGTTGGCAATCAGGGCCGGGATGGCCCCTGGGCCGGCCTCTGCCTGAATAATGTCCTGGGCTGCCCGCCGGGCTTCCTCTCTTAAGGAAGTTTCCGGCGTGGCCAGGGTCACGGTCAGTTCCACCAACCGCGCCAGGCAACCATAGCATTCCGGTATAATGCGCATGGGCCGCATGACATGAAAAGCGGTGGTCAAGAGGGAATGGAAAGGGCAGGGGGCGGCGGGTTGACCACCGCCTTCCTCGCGTCCCTGAAGCAACCCGCGGCCCTGACCTTTGCTCGGTGGTGAACCTCATACCAGTCCGGGAAAATTCCGTCAAGCGCCTTGCCAGGGGGGAAGGCACGGGGTATCATGGCGAAATGGGAGGCATTCGGGTATGGCAAACAGAAAATGCCCAGGATCTCCTGGCGGCGGCGGGGAAGTTGTTGACGGCTGACCGGTTGCTGGCGGTGCCCACGGAGACCTTTTACGCCCTGGCGGCCCATCCTTTCCGGGAGGCGGCCCTCAGGCGGCTGTTTGCCCTCAAGGAGCGCCCGGTGGGGAAGCCGGTGCTCCTCCTCGTCAGCGGGCCCGAGATGCTTCCCCAGGTTGCGACGGCGGTGCCGGAGGAGGCCCGGGAATTGATGGCCCGCTTCTGGCCCGGGCCTCTCACCCTTATTGTGCCGGCCCGTCCGGGGCTGTCGGACTTTATCACAGGGGGCACCGGCACCGTGGGCGTACGACAGCCCCGGCAGCCGGCTACCCTGGCCCTGCTGGCCGGGTTGGGGCATCCCCTGACCGGCACCAGCGCCAATCGCGCCGGGCAGCGGCCCTTGGTTTTGGCGGCCGAGGTGGCCCACGAGTTTGGGCCTTGGGTTGATCTTATCATAGATGACGGCCCCTGCCCCGGAGGCCTGCCCTCCACCATTGTGGACCTCACCAGCCGGCCGCCCCGCCTGGTGCGGCCGGGGGGGTTGGCCACGGCACGTATCAGGGAGCAGCTGCCAGACTTGCAAACCCACGAGGAAGCGCATGGCTAAAGAACCGGCGGTTATTGCCCTGGACCTGGGGGGCACCAACATGCGCTGGGCGCTGGTGACGGCCCAGGGGCAGATCCTAGGGCGCTGGGAGCGGGCCACGGCCTCCATGCCGGAACAGGAGATCCTCCTCAGCACCTTGGCGGCGGAATTCCTGGCCGCCGGACGGGAGGCGGAAGCTCGCAAGGCGGAAATCCTCGCGGTGGGCATGGGCGTGCCGGGCCGAGTCCTGCCCGAGGAAGGGGTGGTGGCATTTTCTCCCAATGTGCCGGCCCTGAACGCCTGCCCCGTAGTGGCCAGCCTGGGGCCGCTGCTGCCTTGGCCGCTATACCTGGAAAATGACGCCAATCTTTTTGCACTGGGGGAATTCTGGCAGGGATCCGGCAAAGGTCACGAGCAGATGTTGGGCATCACCTTGGGCACCGGCGTGGGGGGCGGTCTGATCCTGAACGGGCGGCTGTGGCCGGGGACCGCCGGCACCGCAGCGGAGATAGGCCATGTCACCATCGACCCCGACGGCAAGAAGTGTCACTGCGGCAACCGGGGCTGCTTGGAAACCCTGGCCTCAGCGTCGTGGGCCGTGCGTTTCGTTAAGGAACAACTGGAGCAGGGAACCTCCTCCTGGTTGTCGGACCTCTATGAAAAAGATCCGTCGGCTATTAACGGGGAAACCCTGGTGGCCGCCGCCCGCATGAGCGACCCCCTGGCTCTGAAGGCCTTTGAGCGGGTGGGGAAATCGCTGGGGATTGCCATCGCCAACGTGGTGCATCTGTTAGGGTTGTCCCGCATCGTCCTGGGGGGGCGCTTTACCCGCGCCTGGGACCTTTTCCGGGTGGCCTTGGCCGAGGAGCTGCACCGCCGCCTCACCATGTTCCCCCCTGCTGCGGTGAGCGTGGTGCCGGCCCAATTGGGGGACGACGCCGGTCTGCTGGGCGCCGCCAAGCTGGCCTGGGACGCATTGGCGGAAGCCGCCCCTGTCTGAAGGCGCCGGCGAGGGGCTGACCTTAAGGGAGACCAAACGTGGCCAAAGTCAACGTGACCATGCACGTGCCGCAGCCGGCCACCGCAGTCTGGCGAGTACTCCGGGACTTCGCCGGCATCATCAAGTGGCATCCGGACCTGGCCAGCCTCCAGTTGACCGGCAGCGGCGTGGGGGCCATCCGCACCCTCACCGACCGGGACGGCGCCCGGCAAGTGGAACGCCTGGAGAGCCTGAACGACGAGGCCCGCACCCTGAGCTATGCCGTACTGGAGACCTCCCTGCCCCTGGAAGGCTGCATTGCCCAGTTGGCCGTGCGGGACCTGGGCTTCGGCAAGAGCGAAGTGGAGTGGACCAGCACCTTCGGCGCCAAGGGCGCGGCGGAAAGCGAGG